>Ga0213826_1001295_pt1 | contig 10974 bp, 7 predicted proteins | sample MC6MC0899MG_FD_180668 | JGI IMG/M metagenome (GOLD analysis project Ga0213826, IMG submission 180668) | Enriched soil aggregate microbial communities from Iowa State University, Ames, United States - MC6-MC0899-MG | ecosystem: Environmental > Terrestrial > Soil > Unclassified | place: USA: Iowa...
CGATCTGGCGAGCGCTGTAGCTGGTGCCGCTCAAGCCGACGCGCTGGGTGATGACTGTGCGCTCGGCCGCATCCCCGGTCATGCTCACGATCGAATAGCGTGCATCAGGGTCGAATGACGCCTCCAGCAAAGTGGCGTCGGCAGTTAGGCAGGTGAGTGCCAGGCAGCTGGCGGCGAGCAGTTTGTTCGGCACGGGGGTCATCCTTGCAGTGGTGCTGGTCATTCCATTGAGTTGGTAGGTAGGAATGAAAAGTATTACCGATATGGCGTATTGCTAGCTTATCGGGCTGTCGGGGCCTGGACAATTGGTCGAGGCGTCGGCCTCGGGTATTTCCGACAGCCGGAATGGATTATTCTGACATCTTTTTACGCTCTGGTGACAATCGACCAAAAGCTGATAGATTTCAGCCGGTTGAAACAGTGATCGGGCGTCCGGTCGCAGGAAGGAAGAGCAAGATGATTTCACTTGAACGCCAGGCCATCGCCCTGCAGCGCTATCTCGATGCCAATCCGCAGATGCGTGAGGAAATCGCCGGGCTTAGCGAGCACGAGCAGGCTCAGCAGGTCCTTTGGGCCTTCGAGGATGCCGCGCAGGAGCAGGGGGTTGAACCTTGGGAGTTGACCCTGCAACTGATCGCCGAATCCCCTGAGGAGCTTGAGGTCATGCGCCTTGAGGTGCACCGCGAAGCTGCCGAAGCCTTGGGGATGGACTGGGAAGGGTATTGCGTGATCAACGAAATCGAGCTGAAGCCATAACGCCGTCGCTCGGTTTTGTAGTGTTTTGACAAGAATTATCAGCGGGCCCGCAGGCGGGGCGGTCACGACTGCAAGTGTGCTGTCCAGGCCTTGGCCTGCTTGTGTTGAGGGGCTTCAGGCAGGGTTTTTGCCGAGGCCTGTAAATGAAATGGACCGGCGTGCTTTCCCGTCGTCCTGAACGGGGTGACTTCTGGCCTTTGAGCCACTAGAATGCTTGCCCTTGATTCTGGAGTCGGGTATCGCCGGCTAACGTCTGTGCAACGAGGAATATCCATGCAAGTTTCTGTTGAAAATACTTCTGCTCTCGAGCGCCGCATGACCATCGCCGTTCCGGCCGAGCGCGTCGAGACCGAAGTCAACAAGCGTCTGCAACAGACTGCCCGTCGTGCCAAGGTCCCAGGCTTCCGTCCTGGCAAAGTGCCGATGAGCGTGATCCGTCAGCGCTACGAAGACGCCGCCCGTCAGGAAGCCTTCGGCGACCTGGTACAGGCTTCCTTCTACGAAGCCGTGGTCGAGCAGAAGCTGAACCCGGCTGGCGCCCCTGCCGTCGAGCCAAAATCGTTCGAAAAAGGCAAGGACCTGGAATACGTCGCCATTTTCGAAGTGTTCCCTGAGTTCACCGTTGCCGGTTTCGAGTCGATCGCCGTCGAGCGCCTGAGCGCCGAAGTGGCTGACGCCGACCTGGACAACATGCTGGAAGTGCTGCGCAAGCAGAACGTTCGTTTCGAAGCCGCCGACCGCGCTGCCCAGAACGAAGACCAGCTGAACATCGATTTCGTCGGCAAGGTCGACGGTGAAGTGTTCGCCGGTGGTTCGGCCAAGGGCACCCAGCTGGTGCTGGGTTCCGGCCGCATGATCCCGGGCTTCGAAGAAGGCCTGGTTGGCGCCAAGGCCGGTGAAGAGCGCGTTCTGAACCTGACCTTCCCAGAGGATTATCAGAACCTCGACCTGGCTGGCAAGACCGCCGAGTTCACCGTGACCGTCAATAGCGTTGCCGAGCCAAAGCTGCCTGAGCTGACCGAAGAGTTCTTCGCCCAGTTCGGCATCAAGGAAGCAACCCTGGAAGGTTTCCGCACCGAAGTTCGCAAGAACATGGAGCGTGAACTGCGTCAGGCGATCAAGACCAAGGTCAAGAACCAGGTAATGGACGGCCTGCTGGCTGCCAACCCGATCGAAGTGCCAAAAGCCCTGCTGGAAAACGAAGTGAACCGCCTGCGCGTTCAAGCCGTTCAGCAGTTCGGTGGCAACATCAAGCCTGAGCAACTGCCGGCTGAACTGTTCGAAGAGCAAGCCAAGCGCCGCGTCGTGCTGGGCCTGATCGTCGCCGAAGTGGTCAAGCAATTCGACCTCAAGCCAGACGACGCCCGCGTTCGCGAGATGATCCAGGAAATGGCCTCGGCCTACCAGGAGCCTGAGCAGGTCGTGGCTTGGTACTACAAGAACGACCAGCAACTGAACGAAGTCCGTTCGGTTGTGCTGGAAGAACAAGTTGTGGATACTGTTCTGCAGAAAGCGACTGTGACCGACAAATCGGTCTCGTACGAAGACGCCGTAAAACCAGCCCAGGCCCCTGCCGCCGCTGAGTAATACGCCAGCTTCGTAGGAAAACACCACAAGCCAGCCTTCGAGCTGGCTTGTGCGTATTCAAGACATGACTATTTGGGAGTGAGTGCAGGACATGTCCCGCAATTCTTATTATCAGCAGAGCTCTGACATCCAGGCCGCAGGCGGCCTGGTCCCGATGGTTATCGAGCAATCCGCTCGTGGCGAACGCGCCTATGACATCTACTCGCGCCTTCTTAAGGAGCGGGTGATCTTCCTGGTCGGCCCGGTAGAGGACTACATGGCCAACCTGGTTGCGGCGCAGATGCTGTTCCTTGAAGCGGAAAACCCGGACAAGGATATCCATCTCTACATCAACTCGCCGGGCGGTTCGGTGACTGCCGGTATGTCGATCTACGACACCATGCAGTTCATCAAGCCGGACGTCTCGACCATCTGCATCGGCCAGGCCTGCAGCATGGGCGCCTTCCTGCTGGCTGCGGGTGCCAAAGGCAAGCGTCATTGCCTGCCGAACTCGCGGGTGATGATTCACCAGCCACTGGGCGGTTTCCAGGGTCAGGCGACGGATATCGAGATCCACGCCAAGGAAATCCTTTCCATCAAGTCGCGTCTGAACGAATTGCTGGCCTACCACACAGGTCAAGACCTGGAGACCATCAAGCGTGACACCGAGCGCGACAATTTCATGAGCGCCGAGCGCGCAGCCGAATACGGCTTGATCGACTCGGTCTACGACAAGCGGCAACTGGCCTCCTGAATCCGGGTGCCAGAGCAGGCGGGCGCGCATTGCGCCTACCTGCGGACTTGAAAAAGCCCGCAATTGCCTTCATCTTGTGTTGCAAGCCTACCGGATTGGATCGATCGAATGACTGACACCCGTAACGGCGAGGACAACGGCAAATTGCTCTATTGCTCCTTCTGCGGCAAAAGCCAGCACGAAGTGCGCAAGTTGATTGCCGGCCCCTCGGTATTTATCTGCGACGAGTGCGTCGACCTGTGCAATGACATCATCCGTGAGGAGGTGCAGGAAGCCCAGGCCGAAAGCAGCGCGCATAAACTGCCTTCGCCGAAAGAAATCAGCACCATCCTGGACCAGTACGTCATTGGTCAGGAGCGTGCGAAAAAGGTACTGGCGGTAGCGGTATACAACCACTACAAGCGCCTGAATCAACGCGACAAGAAGAACGACGATGTCGAGCTCGGCAAGAGTAACATCTTGCTGATCGGTCCGACGGGCTCGGGTAAGACCCTGCTCGCCGAAACCCTCGCGCGTCTGTTGAATGTACCGTTCACCATCGCCGACGCCACCACCCTGACCGAAGCCGGTTACGTGGGTGAAGACGTCGAGAACATCATTCAGAAACTGCTGCAGAAGTGCGACTACGACGTGGAAAAGGCCCAGATGGGCATTGTCTACATCGACGAGATCGACAAGATCTCGCGCAAGTCGGACAACCCCTCGATCACCCGTGACGTTTCGGGCGAGGGCGTGCAGCAGGCGCTGCTCAAGCTGATCGAAGGCACGGTCGCTTCGGTTCCGCCGCAAGGTGGCCGCAAGCACCCGCAGCAGGAATTCCTGCAGGTCGATACGCGTAACATCCTGTTTATCTGTGGCGGTGCGTTCTCCGGCCTCGAAAAGGTCATCCAGGCACGCTCCACCCGCGGCGGCATCGGCTTTGGTGCCGAAGTGCGCAGCAAGCAGGAAGGCAAGAAGGTTGGCGAGTCGCTGCGTGAAGTCGAGCCTGACGATCTGGTCAAGTTCGGTCTGATTCCGGAATTCGTTGGTCGTCTGCCGGTTCTGGCTACACTCGACGAGCTGGACGAAGCGGCATTGATGCAGATTCTGACCGAGCCGAAGAACGCCCTGACCAAGCAGTACGCCAAGCTGTTCGAAATGGAAGGCGTGGACCTGGAGTTCCGCAGCGATGCGCTCAAATCAGTGGCCCGCAAGGCCCTGGAGCGCAAGACCGGGGCCCGTGGCCTGCGTTCGATCCTCGAAGGCATTCTGCTCGACACCATGTACGAGATTCCTTCGCAGAAGGATGTCAGCAAGGTGGTGATCGACGAGAGCGTCATTGATGGCTCTTCGCAGCCGCTGTTGATCTACGAGAACAGCGAGCCGCAAGCCAAGGCTGCACCCGACGTCTGAGTCGCCATGCGGCTCGATTCAAGCAAGGGGCCTTCGGGCCCCTTTGCTTTTCCTGTCGCAGAGCTTGTTTTTTTGCGGGCCTGCCCCCACATTAACTCCACGCTCAAATTCCATCGGTTTCCGGCCATAAGGCCGCTGTAGAGGCGAAATCATGAAGACCACCCTCGACTTGCCTCTCCTGCCATTGCGCGATGTCGTCGTCTATCCGCACATGGTCATCCCACTGTTCGTGGGGCGCGAGAAGTCCATCGAGGCCCTTGAGGCCGCGATGACGGGCGAGAAGCAGATCCTTCTGCTGGCCCAGAAGAACCCCGCTGACGACGATCCAGGCGAAGATGCCCTGTACCGCGTCGGTACCATCGCCACCGTCCTGCAACTGCTGAAACTGCCCGATGGCACCGTCAAGGTGCTGGTCGAAGGCGAACAGCGCGGTGCGGTCGAGCGTTTCAACGAAGTTGACGGGCACATTCGTGCCGAAGTCTCGCTGATCGACGAGTCCCAGGCTGCCGAGCGCGAGTCTGAAGTCTTCGTCCGTAGCTTGCTGTCACAATTTGAACAATATGTTCAGCTGGGCAAGAAAGTCCCGGCTGAAGTCCTTTCGTCGCTCAACAGCATCGACGAACCCGGTCGTCTGGTCGACACCATGGCAGCGCACATGGCGCTGAAGATCGAACAGAAGCAGGAAATCCTCGAAATCCTCGACCTGTCTGCCCGTGTCGAACACGTGCTGGCGCTGCTGGATGCCGAAATCGACCTGCTGCAGGTCGAGAAGCGTATCCGTGGCCGGGTCAAGAAACAGATGGAGCGCAGCCAGCGCGAGTACTACCTGAATGAGCAGATGAAGGCCATTCAGAAAGAGCTCGGCGACAGCGAAGAAGGTCACAACGAAGTCGAAGAGCTGAAAAAGCGCCTCGACGCCGCTGGCCTGCCAAAGGATGCCTATGCCAAGGCCCAGGCCGAGCTGAACAAGCTCAAGCAGATGTCGCCGATGTCGGCCGAAGCCACCGTGGTGCGTTCCTACCTCGACTGGCTGGTGCAGGTGCCGTGGAAGGCTCAGAGCAAGGTGCGCCTGGACCTGGCCAAGGCCGAGGAAATCCTCGACGCCGACCACTACGGGCTGGAAGAGGTCAAGGAGCGCATCCTTGAGTACCTCGCCGTGCAGAAGCGGGTGAAAAAGATCCGTGGCCCGGTACTGTGCCTGGTAGGGCCGCCTGGCGTGGGTAAAACCTCGCTGGCCGAGTCGATCGCCAGTGCCACCAACCGCAAGTTCGTGCGCATGGCCCTCGGTGGCGTGCGTGATGAAGCCGAGATTCGCGGCCACCGCCGTACCTACATCGGTTCGATGCCCGGTCGTCTGATTCAGAAAATGACCAAGGTTGGCGTGCGCAACCCGCTGTTCCTGCTCGACGAAATCGACAAGATGGGCAGCGACATGCGTGGCGATCCTGCCTCGGCGCTGCTGGAGGTACTCGACCCCGAGCAGAACCACAACTTCAACGATCACTACCTGGAAGTCGACTACGACCTCTCGGACGTGATGTTCCTCTGCACCTCCAACTCGATGAACATCCCGCCAGCGTTGCTGGACCGGATGGAGGTCATCCGTCTGCCGGGTTACACCGAGGACGAGAAGATCAACATCGCGGTCAAGTACCTGTCGCCCAAGCAGATCAAGGCCAACGGCCTGAAGAAGGGCGAGCTGGAGGTAGACGTCTCGGCAATCCGCGACATCATCCGCTATTACACCCGCGAAGCCGGTGTGCGGGGCCTGGAGCGCCAGATCGCGAAGATCTGCCGCAAGGTGGTCAAGGAGCACTCCGGGCTCAAGCAAGTGGCGGTGAAGGTCACGGGCGAGCAGCTCGAGCACTACCTTGGCGTGCGCAAATACCGCTACGGTCTGGCCGAGCAGCAGGATCAGGTCGGTCAGGTCACTGGCCTTGCCTGGACCCAGGTGGGCGGTGAGCTGTTGACCATCGAGGCCGCGGTCATTCCGGGCAAGGGCCAGCTGATCAAGACCGGTTCGCTCGGTGATGTGATGGTCGAGTCCATCACTGCCGCGCAAACCGTCGTGCGCAGCCGGGCCAGGAGCCTGGGGATTCCTGCTGACTTCCACGAGAAGCGCGACACCCACATCCACATGCCCGAAGGTGCCACGCCCAAGGATGGTCCAAGTGCCGGTATCGGCATGTGCACCGCTCTGGTCTCGGCCCTGACCCAGATCCCGGTGCGTGCCGATGTGGCGATGACTGGCGAGATTACCCTGCGTGGTCAAGTGCTGGCGATTGGCGGTTTGAAGGAAAAACTGCTGGCCGCGCACCGTGGTGGAATCAAGACGGTGATCATTCCGGAAGAGAATGTGCGTGATCTGAAGGAAATTCCTGAGAATATTAAGCAGGATCTGCAGATTAAACCGGTCAAATGGATTGACGAAGTCCTCCAAATTGCGCTGCAATACGCCCCGGAGCCCTTGCCCGATGTGGCTCCGGAGATTGTCGCCAAGGATGAAAAGCGCGACAGCGATTCCAAGGAAAGAATCAGCACACATTAGTACGTATTTGGCTGGGGGGCTTTCTTGACAGTATTTTCAGGCCCTTGTTATAAAGCGGCACTTAAGTGTCAACAGGCCACCCAGCGCTCGTTTAGCTTTTCATTACATACTTAGAAACAAACTCAATAGAGATATAAGGGGACTTAGAGTGAACAAGTCGGAACTGATTGACGCTATCGCCGCATCTGCTGATATTTCGAAAGCTGCCGCTGGCAAAGCGCTGGACGCAGTAATTGATTCCGTCACCGGCGCCCTGAAGGCAGGTGACTCCGTGGTACTGGTAGGTTTCGGTACCTTCTCCGTCACCGACCGTCCAGCTCGCACCGGCCGCAACCCGCAAACCGGCAAGACCCTGGAAATCCCTGCCGCCAAGAAGCCTGGCTTCAAGGCTGGCAAGGCACTGAAAGAAGCCGTCAACTAAGTCGCTTCCTTCAGGCTCACGCCTAACCGAGCCAGGCTCACGCCTGGGCCGGCTGCCGAGCGCCGGGAGGCCTGATATCAGGTTCCCGGCGCTCGGCCAGTTACGAGAAGGCGCATCCTCGGATGCGCCTTTCTTCTATCAGGACTCTACCCACGCTCCACGGTTGGTTCATTCAGTACAACCGTTTCTGGGGGACGCATGCTGCAGAATATCAGGGACAATTCACAAGGTTGGATTGCCAAGACCATCATCGGTGTCATCGTAGCCTTGATGGCACTGACCGGCTTCGATGCCATCTTCCAGGCCACCACCAACAGCCAGGACGCTGCCAAGGTCAATGGCGACACGATCAGCCAGAACGAGCTGAGCCAGGCCGTCGACATGCAACGTCGGCAGCTGATGCAACAGCTGGGCAAGGATTTCGATCCGGCCATGCTCAACGAGCAAATGCTGCGTGAAGCCGCGCTCAAGGGGCTGATCGATCGCAAGTTGCTGCTCCAGGGCGCCGAAGACGCCAAGTTCGCTTTCTCCGAGGCGGCCCTCGACCAACTGATCCTGCAAACGCCTGAATTCCAGGAAGATGGCAAGTTCAGCGCCGAGCGTTTCGACCAGGTCATTCGCCAGATGGGCTACGGCCGTCTGCAATTCCGCGAAATGCTGGCCCAGGAAATGCTCATCGGCCAACTGCGCACCGGCCTTGCCGGCAGCGGTTTTGTCACCGATGACCAGGTCGACGCCTTTGCCCGCCTGGAAAAGCAGACCCGTGATTTCGCCTCGCTGACGTTCAAGGCCGACCCGGCCGCGGTCAAGGTCACCGACGAGCAGATCAAGGCTCACTACGACGAGCACGCCAAGGAATTCATGAGCCCCGATCAGGTCGTCATCGACTACATCGAGCTGAAGAAATCCGCGTTCTTCGACCAGGTTGAAGTCAACCAGGACGAGCTCAAGGCACTGTATGAGAAAGAAATCGCCAACCTCGCCGAGCAGCGTCATGCCGCGCATATCCTTGTCGAAATCAACGACAAGGTGAACGAGGGCCAGGCCAAGGCCAAGATCGAAGAGATCCAGGCGCGTCTGGCCAAGGGCGAAAGCTTTGCCACCCTGGCCAAGGAATTCTCCCAGGACCCGGGCTCGGCCAGCAACGGCGGTGACCTCGGCTATGCCGGGCAGGGCGTCTATGATCCGGCCTTCGAAGATGCGCTGTATGCGCTGAACAAGGACCAGGTCTCGGGGCCGGTGCGTACCGAATACGGTTTCCACCTGATCAAGCTGCTCGATGTGCAGGCGCCTGAAGTGCCAAGCTTCGACAGCCTGAAAGACAAGCTGACCCGTGAGCTCAAGACCCAGCAGGTCGAACAGCGCTTCGTCGAAGTGACCAAGCAACTGGAAGACTCGGCATTCGAAGCCTCCGACCTGGCCCAGCCGGCTCAGGAACTGGGCCTCAACGTGCACACCTCGCCAGCGTTCGGTCGCGAAGGCGGCGAAGGCATCACTGCCAACCGTGCCGTGATCCAGGCCGCGTTCAGCACCGAAGTGCTGGAAGAGGGTTCCAACAGCACGGCGATCGAGCTGGATCCGGAAACCATCGTGGTGCTGCGCGTCAAGGAACACCGCAAGCCTGAGCAACTGGGCCTTGAAGTCGTCTCCGAGAGCATCCGCAAGCACCTGGCCAAAGAGCAGGCGACTGCCGCTCTGAAGACCAAGGCCGATGCCCTGATCGCCGGTCTGCGCGATGGCAAGATTGCCCTGGCGGCCAGCCAGGATGGTCAAGCCTGGAAGGTCCAGGAAGCGGTGTCGCGCAGCCAGGAAGGTATCGACCCGGTCGAGCTGCAGGCGGTGTTCCGCATGAGCAAGCCAGAAGCCAAGGACAAGCCGGTGTACACCAGCGTCACCCTGGCGGACGGTAGCCTGGTGGTACTGCGCCTGAACGGCGTCAACGAAGGCGCTGCGGCCACTGAAGAAGAGAAGGCGACCTACCGCCGCTTCCTCGCTTCGCGTGCTGGCCAGCAGGACTTCGCGGCGTACCGCAAGCAGTTGGAAGCCAAGGCGGATATCACTCGCTACTGAGTGCTTGATGCTTGAAACAGAAAAGGCCGCTGATGCGGCCTTTTCTGTTTTCAGGGTCTAGGAATGTACTGGCCCCTGTGGGAGCTGGCTTGCCAGCGATCGAGCGCGAAGCGGGCGCAATCCAGGCGACGCGACTAGGCCGGTGTTGGCGCCAGAAACGCTGCCTCCAGCAACTGCCGTGTATACGCATGCTGCGGATCGGCAAAGATATCCGCCGCCACCCCTTGCTCCACCACCTGACCTTGCTTGACCACCATCAGCTGATGACTGAGCGCCTTGACCACCGCGAGGTCGTGGCTGATGAACAGGTAGGTGAGGTTGTATTTGCTCTGCAATGAGCGCAACAGTTCCACCACCTGGCGCTGCACGGTACGGTCCAATGCCGAGGTGGGCTCATCAAGCAGGATCAGCGCAGGCTTGAGCACCAATGCCCGGGCGATGGCAATCCGCTGACGTTGACCGCCGGAGAACTCGTGCGGATAACGATGCCGCGCCTGCGGGTCGAGCCCTACTTCCTGCAAGGCGGCAATGATCGCCTGTTCCTGCTCGGCGGCGCTGCCCATGCGGTGGATGCGCAGGCCTTCGCCGACAATATCGCTGACGCACATGCGCGGGCTGAGGCTGCCGAACGGGTCCTGGAAAACCACCTGCATCTGCCGGCGCAGGGGGCGTATCTGTTGCTGGGTCAGGTTTTCCAGGGCCGTACCCTGGAAGCGGATGCTGCCCTGGCTGCCGAGCAGGCGCAGGATCGCCAGGCCCAGGGTCGACTTGCCCGAGCCGCTCTCGCCAACGATGCCCAGGGTCTGGCCCTGGGGCAGATCGAAGTTGATGCCGTCGACCGCCTTGACGTAATCGACGGTGCGCCGCAGCAGGCCCTTCTTGATCGGGAACCAGACGCGCAGGTCCTCGACCTGCAGCATCGGTGCGCCAGGCGGGTTGCCGGCCGGGCCGCCGCTGGGCTCGGCTCCGAGAAGCATCTGCGTGTAGGGGTGTTTGGGGTTGCGGAACAGTTCTTCGCAATCGGCCTGTTCGACGATCTGGCCCTTTTGCATCACGCAGACCCGGTGGGCGATGCGCTTGACCAGGTTGAGGTCGTGGCTGATCAGTAGCAGGGCCATGCCCAGGCGGGCCTGCAGCGATTTGAGCAGTTCGAGGATCTTCAACTGCACGGTGACGTCCAGCGCCGTGGTCGGTTCGTCGGCGATCAGCAGGTCGGGCTCGTTGGCCAGGGCCATGGCGATCATCACACGCTGTCTCTGACCGCCTGAGAGCTCGTGTGGCAGCGCTTTGAGACGTTTGTGGGGCTCGGGTATGCCGACCATCGCCAGCAGCTCCAGGGTGCGCTCAGTGGCCGCCTTGCCGCGCAGGCCCTTGTGCAGCAGGAGGATCTCGTTGATCTGCTTTTCGATGTTGTGCAGCGGGTTGAGCGAAGTCATCGGCTCCTGGAAGATCATCGCCACGCGGTTG
>Ga0213826_1001307_pt1 | contig 10880 bp, 8 predicted proteins | sample MC6MC0899MG_FD_180668 | JGI IMG/M metagenome (GOLD analysis project Ga0213826, IMG submission 180668) | Enriched soil aggregate microbial communities from Iowa State University, Ames, United States - MC6-MC0899-MG | ecosystem: Environmental > Terrestrial > Soil > Unclassified | place: USA: Iowa...
GGCATCCCGCGCGCGTGCCTGGGCGATCTGGGGCGCGATCATGGGCTTGACCATGGTGCTCGCGCCACTGATCGGCGGTGCCATCGCCACCTGGGCAGGGTGGCGTTGGGCCTTCCATATCAATCTTCCCCTGTGCCTGTTGCTGGCCGGCCTGAGCGTGGTCTTCGTGCCCGAATCACGCGATCCGGTCAGCCGCCGCATCGATGTGCCGGGCGTGCTGATGTTTGCCGGCAGCATGCTGTGCTGGACCTGGGCCTTGATCCGTGGGCCGGTGGAGGGCTGGGGCAGCGCCGCGGTGCTGCCGTGGCTGCTGGCCGGCACCGCGCTGGGCGCCGGCTTCATCGTGGTCGAACAGCGCCGTGCCCACCCCATGCTGGATCTGCGCCTGTTCCGCGCGCCGGCATTGGTCGGTGCGGTGCTGGCGATGTTCGCCTACGCCGCCTGCGTACAGGTGATGGCCTCGCTGCTGCCCTTGCTGCTGCAGAACGCCCGCGGTGACAGCGTGCTGCAGGCCGGCGTGCACATGCTCCCGTTCGCGCTGGCGATGCTGCTGCTGCCGTTCGTGGGCCGCCGGCTGGGCACGCGTTGGGCGTCCGGTCGGATCCTGGCGTTGGGGCTGGGCGTTGCCGTGATCGGCAATCTCGGCATCGCGGTGGCACTGTGGGAGCACAGTCAGCTCGGCCTGCTGCTGGCGATGGCGGTGCTCGGCAGTGGGGGCGGCCTGCTCAATGGCGAAACGCAGAAGGCGATCATGAGCGTGATCCCGCCGGACCGCGCCGGCATGGCCTCGGGCATCAGCACCACCGCGCGCTTCTCCGGCATCCTGATCGGGTTCGCCACGCTGGGCGCGGTGCTGTCCAGCCACGTACGCGACGCTGCCCGCCACGCACTTGCCGAGGTCGGGCAGGCGGGCTCGCCCGCACTGATCGAGCGCGTGGTGGTCGGTGAACTGTCGGTGCCCGGCGCGGCCCATGGCAGCCTGACGCTGTTGGCGCGCCAGGCCTACGCAGACGGCGCCGCGTATGCGTTCGTGACCGCGGCGGCGATGGCACTGGTGGCGATGTTGCTGACCAGCACGCTGATGACCCGGCGCTAGAGGGTCCGAAGGGGGCGACCGCGCCTGGCGTGGTTCGGGCCGGCGGTCACCACGCGCGGGCGCGCACGTCCCAGCAGGCGGCGATGAACGTCACCGAATCGCCGTCGACGAAAGGCTCGAAGGCATGCAGCACCGCGGCGAGTACCTGGGTTCGGACGTTCGCAGCGAGGTCGGCATTGCGCAGCGCGCTCCCGACCGGTCCGAGCAGCGAGACGTACGTCGCCAGATCCGCACGGTCGATGCGGCACTCCACATCCAGCGGCAGCAGCTCGATATCCTCCCAGCCGCTGTCGCCCAGGATCTGCGCCACCCGGGCCTGATCGGCAAACGCAAACTGACCGGGTGCGCCCGGCTGGCGCGGTGGCAAGCTCAGCCAGGGTGCCGCGGCGCGCTCGGCCGTGGTCATGAAGGCATTCTCATCCGCCCCGCGCCAGGCCAGCGCCTGCAGCACCCCACCGCGTCTGGCGGCGCGCTGCAGCTGGGCGAACGCCTGCACCGGGTCATCGAAGAACATCACGCCGAAGCGCGACACGATCCGGTCCAGGCTTCCCGGCGCGAACGCGTGCTGCTGCGCGTCGGCGACGATGAAATCCACCGCGAGTCCGGCTCGCTGCGCGCGCTCGCGCGCCAAGGCGATCATCGGGGCGGAGATGTCGACCCCGGTGACGTGTGCATCCGGACCCAGGCGCCCGGCCATGCCCAGCGCCACCGCGCCGGTGCCGCAGCCCACATCCAGCACGCGCAGATCGTCGCCCGGCGCGATCGCGGCCAGCAGGTGGGTGGCCAGCGGCGCGAACATCTGGTCGAGAAGGCGCTGCGCATCCACCCAGGCCTCACCGGCCGGGCCATTCCATAATGCGTGCTGCGAGGTGTCGGTCATTGCGTGGCTCGATCTGGGCTTGCCAGTGGGAGAGGGAGAACGCACTGTGCCACCTCAACCAACGTTGAGGTCAAGTACGCAGGGCTCAGCCCCGCCACACGTCCACCAGCAGCTTCACGTTCAACACGATGATCAACCCGCCGATCAGCCACGACAGCACGATCAGCCACCGCGGCGCCACCAGCGCGCCCATCTTGGCCTTGTCCGAGACGAACCGCACCAGCGGCACCACCGCAAACGGCAGCTGCATCGAGAGCAGCACCTGGCTCAGCACCAGCAACCGTGCGGTGCCTTGCTCGCCATAGAGGGCCGTGACCACCACCACCGGCACGATCGCGATGCCGCGGGTCATCAGCCGCCGCGCCCATGGCGCGATCCGCAGCCGCAGGAAGCCTTCCATCACGATCTGGCCAGCCAGCGTCGCGGTCACGGTGGAATTGATGCCCGAGGCGAGCAGAGCGACCGCGAACAACGTCGAGGCCAGGCCAAGGCCCAGCATCGGCGCCAGCAGCTCGTAGGCCTGTTCGATCTCCTGCACGTCGGTGCGGCCGTGCGCATGGAACACCGCGGCGGCCAGGATCAGGATCGAAGCATTGATGAACAACGCCAGCATCAGCGCGATGGTGCTGTCGGTCACCGCCCAACGCAGCGCGCTGCGACGACCGGCATCCGTGCGCGGGAAGGCGCGGGTCTGCACGATGGAGGAGTGCAGGTACAGATTGTGTGGCATCACGGTGGCGCCGATGATCCCGATTGCCAGGTACAGCGCCTTCGGATCGGTCACCACTTGGGCGTGCGGAATGAACCCGGCCAGCACCGCCTGCAGCGGCGGCGCGGCGATGAAGATCTGGATCGCAAAGCAGCCGAAGATCACCAGCAGCAAGGCGATCACGAAGGCCTCCAGCGCGCGGAACCCTCGGTTCATCAGCAGCAGGACCAGCACCACATCCACCGCCGTGATGATCGCGCCGGCCAGCAGCGGGATGCCGAACAGCAGCTTCAGGGCGATCGCCGTGCCGATCACCTCGGCCAGGTCGCAGGCAATGATCGCGATCTCGCACAGCAGCCACAGGCCAAGGTTCACCGGGCGCGAGTAGTGGTCGCGGCAGGCCTGGGCCAGATCACGCCCGGTCGCGATGCCCAGCCGCGCCGAGAGCCCCTGCAGCACGATCGCCATCAGGTTGGAGAGCAGGATCACCGAGAGCAGCAGGTAGCCGAACTGCGCGCCACCGGCGATATCGGTGGCCCAGTTGCCCGGATCCATGTAGCCGACCGAAATCATGTAGCCCGGGCCCAGGAAGGCCAGCAAGCGGAACCACCAATGGCCACCGCTCGGGACCGCGACGCTGGCGTTCATCTCACCCAGGCTGGGCGTGTGCCCGGCCGAGGACGGCCAGGCGGGGAAATTCTCAGGGCGGCGTTGGATGTCCACGGGCGCAATATAGCAGAGGCTATGTTAGTAAGGCTTTGCAATCTGAGGCCTCCCAACGCCTTAACCCTGAACCGCGTATCGTCACCGCTCTTTTCAGATGGAGTGGGTGCATGCGTTGGATCGTGTTGTTGGCCGCATTGGCCATGCCCGTGGTGGCGTGGTTGTCCCAGTCCGGCATGTTCGGCCCGACCAACGGTGCAGTTTCCGACCAGTACCCGACGCTGCTGGTCGCCGCCGGGTACGCCTTCGCGATCTGGGGCCTGATCTTCCTGTGGGATGTGCTGTTCGGGTTCTGGCAGCTGCGCCTGCGCAAGCCGGACATCACCGGGGTTCGCCCGTGGGCCGCCGCCGGCTTTGCGCTCACCGCTGCCTGGATGCCGGTGTTCTCCAACCAGTGGTTCCTGCCAGCGCTGGCGATTATCTGGGCCGCCTTGCTCTGCCTGATCGTGGCCGCCTACCGCGCCTCGCCGGTCACCGCCACGGGCGGCCAGCGAGCGTGGGCCGCGTATCCGCTGGGCCTCCACGCTGGCTGGCTGTCGTTGGCGGCCTACCTCAATACCGCCCAGGTCATCGTCGCCTACGGCTGGCTGCCGACCGCCAACATGCTCGGCTGGAGCCTGGTGCTGCTGGTCCTGGCCACGCTGCTGGTGCTGGTGGTCAACCAGCTGCTGCGCGGGCATTTCGCCTATCCGGCCGCCGTCATCTGGGCGCTGGCCGGCATGTACGTCAAGCAGTCCGGCTGGGACCTGCCCGGCGCGGCCAACATCGCCACCCTGGCGCTGGTGCTGATCGTCATCGTGGTGATCCAGACGGTGTGGCTGCGCGTACGCGCTTACCGCCAGCCGCGCGCCATCGTCGCCGCGCACCGTCATCGCCGTTGATTCTTTCCGTAGGAGACCCCTCATGAACATGTTGATGAAGGAGCGCCGCTGATGCGCGCTGCCATCCACACCACCTTCGGTGACCCGACCCAGGTCCTGCACGGCGGAGACGTGCCGCAGCCGGCCCCGGCGGCCGGCGAGGTGCGCATCCGCACCGTGCTGGCGCCCATCCACAACCACGACCTGTGGACCGTGCGCGGTCAGTACGGCTACAAGCCCGAGCTGCCCGCGGTCGGTGGCAGCGAAGGGACCGGCGTGATCGACGCGCTGGGCGAAGGCGTCGACGGCCTGGAGGTCGGCCAGCGTGTCAGCGCCGCTTCGGTGCATGGCACCTGGGCCGAGTACTTCATCGCCCCGGCGCGCATGGTCATCCCGATGCCGGACAGCATCGATGACAACACTGCCGCGCAGCTCATCGCCATGCCGCTCAGTGCCCTGATGCTGCTGGAGTTCCTGCAGGTGAAGCAAGGCCAGTGGATCCTGCAGAACGCCGCCAATGGCGCGGTCGGCAAAGCCCTGGCGATGCTGGCCAAGGCGCGTGGCGTGCACTGCATCAACCTGGTGCGACGCGACGCCGGTGTGGCCGAGATGGCCGGGCTCGGCATCGACCACACCATTTCCACCGCGCAGTCCGACTGGATGGCGCAGGTGCAGGCCAAGGTCGGCAAGGCATCGATCGCCGCGGCCGTGGATTCGGTCGGCGGGCGCGCCAGCAGCGAGTTGATGACGCTGCTGGGCGATGGCGGCACACTGGTCTCGTTCGGGTCGATGACCGGCGAGCCGATGCAGCTCAGCTCGGGCGATGTGATCTTCAAGCAGGCCACGGTGAAGGGCTTCTGGGGCAGCAAGGTCAGCCAGGCGATGGCGCCGGAGGACAAGCGCCGCCTGGTCGGGGAACTGCTGCAGCTGGCCGCGCGCGGTGGGCTCAGTCTGCCGGTGGATGGTGTGTTCGGGCTGGATGCGGTGGCCGCTGCCGCCAAGGCCAGCCTGGAGCCGGGCCGTAACGGCAAGGTGCTGCTGCGCCCCTGATGTGCACGGTGGAGCCGACCGTTGGTCGGCTGCCCTGCATCGGGCGCCGCGTCAGCCGACCAGCGGTCGGCTTTACCTTTCCGCGCGCAATGCCTCGATCACCACGCGCATGGCGCTGGAGGAGTGCCGACGGCTGGGATAGTAGGCGTAGTACCCGTCGAAGGGATCGCACCAGTCCTCCATGACACGCCGCAGTGCACCGGCGGCGATGTCATCGCGCACCATGTCCTCCGGCAGATAGGCCAGGCCGGCACCGGCCAGCGCCGCGCGGTGGATCGCCCCGCTGCCGTTGAAGGTCCATTGGCCGTCCACGCGCACGTTCACTTCCTCGCCGTCTTTTTCCAGATCCCACACCATCAGCCCGCCGTGGGTGGGCAGGCGCAGGCCGATGCAGTTGTGTGCGGCCAGGTCGGTTGGCACCTGCGGCGCGGTGTGCGTGGCGAAGTAACCCGGGCTGGCCACGATCGCCATGCGCTGCGGTGGGCTGATCGGCACGGCGATCATGTCCCTGGCCACGCGCCCGCCCAGCCGGATACCGATGTCGTAGCGCTGGGCGACGATGTCGGCCAGGCCGTAATCGATGGTCAGTTCCACGTGCAGGTCGGGGTAGTCGGGCAGCACCGCGGACAGCCGCGGCCAGACGATCGTGTTGGCCGCATGTTCGGCAGTGGTGATGCGGATGGTGCCGGCCGGGCGGTCGCGGTATTCGCTGATCGCGACCACTTCGGCCTCGATCTCCTGCATGCGCGGGGCGACGGTGTCGTACAGCCGCTCGCCGGCCTCGGTCATCGACACGCTGCGCGTGGTCCGGGTCAGCAGGCGCACGCCCAGGCGCTCTTCCAGCCCGCGCACGGTGTGGCTCAACGCGGACTGCGAGACGCCAAGCTGGGCGGCGGCGCGGGTGAAGCTGCGCTCACGCGCGACGGTGACGAACACCTGCAGGTCGTTGAAGTTCTCGCGGGCCATGGGGCGGGCCGGGGGCGCATGGCAGTCATGCGCGTCCATGATGCGCGGGCCGGACTGATGAACTCAAGCGGCATTGTCTGTGCATTGATGAGTCAGGGTCATGGCTGCATCCCGGTTGCGATGGGTAGTGTCCGCACCGGGGCGCGCCTACAGTGATCTTCCCGCGGCGGGATCCGTCGCTCCCCCAGGAGATCGCTTCATGGACCTGTTCACTGCCGCGCTGTCGCTTTCGATGGCCGCCACCGGTCCCGCCGGCACGGCACCCATCCGCATCACCAGCGCCGGCAGCGCTGCCTCTGCCGCCGGTCCGGCCGACTACTTCACCGGGCGTGTCCGCATCGATGCACCGTTCCAGGCCGATGCACCCGCACGTGTCGGTGGTGCCACGGTCACCTTCGAACCCGGTGCCCGCACCGCATGGCATACCCATCCGCTGGGCCAGACCCTGATCGTGACGGCAGGCGTGGGCAGCGTGCAGGAGTGGGGCGAACCCGCGCGCGAGATCCGCCCCGGCGACATCGTCTGGATTCCGCCGGGCGTCAAGCACTGGCATGGCGCGCAGGCCAGCACCGCGATGACGCATATCGCGATCGCCGAAGCGGTCGATGGCTCGCCGGTGACGTGGATGGAACACGTCAGCGACGCGCAGTACCGCGGCGGCTGAACGTCGGCGCGTGACGCGGACGGCCGTGTCACATCCGCCTGCGTACCCTTCCAGGCAGATCGACACAGGAGAAGGGTCTTGAGCAGTGTTTTCATCGTCGGCGGCGCCGGCAAGGTTGGCCGTCATCTCGTCAAGCAGCTGGCTGAGAGAGCGCATCGCGTGCTCGCGCTGCATCGCCGTGCCGGGCAGGGCGATGAACTCAGCGCGCTGGGGGCTACGCCGGTCTCTGGTGACCTCACCGCCATTGACGTGGATACGCTCGCCGGCAGCATGGCCGGCAGCGATGTCGTGGTCTTCACCGCCGGTGCGGGCGGCGCTGGTGTGGAGGTGACCAACGCCATCGATGGCCGTGGCCTGGCGCTGGCCGTGGATGCCGCCAAGCAGGCCGGCGTGCGCCGCTTCCTGCTGGTCTCGGCATTCCCGGAAGCCGGCCGCAACAAGGCCATGGGCGATGGCTTCGAGAATTACATGACGGTCAAGAAGCGCGCCGATGTGTATCTGGCCGCGACCGATCTGGACTGGGTGATCCTGCGCCCGGGCACCTTGAAAGATGCAGCAGGCACCGGCCGCGTCGCCGCGGGTCCGGCGATCGCCTATGGCGACATCGCGCGCGCCGATGTGGCCGCCACGCTGGTCGCGCTGGTGGAACACCCGGAGGTGCGGCGCACGATCATCGAACTGACCGAAGGCGACCAGCCTGTTGATGAAGCGATCGCAGCGCTTGCCCGCGCGTAAGCGGGGCCGGCCGGTGCGGCAGTGGTAAAATCGCGCTTCCACACTGCAACACAGACGAGCACGCCATGAACGACGCCTCCTTCTATCCCATCGGTACCCCTGGCCAGCCCTGGGGCGCTGCGGAGAAGGCGCAGTGGCGTGCCCGCCAGCTGCCGCAGCGGCGCTATGCCGATGACGTGCTGCCCGTGCTGGAGGCATTGCGCAGCCGCTTCGATGTGAGCCAGTACGGCACGTTGGATTACGCCCCGGACCAGTACCCGCTGTACGCCGTGCGCAGCCGCGACTGGACTCCGGCGCTGCCGACGATGCTGGTCACCGGTGGCATCCACGGCTACGAAACCAGCGGCGTGCAGGGCGCCTTGCAGTTCCTGCAGACCCGCGCGGCCGACTATGCCGGCCGTGCGAATCTGTTGGTCGTGCCCTGCGTCAGCCCGTGGGGCTATGAGCGCATCCAGCGCTGGAACGCCGATGCCATCGATCCGAACCGCTCCTTCATGGCCAACAGCCCGGCGGCTGAATCGGCCGCGCTGATCGCCCTGGTCGCGCCGCTGCGCGGCAGTATCGTGATGCATATCGATCTGCACGAAACCACCGACACCGATGAAACCGAGTTCCGCCCGGCCTTGGCCGCGCGCGACGGCAAGCCGTTCGAACCGGGTCTGATCCCGGATGGGTTCTATCTGGTGGATGACACCGAAAATCCGCAGCCGGCGTTCCAGACCGCCGTCAATGCGGCCGTCGAGCGGGTGACCCACATCGCCCCGGCCGACGACAAGGGCGAGATCATCGGCTCGCCGGTGGTGGCCCCGGGCGTGATCGAGTATCCACTGGAAAAACTGGGCCTGTGCGCCAGCGTCAGCGGCGCGACCTACACCACCACGACCGAGGTGTATCCGGACAGCCCGCGCGCCACCCCGCAGCAGTGCAATGACGCCCAGGTAGCGGCGATCTGCGCGGCAATCGATTACGCGTTGGCGCATCCCTGAGCCCCGACCGGCGCCGCCGGACATTCTGTCCCTGATTGCTGAACCTTCGCGCGAAACACGCGTAAAGGTCCAGCTTGGGTGCCTTGTGCGTGCAGGTGGCGCGTGGTCACCAACGGGCTGCCCGGGGTCGTTCCAACGCCTCCGAATGCCATGCTGCTGCGAACAAATGTGCGCTGGGGCCGCGCCATGCCTGAACCTGTACACGAACTTCACAACGCCCGCCAGCATCCTTAGATACCTCTGATTGGATATGGCTTCCAGGTAAACGTTGAAGAAAGTAGGGTAGTTTTCGGACAAGTTGTATAGAAGCGGCAGATCGAAACGTAGACCATGGCGCACTCGGGCCCATGGAAAAAATCGGCTCCTAGTGAATTCTCTCGAGGGCTTATCATGCCGAATCGCAATTCCGCGCTATCCCGCAGCTCCAACACGCTCGCTGCCGCGGTCGGGTTGGCGTTGCTGGTCGCTTCGCATGTCTCCGTTGCAGGGAATCTTAGCGGTGGCAGCGCCACGGTAAATCCAGGTGATGTGCCAGAAACCTGGACCCTGAGCAATGCCGCGTCGCTGACCTTCAACCCCGGTGCCCAGTCCCTGAGAATCCAGTCGAACAGCTCGTTTATCAATTTTGACGGCGCATCAGTTAGCGGTACCACGGAGTCGCTGAGGGCGATCAATTCCGGGATCATCGTGAATGCAACCACTTTCGCGACCTCAACCATCCTGGAACGCGGCTCTGACATCATCGCCACCGGCGGGCGGTTTGTCTCCACCAGCGGCAGTATCGCAGCGCTGGGTGTGCAGAACTCATCGGCTACCGTAAGCGCCTCGACGGTGACGTCCACCGTTGGGCGCGCTCTGGAGATCAGTGAGAACCTGAGCCTTGTGGGAGCGGGCATCCCGTTCCTCGTAGCCACCAACGGCACCGTCATAAGCGGTGCAGGCGATGCGGTCGCCATTGCCGGTGTCGGTACGTTCTCGATGATCGACTCTACGGTCATCGGCACGGCGATCGGTACACCGGGTCTGTTCAACGGGACTGGGATCGGCATCTTCCTCGGATCTGCCAACGTCCTCAGCGGATCAAGCGTGACCGGTGACTACAACGGCGTCCTGATGGCATTGGATACCACCGGCAGCGCGGTGAGCCCAGGGAATACCACCAACGCGCTCCGGGTGGATGGTTCCACCGTCACCGGCGGCGCAGGTGCAGGAATACTCGTGTATGGCGATGCCTTCACGGCCACGGTCGCGCAGATCGTACTGCGTGACGGGGCGACAGTAACCGGCGGTAACGGCAACGTGTTGGAAGTGATGGATCATGGCACCGCCAATGTGGAGGTGGACGCCGCTGCACTCACGGGCACTATCCAGGTAGATGCTGGCGGGACGGCCAATCTTGATTTTCTCAACGGCGCATCACTGACCGGCAACCTGGTCAATGTCACTTCGCTTGATCTGTTCGATACGGCGCGCGTTGTCGGGCAGCTGGAGGGCGTCGGCGCGGCGAATCTGGTCGGCAGCGCCAATATCACCGGCACGTTGACGAACGTCGCCGCATTGAGCCTCGCCGATACTGCCAGCGTTGTTGGGAACATCACCGGGAGTACGTCGGTGACGCTGGCAGACAGCGCACGCTGGGATGTTACGGGTGATTCCACCGTCGGTGCACTGGACATCGGCTCGGGCACACTGGCCTTTGCCGCACCCTCGCCGGGCTACAAGACCGTCACCGTTGCGGGCGACATGGCCATCACTGGTGGCACGTTGATCTTCAACAGCCCGCTGGGCGATGACACCTCGCCGTCGGACCGGCTGGTGGTTGGCGGCAACACCGCCGGCAGCGGCACCATCGCGGTCAACAACATCGGTGGCGCCGGTGCGCAGACGGTGGAAGGGATCCAGCTGATCTCGGTGGCCGGTACGTCGGACGCCGCGTTCGTCCTGTCCGGCCGTGCCGTGGGAGGGGCGTACGAGTACTTCCTGTTCAAGGGGGGCGTGAGCACGCCGGGTGATGGCGGGTGGTACCTGCGGTCCAGCTACACCGGTGACCCTTGCGATCTGAATCCCACGTTGCCCGGCTGTGGTCCGGTTGACCCGGTTGACCCGGTTGACCCGGTTGACCCAGCGGACCCAGTGGACCCAGTGGACCCAGTGGACCCAGTCGACCCGATCATCCCGGTTGATCCGGTGGACCCGGGCGAGCCCGCGCCG
>Ga0213826_1001308_pt1 | contig 10878 bp, 15 predicted proteins | sample MC6MC0899MG_FD_180668 | JGI IMG/M metagenome (GOLD analysis project Ga0213826, IMG submission 180668) | Enriched soil aggregate microbial communities from Iowa State University, Ames, United States - MC6-MC0899-MG | ecosystem: Environmental > Terrestrial > Soil > Unclassified | place: USA: Iowa...
ATTCCACTTGGACGCGGACGACAACGGCCTGACCGGGCTGAAGTACGCGCAGGACGGGGCACGTGTCGTCACTAACGCGTACGCGGTCGGCGAAGGGTCGGAGAAGAAACTCCTGGTCCGCAGCGCCCGCAACACCGCCCCCACAGTCCCCGCGGTGGACCGGGTCGTGGCGCGCAAGTCGGAGAAGTCCACCCAGGCGCTCCTGTCTATCGCGTCCGAGGCGCTGCGGGTGAGTCAAACCCCGACACGACAGCTCACGCTCACGATGCCCCGCGACCTGCCACCCCAGAAGGACATCATCCCCACCCATCTGCGCCTCGGGGACCGGGTCAAGATCATCAACCCCAGCGACCCTGGCTTGCCGGGTGGGACGAGCGTGTGGCGGGTCATCCAAACCAGCGGCGATATCGCCCGCACTGACGTGACGGTCGTGTGCCAGCCCGTCTAGAAAGGACGGTCCCCATGGCAGGTCTCGACAACCTGAACAGCAACCTCCTCGCACGCCTCGAAGCCCGAGTCGCCAAGCTCGAAATGGCCCCCGCGGCCACAAACACCGCCATCGGGCGCAGCGGTTTGCTGGTGTACGACGGTGGCGTCATCACCATCGAGAACGGCGGCCTCGACGTCACCGGGTCTGCGAGCATCAGCGGAACCCTCAACGTCACGGGAACCACCTCACTGTCCGGTTCGACGTCGATGAGCGGCCCGACCGACGTGTCCGGGGCCTTCACGGTCACCGGAGTAACGAAGCTCAACGGCAACACCACCATCAACGGAACCCTCACCGTCACCAACAACACCGACATCACCGGGCGGCTCATCGTCACCGGGAACATGGCGACCCGAGGGACCCTCTCCGTGGAAGGCGTCACCACCCTCCGCAACGACCTGATCCTGACCACCGGTGCCGAGATCACCGCAGGAGCAACCCACCTCTACCCCTCCGGGCGGGCCGTGTTCGGAAGCTTCGTCATCGACCCGGCATCCGCGAAACCCATCGACACCCCCTACGGTGCGATCTACGCGGACGGGTCCGGGATCTCCCTGTACCAAAGCGCGATGGAACAGATCAGTGTCGGTGGCGGCGAGATCAACGCACAAGCCGGCGGGAAGATCCTGTCACTTTCCAACTCCGGGTTCCGGGTCCTGAGCCTGCCCACAACCTCCAGTGCCGCGAACGTCTACTACGACTCGGGCACGGGCTACTTCTACGTCAAGAGCTAAGGAGACCACCATGTCAGACACGATCATGCAGGACGTGATCACTCAGTACCGGCAGGCCCTTGCTGATTGCCAGTACAAGGAAGCCGTCGCTAACGCCCAGCTCCGGCAACAGGCCAAGGAAATCACCGAACTCAGAGCAGAGATCGGGGAACTCAAAGCAGGGATGGAGGTGGTTTCTGATGGCTCTGGTCACGGGAACACTGACTGACATCGGCATGGGGCACCTGACGGGGAAGTCCCCGGTGCTTTTAATTTCCCTCAGCGAGCCGAACTCCATGGGCGCGAACATCGTCCCCACCGAACCAATACGTGTAGTCCCCTCCGGGACTGGGTATTGGAGTGCCGATCTGCTTCCCACTCGGGCCATGCGGAAATCGTCCGCGTTCTACCAAATCACGATCCAGTGGGTGGAGTCGGATGGGCCAGGCACGGGAGTGCGGGCCGACTGGGACCGACTCCGGTTCGCTGTCCCGATCGAGGGCGGCGCGATCGGTGACCTGATCGATAAGACCACCGCGAACGACGCTGTCTGGGTATCCCCGACCGCGACGGACCCGGGGATCTACTCCGGGTTCCAGTTCAACAACACCACCTCAGACCTTTACCAGTGGCAGGAGTGACATGCCCTACATCAAGATCGCCAATTTGCAGGGCAAAGAAGGCCGCCCCGGCGCCCCGGGTTCTGACGGAGCACCGGGCCGTGATGGGCGCGACGGCCAGGACGGCCCCCCGAACCGCCTGACCGTCGGCACCGTCACGACCGTTCCGCCCACGTCCCCGGCGAAAGCCACGGTCACCGGGGACGCCCCGAACCAGGTCGTGAACTTCGAAATCCCCCAAGGCCCGGCATCTCCGGACGCCGTCGCCACCGACACCGCCGTCGCCGGTTACATCACCACAGGCACCACCGACACCCGCACCGCCCTGGACGCCGTCGTCGGAGACGCGAAGGCCTTCATCGCACGGCAGAGCGTCCGCGGGCAGGTCATGAAGTCCCTGTGCACCCGCGTGAACTACACCTCCCAGATCAACACCCGCGTCAAGGAAGAAGCCCTTGCCGTGGCCCAGCGCATGGGCGCCGACACCATCCAGATCGTCGTGAACTGGTACATGGCGAACCTGACCTCCTCCAGCTGGTCCGAGCAGTCCGTGGACCCGGCAGCGGTCCGTGGCCTGATCCAGTGGTGGAAGGCCCGCGGATACCGGGTACAGCTCAAACCCCACATCGAAGTGAACGTGGGCGGCTGGACCACCTACCTCGACCCGGCAGACCCGACCGCGTTCTGGACCCTCTACCAGGGGTGGATGGGCATGTGGGCGGCCCTCGCCGAGGACGAGAACGTGGACTCGTTCGTCGTCGGGTCCGAGTACTCGGTGCTAGTCACGAAGTACCCGCAGAAATGGCGGGACACCATCGCCACCGTCCGCGCATCCTACGGCGGCCCGGTCACGTACTCCGCAGCTGTCACCACCGCAGCATCAGAAATGAACCAGGTGACCTTCTGGGACGCCCTGGACTTCATCTCCGCAGCCACCTACATCCGGGTCTCCTACAACTCCGCGAACGAACCCTACCCGGCAGCGACCGTGGCGTCGTTCGTTCAGCGCGACGCACAGGGAAACGACATCCTCGCCGTCATGGATTACATGGCCGCGAAGTGGGGACGCCCCATCATGCTCGGCGAGTATGGTTACCCGTTCTCCGCCGCAGGTGCCGAAGAGCGGTCCATCAGTGACGACTTCTTCACCAAGTACCTTGCTGCCCTGCTGACCGCGGCGGGCGGCAGGTCGTGGTTCCTGGGCGCGTCGGCCTGGTCCATGGACGCATGGGACGGGGCGCAGTGGGCGGCTGACCGTCCCATGGCCGGGGTGGTCGGGTCGATCTACTCGTCCTGGGGTCCGAAGATGATCGAGACGGCACTGAAGGGCCGCACCGATAACGGTGCCGGGGCCACGGCCTGGTCCCCGGTGCTGGTGATGACGATGCCCTCCCGTGCCGGTGTCCTCGCCCAGGCGACCATCCGCATCTCACGGAACACGAGCTCCAGCACGTCCCCGCGGTGGGCGGAGCTTTTCGTCAGCGCAGGCACGGACGGGGCCGGGGTCCTGGGCCAGTACAAGGTCACCCAGACCTCCGGCAACGGGCCGATCTCTGACCTCGGGTACACGGTGGTGGGCAATGTCCTGACCGTGTGGGCGTCCCACTCCTCCGGGGCGTCCTGGAACAGTCTCATCCTGACGCAGACCGCACCGCAGTGGACCAGTGTCCCGCTGCTTCCCTCGCAGTCCACGTCCACCCCGGCGAACCTCCGCCCGGTCCTGGGTCAGCAGCAACCGATCCGGGTCGTGGACACTGCCTTGGTGTCCGGGACTCACGACCGGACGTGGAGCGATGACTGCGCCCTGTGGCAGTTCACGTTGAACGGGAACATGACCCTGAACTTGCTGGCCGGCCCTGCCGGGACCGTCGCGAGAGCATGGGGCAGGTTCACGCAGGACGCCACCGGTGGCCGTACCCTGACGTTCTCGTCCGCGATCACCCCACTCCCGGGAACGATCACGCTCCCGGCGCAACCGAACGCGACCCTTCTGGTGGAGTTCTTCTGGGACGGGACCAAATGGTTCGCGTGGGTTCCGGGTGCTGGGCGGTCCACCAGGACCGTCGCCCCGACGATCGCGCACGGTGCCGGGTCGCTGGTCACGATGGTCACCCAGAACGGGCGTGTCACCGCGTCCCTCGCATTCGGGGCGGTCGGGACACTCACGGGCGGGCAGACGCTCGTCAGCGCAGGATCCACCATGCCCGTACCGGTGGCAGAAGAGTACGGGGTGCTACTCCGCTCCGACACCGTCATCGGGTCCCTCTGGGTCCGCGCCGATGGTGCGCTGCGCCTGTCCATCAACTCCGGCGTGACAGTCTCCGCAGGCGACTACCTCACCGGATCCGTGTCCTACTACGCGACCTAGAAACAACGATGACCGGACACTAAGCATAGGAGGCAGGGAGCGTGTGGAATTCGACGCGGGCGCCATCACGACTCTGGTCAGTATCTCCATCGGAGCGATCGGCGCCACGGGCGGGTTCTTCATCCGGCGCGCTGACAAGCGAAGAGAAAAGCGGGAGGCCGTGATGGAGGAACTGTACCGGCAACGCATCAAAGACCTCGAAGCCGAGGTCGCCGCATCCCGGGCCGCTGAAGACGCGGCCCTTGAGAAGCTCCGTCATGTGGAACGCACAGCTCTTCGGTGGCGCGGGCAGCTCAAAGCCGCCCAGATCGAGCCCGATCCCGAAGACCTCCCGGAGGTGTGACATGACAGCTGAAGAAACCAGGACCGCTTTGGAGCATGCGAAGCGAGAGGCAGCGAAGTCGCGGCAGTGGGACAGGCGAACCAAGATCATCCTTGTCGCACTGTCCACGGTGCTAGCCATCACCGTCGTTTTCTGCGGGGTGCTGGCATGGCAGAACGGCAACCTCGCAGCCCAGGCCGCCGACGCCGCCCAAGCCCAGGCTGCGGAGAAGAAGTCCCTGGCTGAGCAGGTCGCCGCCGCGTGCGCGAAGGACGACTTCAAGACCAGTGCCCAGGGCGCGCAGGTCTGTCAGCGCGCCGACCGAGTCGTGAAAGACACCACCCCGCCCGTCGAGGTCAAAGGTGATGCAGGCCCGCCCGGCGCTAACGGGCTGGACGGGTCCGATGGTGCACCTGGGGCGACCGGCCCACGGGGAGAGCAAGGACCACCGGGGCCGCAAGGTGCAGCAGGCGGCAACGGAATCGACGGCGCTGACGGAACCAACGGGGCCAACGGAATCGATGGAGCCCCAGGCGCCGCAGGGCCCAAGGGAGACCAAGGGCCAGCCGGTCCCGCCGGCCAGCCCGGCGCGAAGGGCGACACGGGGGAACCAGGCCCGCAAGGCCCAGCAGGTCCGGCAGGCCCGGTCCCAACGTCCATCACCTTCACCCAGGACGGCATCACCTACACCTGCACCCCAGACCCGCCCGGATCCACCACCTACACCTGCACAGCAACCACCCCGAGCCCGTCACCATGACGGGCTCTACTCATACCCAGGAGGGCGAACATGGTGAACCTTTCGGTTGCCTACCAGCGGCCTGACAAGTCCACGGCCCGGCTGTTCGTTGAGGTTCGCCTGGCATTCGGCGACCCGCGTGCGGAGAACAAGGGTTTCGTGGCTGGGTCCGGCCCGACTACCTGGAACGAGTCCAGCCACAACGCCGACGCCTACGGGGTCGCCCACGCAGTGGACATCGGCGTGGACATCGAAGGCGACGGAACCGGAATCCCGGTCAGCGCTGCGGAGCCACTGGCGAACTTCCTCCGGGGCTTCATCGGCTCCCGCGTCGCATACGTGATCTACAACCACCGCATCGACACGGGCAATGGATGGCAGCCGTACTACGGCATCAGCCCGCACGAGGATCACATCCATGTCTCCACCACATGGGACTACTACTGGGGCGACTACGCCCCAGCCATGGCGTGGAACCCCGACGATTCAGCCGTGTGGGGCGTCGCTGGATCAATCACCCCTGGCGGGTCAGAGGTCCGCCCCATCGAAGAGAAAGACTGGTTCGACACCGTGGACGAGAACACTCTCAGCAATCTATTCCGCAAGCTCCTTCGGGAAGAATCCCCCAAAGCCGTCTGGGGCATGAGCGGTAAACGCCCGGGCGAGAAGGGCGACCAGACCATGTGGAACCGCGTGGTCGTTGCCAACGAGCAAGCAATCCGGGCCGCCGCGAACAGCGGCGCTGCCCTCGAACTCGCCAAGCAGACCGCCGCGAAGCAGGGACTCGACATCAGCAAGATCGACGCCGCCGTGCAGGCCGCAGTGAAGAAGGCCCTCGAAGACGGCACGGTCAACGTGGACATCAACGTAGGAGGCCCCAATGGCTGACCACCGCGCAGCAACCCAAACCCGCTACCCCTGGCGTGCCACGGCGCGTACCGTGCTGGCTCTGATCCTGCCGCTAATCGCCGGAGCACCGCTCATTTACCAGGCGGCAACCCAGCATGACCCTCTCGCCGCCACAGGCTGGGCGGGTATTGTTCTCGGCGTAGCAGGCGGCATCACCCGCGTCATGGCACTCCCACTCGTCAACGACTTCCTCACCAAGATCGGCCTCGGAGCCGAACCCAAGACCCCGGCATGACAAAGCGCCCCCACCCGGTAAGGGTGGGGGCGCTTTTCGTGTTTCACCTGCGACCGTCTCGGATCTGGTAGATCCTTGGCGGGGTTAGGCCGGTGAGCTTAGCGATCTGCGGGGCCGTCGCTCCACCATGAGTCATGGCTTCCCGTACGGCCTCGGAGAACGCTTCCTCGGCCCTTTGCAGGTCTTCCCGGGCGGCCTCCCTGTCCGCGAACGTCGCGGCTACTCGGTCCAGGCTCATCGCGTGGACCTCGCAGCCGTCACGACCGCGACAACCGTGGCAGCCAGCCACAGGACCCCGATGACGGCGAACACTACGGGCAGTCGCGCTGCCCCGATGCTCGCGCAGATCGCGATCACCACACCAATAGCCGCCGAGGTCTGCACGGCCTTGCTCTTCAGAATGTTCATCTCGTTCCCGTAGGATTGGTGACCCGGGAACCGGGCTACTTGATCTAGCCCGGTTCCCTTCGTTCTATCGCTTCCGGCGCTTTCCGTTTCCCTTGCGGGGCCAGTCGATCACGAGTCTGACGATCTGGACGATCAGCGCTCCGGCGGCGATTGCTGCGGTCACTATCTCTATCGGTTCCTCCTTTCTTGTTCCGATGAAATAACTATAGCACCGCTATAGCCTAGGGTCAAGGGGTGACCCTGAATCCGTTCAGGAATAGGCTCACAACATGTGCGGACGGTACGTGATGTCATACGACGGCGGGGAGATCGGGACCATGCTCCGGGCGGAGCTTGATGCCGAGTGGTCGGGGCTGGTCTCGATGAGCCCGGGCACCCGCGGCCCGTTCGTGGCCGAGCGCGTGGACGACGACGGCACGCCGGCCCGCGTCCTCGTGACGGGCACCTGGGGTGTTCAAGGTGCGGCGTGGAACAAGCCGGAGATCAAGTCGATCAACGCCCGCTCCGACGGCCTCTTCCGGGTGGCGAAGTGGCGGGAGCTGTACCGGGGCGGGAACACCGGCTTGGTCCCGATGAATGGCTACGTCGAGTTCGTGGAGGTCAAGCCCCGGTTCAAGGTGCCAGTGTTCATCCATGACGATGGCGCACCGCTTCTCACGGCCGCGGGGCTCTACGATCCCGAACAGGAGGCGTACACGATTCTCACCATGGACGCCGACCTCGGAGCCGGGGAGGTCCACACTCGGCAGCCGATCTTCGTCCCCGAGGACATGCACGACCGGTGGCTCCAGGTCGGCGCCGGCGACACCCCGGCCAAGGGTGCGCCAGACAAGCACAAGGAGGCGTTGAAAGAGCTGATGGACTTCTCCCGCGAGGTCACCGAACGCCTCGATTACTTCGCGATCAGCAGGGATTACAACAACACCCGCCAGCTCGCCGCCGACAACCGACGCGCGGATCTCTCACTCCTAGAGCCGGATCCCGAGATGCAGCACCTCATCGACACCACCGACTTTGAACCAGCCCTCAGCCCCAAAGAGCGGAAGGCTCAGCGTTGAGTATCTACTTGGCCATCTGATAGATGCGCTGGCGATCTACGCCAAGCGCGGAGGCGATGGCCGCGACGGAGACGTTCGCCGCCATCGCCTCGCGGATCAGTTGCCTCCGGTCTCCTGCCGCTTCCTGTTGTTCTCGCTGAAGTCGCAGCGCGATTTCATGGGCGCCCATGATCCTTGCAATGAGTTCATCGGCATTCATCGTGCGGCCTGACCAACAGCATCCCAGAACTCTGCGCCGTCCAAGATCTGCACGAACGCCTGGACCTCTGCGCTGTACTCGAACGTAGCGTCCGCGATCTGTTCGAGATCATACTCGTCGCGCTTGGCTGCGCCGCCGGCTTCGATGGCTGTTGCGATTTCCTCGATTACTTCGTTCTTGGTGGTGAACACTGGTTCCTCCTGGGTCGCCCTGCGATGATGTAAATAGACTATTTGCAACTCAACCAAGAGTCAATAGTCTATTTACATCAACTCAGCGGTACCTCATGGGCCTAGGGTCTTGCCGGTAGTGCAGGACCATGAACCCCTCCGGCAACTGCGCCAGCGCGGCCGCCTTCGCATCCTCGTAGTCCGTACCCTCACCCACCAGTGTCCGAACCTGGGCCGGGTCCAGCGTGTCATCCGCCCCACCAACAGGGGCCACAGTCACAATCACCTTCACCCCCACATCATTTCACTGTCAGACCCCCATGAGACCCTAGCCTGCGTGTCCAAGCCCCGCCGCGATCGCCTCTATGAGAAGCCCCGGACCACCCGGCACGCGTGGATCCTTGACAGCGACGAGCCGGGCGCACAGCCTCGCCAGGTGTACATCGTGGAGTGGCGCAGGAAGAGCTACAAATGGCGTGCCCGGGTGATCTACGCCATTGAGGTGAAGGGTAGCGACGAGACCGCAACCGTCGACCGCTGGGTGCCCGCCGAAACCCTCCGCCCCGTACCCGCCGACCCAAACCGAGCCTACGGGCTGCGATGACAGTTAGCCCTCCAACGCCTGCTGTGCGATCTCGGCCGCCCGGAAGTGGGCGTCGGGGATGAGGTGGCTGTATCGGTCGATGGTGGTTTGGATGGACTCGTGACCCAGGCGCCGTGAGAGCTCATAGATATTCATGCCGCCGGCGAGCATCAAGGATGCGTGCGTGTGGCGGAGGTCGTGGATCCGTGGCCGGTTTGTCTTTGAGTAGTTCAGTGACACGAGTGCGTCGTCCCAGAACTGCCAGAAGGTGGAGTGCCTGATCGGCCCATCGTAGGTGGTTCGGAAGACGTGAATGTCGGGCGGTGTGGATTCGATGAGGGGGCGCACCTTCTCGACGAACCGCGGCGGGAGGCTGATCGCGCGTCGGCTCTTTCTGGTCTTGGGTGGTCCGAGGTAGAACCTGTCGTTCTCGTCGCGCTTCCAGGCCCGATCGACCCTGACTACCGGTACCGTGGCGTCGAGATCGAAGTCCTCTGGGAAGAACGCGGTGGCCTCTCCGAAGCGTGCGCCGGTCACGAGGAGGCACTCAACGAGCAGCTGATACCGGTCCGGGTGCGCTTCGATGATTTGCCGTGCGGCTTTTGGGGTAAGGATGTGCATGGTGTCCGCGGTGTGGGTCGCTTTCGGGAGCTTCACCCCGTCGCATGGGTTGTCGGCCCTTATCCGGTTGCGGATGGCGAAGGTCATGGCGCCGGAGAGGAACCCGTGGTGGTTTGCGATGGTCTTCGCGCTGAGACCTTTCGCGGTCATCCCCTGTACCCATCGCACGACGTCGATGTGTTCGACTGCTCGCACGGGGATCTTGCCTAGGTCGCTGCTGAAGTGGTTGACGACGGCGCGCTTGTAGCGCTTGATCGTGTCCGGGCCTGCGCTGGTGAGGTTGGCGATGTGTTTGAGGAGGTGCTCTTGGACGGTGTCGCCTTCGGCTGCGTGGAGCTGCAAGGTGCGTGCGGCGTCGGCGAAGTTGTGGCCGTTGCTGTTGAGGAGGGACACCATGACGTGCGCGGTGCTCTCGTCTGGTGCGGTCCAGGCTTCCTGTTGGCCTGTCGTGGGGTTCCGCCAGAGGACCTGGTGGGATTGTGCGCCGTTCTTCCTGGTTCGGGTTCGGATGCTTGCCATTGGGGGATCATGTCATCCGGGCCAGACGTTTTTTGGGCCGCTCGTTGACGCAGGGGCCGGAAATGTCAACAGCCCCGGAAGCTTCGTTGAGTTTCCGGGGCTGCATCGGCGGAGAATGGGGGATTTGAACCCCCGAGGGCGTTAACCCAACACGCGTTCCAGGCGTGCGCCATAGGCCGCTAGGCGAATTCTCCATTGCCCTAAGGGCAGGTATCAGCTTAGCGGACCTCCGGCGAGAGCGCCAATCAGGGGTGCTTCGGGACCTGGGACCCGGTCGATTTCCCCGTCCGCGTCCCTGCCGCTAAGCTGGTTACCGACTCCTCGCGTGGCGTCATCCTGCCGAACTCCCCCAGGACCGGAAGGTAGCAAGGGTAAGTGGGCTCTGGCGGGTGCGCGAGGGGTCTTCTACGTTAAGGCCCGGCCGGCCCGGAGCCGCGAGACCACGACTTCTTCTGTCAGTCTCGATTGGTAGGGTTTCCCTGTGACCCAAGCCAGCGCTCTCTACCGCAGATACCGCCCCGACACCTTCGCGGACGTGATCGGTCAGGAGCACGTCACGGTCCCCCTGATGACGGCTCTGAAGAAGAACCGCGTCAACCACGCTTACCTGTTCTCCGGCCCGCGCGGCTGCGGCAAGACCACCTCGGCACGCATCCTCGCCCGTTGCCTGAACTGCGAACAGGGCCCCACGGACACCCCCTGCGGCGTCTGCCCCAGTTGCGTCGAACTGGCCCGCGGCGGAGCCGGCTCGCTGGACGTCATCGAGATCGACGCGGCCAGCCACGGCGGCGTCGACGACGCCCGTGACCTCCGCGAGCGCGCCACCTTCGCCCCGGCCCGGGACCGCTACAAGATCTTCATCATCGATGAGGCCCACATGGTCACCTCGGCGGGCTTCAACGCGCTGCTGAAGATCGTGGAGGA
>Ga0213826_1001319_pt1 | contig 10775 bp, 8 predicted proteins | sample MC6MC0899MG_FD_180668 | JGI IMG/M metagenome (GOLD analysis project Ga0213826, IMG submission 180668) | Enriched soil aggregate microbial communities from Iowa State University, Ames, United States - MC6-MC0899-MG | ecosystem: Environmental > Terrestrial > Soil > Unclassified | place: USA: Iowa...
CCGTGGGTAACCATGAAGTTGATGGCTTCCGGCGTGACGAATTCGGCCGCCATGACGAGGTCACCCTCGTTTTCGCGGTCTTCTTCATCAACCAGAATGACGATGCGGCCGGCGCGCAGCTCGGCAATGATCTCGGCAACCGAAGCGATGCCGAAGGATTCCGGCTCGGAGCCGGACAAGGAGGACAACTGGACGGACATGGCGTGACACGTAAACCAGGCGGGAAAGCCCGGATTTTACCGCTCTCCCGGGCCGAACCCCTATTGGCGTCATGCGGCCCCGTCCGGACGGGGGCATCCGGTTAAACTTTCGCCCGGAGATCCCCCAGAAAAACGAAGGAAAAACCTCATGCAAGCCCTTGCGGCCATGCCTTTGAACGTCGCGGCAGCCGTCCGCGTCGTGCTGACCGATATCGACGACACGCTGACCACCGAAGGCCGCCTGCCGGCCGATGCGTACGCCGCGCTTGAACGCCTGGAACAGGCCGGCATCCAGGTCGTGCCGATCACCGGCCGCCCGGCCGGCTGGTGCGATCACATCGCCCGCATGTGGCCGGTGCGCGCCGTGGTCGGCGAGAACGGCGCCTTCTATTACGCCTACGACCGCCAGGCCCGCCGCATGACCACGCATTACTGGACCGACGCCGCGTCGCGCCAGGAAAGCCGCAAGCGGCTGGACGCCATCCGCGACCGCGTCCTGGCCGAGGTGCCGGGCAGCGCCGTCGCCAGCGACCAGGACTATCGCGTGGCCGACCTGGCCATCGATTTCTGCGAAGACGTGCCCGCCCTGCCCGACGCGGCGATCAGCCGCATCGTCCAGATCTTTCAGGAAGCGGGCGCGCAGGCCAAGGTCAGCTCCATTCACGTCAACGGCTGGTTCGGCGACTACGACAAGCTCACCATGACGCGCACGATGTTCCAGCGCGAGTTCGGCATGGACGTGGCCAGCGCCCTGGACAGCACGCTGTTCATCGGCGATTCGCCCAACGACGAGCCGATGTTCGCCTACTTCCCGATCTCGGTCGGCGTCGCCAACATCCAGGCCCAGCTACACCGCCTGACGCACCGCCCCGCGTTTGTCGCCGCCTTTCATGGCGGCGGCGGTTTCGTTGAAATGGCCGACCGGCTGCTCGCCGCACGTCAGCCCTCCCAAGTCCAGCCGGCCTGAGGTCAGTACACCGTGGCAACTTCCAAGACTGCGGCGCCCGCCGCCAACGACGGCCGCCGCAGCATCCAGTCCATCGAGGTGGGCGTGCCGCTCCTGGCCGCGCTTGTCGACGCGGGCAAGCCCCTGACGCTGCGCGACCTGGCGGCCGGCGCGGGCATGACGTCCGCCAAGGCGCACCCCTACCTGGTCAGCTTCATCCGCGTCGGACTGGTGCAGCAGGACGCCGTCACCGGCCAGTACGAGCTGGGTCCCTTCGCCCTGCAGATGGGGCTGGTCAGTCTGCAGCGCCTGGATCCCGTGCGCGTCGCCATGCCGGAAATCGCCAAGCTGCAGTCCGACATCGGCCACACGCTGGGCATCGCGGTGCTGGGCTCGCACGGCCCCACGATGATCCACATGACCGAAGCCAGCTATCCGGTCCACGTGAACATGCGCAAGGGCACGGTGATGTCGATGCTGCACACCGCCACCGGGCTGGTGTTCGCGGCCTGGCTGCCGCCCAAGGTCAGCGAGCACTACATCGCGCGCGAAGAAGGCGACACCGCCGTCATCGCCAGCGTGCCGCCGCCGCGCAAGGCATCGCGCGCCAACATTGAGGCGCAACTGGCCGACATCCGCGTGCACGGCATGGCCCGCGCGCTGGGCAACCCGCTGCCGGGCGTGGATGCGCTGTCGGTGCCGGTATTCGACAACACGGGCAGCATCGTCCTGGCGCTGACCAGCCTGGGTCCCACCGGCCTGTTCGACGTGTCGTGGGACGGCGCGATCGCTCGTCCGCTCATCGCATGCGCCCAAGAAATCTCCCGCAAGCTGGGCTTTCGCGGCTGAGCGCGTTTTCGCGCAATAACGAACACAAAGCGAACAAAACGAACAAAAGACGAAAAGAAAGGCAGGGACTTTCCCGAGTGTGCCGTCCCCGGTTGTGTGTTTGAATTCAGCAAAGATTCAATTCATACCTACACGAGGAGACACACGATGCAAGCCTTGCGTCTTATGCAGGCGGCCGCGCTGGCCGCATTCGCTTTTGGAGCTTCCGCCGCCCAGGCCGCCGATACCTGCTCAAACCGCGGCGATCTTGATCAGATGTATTGCGACTCGAACAAGGACCTGGTGGCCGACACGCCCACCGACGCGTCCAAGCTCAAGACGCCTTCCACGCTGGTGTTCACCTACACGCCGGTCGAAGACCCGGCCGTGTACGAAGACATCTTCAAGCCCTTCACCAAGCACTTGTCCGAATGCACGGGCAAGCGCGTCGTGTTCTACCAGGTGCAGAGCAACGCGGCTGAAATCGAAGCCATGCGCTCGGGCCGCCTGCACGTCGGCGGCTTCTCGACCGGCCCCACCGCATTCGCCGTGAACATCGCCGGCGCCGTGCCGTTTGCCGTCAAGGGTTACGCCGACGGCTTCCAGGGCTACAACCTGATCGTCATCGTCAAGAAGGACAGCCCGTACCAGAAGCTGACCGACCTGAAGGGCAAGAAGCTCGCGCACACCGCGCCCTCGTCGAACTCCGGCCACATGGCGCCCGTCGCCCTGTTCCCGAAGGAAGGCCTGACGCCCGACAAGGACTACAAGGTCATCTTTTCCGGCAAGCACGACCAATCGGTCATGGGCGTGAATTCCGGCGACTACGACGCCGCCGCCGTGGCATCGGACGTCTTCAAGCGCATGGTCGAACGCGGCCAGGTCAAGGAAGCCGATTTCCGCATCATCTACACCAGCGAAAAATTCCCGACCTCGTCGTTCGCCTACGCGCATGACCTGGAACCGAAGTTCCGCGACCAGATGCTCAAGTGCTTCTACGACTACCGCTTCCCGCCGGAAATGTCCAAGGCCTTCGACAACGCCGACCGCTTCTACCCGGTGACGTACGAGAAGGACTGGGCCATCGTCCGCCAGGTCGCTGAATCCGGCGGCGAGAGCTTCAACCGCGCGGCCTACGACCGCGAATCCGCAAAGAGCAAGAAGTAATCCAGCATGACGACGTCGCTACGCATTTCCGGCCTGGTCAAGGAATACCGGGCCGGCCGGCCGGTACTGAACGGCATTGACCTGCAGATCGCCGGTCAGGGGCTCACCGCCATCATCGGTCCTTCGGGCACCGGTAAAAGCACGCTCCTGCGCTGCATCAACCGGCTGATCGAACCCACGAAGGGCGAGATCGTGCTGCAGTCCGAGGACGGCACCGTGGACCTGGCGCAAGTGCGCGGCGCGTCGCTGCGCCGCGCGCGCCGCCGCATCGGCATGGTGTTTCAGGAATACAACCTGGTCGAACGCCTGACCGTGATGGAAAACCTGCTGACCGGCCGGCTGGGGTACACCTCGGCCATGAAGGCCTGGATGCGCCGCTTCGATCCCGAGGACATCGAGCACGCCTACAAGCTGCTCGACACCGTGGGCCTTGCCGGATTCGCCGACCAGCGCGCCGATGCGCTGTCGGGCGGCCAGCGCCAGCGCGTGGGCATTGCCCGCGCGCTCATGCAGCGCCCGCAGGTGCTGCTGGCCGACGAGCCGACGTCGTCGCTTGATCCCAAGACCTCCGTCGAGATCATGGAACTGCTGTCCGCGCAGGGCAGCGCCACGGGCATTCCCGTCATCGTCAACATCCACGACGTCGAACTGGCGCGCCGCTATGCCACGCGCATCGTTGGCATGTCGGGCGGCCACGTGGTCTATGACGGCGACGGCCAGGGCCTGGACGCCACCATGCTCAAGACCATCTACGGAGGCGAGTCTTGGCTGGAATGACGCAACCCCGGGGCGGCATCCGCCCCTTCGCCATGTCAGGGCGCGCCAAGGCCGGCGTGCTGCTGCTGGTGCTCTACACCATCTACGCCGCCGCGCAGCTGGACTTCAGCTGGTCGCGCTTTGAAAGCGGCATGGGCCACGCGTCGACGTTCCTCGCGCGCATGTTCCCGCCCAACTTCGAGAAGCCCGCCACCTTGTGGAAGGGCATCGCCGAAAGCCTGGAGATTGCCGTCCTGGCATCGATGCTGGGCATCATCCTGGCGCTGCCGGTGGGCCTCCTGGGTGCACGCAACCTGATGCCCGCGTGGATCTCGTGGCCCGCGCGGTCGATTGTCGCGCTGTGCCGCGCGCTGCACCCGGTCATCGTCGCCATCCTGTTCGTCAAGGCCGTGGGCTTTGGCGCACTGGCCGGCATTCTGGCGCTGACCGTCGCGTCCATCGGCTTCATCGGTAAGCTCTTCACCGAGGCCATCGAGGAAATCTCGCTCAAGCAGGTGGAAGCGGTGCGCGCGACCGGCGCCTCGTTTGCCAACGTCATCGTCTTCGGCGTGCTGCCGCAGGTGTTCGCGCGTTTCATCGGCTTTGCCACCTACCAGTTCGACTCCAACCTGCGCAACTCCACCATGGTGGGGATCGTGGGCGCGGGCGGCGTGGGCGGCACGCTGTTCTCGGCCTTCCAGCGCTTCGATTACGACTTCGTCAGCGCCATCCTGCTGACCCTGATCGCCATCATCATGCTGGGTGAAATCCTGGCCAGCTTCGTGCGGGCGGTGTTCCTGGACAACCTGGGTTTCGACCGCATCCTGCAAAGCCGCTTCGCGGGCGCCCGCGGCATCGGCAGCAGCAAGCCGGCGGCCGCGCGCAAGGCGGAGGTGGAAGAATGAACGCCCACGTCTCCCCCTTGAACCCCGCCGGCCAGCCGCGTGTCTGGCAACGCTACAGCATGGGCCAGCGCCTGCTGCGCTTCGCGCTGTACCTGCTGCTGGTGGCGGCCATCGTGCAGGCGATCCGCGGCGTGGAGGTCATCCCCGAGTTCCTGTACGACGCGCCGGAACAGATGGCCGACCTCTTTCGCCGTATGTGGCCGATCGACTGGGCCTACTACCCGGGCGGCGTGCATGATGCGCTGATCGAAACGCTGCACATTGCCACGCTGGGCACCATTCTTTCGGTGTTCATGGCCGTGCCGGTGGGTCTGCTTGCGGCCAACAACCTCACGCCCAGCAAGACCATCAACATGCTGGCCCGGCTGATTCTGGTGTCCAGCCGGTCGGTCAACTCGCTGGTGTGGGCGCTGCTGTTCATCGCCATCTTCGGACCGGGCGCACTGGCCGGCACGCTGGCCATCGCTTTCCGCTCGATCGGTTTTGTCGGCAAGCTGGTCGGCGAAGCCATCGAGGAAGCACAGCGCGGCCCCATCGAAGCCGTCACCGCCACCGGCGCCAGCAAGGCCTCGGTCATCTGGTACGCCTACTGGCCGCAGATACGCCCGGCGTTCTGGTCCATCGTGCTGCTGCGCTGGGACATCAACGTGCGCGAATCCGCAGTGCTGGGCCTGGTCGGCGCCGGCGGCATCGGCATGGCGCTCGACACCGCGCTGAACCTGTTCCAGTGGGACCGCGTCGCCCTCGTGCTGGCCGCCATCTTCGTGGTTGTCGTGCTGGCCGAAGTCATCATCACCCAGGCGCGCAAACGCATCCTGTAGCGCCGTCGCCCCGCTTTACGCCTGTCGGTTTCCCCTGACACGCGCTCCCTTCGCCGCCCCCCATGGGGCGGCGTTTTCTTTCCTTTCCGTTCGCAAGCAACGCAAAAGCGCCTCGTCGCCCATGATGGGCCGCCTTGTTTTTGCGCCGCGATCGCGTCTATGCTCAATGTGAACAAAATATGAACGGTCATCAAAACGCACCCCCGGCTTGATTAACATCTTGGCTTTTGCCGTTGGACATCCGCTGCCATGTCGGAACAGGAATTGAAACTGCACGTGCCCACGGCTTCGCGCCAGGCCGTGCTGCGTGAAGTCAAGCAACGCGAGGCCACGCGCATTCGCTTGCATGCCATGTATTTCGACACGCCGGAGCGCGAGCTTGCGCGAGCGCGCATCGCGATCCGGCTGCGGCAGGAAGGCCCCGATTGGGTGCAGACGCTGAAGATGCCCGGCGCCGATGCGATCTCGCGCATCGAGATGAACCATCCGCGGCCGGGTCCCGTGCTCGACCTGTCGGTCTATGCCGGTACCGACGTCGAGGGCCCGCTGTCTTCCATCAAGGGCGAACTGGGCCTGCGCTACGAAACCGACGTGCAGCGCCTCTTGCGCAAGATCCGCACGCGCTTCGGCACGGTGGAGCTAGCCTACGACACCGGCATCCTGCGCGCCGGCGCGCTGGAATTGCCGATCTCCGAACTGGAATTCGAACTGGTGTCGGGCCGTCCCGCCGCCATCTTCGCCGCAGCGCGCGGCTGGCAGCAGCGCCATGCCCTGATCCTGGATCCCCGCAGCAAGTCCGAACGCGGCGACGCCCTGGCCCAGCTGGCGCATCGCCTGGCCGAGGTCGACGCCGCTGCCGGCGATGACCTCGAAGCACACCGTGCGCAGGCCATTGCGCAATTCTGGGCGCCGCGCGGCGCATCGTCCGTTAAGCTGCGCGACGGCATGACGCCGCCGCAGGCGATGGGCGCGATCGCCGCCGAATGCCTGGACCAGGTCTGCCGCAATGCGGCGGTGCTGGCCGAGGTCGACACCGAAGGCGTGTACCGCGCCGGCAACTCCGAACACGTGCACCAGTTGCGCGTGGGCGTGCGCCGGCTGCGATCGGCCTGGAAGCTGTTCGATGGCTGGATCGCACCGGTGCCGGCCTCGCTGCTGCAGGGCGTGCGCACGCACTTCGCGGCGTTCGGCGCCAATCGGGACCAGGACGTGCTGAACGAAACCGTCGCGCCCGCCCTGCTGCGCGCCGGGATGCCCGTGATCCCCATGGAAGCCGCGCCCCCAGAAGCAGATGCGCAGACCATCGCGGGCGGCCAGGCGTTTCAAGCATGGCTGCTGGAGCTGCTGGAATGGTCGCTCGACGTGCCGCCCGTGCAGCCCGACGCGGACGGCCAGACCATCGCCAACGGCACGCCCAGCGACGCCGCGCCCGAGCCTGCCATCCGGCTCGAAGGCGGCGTGACCGGTCCCATCGTCAAGCCCACGATCATCCCGATGCTGACGCCGGAGCCCGAACCGCAGCACCTGCACAAGCTCCTTGCCCGCCGCCTGCACCGCTGGCACGGCAAGGTCGCCGATCAGGGCACGCATTTCGCGGCATTGGACATCCCCGCCCGCCACGATCTGCGCAAGCGCGGCAAGCGCCTGCGCTATGGCCTGTCGTTCGCCGAATCGCTGCTGCCCGCCAGCAAGCTGCGCGGCTACCGCAAGCTGCTGTCCCGCGTGCAGGACGTGCTGGGCGAAATCAACGACCTCGCGATGGCCAAGGGCTACTACCAGTCGTGTACGGCCACGCATCCGCAAGCCTGGTTCGCGCTGGGCTGGATCAGCGCGCGCCTGGAAGAACTGGTCGTCGAGGCACAGCAGGCCTTTGACGATCTCGCGCGCAGCAAACCGTTCTGGAAGTAGCGCGCATCGCGCGCGTCTACCTCATGCGAAAGTCCCGCGTTGAATTCGATTTCACCTGGACACGCATCTAGCATGGCGTTTCAAAAAAGGGCCGCCTGACAGCTCCCCGTCAGGCCCCTGTCAATGCATCGACATCCGGCGTGCCAATACTCATTGGCTGTCGTCCGGCCCCACCGCCGGGCGCATTCGTGGCCCGCCAGCATCCGCCCGACACTCGTCCTGTGTGACGGCGCAACGGCCAGCGCGGGCCGTTCGCCCATCCACGCACACAGACTCATGGAAACCACTTCCCCCCTGCTGGTCCTTGCACGACGCGGCCTCGCGGCCTGCTGCGCGCTAACGCTGGCGCTCGCGCTCGGCGCTTGCGGCGGCGACGACGACACCGACGAACCGGCTCCGCCTCCCCCCACCACGACGCCCACCACGCCCGCCCCGCCTACCTGCGCGGCGCATTGTGCGCCATGATGCCGGCAGTGCTGCCCTTTCCTGCAAACTCCAGACAGACCAGCCAATGACGATCGACGCCTCCAAGAGAAAGTTCTTCACGACCACGCTCGGCGCCACCGCGGCCATGAGCGCGTTGTCGATGTTTCCGCCCAGCATCCGCCGCGCCCTCGCGATCGAGGCCGACAGCCCCACCGGCACCATCCAGGACGTCAAGCACGTCGTGATGTTGATGCTGGAGAACCGTTCATTCGACGGCTACTTCGGCACGTTCCCCGGCGTGCGCGGCTTCGGCGACCGCTTCCCGATTCCGCTCGCCAACGGCAAGTCGGTATTCCATCAGACGCGCAGCGACGGCACGCTGGAACTGCCCTATCACCTGGACACGCGGCTGGGCAACGCGCAGCGCGCGGGCAGCACGCCGCACTCGTGGCCGAACTGCCAGGCCGCCTGGGACCACGGCCGCATGAACCGCTGGCCCAGCGCCAAGCAGCCTTTGTCGATGGGCTACTACGAGACCGCTGAAGTGCCGTTCCACCGCGCACTGGCCGACGCCTTCACGCTGTGCGACAGCTACCACTGTGCGATGCACGCGGGCACCATTCCCAACCGCCTCTTCTTCTGGACCGGCACCAACGGCCCCAGCGGCGACAACGTGTCCGTCGTGATGAATGAAATGAACGAGGGCGCCGACGTCGGGCCGTCCACCGAGGGCTGGACCTGGACCACCTACGCCGACCGCCTGCAACAAGCCGGCGTGAGCTGGAAGGTCTACCAGAACATCCCGGACAACTACGGCTGCAACGAGATGATGAGCTTTCGGCACTGGCGCGCCGAGATCGAAAAAATGCCCGCGGACCGCCAGGTCACGAACCAGGGCGGTCCCGCGTACAACCCGGCCATCGACGACCAGTTCAGCGCCTTTGCCAAGGGCTTCGGCAACACCATGCCGGACGGCGGCCTGCTGCAAAGCCTGCGCGACGACGTGATGAACGGCACGCTGCCCGAGGTGTCGTGGATCATCCCGCCGGCGGCATACAGCGAGCACCCCGGCCCCTCCAGCCCCGCCAAGGGCGCGTGGTACATCCAGGCCGCGCTGGACGCGCTGACGCAGTCGCCCGAGGTTTGGAGCAAGACCGTGTTCCTGGTCACGTACGACGAGAATGACGGCTTCTTCGACCACATGCCCACGCCCAGCGCGCCCTCGCGCAACGACGACGGCACGCTGGCCGGCGGGTCCACGCTGACCGACGCCGACATGGCCTTCGAGTACTACACCTATCCGCCCGCCACGCCCAAGCAGCTGACCGCGGACGGCAAACCCTACGGACCCGGCATGCGTGTGCCGATGTGGGTGATCTCGCCGTGGAGCCGCGGCGGCTGGGTCAACTCGCAGGTGTTCGACCATACCTCGGCGTTGCGCTTTCTGGAGCAGCGCTTCGGCGTCATGGAGCCCAACATCAGCGCATTCCGCCGCGCCGTGTGCGGCGACCTCACGTCCACGCTGAACTTCGTGTCGCCCAACAGCGCCCCGCTGCCCACGCTGTCCGGCCGCAGCACCAAGACCGACGCCGACGGCCTGACGACCTGGCAGGAAGCGCAGCCGGCCATCGCCATCCCGGCGCAACAGACGCTTGCCGCGCAGGTCAAAGGCACACGGCCCTCGCGCGCACTGCCGTACGAACTGCACGCCAGCGCCCGCGAAGACGCCCGTGAAAGCCGAGTTCGGCTCCTGTTCGCCAACGCCAGCTCGGCCAAGACCGGCGCCGTCTTCCACGTGTACGACAAGCTGCATCTGGACCGCATTCCGCGCCGTTACGTCGTGGAAGCGGGCAAGTCGCTGGACGACGCGTGGGACGTGGGGGGCGACGCGGGCAAGTACGACCTGTGGGTGCTCGGGCCCAACGGCTTTCACCGCGCCTTCGCGGGCGACCTGATGCTGGCGGGCGGCGCCCAGCCGGAGATCCAGGTCTGCTACGTGCCTTGTGCTGATCCGCAGGTGCAGGTCAAACTGCACAACACCGGCGCGAAGGCTTGCACGTTCAGCGTCAAAGCGCTGGCGTATCACGGCGACGGCCCGTGGACGGCAACCGTCGAACCCGGACAGACCGGCGAACTTGCCTGGCCGATCAGCGACAGCGGTCATTGGTATGACTTTGCCGTTGCTTGCGAAGGCTATGCGGCGTTTCAGCGGCGCTTTGCCGGACGGATGGAGACGGGCAAGGATCTGATCAGCGATCCGGCGATGGGACAGGCCGGGTAAGGCCGGCGCCAGTTCTACTGCTATTTCCGGCGCGTAAAGGAAAACGGGACGGCGCTTGCGCGTCGTCCCGTTTTGTCGGCCATGGGCGGCTGCTCGATGGACGCGTTCAGTCAGCCAGCAACGCCGCCGCGAACTCGTCCGCCACGAAGGGCTGCAGATCCTCCAGGCTTTCGCCGACCCCGATCCAGTAGACAGGCACCGGACGCACGCCCTGGCTGCCGGCTGCAACGGCGGCCAGCGTGCCGCCCTTGGCGGTGCCGTCCAGCTTGGTCACGACCAGGCCGGTCAGGTTGATCGCGGCGTCAAACGCGCGGATCTGCGCCAGCGCGTTCTGGCCGGTATTGCCATCCACCACCAGCAGCACCTCGTGCGGCGCCGTGGCATCCGCCTTGCCGATGACGCGGCGGATCTTCTTCAGTTCTTCCATCAGGTGCAGCTGCGTGGGCAGACGGCCGGCCGTATCCACCATCACCACGCCCATGCCGCGCGCGCGACCGGCATTAACCGAGTCGAACGCCACGGCGGCCGGATCGCCGC
>Ga0213826_1001321_pt1 | contig 10768 bp, 9 predicted proteins | sample MC6MC0899MG_FD_180668 | JGI IMG/M metagenome (GOLD analysis project Ga0213826, IMG submission 180668) | Enriched soil aggregate microbial communities from Iowa State University, Ames, United States - MC6-MC0899-MG | ecosystem: Environmental > Terrestrial > Soil > Unclassified | place: USA: Iowa...
AGCTGAAGGGCATCCACCGCCACAACCTGCAGGGTGTGGATGCGCAGGTGCCGCTGGGGTTGCTGACCGCAGTGACCGGCATTTCGGGGTCGGGCAAATCCAGCCTGATGGCGCAGGCACTGCCCGAGCTGGTGCTGCTGCACCTGGGGCATGAGCCCGAGGACAACAGCGCCGAGAGTGCGCCCACCGACGCGCCGACCGTGATCGAAGCGACCCGAGGCCGGCTGGCTGGCGATGTGGACGCCATCCAGCGGGTAGTGCAGGTGGACCAGAAACCCATCGGCCGCACGCCACGCTCCAACCTGGCCACCTATACCGGGCTGTTCGACCACGTGCGCAAGCTGTTCGCCGCTACGCCCGCCGCGCGCCGTCGGCGTTTCGACGCCGGCCGTTTCTCGTTCAACGTGGCCAAGGGGCGATGCGAGACCTGCGAAGGCGAAGGTTTCGTCAGCGTCGAACTGCTGTTCATGCCCAGCGTCTATGCGCCGTGCCCCACCTGCCACGGCGCGCGTTACAACGAGGCCACGCTGAAGGTGCTGTGGAATGAGCGCAACATCGCCGAGGTCCTGCAGATGACGGTGGACCAGGCGCACGCGTTCTTCATCGAGGAAGAGGCCATTGCCCGTCCGCTGCAGCTGCTGCAGGAGATCGGCCTGGGCTATCTGAGGCTGGGCCAGCCAGCCACGGAGCTCTCAGGCGGCGAAGCCCAGCGCATCAAGCTGGCGACCGAGCTGCAGCGCAGCCAGCGCGGGCGCACGCTCTACGTACTGGACGAACCCACCACCGGCCTGCATGCATCGGACGTGGACAGGCTGCTGGTGCAACTGCAGCGACTGGTGGACGCGGGCAATACGGTAGTGATGATCGAGCATGACATGCGCGCGGTCGTGCAGGCGGACTGGGTGATTGACGTCGGACCTGGCGCAGGCGCTGCGGGCGGCACCATCGTGGCGAAGGGAACGCCGCAGCAGGTGGCGCGCGCCAAGGGCAGCAGGACGGCGCCGTTCCTTGCGCGCGAGCTGGGGCAGGGTAGGTGAGGTGAGGGCGTCGCCGGGGCCGTAGTCCTACTACCGCACGCCACACCGGCCATCCTCAGGCACATCGCCAGCAAGCGTCAGCAGCAGCCGATCCTGCAGCGTAGGTTCCTGCACGCCAGACAGCACCTGCTCCAGATAGGTCAACGGCACCAGTGACCACTGCAGCGTGGCCTGCAAGGGGAAGATCGCAGGCGCCCGATGCTCGGTACCCAGCGCAACCCGGATCAGCAGAAGCGGCGGCTGCCTCTCCACGTCCAGCACCGGCACACCCTTGCACAGGATCTGGAAGGAAGCCGAAGCGGGCGTCCCATCCAGGAACTCGAAGCCCTCCCGCGCCCGCGCCTCTGCGAATCGAAGCGCATGGCGGCGCAGCATCCAGAATGTCTCATCGGGAACGCTGCGGTACGCGAGCACTTCCGGCTCAACAGGCTCTGGCAAATGCATCTGTACTGCAACGACCAGCGCCAGAAAGAGCACCCACATCACCCCATGGCGCACCTTCATTTCAGGCCCCACCGAGGTGATCCTTCAGTCAGCCGGCTGCAGCCGTTCGATTGCGTGGGCTGCAAGCCCCAGGCCGGCCATGATCAGCCCTTCCATCACCCGGTCGCCGACATATTGCTCCGGCTCGCCGTTCTGGCGCGTGCGTTCTGCCGCCAGCAGCACTTCCAGCACCACGCGCAGGCCTGTCAGCGAGCAGTCGGCATCGGCCAGCGCCATCTGTCGGCCACGCAGCTGATGCCGCTCTGGCCAAGGCTGGCCGTTGGCGGCCACGCCCGAGCCGATGCTGTGCAGCAGCGCGATGAGGGTGTTGGGGTCCACGGCAGGCCCGGCCGAGGGCGCCTCGTGGATGGGCTGTGGGGCAGGGGAGTAGGGAGTGGTCATGGCTGGGCTCCTTGCGTGCAGGCAGAAGCCGCCACCGATAAAGGTGGCGGACGATGCGTGGTTCGAAACCCGGTCTACGCTGGAACCGGCGGGCGCAAGGCCCCCACGCACCGCCCGCCATAGCCGGCAGACGGATTGCCAGCCGGCACCACGCGCGGTGGTGCCGGCTGGCAAGCGTAAACATCAGCGTACAACCGGGGTTTCGAAGCCCGACCACCGGTGTTAGGTGGCACGGAAAGAATTACGCCCGGTTGCGTGCGATGCCAATACAGTAAGGGCAATGCCGTCACCGTTTTCGACGTTTTCAGAATCGTTGTATGGCAGGGAAAGGCGCTAGAGGCTTGGGCTCCAAGGGCTGCCGGCGGTGCCGATTGGCCTGCATATTTCGTGCCGGTACCGACATGTTCTGACCGGGAGTAGGGCAGACGCGACAAATGGATGGACGGGGCGAACCCTTGATGCCCCCTTGAGGTCTGCTCCTATCCGCGGCAATCAGAGTGCACTGCGTGGCTGACGCCGCGCTCCGCGCCATGGCACTATCTTGGATCCGTCAGGGGCGCTTGATAGGGGGAGTACATGGAAAGTACGCAAAAAGGACTAACGATGGCCGATGTGGCTGGCTGGGGTTCGGCTGTCGTCACGTTTGGCTTGATTCAAGGCGCGCTTTATCTGAAGGCGTACTGGGGCCACTTTGGCCTTGATCCCTTTCAGTTTGTTGCCGTGAGCGAACTGGCGCTGGCAGGCCTGGCAGGCATCGGCATGGTGTTGTTTCTCTTGCTGGTGGCCTTGCTGTTTGGTGGCTGGGTGGAGACGAAGGTGACGAGCGGCAGCGCCAAAAGCAAGCTGTTCGCATGGCTGTTTCCGATACTTTTCTTCACTGGCCTGGGGCTGCTGCTCTGGTGGTCGAACACGTGGCCTCTTCTGATAGGGCTTCTTCTGACAATCATCTGTGCGCTGATCGTGCAACTTTCGCCGGTGGTGCCCGCGACGGTGAAGGATTCCCCTTGGCTGATCTATGCCTTGGTAATGCTGGTCTATGTCTCGATAGTGTCAAGCATGCTTGGTTCCGGGCGTGCCGCGACGGTTTCCTCTGGGGGCGGCAAGCACGTGACGGCTGTGACTGTTGATGGAAAGGTGCAGGGCGGCCTTAGCCTGATTGGTCGGCTTGGTGATAGCTATGCGCTATGGCACCCAGCGCGGAAAGCAGCCGTGCTTGTGCCTGTTGGCGATGTTGGGAGGTTGGAGATTGTGCGAAAGGGTGTGACGCCTGTTCCTGCTGCGAAATAGGGCTAGGTTCTGGCAAGCGCCAGGCAGGGAAGTGCTGTGCATCTGAGATCGCGGACTAGCGATAAGGGATGTTTATCGAGGGTAGGGGGGGAGGTGCGCTTCTCGCTAGAATGTGCCGCCGTACCCGCATTAGTTCCGTCTTACTCCACTCCCACTTAATTTCCGGCGCCAGGTCACGGATTGAGATGAACGACGCGAAAGGCCTGCCGCTGCAACATCACTGGCGGCTTGGCCGAGCCGGAGTCCTATCTTCTACATCTCATCCGCTCAATCTCATTCAGGACTTGCTTGTCTAATGAACCGAAGTCACCCGGAATTTCATTGTCTGTGAAGAAGGAGTAAGTGGCGCCAAAGTCGTCGCCATGGAGCACACGATTGCAGGAAACACTGCCCAACGTGTCGCAGGATGCCATTAGCTCATCGTCATCCATGGGTTGTGTTGCGCCACGTGCACTCGAGCGCCATACGAAAATGTGGCTCTTGTCGCCGCCGTCGGGAACGGCAAGCAATCCTTTCTCCAGCATCTTCGCGTCTTGCCAGCCTTCAATAGCGCTCGTACGCAGATGGGATCCTTGGGGGAGGTCGCCAAACCTTCTTCCAGGAAAGTAAGATTTGGCTACCACCGCTACCGAGATCAAATTACCGGGGCCGATACAAGCCTCGCTATGGCTGGAGTAACAGCCATGCAGGGTAAAGCCGCCGGCCACAGGATCCTCATGACCCCGCCGGGAAGGCGTCGCATCTAGATCGCCAGGAATGCAAAAGTCGGTCTTCGCACCATCGACACGATATGAAGTGGGCGAATCCACACATCCGGACCCAAGAGCTGCCACGACACACACAAAAAATCTAGTTGCTGCAACTCGGTTGCGCGCAATAGTCATATACGTCCCGCGTCGTTGAGCCAAGAACATTGATTACCGTCTCCAGAGCATCCGTCTTGTATCCACCAAATGCCCTGGGGTCTGCTCCATTTCTTTCAAAGACTCGCTCGTGGAACTCTCCGATGACACTCCTGTCTAACATTACCGGATTCTTCTCAGTTGCACCCGCCTGGTCCAGCGCCTGCACATGCGCTCTCGCAAGATCAATCCTTATGGCCTCCATCTTAAACGCAACCGCAATTGCCTGCGTGCTTGTCATAGTCCGGGGGTCAGTGCCCATATTGCTGGCAATGGAATTTGCGAGAATTCTGTTAGTGATTTCTGAGAGCCGAGCATTCAGAGGGTTGGAGCCACTATTGCCTGCCACTTCGCCTGCGCGTTCCGCATACTTATCGCCGCCCGATCCCGCCAATTGATAATATGCTTTCCAATCGCCCGACACGGCAGCCGCTCTTTCCTCAACAGTAACCCAGCAGCCCTTGCCGCTGCATTCGCGACCATCGGGATCTCGGTTTGTGTAGGGATTGCTGTTGGCGTACCAGTAGCGATTGAAATTGTCCCCGCGTGGTCGAGCAGCCACCGGGTCGACCGATAGAAAGCGTCCGATTGTCGGATCATAGTAGCGCTGCTGCATGTAGTTAAGTCCCGTCTGGGCATCCGACACTTGGCCGGTGAAGCCTGGCTGATCATCGCTACCTGCAACGAGCATGGATCCATATGGGTCATAGAATGATTCAGCTATCAGATTTCCGGATGCGTCCGACTCTGCCACCGGGGTCCCCAAGGCATCGGTATGCACGTATGTGACTGTCGCCTGTGCATACACTTCAGGACTGAGCGCCCCGCACATCAGCATCAACGAGATCATGTGGCGGGTAGCTATGCTGGCTCGATTCATTCGCACTACCCTCCAGTTGCGGAAACGGCGGGGGCCCAGGCCGAGCACCCTATGGGCTTGCATGCTCTCACTTGGAACGTAGCGCCTGCAGGAACGCCCGTGTAGTCGATCTGCACCGACGTTGCAGGCCCCGAATAGGCTCCCCTTCCTGTGACTTCGTACCAGGCAGCCCCGGCCACTGCATTCCAGCTGACGAAGTAACGCACCTGCCACGGCGGGAATGCATTGGTAACCACGAAGCGCGCGGTGAGTCCGGTTGGTGTTACAGGCGGAACATTCACTGCCACCGCAACTGAGCCACTGTAGCCGCTGCATCCCCCTTGATTGCATGCGGCGACCCGGTACGCATAGGTACCATCGCCGCGACCGGAGATCACCGCAGAAGTACTTCCGCCGCTATAGACCGCCGTCCATCCTCCGCCATTCGCGCTCTCTTCAACTACATAGCTATTGGCTCGATCAACCGCGTTCCAACTGACCGTGTAACTGCCGGTGCCGGAACTACCCGGACCGAATAGCGCCGGCTCTGACGGTGGTCGCATCACTACCACGTTCAACGCCGGCCCCTGCGGCCCGCAGCCCCCATCGTTGCAAGCTGCAATGCTGTAGCTGAGGCTTCCATTTGCGCGCCCAGTCAATGTCGCGCTGGTGCTGCCGCTATTGAGGATGGCATTCCACCCACCGCCGGATACGCTTTCGAAGAGCCGGTATGTCGTCGCAAGGGGAACCGGCGACCAGTTCAGAGCGACACTTCCATCATTGGATAGAGTCGGGCCGGACAGATTGGAGCTGCCTGTCGGAGCACGAACGACCCGCACAGTCGCGGGGCCAGTACTCGGCCCGCACCCGCTGCTGTTGCAAGCGGACACGCGGTAGGCGTAGCTTCCGTCTGGCTTCTGTGAGAATTCCTTCGCTGTCGCTGCGCCTGTTGCTGCCACGATCCAGGCGGAGCCACCGCTGCTTTCTTCCAAGTGGTAGACGCTCGAGCCGGATACTGAAGACCAGGAGACGGTGTAGGCACCGTTCGCAGACAGTGCGGGAGCACTCAATCCAGCGGGTGATTCTGGGACGCGCAGCACCTGCACCGACGCCGTTGCACCGTACTCACCGCAGCCGGCGGCATTGCAGGCACGTGCGCGGTAGGCAAATGTGCCGTTGGGCTTGCCGGCAAAGGAGCGAGAGAGGATGGCGTCATTCTGGATTTCGGCCCATCCACTTCCTGTTGTGGACTCCTCCAACCTATAGGTCTGGGCGCCGGCCACTGCTGGCCACGAGACGCTGTAGTTGCCGTCTATTGAGAGCCCAGGCGCGTTTACGGAGGGCCCAGCTGAAGGGAGCGACTGGACCGAAGTGATAGCAGTGGCACTCCAGCCGCCACAGGCCGTAGCGCGACAGGCTCGCACACGGTAGCCGTAAGACCCGCCAGCCCTGCCGGTCACTTCTCTCGTCCTGTCAGGCCCGGAATAGATGTTGGACCACGCGCCGGCGCCCGCTTGCTCTTGCAGATCGTACCGGCTGGCTTGGGCCACCTCTGACCAGGAGACCGTGTAGTTGCCGCTGGAGCTCTGAGCAGGCGCACTGACCACCGGGGTCGCGGGTGCCGTCGATGTTGTGGCCTTCGCGACCAGACTTCCATTTAGGTAGACGTACTCCACGCTACTGGCGGTGCGATCATTGTCTTGTCGACGAAGCACCCCGTCATTTCCGTAGAAGGATGCGATAGTGCCAGAGTCAGCCGAGGACAGGACTCTTCGTCCGCTACCGTCATATCGATAGCTTTCCTTCCCCACTGCTGTGCGAAGTCGGTTGCCGTAGTCGAACTGAAATCCTTGACCGTTCTTGACTGAAAGATTTCCCTGCACGTCGAAGGCGAGCCCCACTACCGTCGAGCCGCTACTGTTGATGATGTTGGTCAGGCGATTGTTGCCGTCATACCAGTAGGAAAGATCCTTAAGGTCTTCAAGTCTGACCGCACGGATGTTGTCCAAGGCGTCGTAGCTATAAGTAAGCTGCCCATTGCCACCGAAGGCGGTTGAATGGGTGGACAGCAGGCGATCCTGCGAGTCATACGTCATCGAGCGAGTGCGCGCTGCGTTCAATCCATCGGTGATCTGCGCTACGTTGCCTGCAGCATCGTAGCCATAAGTGTTATTGAGAACCCCTGCGTCGGAAACACTGGCTGGAAGCTGTCTCCCGTTCTGTTGCATTGTGTGCACTATCCCGTTGCCGTACACAAACCGGCTCATGCCACCATTAGGGAAGTACGTGACGCTGGATACAAAGGCGCCCGCGCGTGTTGGCTGACCCAGCGCATTGGGAGCGTATTCAACGCTAAGCCCGCTTGGATAATGAACACCGGCCAAGGAAGCGTGTGGGTCGTAGACGTACCCAACCGACCGTGCAGGCATTCCCGTCTGTTCGATCGATTCTCCGGTAACGAGGCGACGCCTGTTGTAGCTGTAGGTATTCACCACCTGGCTACTACCAGCATCATTGCGCGTGGTGACTTGGGCGACCTTGCCGTCGGCGGTGTAGCTCCAGATCTGGTCACCATTGCTGTCCGGAAACGACAAGGCGAGCAGGCGATTTCGGGCATCGTACGATCTGGAGACGCGTCGCGGAGCTACCGACGCCGAGCTGCCGTCTGGCTCGCAGCCGGTACTACTCGCGAGGCCGGACGCAGACCAGGCAACGTTACCAGCTCCGTCGTAACCGACGAGCGTAGCTCCTGTCTCAGGCTCTACTGTCCGACACAGCTCTTGGGCCGCGTTATAGGAATAGGCTCGCGTAACCTCCAGGCTGCCATCTGCACTGCCGCGGCGAATGCTCAGCGGCTTTGCGAAGGCGTCGCGATCAATGACTGTCAGCCCTCCTTCCGGTTGAAGGATCCGCGTAGGACTATCGAAGGAGGGCTGATCCAGCATGCGATACCAGGTCCGGATCTCGGCCCCCCTGGGATTGCGAGCAAGGGTGAACACGCCTGACGCGTCTCGTTGATAACTGAGTGACGTGGTGAGGTCACCCAACTCGGAGTTCTGAGTAACAGAGGTGGTGCGACCTAGTGCGTCATAGACGGTCCAAGTGCCACGATCACTATTGGCTGTTGCTGCAGGATAGGAGGAGAACACCGTCCTGCCTTCGTTGTCGTACTCCCTGCCTGTGAATCTGATGGTGCCTGGGTCGGCGGCGTCGTACTCCGAGACAATCAACGGTCGCCACAGTGCGTCGTAGTACGCGATGGAAACTCGGTTTCCAGTAATGGTTGTTTTTCGCCAATGGCCAGCCGCAACGCCGTACTCGTCGCCCATGACCTGAACAAAGCTCTGGTTCATCGGGCTCCAGGCGGTGCTATCTCCACTCGGGTAGTCAATGCCCGCCACCCGTCCCATCGCGTCATAGCGATATCCGGTCGAGAACCCGTTCTGATCGGTGACTTGGCTAATCCAGCCGCGATCATCCACGACAGCGCTTTGCGTTGTGCCATCAGGGAAGCTGATCAGCTGCGGAACACCGCGCTTCCAAGAGCCCAGCACGATAGTGTTCCCATTTCCATCACGCACGTATGCGATGGTGCCATCAGTGTTGTAGCCAAGCGATTGGGTCAACTTCCCAAATGCCCAGAACTGCGTGGGTCGAGAGGTGACAGGATCGAACGTCGCCTGATCGGCGAGGACGCCATTGATCGCACGAGTAGCAACTTGACCCAGAATCCACGAGCTTTCGTTGTCATGGTAGCTCAGGGTTTCCAAGGTAGTGGCGGCCCAGGCTTGTGGAAGGCTGGCCGTTGCAACCAGAGCAGCTGCGAGCAGCGTCTTGTGCGGGTATGTGCTTCTACGAGGCGATTTACGTGCCATACGCTTCCCTAAATTGTGGGACGCAGCGCACGAGCGCTGCCATTCGACTGCCTGTCGTAGCTCACCCTCAGGGCGAGCTGGATCGCGTGATCTTCAGCGGCCTTGCATAAGCGTCAAACTGATCCACGCGATAGAGAAATGTATTTCCATCCTGCGTGGTGGTGCGTGACTCCAATGGCTTGGGTAGCTCTTCTTCCTTCGAGCATGACCAACAGGGATTGCTGCCAATCCGGGCATAGCTGCCGTCCGAGCTACGCCGGTACTGGGTGTCTATCCGCCGCAGCACTCCCTGCGTATTCCCGCGTTCCTCACTCAGCAGCTGGCCTTCGAGATCTCCGTACTTCTGACTGAAGGTGAAGCGATCCCAGCTGCCGTCCTCGCGAGTAACGGTGAGTGCGCGCGTCTCGGGGCACGGCGTAGTCGAGCAGTAGACATGTTGTCCAGTGTCCAGGCTCGCAGCAAGCGGCGTGTACTGGTAGCTCCATGTCATGGTCGCGAGCCCGGGCCCTGAGATGACCTTGCGATCCAGTGCCAGCACGGTCAGGAGGTGGGACTCCACCGGATAGAAGATCTGCGTGAAGGGCCGGCAGGTGTTCGGCGCATTGGTTCTGCCATGAAGTCGGTAGCTCATTTCAAATGTGCCCCTGGCTCCTGAAGGATGAGTCATGACCACCGTTGCGGATGAGCTTGGGCCAGGTGTGAACGGCACAAAGTCTGCACAGTTCCTCCAGCCGCCAATGGGGTTATCGAACGCAGCTCCGGCATCAAATGACCAACTCGATCCATCTGGAAGTGCCACGCGGGTGAGCTTGCGATCGACAGTGCTGCCGGTGTACTCATAGTTCCAAGTGCGGCCATTGGCGACGACATTCTGTACCCCGTCAGCCCCTGAGTTCACCGTAATGGAGCGGCCGTCGCTCGCGCTCATCACGACCTGACTTGGGGAGTAGGTGAAGGTAATGAAGTTGCCGTTCCTGTCCTCGATACGGGTCGGCAACGCGCGGAACTCACGCAGTCCCATCGTGCTCGTGTAGTTGAAGAAGCCATTACCGTAGTTCGCGGTCATGGTTCCGCGGGGTATAGCCACAATGCGGTCAAACCAGTACCTGTCCCCATTGGGGGCATGCGCCATGAAGGCCTCCCCGCTCTCGCCGTTGCTGGTGCTCGGAAGGCAGGAAAACACCCAGCGATCAGCGGTGGTCCAGTGATAGGCACGACCGTCCGTAGGTTGCTTGGCACCCGCAGCCATGATGATCATGGGCTTGCTGTCGCTCCCGGGAAGGCTCAGGGAGAGCCCGCCCCAGAAAAAGTGCGGATCAAAGGAGAAGCCTACGTTTCCTTGCCCGCCACTCACATACTCGGATGGAGCGCTGGCCTGCTGAGGTGAATTCAGTGGGATCGAACAACGACGTAGTGGCTCGCCCGGCACCATGGACACCCAGCCACTCTGCCCAAACATGCCTGAGATGTAGGGCAGGTCAAAATCCCAGTCCCTCATCGATTTGAGGGTGTCCCGGCGCCCGCCCATTTTCAATGTGCGCGAGAACCGCATTGGCAATGCGTTGTTTCCAGGTAGATCAACATCAACCTGGGTGAACTGGATGCCGCCCGTATAGAGGCTGACCCTGTCACCGAACAGGTCGTTACCCAACACCGTGAGTTCGCTCAGGCCCTTGAGCTTGTCTTCGTAGAAGACGCCCGCCTGCGATGAGGTCAGTGGCGCGCCAGTCTGTGCTTGAGCAGCGGCAGCGAGTGTCAGCAATAATAGATTGAGGACAGCACTGATGACTTTGGAATGCAATGACACGTACGTCTCCATGTAGCGCTGGCTGAGCGGCCAGACATGATCCGGTGACTACTAAGTCTGCAACAAGACAACTTCAGGGCTTATCGGATAGCAATGAGACATCGCCTGGACAAATG
>Ga0213826_1001323_pt1 | contig 10759 bp, 8 predicted proteins | sample MC6MC0899MG_FD_180668 | JGI IMG/M metagenome (GOLD analysis project Ga0213826, IMG submission 180668) | Enriched soil aggregate microbial communities from Iowa State University, Ames, United States - MC6-MC0899-MG | ecosystem: Environmental > Terrestrial > Soil > Unclassified | place: USA: Iowa...
CGGCTCCGAAATGGTTACCAGATGACTGGCGTTCCCCACCAACCATCGGTCGATCTTGAGCTCAAGCCATTTGGCAAAGCGACCACCCGGCATCTCATGACACTCGCTGAAGTGATCTCTGTAATCAAGTATGCAAGGCACGTTGAAGCGTTTTTTGCATATGACTGCTGCCAGCAGCAGAGGCCAGGGTGGAGAAGAACCTATCACCACATCTGCTCTGTTCAGTACCGCTTTGACTTGGGCGTTCATCATCGGACTGAGGAACGATAGCGCAAATGGCAAGCGTGGATCAGGGACCTGACCCAGCACATTGAGGACAACGTCCTTGATTCGTCGCTTGAGCGAGGGCTTTTCGGTATACATGGGCTCGAAAGCCCCAGAGCTCTCCTCCGAGGCGCACATGCGCCCGAAATGATCAAGCTCGAGCACCCGGACGCCTTCAGGATATACCTCGGTAAAGCCACCATCAGAAGCAGTTTTCCGGGTAGTGATCACAGTCACATCATGACCATCGGCTGCCAGGTATTTGGAGATGGCCTCAACCCGCTTTGCACCAGAACTGTTCACTGGCGGGAAATAATGCACTATAAAAACGATATTCATTTCACCTGCATCCTTAACGCACCCGACAGAACGTGATTATCGGAAATTTTCGCTTCATTGCTGCCCCCTAAACCAATCCTTACCAGCAAAGCATGGAGCAGCATATAGGCAAATCCATTGCTGATCAGCATACCTATCAGCGAAGCTGAATACAGGGTAAAAGCGAAAATCGGCCACAGTGACTTGAATGCAATGTCCTGAGACAACCGGAACCACCTGAACACCTGCCCAATCAGCAAACTAAAAGTTATGACACCCAGCCACCCAAAGTTTACATACGCATCGGTAATGTAAACCGCATTCGCATTGGCAATCTCATTCCAGCTTCCGAATTGGTGCTGAAAAACGTAGCGCTCGATATTCACCCGCTCGGCACCGGTCAACAGGGAAATCAGCGTACTTGTCGAACCCAGCAAAAAATCGTTTTTTAAGACTTCGGCCTGCACCAGCAAGGTGTCGGTCGCCGTAAAAAGCGGCACTGCAAACGCACGCCAGAGGAAGTAATCCCCGGCGCCAGAAGGGAGATACTTCGATGAAAAGTATTCAGCAAGCGGAGCACCTGAAGCATTTATCTCCCCCGCTTCCCCTCCGCCGAGCGAAAGAAAAACTGCGGCGACCAGTATAGTGATCGCCAGCCCCAGACAGACCACCAGTGCTTTGAAAGACAGCCTGCCAGCCAACGCAAAACACACCATGACGGGTAAGAAAACATTCAAAAAGAGCGATTTCTGTAGGAAGCTGATACAAAATGCGAACGCGACGATCAAGAACAGATAACGCAGCGGTGATTTTTTGAGAAACATCAACACCAGGCTGTACGGAATCAGCACTGTTGTAAAAATGGTACTGAGGTATAGCAGAATGGTTTCAAATCCGCTCCGCCCCTTGAAAAAATCCCCTCTCTGCTGGCTCAACTCATCAGCACCTGCTCCCTGAAGCGCACTGATCAACGGTATCGAAGGCGCCGTGTAATACGTGTAGAACGCAAAGATGAAAAAGAAGCTCCACACACAAAAATTGAACAGCCGGCTGGGGATAATGATCCTGACAGCACCGACGCCAAACTGCCCATCCAGAACCGGCAACTTGTATCCCGCGACAAGCGCGATCAACGCCACCAGCGTCAGTACCGACAACTTCAGGAAGTACTCACTCGCGCCCGCAAAAAAATAGAGCAAGGCAGGCATGAGGCCGTAGGTAACGCCTACCACAACCACAAAGAGGTAAAACCCAAATCGTGGGGAAAACAGCTTGGCGCCGAGACTGCTTTGCACTTTATCCACCCCTGCCTATAGTTGAATGGCTTGATACTCAAGCCAAGCCTTTCAACACTTTGATGATGTTACCGGCCGCATCGCCGTTACCGTAAAGGTTCTGTTCAAAAGCACTGGCAGTGCTCGCGCGCACGGCGTTAGCAATTTTGTCCGTGGACGCCCCTACCAGGGTGTTCACGCCACTTTGCACAAGCTCAACCCATTCGGTTTCGTCGCGCAGCGTAACGCAGTGCTTGCCATGAAAGTACGCCTCTTTCTGCACGCCACCCGAGTCCGTCGCAATCAACGTGCAATTGGACTCGAGCCAGTTCATTTCGAGATAGCCAACAGGTTCGACGATAATGATATTGCCCGCGACCTCAACACCCAGCGACTTGATTTTATTCCTGGTTCTCGGATGCAAAGGCAGGATGATGGTCTGTTGTGAACCCTCGAGCCCTTGGAGAATAGCCCGCAACCTAGCTTCGGAATCAGTGTTCTCAGCACGGTGAATGGTGCACAGCACATATTCCCCCGCATTGATATTCAATGCATCGAACCATGCGGGTTTTACCGCCTTGGATTTATAGAATTCCGTGGCGTCACACATGACATCGCCAACGATTTCAATTTTTTCCTCGGCAATACCTTCCTTGAGCAAGTTGGCTTTGGCCACGCCCGTCGGAGCAAACAGTACGGTCGACACATGATCCGTCAGTAAACGGTTGATTTCCTCAGGCATGGCGCGGTTATAAGAACGCAGGCCGGCTTCCACGTGAGCGATTGGGATATGCAGCTTGACGGCCGCAATTGCACCCGCCAGCGTACTGTCCGTGTCACCATAGACCAGCACCCAATCGGGCTTCTCCTTGAGCATCAGCGCTTCCAGCTGCTCGATCATCCGTCCGGTGTTCTGCCCATGTGTACCACCGCCCAGTCCCAGACTGTACGTGGGCTTGGGGATACTCAATTCTTCGAAGAACACGTCCGACATATTGCTGTCATAGTGCTGCCCCGTGTGCACCAGAACCTCTTCCACCGGAAAATCAGCGCTTGCCAGGGCCCGGGACAGTACCGCCGCCTTGATAAACTGTGGCCTGGCACCAACAACAGTAAACACTTTCATGCAAATACCCTCAAGATTCAAGCCAGCCGACGCTTTAGTATGCGCAGCGTCACAACAACATTAATCACGTACATTAAAAACATGAGCACACTAAAACTCAGAAGTGCTTCGACAAAACTGAAGCCTGAGAGCGCAACCATCAAGAATCCAAGATTGGGTACGCACAGCCTGAAAAAGTCCCATAGTAACTGCACATCTTGCCGTTCGATGACGTTCAGCGTCTGGCTCAATGGTGATACCACAAACTGGCCAAAGAATAACGGAACAAGCACCAGCATGAGGACTGCAGCCTCAGACCAGGTAGAGCCAAATATGAACTCCACCGAGTAGAACAGGCATAACCCCGCGCCCAAAACGATTGGCAATCCGAGCAAAGCCAGGTTTCGCAGCGCTTTTCTGTAAAAGACGATAACCTGATCTGGAGAGGTCTCGACAACCCGAGGGATTTCCGCAAGGTAGACGTTCGCAATGGCCGTACCGAGAAAGGCCATGGGCACACCCATGGCACGCTGGGCAAGGGCGAACAAGCCCGCTTCGTGCATACCAAACGCATAGATGATGACGAAAGGCGAGACATTCAGTGCGGCCGCATTCAACAGCGCGGCCGGCGCCGCCATCACCGGAAACCTTTTATATTTTTTCGCCAGTGCCACAAGCCGCAATCTACTCGGCGTGCTACGCCCGCGGAACGCTTTGATGACGATTTTCGCTCCAGCCGCGCCTTGGCTAATCACATACCCGAGGATCAATGCTCCGCTGCCAAGTGCAGCGAGTCCCGCTGAGACTTGGAGCACAGATTGAACGACGCTCCGTTGAATGTTGGCTGCAGTCAGCCCCGAAAAATCCTTGTTGCGGATTGCCAGATAACTGGCAATTTGAAATGCCCCGGCAAACAACAGCCCCGGCGGAATAAACCAGCAATAGCCCGGCAGCTCAACGAACGGCGTCAGCCAAGCAACGACGATCAGCAGCGTCGCCACCAAACCAAGCCCCCCCAAGACACAAAACGACAGCACGGCCACTTCAAATGCCTGCTTCGCTGATTTGGCCTGGGGAATGGCCAGCTCGTATTTCAGGGAGGCAAGCGCTATGAGAATTGTCAGTACCGACGTGAACGCAGCAAGAACCCCGAAGCTTTCCGGGCTAAACAGCCTGGTCAACACCGGGGTAACGGCAACGATCAGTCCTTGCGAGACCAGAGCGCCTCCCGCCACCAATAATACCGAGCGAACAAACCCCGTATTCAACCTGGAATAGAACCGGGCGCTCATCACTTTAATGCTGCAGCCACAAGTTCAATATCATCATCGGTCAGGTAAGGGTGCATCGGCAGGCTCAACACTTGCTCAGCAACCTCATCACCCACGACTAGGCTGACCTCGCTGTCCATTACCGCGGGCTGCTTGTTCAGTGGGATAGGATAGTGAACAACGCTCGGGACCCCGGCGCGCTGCAGTTTCTGCTGGACTTCTGCGCGATCATTCACCCGGATCGTGTACTGCGCGTAAACACTGGTAGCGTGCATTTCCACATAGGGAGTGCTCAGGATGTCAGCACCCTGCAACCGTGCAGCATAGCGTTGTGCGACGTGTTGGCGAAGCTCTACTTCATCCTCAAAAATATCGAGTTTCTGCAAAAGTATTGCAGCTTGCAGGGTATCCAGCCGGCTGTTCATGCCGACACGGATATGGTGATATCTCCTGTCCTGACCGTGTCGGGCAATTTGCCGTAACGCAACAGCCAGTTCATCGTCACTGGTGAACATGGCGCCACCGTCGCCGTAGCACCCCAATGGCTTACTCGGAAAGAAACTGGTACACGCAACTTTGCTCAAGTTACCGGAGCGCCTGCCTTTGTAGCTTGCACCAAAACTTTGAGCAGCGTCTTCAATTACCGGTATGCCGTACTTGTCCGCGATTGCGTTGATAGCATCGAAGTCGGCACACTGACCGTACAAGGACACCGGAATGATTGCCTTGGTCTTTTTGGTGATGCTATTTTCCAGCAAGCGCGGGTCAAGATTATAGGTTCTTTTATCAATATCCACATAGACAGCTTTAGCTCCCAGTACCGCAGCAGCTTCTGCGGTAGCAATGTAGCTAAAGCCTGGAGTAATGACTTCATCACCCGCCTTGATACCCAAAGCCATCAGGGCAATCTGCAGGGCATCGGTGCCATTCGCGCAGGTAATGCAATGCTTGGCGCCTACAAACGACGCCAGCTTTGCTTCTAGCTCGGCCACTTCCGGGCCTAGTATATATTGGCCATGGCTCATGACGCGCTGGATGGCAGCATCCAGCGAGTCTTTGATACGCGCCTGCTGTTTTTTAAGGTCGATGAACTCGATCATTTCGAAACTTCCATTTTGTGCAGAATGCTTCCTTCCAGCGTGTAGCGAACACCGCTGTGCTGGCACAATACCATTCCACTGCCCGACAACGGCAAGTCCAGCTGCTCACCAAATTCGCTCATCCAGCCTATCTGACGGGCGGGCACACCCACCATGAGGGCATAATCCGGTACGTCCCGATTTATCACCGCACCGGCCCCGATGAATGCGAATTCACCGATCGTGACTCCACAGACAATTGTGCAGTTCGCCCCCAGGGTCGCACCCTTCTTCACCAGGGTATTTCGGTACTGGTCCTTGCGTTCGATGAGCGAACGCGGGTTGTAAACGTTGGTGAAGACCATGCTCGGCCCGCAAAATACACCTTCCTCCAGCGTGACGTTGTCATACACCGAGACGTTGTTTTGAACCTTGCAACGGTCGCCGATCACGACCTTGTTGCCGACAAAGACGTTTTGCCCGAGGGAGACCCCCGAGCCAATCCGGGCACCGCCGCATACATGCACGAAATGCCACACGCGCGAGTCTTTGCCGATCTGCGCGCCTTCATCGACGATTGCACTGGGATGCTGATAATGATTCATTGCTTGAGACTCACGCTGGATTGAGTTTGGTCGAACAGCCGTTTCAGCTGCCCGCCTGCAAAATGCCCGTAGCGACGCGCGCCGATTTCATTCAGATGGTGAACGTCCTGGTAGATAAGCTCGCCATGCTCGTAGGGCGCATCAGCAAAAAACTCCGACCGGGAGAAATCCACATACTGCACGCCTGGCCTCCCCGCAGCGAGCCTTTCCACCTGCGCGTTGGCAACCCGCCACCCCTCATTGAACGCAAGACTGGCCGGCAGCCCAAGCTCCCGAAACCTGCGCACCCTTTGTACATCGGAGCGAAACATTGGCACCTGCCCCAGGATCACGACCTGCTTGTGCGCTGCTGCAGCATCATCCAGAAACCCCTGCAGCGCTTTGACAAATGCAGGATTCGGCATCTGGTATTGCCACATCCCGGCGATGATCACCTTATCCATTGTCGCCAGCGCCTGTTTCACTGCGATGATCTGCTCACGGCACGCGAGCTGAGCATAATCAGGAAGGCGCTCTATATCGAAACCCGGGATGGGCACACAGCTGCTGGCAGTAAGCACGCGGTAAGCAATGCCCTGCTCGCTGCCCGCCTGATCGAAGAAGTAGTTGAGCTGGGCAGCGTGGCTGTCACCAATTACCAAAACCGAGGGAGGAGCGCTGGCCAGACCGCGCTTGCACTCACCCACTTGCTGCCCATGGCAAATCAGCTCAGGGGCTGCATATCGAGTCTGCTCGATCGGTACCGGGCCAACCATCACCGGGTTGAGCCGGGCACTCAGCAAGGCAATCACCGGGATGCCGAGCACTGCAAGTGCCAATGTCGGCGCCAGGCGACGAAAGCCGGACAACACACGCACCGGCTCCTCGACAAATCGACAGGAAATCCACGCCAATGCAAACGACGCTACCAGCGCGACCGACAGCCACTGCACGCCGAGTTCATTCTGGCCTGTGTAGTAGCGAAGAAACGCCAGGACCGGCCAATGCCACAGGTATAGGGAGTAGGAAATGCCACCGACCCACACCAACCCGGGTGTGGACAAAAGCGTGTTGATCGCACCGCGTCGCGCCGCGATCAGTAGCGCCGTTCCAGCGCAGGGCGCCAGCGCCCATAATCCCGGGAAATGGGTTTTATCCACCAGAACGAAGCTGGCGGCGAGCAGGCCCAGACCCAGCACGCCGAAAAGTGACGAAGCCGTTGTGGTTAAATCACGGTCCCGCAGAGCGAGCGCAACCACACCCCCGATCAGGAATTCAGGTGCACGTGCGAGGAGCGAAAAATACTCCCCCCCCTGCCCCATCAGCACGTTCCGACTGCTCCACGCGAACAGAAGGATCGCCAGCATCGATAGCCCAGGCAAGCGCCAGGCACGGGGCAGACACAGCAGAATTAGCGGGAAGAAGACATAGAATTGCATCTCTATCGCGAGCGACCAGGTATGCAATAGCGGTAGCTCTTCCACGCGAGGCGCGAAGTAGCTGCCAAAGTCGGCGAAATACAGGTTGCTTGCAAAGATAGCTGCCGACTTCGAACTCTGATGGAAAAACGCGAAGTCAGCGGGTAGCAGCAGCACTGACGACACAACGCTGACCACCGCCAGCATGACTGCGTAGGCGGGAACGATGCGTTTGACACGGTTCAGGTAAAAGTCAGCCAGGCGAATCTTTTGCCCCGGCTCCGTCAATAGCGCCGTGATGATAAAACCCGAAATAACAAAAAATACATCGACCCCAACGAACCCCGCTGGAAGCCATGCGCTGTCCATGTGGTAGGCAAGGACTGCCAGAACCGCGACCGCACGCAAACCCTGAACGTCCAGGCGCATATCTTTGCGCGCCCGTAACGAGCTCAAGTCCTGCGGCGATGGTTCTTTGTTATTGGACAAGCTGGCCAAGACCTTGCAAAGGGTAGCGCAAGAACAAAGGCGGCCCGGCGGCCGCCCGGTATCATGCCTGTTTCAGCGGTAGAGACTCAGCACGAAAGGATGTGCCTCGTTATCCTTCGCCTGAGCGATAGGCGAACTACGAATCACGTTCACAGTCTCTACACAATGGCGAGCGTCCTCGATGCCGTAACCACGGCCGGCCAGGATTTCCTCATAGCTGGTTGTGTGCAGGTCCGTGAAACCTTCGGAAAACTCCATCTCCTCGCCATCTACGGTAATTGAGCGATAGGTAGGCTTCTTACCTTTGACCGACTCAGGCAGGTCATCGGCATCCACCGAAAGGAACCAGCGCACGCGGGCCTTCTCATATTCGAGATAGCCGGCAGCCTTGTGCTCCGATGAATAATGTACGACGTTGCGCTGCAGTTTGCCGAAAATGAAGTGGAGCATGTCGTAGAAGTGGACGCCAATGTTGGTGGCGACACCAAACGACTTGCGAGGGTCCCCTTTCCAGCTTTTCAGGTACCACTTGCCGCGCGAAGTGATATAGGTCAGATCCACTTCGTACTTGTGCTCACGCTGCTCTGCCGCCACCTTGTCTTTCAACTGGATGATTGCCTGGTGATGGCGCAACTGCAGGATGTTGTAGAGGCGCTTGCCGGTCTCTTTCTCGATGAGAGAAAGCTGATCGAGCATTTCTGGTGTTGGTACAAGCGGCTTTTCGCAGATCACATCGCAACCCAAGCGCAACCCTGCAGCGATGTGCGGGTAATGCAAGTAATTTGGCGAGCAGATGGCGACATAATCCAGCGCGGTCGCAGCATCTCGCTTCAAGGCATGCGCATGCTCGAGGAAAAATTCAAACTCGGTAAAAAACTCGCTCTGCGGCGAGATACTGTCGATGATACCCACCGAATCATTGATGTCGTAAGCGGAGACGAGGCGGTTGCCGGTATCCTTGATAGCCCGCATGTGTCGCGGGGCAATGTAGCCGGCAGCGCCGATCAGTGCGAAATTCTTCATGAATCGTCCTTACCAAACAGTTGAGCCCGCCCGGTACCGAGGCCCGGGCGGATGGGCAAACCTACTCGGGGCTCACGCCTTTATGATATGGGCTGCGGGAGCACGGTATTTGCCGCGGCTGTCCACGATCAACTTGGCCTTGGCTTCGATCAACGCATAATCAAACTTGTCGTGGTCGGTAGCCAATACCACCGCATCGAAGGAAGCCAGGTTATCTGGCGTCAAGGGCTCACTGCGAAGATCAAAGTGATGTTCGCGCATCTTCGGGAAGACCGGCACATGGGGGTCGCTGTAGGCAACCACACCACCTTTAGCCTCGATCAGTTCCATGATTTCTACCGAGGGCGATTCGCGCATGTCATCGACATTTTTCTTGTAGGCAATGCCCAGGACGAGAATTCGACTACCTTTCAGCGCCCTGCCAGCCTCGTTCAACCCATCCATCAGTTTACCGAGAACGTATTCTGGCATTGCCTGGTTGACCTCGCCCGACAGCTCGATGAAGCGGGTATTTACACCATATTCACGCGCTTTCCAGGTCAGGTAGAAGGGGTCGATTGGAATGCAATGGCCGCCAAGCCCAGGGCCCGGATAGTAGGCAGTAAAACCAAATGGCTTGGTGGCTGCGGCATCGACCACTTCGAAGATGTCGATACCCATGCGATCAGCGACAATCTTCATTTCATTGACCAGGCCGATGTTTACGGCCCGATGAATATTTTCCAAAAGCTTTGTCATTTCAGCGGCCTTGGTGGAGCTTACCGGAACGACTTTTTCAATGGCCTGATCATACAAAGCGATCCCCACCTCCAGGCAGGCTGGTGTATGCCCGCCGATGACCTTGGGAATTGTGCGCGTTTCGAAGTTGGCATTGCCGGGATCTTCCCGCTCGGGTGAATAGACCAAGAAGATATCTTCGCCTACTTTCAAGCCATTTTCCTGAACGCGCGGAAGCAGCTCCTCCTCCGTGGTTCCCGGATAGGTAGTACTTTCCAGTGAAACCACCTGCCCGGCCCGCAAATAAGGCTTTATTGCATCTGTGGTGTTGATGACAAAGCTCATGTCAGGTTCGCGGTATTTGTTCAGCGGTGTTGGCACACACAGAATCAATGCGTCGCACTGGCTGACACGGCTAAAGTCCGTGGTGGCCTCGAACCCCTGCTGCCGGGCAGCAGCAATTCGCTCACTGGAAATATGCTCGATGTAGCTTTGCCCAGCATTCAGCCGCTCAACTTTGACTTCATCGATGTCAATGCCCAAAACATTGAAGCCGATCGCGTTATAACGCAGCATCAGCGGCAGCCCAACATATCCGAGCCCCACAATACCGATCAGGGCTGTTTTACCCTGAAACTTCTCAACCGCCTGCTTTCTGATATCCATCATATCGCGCGAACCACCCTTCTATATTACCCGCCTGCGCAGATGACAGGAGGCGGGGTGCTTAAGATATCCATTTCATCCTATGACGGGATGAACCCAGCTGAAACAGTTCTCGCGGCTCAAAGCTCAGACCCGCCATAGTTTGGCAACGACGACCCGCCAGCGGATTCTACCCAGCACACTGCAGGCTACCCACATTACACCGTTGCGAACCCTGGCGTCATCAAAACAGGTTTCTTGCACCCGTCAACCGCTCACCGAACGCCACTTAACATCCTTTTTTCATACGGATCAAAGAGATGCGTGTATGGGGGAGAAATGCCCCGAATCAACCTGGGCGACGCCGACTCCAAAGCTCCCTGCCGATTGCAAGCATGACACCCGCGCCCAACCCCAACACTACACTCAGCGCGACGATCAATGTCTTTCTTGGCTTCACCGGCCGATCCGGTAGCTCCACCGCCCCGTCCTGCTCAAAAACCTGAATGACCGATGGGTCAAGCTTCAAATTACGATAGAACATGACGCTTTCTTGCAAAGGACGAAGTCCT
>Ga0213826_1001336_pt1 | contig 10699 bp, 11 predicted proteins | sample MC6MC0899MG_FD_180668 | JGI IMG/M metagenome (GOLD analysis project Ga0213826, IMG submission 180668) | Enriched soil aggregate microbial communities from Iowa State University, Ames, United States - MC6-MC0899-MG | ecosystem: Environmental > Terrestrial > Soil > Unclassified | place: USA: Iowa...
GCCAAACTCGGCGCTCACGTCACCGAGTACACCCGGAACTTCTACGGGATCATGGACGACGAGATCAACGCCCAGGACGAGAGCGATCGCCTGGTCGCCGTGTGGCCGCTCGCGAGCGCGGACTCCATCGCGTGCAGCGAGGGCCGGCCGCGCGACGTCGAACTCCCCCGCGACGGCGACCTGACCGTCCTGGGCGCAGGACCCGACGGCGAAGCGCACCTGCTCGAGTCCGGTGACACTCTGTGGGCGAGGGCGCCGCGGGACATCGTGTCCCTGCGCGCGCAGGACCCCGTCCAGGCCGCGGCGTGGCGCCGGGAACTGCGGGAAGTGTTCGAATCCGCCTTCGCCGCGGGCCGGGTGGCCGACGGGGTGACCCGCGAGGGCTGGTACCGGCTCTCCCCCGCGATGGCGCCTCAGGACGTGGCATCCGGCGGCGCTGCGCCCCGAGGAGCGGCCTTCGAGCGTCAGGAGAGCGCACGATGAAGATCATCCGGGCCTCCATCGCCTTGCTCGAAGTTCCCCTGAAGGAACCGTTCGTCGTGGCATACGACAGCTACGCGACCATGCCGAGCATCGTGCTCACGCTGGAGACCGACGACGGCCTGGTCGGCTTCGGCGAAAGCGTTCCGGACGCGCACGTCACCGGTGAGACGCCGGGAGGTGCGGTGGAAGCGCTGCGCACCGTGCTCCTGCCCGCCGTGCTGGGCCTCGACCCGAGGGACATCACCGCGGTCCACGCAAGGATGGACGCCGCGTTGAAGGGCAACGGCTCGGCCAAGGCGGCCGTGGACATCGCCTGCTGGGACCTCGCGGGCAAGGCCGCGAGGCGCCCCGTGTACGGGCTCCTGGGCGGGCGGAAGCCGGAGAATCCCACGATCGCGCGGGTCATGAGCATCCTCGCCCCGGACGTGCTGGCCGCCCAGGCGGTGGAGGCCCGAGCCGAGGGATTCCGGCACCTGAAGATGAAGCTCGGCGGCCGCGACGGGCTCGACGTCGAAAGGGTCCGGGCTGTGCGCGCGGCGGTCGGCCACGACCTCGCCATCCGCGTGGACGCCAATCAAGGCTGGGGTGACCCCGCCACGGCCATCGCCATGATCCGGGCGCTGGAGCCGTTCTCGATCGACTGGGTGGAACAGCCCATCCGGGCGGACGATGTGGACGGTTTCGAGGTGATCCGCGCACAGGTGGGTGTGCGTCTGATGGCGGACGAGGCGGTGGTGTCGCAGGCCGATCTGGCGCGCTTCGTCAAAGCCCGCAGCGTGGACATGGTCAATCTCAAGCTCCAGAAGAGCGGAGGGATCACCCCCTGCCACCGATTGGCCACGCAGGCCGAACTCGGCGGATTCTCCGTCCAGGTGGGTTCGATGCTGGAGACCAGCATCGCCTCGGCGGCGGGTTACCACCTGGCGCTGGCGCACCCGGCGATCGTGTCGACGGAGCTCTCCGGACCGGTGAAGTTCACGCGCGAACCAGGAAACCTGGAATTCCGCATCCCGGAGGTGCTGGTCACCGACCGCTCCGGTCTCGGCGTGGACGTGGACCTTGACGTGCTGGAGGATCTGACCGTGGACCGCTGGGAGACCACCGCGTCGATCGCCCTCCGTTGACCTGCTCCGCCCGGCCTATGCTCGAAGCATGAGCCGTCCGCATGCCGCCATCATCTACAACCCGGTCAAGGCGCCCCTTGACCGGGTGCGGCGCGCCGCCGAACAGGAGGAACGGCTGGCCGGCTGGAATCCATCGCGCTGGTACCCGACCGACCGCGACGACGGAGGCCGCCGGGCCGCGCAGCGCGCTCTGGCGGCCTCTCCGGACGTGGTGATCGTCGCGGGCGGAGACGGAACCGTCCGGGTGCTCGCCGAAGAGATCCGCGGAACCGGCATCCCGGTGGCGGTGCTCCCGTCCGGGACCGGGAATCTCCTGGCCCGGAATCTCGGGCTGCCGCTGAATGCGCTGGAAGAGTCTCTGCACACGGCGTTCACGGGCGGCACCCGCACCATCGACGTGGCAGTCGCCGAGCTCGAGGCGCCCAGCGGAGAGCGCACCGCGCACGTGTTCGTGGTCATGGCAGGCATCGGGCTGGACTCGGAGATGGCCGGGACGGGCGCAGAATCCAAGAAACGGCTGGGCTGGGTGGCCTACGTTCCGCGCATTGCGCAGTCCGTCCTCAGGAACCGCCGGTTCCATCTGGAGTACCGGATCGACGACCGCCCCGCCCGCTCCACCCGCGCGCACACCATCATCGTCGGCAATTGCGGCATGCTCACCGGGAACATGCTTCTGATCCCGGAGGCCGAGCCGGACGACGGCCGGCTCGACGTGGTGATGCTCCGCCCGGCAGGACCGTTCGGCTGGGCGCGGATCGGGACGCGGCTCACCGTGCAGGGTCTCGCGCACCGTTCCAGCCTGGGCAAACGCATGCTCCGGCTCGCGCCGGCCTTTCGTGCCCTCGTCTACGAACAGGGTTCGCGGTTCGACATCCGTTTCGATGTTCCCCATCGGGTGGAGCTGGACGGGGACGTGTTCGGGCCGGTGGTCGCAGCAAGGGTCACGGTGCACCCCGGGCAACTCGACGTGCGGGTCTGAGCTTCGGTGGAACCGCGTGGCGTTCCGTGTCCCTCAGGGCTCGAACCCGCGACGCGACGGACGCCGTGTCAGGGGCTCTCGCGGTACGCGTGGTGCAGATCGTTGGCGAGCCCGGGCTGCGCATGGGCCGCGGCCTCGGCTTCGCGCCGCCGGTCCCGCCAGAGCTGGATCTCATTCGCCACCACGGCGAACAGCGGGAACAGCACGGTGAGGAACCGTCCCCAGAACGACATGTCGTCCCGGAGCAGAGCGAACACCACTGCTGCGGCCAGGATCACGAAGTACAGAAGGCGGAAGAACAGCGTCATCGTGTTTCCTCCGGTCTGCCCTGAGGCCGGAGCGCCTCGCGTTCGCCTGCCGCGTGAAGTCTCACGGTTCCTCTTTCCCCTCACCTTGCTCGTTGGATGTTTCCCGTTCTCGACTGTATCCCGGTGTGAGGCTGAAGGCCCCTCTCCGGGAACTTCTGTGGAAATCCTCTCGCCCTGTCGATCCACAGGCACTTCGATCGTCTTGTAGCTGAGCCCGCCAGGGGCCACCATCGAATGAAGGAGGAGAGTGCCATGCGATACACGTTGATGCTGCATTACCAGGAGATGAGCCCCGAGGACCTGGGACCGGAGGTTCTGGCCCAGGGACAAGAGGCGATGAGGTCCTACGCCGCAACCCTGCAACAGGCCGGCGTGCTGCTCGGAGCCGAGGTGCTGCAGCCGTCCTACGCGAGCACCACGGTGACGGTCCAGGACGGGAAGCTGCGGATTCAGGACGGACCGTTCGCGGACACGAAGGAACAGCTGGGCGGGTACTTCGTCGTGGACGTGCCGGACCTGGACGCGGCCATCCACTGGGCCGGCCAGGCTCCTGCGGCCCAGTGGGGCAGCGTGGAAGTCCGGCCGGGTGCCACGCACACGGTGGACGGCGCGTGGGTGCCGAACAGCTGATCCCGGAGAACCTGCCGGAGCACGACGCCGAGGCGCGGGCGGCCGCCGAACTGGCCGCCCGCGCGTCGTACGGCCGACTGCTCGCCGTGCTGGCCACCGGCACCGGCGATGTGCTCCTCGCGGAGGACGCCTTGGCCGAAGCGTTCGAGCAGGCGCTGCGGCGCTGGCCCGCCGACGGTGTGCCCGCCAGTCCCGAAGGCTGGCTGCTGACCGTGGCACGCAACCGCCAGCGCGACGAATGGAAATCCGCGCGGCATCGCCTCTCCGCCACGCTCGAAGGAATCGAGGTGCCCGTCATGGACCCTGTGCAGGACGGCGGCTTTCCGGACAGACGGCTGGCGCTCCTGCTGACCTGCGCGCATCCGGCCATCGCGGAGGAGATCCGCACACCTCTCATGCTCCAGACCGTGCTCGGCTTCGATGCGGCACAGATCGGCGCGGCGTTCGCGGTTCCCGCCGCCACCATGGCACAACGCCTGGTCCGGGCGAAGCGCCGGATCAGGGATGCCCGGATCCCGTTCGAGCTGCCCGGCCCGGACGTCCTCCCTGCGAGGCTGCCCGCAGTCCTCGAAGCCGTGTACGGCTGCCTGTCCATCACCTCACCCGGTGAACCGACGCCGCACGGAGATGCCGCCACCGGAGCCCCGGGTCCACCGGGCACCCGGCCGATGGTGGCCGAGGGCTTGTTCCTGGCCGAGGTGATCGCCGGCAGTCTGGAGAGCGACGCGGAGGCGTGGTCGCTCGCGGCTCTGGCGGCGTTCACCCTCTCGCGACCGGTGGGAGGGCCCTATGTGCCGCTGGACGAGCAGAACACGGCGACGTGGAACGCCGCGGTGATCGGCCGCGCCGAGGACCACCTGCGGAAAGCCTCGACCCTGTCCGCGGGAACCGGGGCGGCGGGTACCGGGAACTCGGCCCCGCCCGGCCGTTTCCAGCTCGAGGCCGCGATCCAGGCGGTGCACGCGGACCGCGCCCGGACGGGGCATACCGAGTGGACGGATCTGTCCACGCTGTACGCAGCCTTGAACCGGGTGGCGCCGACGCTCGGCTCGTGGGTGGCGGAAGCCACGGTGATCCGGCGCACTGACGGCCCGCTCGCCGCGCTGCGCCGCCTCGACGGACTGGCGCGAGAGCATCCGGCGGAGTGCGAACGTTTCCAGCCCTACGCCGTCGCCCGCGCCGATGCGCTCAAGGCCGCAGGACACCGCACCGCTGCCGCGGAATGCCTGGAGCAGGCGATCAAGCAGACACGGGAAGAGCCCGTCCGCGCCTATCTGCGCGCACAGCTGGGGACGCTGAGAGCGTGAGTGGGCCGGGGTCAGGCCACCAGGTCGAGGCGATGCTCCGTGCCGCGGAAGGTGAAGCTTTCGCCTTCGCGGAGGCCCTGGACCGCTTGGAAAACGGGAGAGCCGGGAGCGATGCCTTCGTAGCTGACGCCGTCGCAGTCGAACGAGCCGGAGGCCACACCCACCACGAAATGATCCCCGCCGTAGGCGATGATCGCGCCGGGCCGCACGGTGTCCGTCGCGCTCACGTCGAGCGCGTCGATGGCGGCGAGGAGACTCTTCTGGTGCGCTTCCACGCCTTCGAACAGTTCGACGAACTCGCCTTCCTCGTCGGAGTGGGAGAGGTCGTCAGGTTCAAGGGGCGAGCTCGTGTCGAGCTGAGCCGCCGAACGCTCCGCCGCCGCGTCGTCACCGACCGCCCGGTTCTCCGAAAGTGCCTGCGCCTTGAGAGCTTCCTTGACGCGTTCCTTGGCCGCCGTGTCCATGAGTGAGCCTGCTTTCCTGTCTGAGGTCATGTGTCAGCGACACTACTCTCTGCGGAAGCGCCGTCCCTGACAAGAGGCGGCTCCTCCGACGTGTTGTGCGGCTCGGCCGCACAAGGCCCTCCACCACGGCCGATAGGCTGAAGCCCATGCACCACGGAGACCTCCCCGCCCACCGCGCGAACGCTGTCCGTCCGTCGGGCGACGGGTGCGTCGTGAGGAGGCGGTCATGAGAATCTGGTCCGTGCACCCGAGTCAGCTGGATCGTGCCGGCTTGGTGGCGTGCTGGCGGGAGACCCTCCTGGCCCAGGCCGTGCTGGCCGGCAGGACCAAGGGCTACCAGAACCACCCTCAGCTGGTGCGGTTCCGCGCGACGGCGGAGCCACTGGCCGCTGTCGGCGCCTATCTGAGTGCCGTCCAGGCCGAGGCGACCGCGCGCGGCTACCGCTTCGACGCCGGGCGGATCCTCCTGCCCGGCGAGCCCGACGGCGGCCTCCCCGTCACCAGCGGACAGCTCGCCTACGAATGGGCCCACCTCGGCGCCAAGCTGGCCCGGCGCAGCCCCGCGGATGCCGAACGATGGGCGCTGAGCGATCCTGTGCCGCATCCCCTGTTCTCCGTGGTCGAGGGACCGATCGAATCCTGGGAACGCGTGGATGGGCCGGCCTCCTCGGACGCCTTCCGGGCCTCAGGTGCGTGATAGCCTCGTCCGCATGGAGATCGAGGTCGACAGAAGCTAGCCGCCGGAGTTCCGGTGGCCATCGCCCCAGCTGAGTACACGTTGCCGGACCGCTGTCCGGTCTGAGCCGTTCTCGTCGTGGTCTGCGCCGCTCCCGCGGACACCAGTGCACCTTCCGGGTGCCGGTCGTCCGGTCCGTGGAACTCCGTCCTCGCCGCCGACGCCGCCCTTCGCGGCGCACGCGGCCTGTCCCCTCCCCTGACGGCACCATCCGCCTGCGCCGCTCGCCGGCGTCGCGCGTTTCCGTGTGCCCCGGACGAAAAGAGTCCTCCACATGAAATCAGCCATCACCTTGCATGACCTGTCCTTCGCCTGGCCGGACGGCACCCCGGTCCTCAGCCGCGTCAACGGCTCCTTCCCCACCGGAAGGACGGGCCTGGTGGGACGCAACGGCACCGGCAAATCCACTCTGCTGAAGCTGATCGCGGGAGTGCTGACGCCCACCGACGGGCGGATCGAACGCCCCTCCGAGGTCGCGTACCTCCCGCAGCACCTCACCCTGGACCGCGACACGACGGTGGCGCAGTTGCTGGGGATCGCGCCGATCCTCGACGCCTTACGAGCCATCGAGGCCGGCGACGTCGACCAGGCCCATTTCGACGCCGTCGGCGACGCGTGGGACATCGAAGCCCGGGCGGCCGAGGCTCTCCACGGCATCGGCTTCGCCGGCGACGTGCTCGAACGCCGCGTCCCGCAGCTCTCCGGAGGTGAAGCGATGCTCATCGCCGTCACCGGACTCCGACTCCGCGGCGCCGGGGTGACCCTCCTGGACGAGCCCACGAACAATTTGGACCGTCCGACCCGCGCCCGCCTGCGGGACATGGTGCTGGACTGGCCCGGCGCCCTGGTGGTCGTGAGTCATGACCTGGAGCTCCTCGAGGTCATGGAGCACACCATGGAACTGCACGCCGGAACGGTGGAGACCTTCGGCGGGCCGTACAGCGCGTGGCAGGCGCACCGGGAGCAGGAACAGGCTGCCGCAACGCAGGCGGCCCAAGCGGCTCAGCAGACGCTGAAGGCGGAGAAGCGGCAGCGCCAGGAGGCCGAGAGCAAACTCGCGCGGCGGGAACGCACCGCGAAGAAGACGCAGCGCGACGGCGGAATCCCGAAGATCCTGGCGGGGAACCGGGCGAGCAAGGCGCAGGTCTCGGCGGGCAACCTGCGCGGCACCCTGGACCAGAAGGTGGCGTCCGCGCAGGCGGCGGTGGACGCCGCGGATGCGCGGGTGCGGGAAGAGCAGCACGTGAGTCTGGTCCTCCCGGATCCGGAGGTTCCGCGAGGACGGCGCCTCGCCGAGCTGACGGACGGTCGAAGCGAGTTCGTCATCCAGGGTCCGGAGCGGATCGCCCTGATCGGTCCGAACGGCGCCGGGAAATCCACCCTGCTGCAGCGGCTGCTCGCGGGCTCACCCGTCGAGCCGGGCAGTCCCGGGGGGAGGCTGCTCACGGATCGGGTCGGCTACCTGCCCCAGCGGCTGGACGGGCTCGACGACGAGGCAAGCGCCCTCGAGAACGTCCAGCGGGTGGCGCCTGGGACGCCGTCGGGCGCCATCCGCAATCAGCTCGCTCGCCTCCTGCTGCGCGGCTCCGCAGCGGACCGCCCGGTGCGCACCCTGTCCGGCGGCGAGCGCTTCCAGGTGAGTCTGGCCATGCTGCTGCTCGCGGACCCGCCCTCACAGCTCCTGATCCTGGACGAGCCGAGCAACAATCTCGACCTCTCCACCCTCGGGCACCTGGCAGAGGCACTGGAAGCGTACCGGGGCGCGGTCCTGATCGTCAGCCACGACCACGTCTTCCTGGAACGGCTGGGCCTGGACGCCGTGCTGGAGCTGGACGGGAACGGAAGCCTGAGGCGGCGTGCGAGCCTCGCGTCGTGACCTGACCCGGTTCATCCTGTGAGGCGGCTGACGAGGTGGCCGGCTCAGGCGAGCAGCTCGTCGTAGCCGGCCACCGGGATGATCCCTTCGGCGGCGGCGATCAGGCGTTCATCGGCGGTCACGAGGACATCGGCCTGCAGGGACGCCACGGCGAGATACTCTGCGGGCCCGACGTCGTCCCATCCGAGTGCGAGCGCGATCCTCCACGCGGTGGCACGGCTGACGCGGTCGCCCAGAAGGCGGATCTTCAGGACGGCCAGACCGGTGAGCTGCGCACGGGCGGCCTTCTCATCCAGCACCCCTTCGCGTGCTTCCCGATAGAGCATCGACAGCACCTCGCTGCGCAGCACCGCCGGGCCCACCAGGGCCCGGCGTGCGCCGAGCGTCGGATCCTCGGCGACGATGCGGCATGCTGTGGTCGCGTCGATCGCGAAACGGGTGTCTTCCAGGCTGGCCATGAGTTCAGTACACCCCAGCCCGCCGCGGGGGTCCAGGGCTGGGCGGCCGAAGGGTCCGCTGTCACCCGGCGGCAGTGGCTCTCCGCAGCCCCGCCGCATTCAGGACCACCACGATGAGCAGCGCCACGGCGATGCCACAGCTCATCCCGAGCCAGCCCGCGCCGTCGAACGCCACTCCCAGCAGCCAGCCGAGCAGGGACGAGCCCACGTAGTAGGCGATGTTGTACAGCGCACTGGCCTGGCCTCGGAATGAGGCCTCCGCGCGGGCGCCGACCGTGGCGACCGCCGCCGCATGGGACATGAAGTTCCCGGCGGTGAAGAGCAGCAGGCCCACGATGATCGCCGGCAGGAAGTCGAGCAGCATGAGCGCCAGCCCCGCACCCATCGCGAGAATCCCGCACAGGCTGGTCAGCGCGAACCCGCGGCGCGTCAGCCACCGCCCGGCCAGCCGCGAGGAGGCGGTGCCGGCGAAATAGGCGAGGAACACCAGCGACGCGAGCGCGGCCGGCAGGGCGAAGGGCGCAGCTTCGAGCCGGAAGGCCAGGAAGTTGAAGACCGCCACGAAACTGCCGGTCACCAGGAACGCCTGCACGTACAGGACGAGGAGCGGCATGGGCCGCAGCGCCTGACGGATGCGACCCGGCTCCCGAGTGTCCGCCAGGGCGCCTCCGGAAGGTGCTGGCGCTGCCCGCGGCCGGCGATCCCGGGGAGCCAGCCAGAGGAACAGCGCCGCGGCCAGAAGGCTCACGAGGCCGACGACGAGCAGTGCCGTGCGCCAGCCGAACCACGCGCCGAGCGGCCCTGCCACGAGCCGTCCCAGCGCTCCTCCGACCGTCGTGCCCGAGATGTAGACCGTGGCTGCCACGGCGGCCCGCGCGCCTGCCAGTTGCTCATACACATAGGTGACCGCGAGCACCGGGACAGCGCCGACCGCGAGCCCGGTCAGGAACCGCAGCCCGAGCAGTGCTTCCAGGCCCGGAGCGGCGACCGTGGCCAGCCCGAGCACCACCGTTCCGGCCACGGCGATCCGCATGCACTGGAGCCCTCCGATCCTGTCGGCGATCGCGGCCCAGAGCAGCACGCCCACGGCGAGACCGATGGTCCCGGCTGACACGCTGAGACCGGCCGTGGATGCACTGAGCGACAGCTCGCGGGCGATCCCGGGCAGCACGCCCTGGATCGCGTACAGCTGGCCGAAGCTTGCGACGCCGACGGCCAGCAGGGCTGCCATCATCCGGCGGTACCGGCGCTGCTCCGCGAGCTCGTCCCGGGAATCCGCACCACCGGGGCCCGTGACGAGCAGTAGGGCTGAGGATGCCCCCACGACTGAGGGTTCGGAAAGAGGACGACTCACCCTGTCGACGGTACTCACGCTGTGAGGTTATGACTAATGGCATCAGGTTCTAGACTCATTCAACATGGACATGAATCCGCACCTCGTGCGCCAGCTGCTGCCTCATCTGCCGCTCCTGGTGGGGCTGGCACGCACCGGCTCGGTGACGGCCGCGGCGGAGGAGCTCGGCGTCCCTCAGCCCTCCGCCAGCCGTTCCCTGGCACGCCTGTCGGACCTCCTCGGAGTGCCGCTGCTGCATCGCGTCGGGCGCGGCGTCCGGCTCACGGAGGCCGGCGAAGTCCTGGCCGAGGCTGCCGCGACGGCGCTCGCCCGGGTGGAAGACGGCGTCGCCGGGGCCCGCGCGCAGGGCAGCCAGGAGGACGCCGTGATCTCCGTGGCGTACCAGAACGTCCTCGGTGAGACGTACGTGCCGCGGGCCATCGCACGCCTGAGAACACGCCACCCGACGGTCCGCTTCGAACTCAGCCACGGCGCCCGCGCCGCCTGCATCCGCCAGGTGCGCGGCGGGGAGGTGGATCTCGCCGTCGTCGCGGATCCGCCGCATGTGGAGGATCTGCGGACGGTCGAGTTCTTCACTGAACCCTTGGTGGCCGCCATGAGCCCCCAGCACCCGCTCGCCCATCGCGGCAGACCGGTGACGGTGGAGGACCTGAAGACCCAGGACCTCATCATCCTGCGCCGCGGCTACGGGCTCCACGACTCCGTCCACCGGATTCTCGGGACCCGCGGCGAGCTGCCGAACGCGGTCTTCGAGGTGGATGACACGCGCGACGCGCGGGGCCTCGCCGCGGCGGGGCTCGGCGTCTCCGTTCTGCCGCCCGGTCTGGGGTCCGGGCTCGAGGTCGCCGAGGTCCCCATCGATCACCCGGCCGCGCGACGGGTGATCGGCGTCGTGACGCCGCCACGGACCACGGCGCTGGTCGACGAGTTCGTCAGCGTCTTCCGCGGCTGACCCTGCCGCGCCCGGAGATTCATGACGA
>Ga0213826_1001355_pt1 | contig 10601 bp, 10 predicted proteins | sample MC6MC0899MG_FD_180668 | JGI IMG/M metagenome (GOLD analysis project Ga0213826, IMG submission 180668) | Enriched soil aggregate microbial communities from Iowa State University, Ames, United States - MC6-MC0899-MG | ecosystem: Environmental > Terrestrial > Soil > Unclassified | place: USA: Iowa...
TGTGTACTCCTGGGTAATCTGGAATTCCAGTATTTGATTTGTTTTTTTAAGTGCCCCAAAAAGCGGAGAATTCGGCTCTCTGATCTGAAAATCAATGGGACCATTTTTAATTTGAAGGATAACATTGTCCTCGAACTTGCCGTCGTGCTCCATAAATATATCATAAGCAGCCCTGGCGCGGTCAAGAGCTCTGTCTCTCCAGTCCTGTGCACAGTTGTATACAAAACACCTCCAGATAATGATGCCTCCCAGGGGTTTTATGGCCCGCGCCAGCATATTCGCACCATCTTCGTGGGTCCGGTTATATGTAAATGGGCCCGGCTCTCCTTCAGAATCCGCTTTTACGATAAAACCGCCAAACTGGGGAATCTCTTTGTATATGTCAGCTGTTACGTTCTCCCACCATGCAGCGACTTCCGGTTCAAGGGGATCCGCTGTGTCAAGCCCGCCTACCACGATGGGAGCGGCAAAATTGATAGCAAGAAAAATCCTGATTCCGTATTCGCTAAACACATCAGCTATCTTTCTGATTTCTTTCAGATTTTCGCCTTTGATGAAGAAAGTCTCTTTTCTATGTACATTTACATTGTTGATTGATATGGAATTGATCCCTGTACTTGCAAGGAGTCTTGCGTAGGAGCGAACGATCTCCATATCTCCTCTAAAATTGTTTCTATCATAATAGATTGACTCTCCCGCATAACCGCGTTCAATGGAACCGTCGTAATTGTCCCAGTGGTTTATCATGCGAATGCTCTGATCCGGTTCGCTCTTAAAGGGAAGCGTTCCTTTTGAGATCAGAATGCGGTGCAGACTGAATACTCCATAAAGAAGACCATTCTCTGTAGAAGCTGTTATTCCATAGCCTGTCTCTGTCTTTTTTATCTCATATCCGTCGCTGCCGTCATCACCTGCCAGTGATAAAACCAAAGAAGATCCCGGATCATCCGAGGCTTCCGCACCTTCAAATAAAAGGGGCAGCTCTCTCTCTATGGTTTTCATTACAATGCTGTCTTTTTTATCTTTGATATGATAACCGGATATATCTGACTGATATACTTTCTTTTTCAACCAGCACAGATCCCTTGTTTTTGACATCACTTCAGTTCCTCCTGATTTCCGCTGCCAACGTTTTGTAACGCTGCGTGGAAATTCTTTCCGTTTTCAATTATTCCGTTTTTATCATACAAAAGACTATCCCTGCCCAAGGGCAAACGGACCGTCGATTTCGTAAATCCGGATTGATAGATCGCCATAATAACCTCAAGAGCCAATCGGCCATCTGCACTGTCTTCCGGATGGTTCTCACCATTTTCTATAAAGCGGATAGCCCGCTCTATCTGTGCCTCATGCTTCGTCCACTCCGACTTTGGAATTGATTCCCGTACTTTTTCAAGCTCTGCTATGGTATCTGGATCGTCTACGGGAAATCCTGTGTCTGTAGAACGGTTACTCGTGACCTGGTAGGGGGATGAGATACCCGCTCTTTCACACTGAAAAGCGAGCCTTTGATACTGGCCATGTGTCACCAGATTTACTGCAAAGGTTACTACTGCCCCGCTTTTATAAGTGAGTATTGCCGCTGATAAATCTTCTGTCTCAGCATTATCATGTGAAACATTTGTCAGAACAGCTGTCACAGTCTCAGGGGGGCCCATGATCCAGTTAAGTAAGTCTATCTGGTGTACGCCGTGATTAATGATGCAGCCACCGCCCTCCTTCTCCCAGGTGCCTCTCCACCAAAGATCATAATAACTGTGACCGCGATACCAGAATGACTCAACCTGACCAAAGAGCACTCTGCCTGCAATATTACTATCGATCAGTGCCTTTAGTGTCTGATTATCTTTCGTAAAACGGTTCTGGCACACGACTCCAAGATAAGTGCCAGTCTCCTTTTGGACCGCTATCATTTCGTCGCATTCCGCCAAAGACAAGGCCATGGGCTTTTCCACCAGTACGTGCTTCCCGGCCCGCATACATGCGATAGAAGCTGGCAAATGGGTGAAAGGCGGGGTACATATACTTACAAGATCCAGATCCGGTCTTTTAAGCATCTCGTTATAGTCCTCATAGACTTCCGCTGCATCCAGACCATACTTCTCTTTCATACTTTGCGCTTTCTCAGGAAAGATATCACACAGTGCAACCACCTGACATCTGTCTGAAAGTGAAAGGTAAGCCTTAAGATGTGTTTCTGCAATAACGCCCGTTCCGATGATACCTACCATAATAATTCCTTTCTTAAAACAGTAAAACTGGGTCTGTCAGCATTTTGATTAAATAAACGTTTATTATGCTTTACATTTTAGCCATATCCTCCAATTATGTGAATGTAATATTAAAATACCATTTGTAATTTTTAAATATATTTTTTACTTTGTATTCTCTATTGCGCATTTTTGCAGGACAAGATATACTAAATATACTAAAAAAATTCTACATCAGTAACAGCCACTGTATTTTTTCTAAAAAATTTACCAAAAAACGGGAGGCGCAGCTTATGGAAGTGAATTTTGATAACATGATTCCCGATCTGCACTACTACATTCACAGAAAATGTACGGCCAGTTGGAAGATCGACCCGGATTACATATCTTTCATCGACATCACATATGTCATTGCGGGAAAAGCCAGATATTTCATAGACGGGAAAGAATATATCGTCCGGAAAGGTGATCTGATCTGCATACCCAAGGGTACCCACAGAGCGGCAGTCAGTGTCCCGGAGGATTTAATGGAATGTTACTCCACAAATCTTTTCCTCACAGATCAAAAAGGCAACGATATCTCCCTGCCCATTAACCTCATCAGCCATATTGGCAATGTTCCCCCACTCATATCCTGCTTTCATGAGATCCACGAAGAATGGATTAAGCGTGAGTTCGGTTATAAACTAAAGGTACGGGCCAGCATGTGCCTCATTCTCTACCACATACTGGATCTTCTTTTCAATGAGAACCGGATCAGCAGTAAGGACATCCGTATCATCAACAGCATCCGCTATATGAGCACTCATTTTGCAGAAGATGTAAGCATCGATACCATGGCCAGTCTGTTCCATATCCATCCGGTGTATTACGGAAATCTGTTTAAAAAGGCATTAGGCATGACATTTAAACAGTACCTGATCTCACTGCGTTTAAACCATGCGGAAAATATGCTGAGAAGCGGTGAAGCCAACGTGGGCGATGCGGCGCTCCAAAGTGGATTTTCCGATATTTATTATTTCTCAAAACTATTTAAAGAAAAAAAGGGGATCCCGCCTTCAAAGCTGCTCCCGCCGGAAAGAAAGAAAAATATAGAGATATTCAAATAAAGAGGAGATTCCGTATGAAGAAGAAAGCACTGATTATCGGAGGAAGCGGAGGCTTAAGCGGCCGTCTGGCTGCACTGGCGAAAGATGAATATGAAGTTTGGGCAGTTACCAGAGGGCAGCGTCCCTTAGGTGACGGAATCCATCTTCTGAAGGCCGACCGAAACGATACTGAAAATTTTAAAAAAACGATTTTAGAAGCAGATACGAACTGGGACATTGTCTTTGACTGCATTTGCATGAATGAAAAACACGCCATGCAGGATTTAAATGTATTTCCAGGAATCACAAAACGTCTGGTCGTGATTTCCACGGATTCCGTGTATGATCCATTAAGAAAAGACACTCCGCAGAAAGAAGACGGATATTTCATCGAGGAAGAAGGCGAGCCCGAAACGCTTACTTATGCGGGCAATAAACGCCGCATGGAGCATATCTTTATCAACAACTTCGGCAGCACCTCCTTAGCCGTTACACTCTTCCGTCCCGGACATATTTATGGACCTGGTTTTCTCATAGGGTGTTACCCGGAGCACAGCAGACAGAAGGAATTGCCCCAACTCATCCTGGATAAGGAGCCCATATCTCTTGTAGGCGGCGGAATCTATCTTACGCAGCCCATATTCGTGGACGATCTGGCAAACTCCATGCTCGACTGCGCAGACAAACAAGGCACTTATAACCGTATTTTCTGTATCGGGGGACCGAAAGCCGTGGAGAACCGCAGATATTACGAGATCATTGGGCAGCTGTTAGACAGGGATGTGAACATTAAGGAAATCCCGCTGGCAGGATACTTTGAAGAACACCCGGTGTACAGCGGTCATCTATGCCATCGGATCTATGATCTGTCAGCCCTTCGGGAGGCGGGAGTGCGATTGCCTTGTACTTCCCTTGAGACAGGATTAAAAATTCACTTAAATTCACTCGGTTATCTTTAAAACTCATGAACCCACGAATAAATTCTGGAGGTATTTTATGTATTACAAACAATATGGAAACACCGATATGAAGGTCTCCGCCATCGGCATGGGATGTATGCGGTATGACTCTGATGATGTGAAATCAGGTAATCTTGAAAAATGCGCAGAAGTTGCACTGTATGCCCATGAAAAAGGCATCAACTATTTTGATACTGCTCCTTTCTACTGCGACGATAAAAGTGAAATCATCACAGGAATCGCCCTGTCACAGCTTCCCAGAGACAGTTACTATATTTCCTCAAAGACTAACTTAGGCACAGTAGGCGGCAGCTATACAGAAGCGGATTTTCGAAGGAGACTGGAAACTACATTAAGCCGGTTAAAGGTGGATTATCTTGATTTTTATCATTTATGGTGCGTATTAAATCTGGATTCTTTTTCCGAACAGGTAGAAATCCTTTACTCATTCTTTGAGAAAGCCAAAGCAGAAGGGCTGATTCGCAATATCGTGTTTTCATCCCATATGCAGGGCAACGAACTCGAAACTGCCGTAGCTTCCGATCTGTTTAAGGGAATGCTCATTGGATACAATGCACTCAACTACCGGTTCCGCCAGACCGGCATCAAAGCTGCCTATGACAATGGTATGGGCGTCGTAGTCATGAATCCTCTGGGAGGAGGTCTCATACCTGGGAATCCAGATACCTTCCGCTATCTGACAGAAGGAACCGACCTTACTGTGGCACAGGCCGCATTAAACTTTGTGGCGTCCCACAAAGAGATAACAATCACTCTCGCAGGCTGCACCACAAAGGAACATGTAGATGATGCCGTGAAAGCCGTGGAAAATTTAGTTGAACGACCTGCCGCTGAAATCTATGAAGAATATGAAAATAAGGGCATGATCATCAACGACCTCTGCACCGGCTGCGCATACTGCAAGCATTGTCCGAAAGACATCGATATCCCCAAATTCATGGATGCCTACAACATGAAGCTGCTGGGAAATGATATGTATGATCGCCTGAAAGGTCACTGGCAGATATCAAAAGACTCTGCCGGAGACTGTATCAAGTGCGGCAAATGTGAGAAGCTGTGCACACAGCATCTGCCCATTATAAAGAGACTTGCTGAAATAGCTGGATAAAATACCGGCAGCCTGCCATACAGGCTGCCGGATTATTTTATCTCTTATCAACAAAAGGTCAGGGATTCGCCACATTCACCGAATCCCTTCTTTTTTAATCCTTCAATCAGTGCTATAATAGAGATTGCAGGGCTGCGCTTACTGTGGTCCTGTAATTTTGTGCAATGATTGGAGTGATACCTATGAATATCGTATTATTAGAATCCCTGGGCATTCCGGACAGCCTTTTGAATGAATACGCAAAACCGCTGACGGATGCCGGCCACAGCTTCACCTCTTATCCGAAGGATACGGACCCTGAAGTCCAAATCCAACGGGCCAAACAAGCAGATGTCATCATGATTGCCAATATGCCTCTGTCCGGGCAGGTAATAACTGCTTGTGAGCATTTAAAATTTATAGATGTTGCATTTACAGGGGTTGATCACGTAGACCTGGAAGCAGCAAAATCAAAAGGGATCAAAGTCAGCAATGCAGCCGGATACTCCACTGAGGCCGTGGCGGAGCTTACGATCTGCCTCATGCTCTCCCTTCTTCGTAATGTTCCCCAGGTAGAAGCCCGGTGCAGGGATGGGAAAACAAAGGATGGCCTGGTAGGCTGTGAAATTATGGGAAAAACCGTAGGAATCATAGGGACCGGAGCTATCGGTACAAGGACTGCTGAACTCTGTTCCGCCTTTGGCTGTAAGGTTCTGGGATACAAACGGCGCCTGACCGGAAACGAGCCTTCATTTATTGAATTCGTATCCCTTGATGAACTGTTATCCCGTTCTGACATTGTAAGTCTCCATTGTCCTTTAAACGATGAATCCCGCAATTTAATAAACCGTGATACCATTGCAAAAATGAAAAAGGGTGCATACTTAATCAATGCTGCAAGAGGTCCTGTGGTAGATTCTGAAACCTTGGCAGAAGCGTTAAATAATGGTTATCTTTCCGGTGCTGGAATCGATGTCTTCGAAACAGAGCCTCCCCTTGATTTAAATCATCCGCTTCTCAAAAGCAAGAATACCATCGTTACCCCACACGTGGCTTTTGCCTCAGTACAATCCATGGATGCCCGGGCAAAAATCGTTTTTGACAACATCAAAAACTGGCTGGAAGGCCGCCAGTCAAACATCATTCTTTAGAATAAAGGCCGGATAAAAAATATGGTAATTTTTGTCTCTTTTGTATAAAAAATACTTGTAATTCAGAATCTTCGTGCTATAATTTAGACATGGGGATATAGCTCAGCTGGGAGAGCGATGCGTTCGCAACGCATAGGTCACGAGTTCGAGTCTCGCTATCTCCATGTGATGGAAGTATAGCTCAGCTGGGATGAGCGTTCGCCTCACACGCGAAAGGCCATGGGTTCGAGCCCCATTACTTCCAGTCGTATACGCCTCAAGATCCTCGATTTATATAGGATTTTGAGGTGTTTTATTTTAGTCGCTTGAATACTTCTTCAACCTCTTTAGTTTTTAATGAGGTGGAAACTTCCATGAACATATCTTTATTATTTCCCCCATAAATAACTAATTGCAATAGCTGCTTTATATCTCCAATCTAGCAAAGCTTTTTCATATTAACCTAATAACATTTTTACAGATTCAAAATTTCCTTTTCAACTTCTGAATCTAACCCTCTCCGAAGTATGCGCTCTGTATTTATTGCCATTCGTTCACCAAGTGCAATAAAACCACGCTCATTAACATGATCATTAGCGTAAACACCCGCTGTGCTATCACGCGTATATTTGTATTCTGGCATCGGGTCATCGGCATAATATTGTGCATACAGCGTAGAGTTACTTGCAAAGGTGCCATGTGGAAAAAATGAGCATGCACGGGTAACCATATACACATCTGAGTTTTGTGAGGTAAACTCCTCCTGTGCCTTAATGACATTAAGGATTCCAATTCCAGACCAGTAACCAACCCTAACCATTAGAAATCTTTCAAATCCAAGAGTTTTCATATGGTTCCACAGAACTTGAAGCCTTATTTTATACTCATATGTGGATAAATTGTAATCGCTTTCACCCTGCAGCCATACAAAATTCTTTGTTCTTATTTTTCCACTACTAAGCCTTGGGAAATCAGATATCATAGCAGTCACCTTTTTATCAAATATCGTTGCAGCTTCGCTTCCATCACTTCCCATACTGGCATAAGACGTGCCATTCAGCGAATTATATTCAGATATACTACTATTATATTCAGATGCCATATCTCTCGTAAAATAATAGCTAATATTAGTGCTCCCCTTAGCGATATGTGCAATAATCGATTTGTACCCAAGTTCTTCATATTTTTTGGCGAAATACGCTGGCAAGGATGCCCCAGTTTGATGTACTGATTCAGATTGATCAGTAAATGATTTTCCATTATTGTTCATTGCGGAAACAAAATAGGTGTTGTTTGCAAAATCGGTAGTGATAGACAATCCATCACTATCACAGTTATCGCTATCGTACGCTGATGTATCTTTATAGAGCCATTCTCCGCATGGATTATTAATTAACTCAAACCTTCCATTTGTATCTTTCCCAGAATATAAATCACGATATTTATACTCATAGGAATTACCACATGAGACATCTGCTTTTGGGTAACTTCCACAGGCACCCATCATATTACTCTGCCCAGCAAAAACAAACATATCATAGTCCTGATGCGTTGCCCCCATTGGATCTGTTGACGTACTACTTGTAAATAATTCCTTCTGGTTTGTCAATGTAACAGTATCACTTTTCCAACTATCCATAATATATCTCCTCTATGTACTTTTATTATGTAACTTTAGCTACGTAATAATCTTCAGCCCCGAGCCAATTCCATTATACAGGCTTTGGACAATTTAGTATATAAGTTATATTATACTGAATCTATATTTTATTATAATGATTTGAGTTTTAGAATTGTACTTTTATTGAACAAGATTACATGGCACTATCCCTGCAATATAAGGGCTATGAATTAGGGCTTGTGTCAAAAAGATTTATATTGAATATTATAATATTGTAAGTAAGCATTTAAGGGGGCGCAATATTGTTATGAAAGTTCAGGAAAAAGAATTAGAAGAATTGAAAGAGGATGTATTAAGAGATATAGAGGGAAAATCAGATGATGAAATAATGGAAATATTAAGAAAAAATTTTAATATTGATTGGGACATTCCTAGATGCTGTGATCAAAGACCATGTAAAAATTGGTATGCTCAAGTTTTCACTTACTGCAGCACAAGAGAATTAGAGAGAGAATTAAATTTTTTCTTGTTCTTAATCAACCTTTTTGGTCACATTTTTGGTTTTTGCTTCAACCAAGAGAGTACAGTTTTTTTAGGCTGTACATGCCCTTGTGGTAATAAACAAATAATTCTTTATTATACAATTGTATTTAAGGATTAATAATCTTTCTATTTATGGTTCTTGAGGTTTCCCCGGGTTATTTGCCGGGGGAATTCTTTTGTATTATTGAGCAAAAGTTGAATTCTATAAAAAGTGGGCCCGGAATACCGAGGCCCGCTCTAGACTAATTTTCATAATCTTCATAATCTTCATAATCTTCATACTTTTCACATTCGTCACATTCATTTTCTTTCCGTCTGCATTTTCTGCAACCGTCTTTAAAACCTCTCCAGTAAGCTTCTTTTAGTGCTTTTTGGAACCATTCGAAGTCCTTACCATGATCATGATCGCATTCACATTCATGTTTGGGTTTGCATTCACATTCATGTTTGGGTTCGCATTCACATTCATGTTTGGGTTTACATTCACATTCATGTTTGGGCTTGCATTCACATTCATGTTTGGGCTTGCATTCACATTCATGTTTGGGTTCACACTTCTCAAAACATTCACATCTACATTTAAAAGTATCGCTACTCATATACTTAGACTCCTTTCATGTTGTACTACACAATATTATATGGGACAAGTAGACAAGGTGTGAATTCGGGGAATGGCTTATACAGAAAGTGGACCCAGGTCAGAGCACCGGAGCCCACTAAAATAGGGAAGATGAATAAATGAATCGCAAGACATCTGGTGCAATTCCTGTTGGGGACAGACATGTCCATTTTCTGGCATCCGTAACAGAAGTGAATGAAGGTCACTTTCATGAATTTAGAGTTGCTACCTTGATTGATGATCCGATCGGCAAAGAAGCCTAAGATTTGTCCACCACATTTCAAACTGCATTTAAATTCTTTTGAGATGTGGTGGCTTAAGTAAAACAATTGTTTTCCAATCACCTCACCTTAAAATATGTGTAAAATAATGACTGAAACCCTGTAACAACTTGCAGTTTAGTGTCGTATTTTCAGACATTAACACCTAATCCACAAATGTTTCCACAACATTGTGGATAAGTGTCACATTGTATATAATAAGTTCAATCAAAAACGCCCATCGTACAAATTCCGACAGGCGTTTTATAAAGGAGGCACAGTATGAACAAATAACTATGGATTATTATGTCGTAGGCATTTAAAACCTTCACACCAATAAGATATAAAACTTCGACATGTCCTGTGACTATCTTTGATATCTTTTTTAAATTAATTGCAGTTATACTCTCCACTCAACTACATCTTCCATATTTTTACGGGCGCGAGGTCTGGGGCATTCATCCGGATATCCAAAAGACATGGCTGCGGTCAATGTTCCTTCTGTGTTTAGCCATCTGCTCAATTCTTCATAAGCAAAGTAAATATCGCAAATCCATAAACTACCCAATCCTAATTCTGTAGCTGTAAGTGTCATGTTTTCCATGGCGGCGCCTATGGATTGACTATTACAAATTTCATAAATTCTATCTTCCTGATTAAGATGATCCGATAGTTCAATACCCAAAGGATTGGTTACAAACACGGTTATCGGAGCTTGCTCCATAATTTCTAAAGTATATTCAGCCCCTGCCAAATGCTGCTTGCTATTAGGAAGCTGAGGCACGCCTTCTCTCTCCCGTAAAAGGCCTTGCTTCATTGACAAAAGCATATCGTTTTTTGATTGGCCGCTTACAACCGTAAATTTCCAGGGTTGCCTATTCTTTGACGATGGTGCAAGTCTTCCTGCATTTAAAATCTCCTCAATCATTTCTTTCGGAATAGCTGTATCTTTAAACTTTCGTATGCTGCGTCTATCAGATATTGATTGAATCATTTAATCCTCCTATTCGTTTTCTACAATGTTTGTACGAAACCTAAAATTACTTACAATCGCTTTACGTTA
>Ga0213826_1001359_pt1 | contig 10579 bp, 13 predicted proteins | sample MC6MC0899MG_FD_180668 | JGI IMG/M metagenome (GOLD analysis project Ga0213826, IMG submission 180668) | Enriched soil aggregate microbial communities from Iowa State University, Ames, United States - MC6-MC0899-MG | ecosystem: Environmental > Terrestrial > Soil > Unclassified | place: USA: Iowa...
ACAGCAACATGCCGCGGGCTCTTCAGGGCTTACCTCGCCCCCTGTGGGAGCTGGCTTGCCAGCGATGGCTTCAACTCTGTCTCAAGCCTTGTCTTTATGCTCCGGCAAGAACCAGTTCAGTACCAGGGCACAAATCCCCCCGGTGGCCACCCCCGACTCCAGCACATTACGCAGTGCCGACGGCATATGTGCGAGGAACTCCGGCACCTGCGCCACCCCCAGGCCCAGCGCCAGCGACACGGCAATGATCAGCAGCGCGCGACGATCCAGGCTGATGCTGGCAAGGATGTTGATCCCCGAAGCCGCCACCGCGCCGAACATCACCATCGCCGCGCCACCGAGCACCGGCTCCGGCACCGCCTGGATCACCCCGGCCACGCTCGGGAACAGGCCGAGGATCACCAGCATCGCCGCAATCCACACACCGATATGGCGGCTGGCGATACCGGTCAGCTGAATCACGCCATTATTCTGGGCAAAGATCGAGCTCGGGAAGGTATTGAACACCCCGGCCAGCAGCGAGTTGGCGCCGTTGACCAGCACGCCGCCCTTGATCCGCTGCATCCACAGCGGGCCTTCCACCGGCTGGCGCGAAACTTTACTGGTAGCGGTCACATCACCAATGGCTTCCAACGAGGTCACCAGGTAGATCACCAGCATCGGAATGAACAGCGCCCAAGAGAAACCCAGGCCGAAATGCAGCGGTACGGGCACCTGGAACAGCGCAGCTTCGTGCATGCCGGTGAAGTTCAGGCGGCCCAGGTAACCGGCCAGGGCGTAACCCACGGCCAGGGCGATGACGATGGCGCAACTGCGCATCCACACCACCGGAATACGGTTGAGGATCACGATGATCGCCAGCACCACGCCCGACAGCAGGAGGTTCTCGCCATTGGCGAAGGTGCCGTTGCTCATCGCCGCAAAGCCGCCGCCCATACTGATCAGGCCGACCTTGATCAGGGTCAGGCCGATCATCAGCACGACGATACCGGTCACCAGTGGGGTGATCAGGCGTTTGACGAACGGCAGAATGCGCGAAATGCCCATCTCCACGAACGAACCGGCAATCACCACACCAAAAATCGCCGCCATCACGCCCTCAACCGGCGTACCTTGCTTGACCATCAACGCGCCACCGGCGATCAACGGCCCGACAAAGTTGAAGCTGGTGCCCTGCACAATCAAAAGCCCGGCGCCAAAAGGCCCGAAGCGACGGCACTGCACGAAAGTGGCGATCCCGGAGATCACCAGCGACATCGACACGATCAGGTTGGTATCACGGGCCGAAACCCCCAGCGCCTGGCAAATCAGCAGGCCAGGGGTGACGATCGGCACAATGATCGCCAGCAGGTGCTGCAACGCCGCCAGCATCGCGATCAACGGACGCGGCCGGTCTTCAAGGCCGAGGACCAGTTCATTGGCCTGCGCGGGTGCGCCGGGTCCTTGCTCGATTGAACTCATGGGAGTGCTGCCCCGGAAGAAAAAAGGAGCGCATTCTACGGGCCCGCACCCGTTTACGGTAGTGCCTTGAGGCTGACACCTATCCCTGTGGGAGCTGGCTTTGCCAGCGATGCAAGGCAAAGCCTTGCCAAACCCCACCCACAAAAAAGCCCGCCGAAGCGGGCTTTCTCTCAACGCATCACACCATTAACCAATCAGTCATCGCGACCCATCAGGCCGAACAGCTGCAGCAGGCTGACGAACAGGTTGTAGATCGACACATACAGGCTGATGGTTGCCATGATGTAGTTACGCTCGCCACCGTGAATGATCGCGCTGGTCTGGAACAGGATGCACACTGACGAGAACAGCACGAAGCCGGCGCTGATCGCCAGCTGCAGGCCGCTGATCTGGAAGAACAGGCTGGCCAGCACCGCACCCATCAACACGAAGAAACCGGCGGTGATGAAACCACCGAGGAAGCTCATGTCCTTGCGGGTAATCAGCACATAGGCCGACAGGCCACCGAAAACCAGGGCCGTCATGGCGAACGCCGAGCTGACCACCTCGGCGCCACCGGCCATACCCAGGTAACGGTTGAGGATAGGGCCGAGCAAGAAGCCCATGAAGCCGGTGAGGGCGAAGGTGGACACCAGGCCCCAGACCGAATCACGCAGCTTGTTGGTGAGGAAGAACAGGCCGTAGAAGCCGATCAGCACCACGAAAATGTTCGGGTAGCCGACGCGCATCTGCTGCGCCACGTAGGCCATGATGCCACTGAAGGCGAGGGTGATAGCCAGCAACCCGTATGTGTTACGCAGGACGCGGCTGACCTCCTGCTGCTCGACCTGCTGGCCGTGATTGACGGCGTAATCCTGTTCGCGCATGGCGACACTCCTGTGGGTTTGAAACGTTCAGATGCAAAGATCATAACAGAGCCGCGCAAAGCGGCCACATAGAGAGTTTGACAGCTTGTTTCATTTCGGTATTATGGCGCCCGCAATACGAGGAAGCGTGGCCGAGTGGTTTAAGGCAACGGTCTTGAAAACCGTCGATGGGCAACTATCCTAGAGTTCGAATCTCTACGCTTCCGCCAATTCCAAAGCCCTGATTATTCAGGGCTTTTTGCGTTTCTGGGGCAAAGAAAAGACCCTTTTCAGTTCGGACGAATGCCTATGAGTTCCGATACTTTTCGGAATGAGTTCCGAAACTTTCCTTATTTTGACGGTTTTGCGATGGCCCCAACCCGGCGATAAACCCGCTCGGTGATGTCGCCTTTGGTGTGCCCCAATAGCAGGCTGGCGTCCTCAATATCCTTGATTTCGGATGCTGCCTTCGGGCGGATATCACGGAACTGGAACTGCGTAATCCGAGATGCGAGAAGGCTGTCGCCTTCCTCCAGGGCTGTCGATCTGGCCAGGGCCCGAGCTTCGTCCCAGCGATTGCGCAGCATCGATGCAGACATGCGCTTGCCCCGCTCGCTGACAATCTAGTAGCTGGAGCTATGCCCGCGTTGCCATGGTGTTTGCCGACGTGTTCGAGCGCGCTGATGAAAGAGCGGGCAATCTGTCAGCAGTTGCTGATCAAAGCCGGGGGAGAGGAGTGACGTGCGAGCAGGCCTACTTCTCGCTTGGCGAACAGTAATTGCTGAGGGCTCAGTGGGCTGCGCAAGCCATCAAAGAAGCTAGTGATGAAGATTTTTTGATGGATTTAGCTTGTTCATTTAACTGTATGAATATACAGTATTTTGAGGTTGCAGGCCGTCTGGCCAAGGTGCCGACCGACGCAGCCACCTTTGAATTTTTTCGTGTCAACTCACAAGGAAAGTCAGATGACAACTACCTACACCGCTTCAAACTCCCTGCCCTTTGCAGCGCTACCTACCACCAACGGCGTAGTTCAGTATTTTCGCGCCACGATGACCAACTCGGCCGATGCTACCTATGCCCCTGATGGGCTCTCAACGGCTCCGATTTATGGCTTGGGTGGGCAACTGCTGCAGGGTGACGAGATCGTTGCTGGCGGCAATGTCACGCTGGTCTCGCATATTGGCCCTTTGCTCAACGGCGGCGCTTTGTGCTGGGTGTTGATCAGTTGTGACGGCGGTGCACAGCAGGTCGCCAATGCAACACGTAGCCAGCACGCGGTAACCTTTGGTCAGATCTCCATCGCTTCGGGAGCTGCTCCGGGTGATGTGAAATTTTCGGCTGCCAATTCCGTTCCTGCGGGTTGGCTCAAAGCAGATGGTGCAGTGATTTCGCGCAGCACTTACTCGGCGCTCTTTGCTGCAATCGGCACGACTTATGGGGAAGGGGATGGCACGTCTACTTTCGCGCTGCCTGACCTGCGTGGTGAGTTTGTCCGCGGCTTTGATGATGGTAGAGGGATCGATGCCGGGCGCGCATTCGGATCGTCCCAAAAGGGCACTCTGTACCCGTACGACACTACCGAAAGTAAGGCCAATGGCATCTGGAGTGCATCGACAACCCAAAACACTGGCCCAGCCTCGCAAGCAGCGATGGGCGTAGATCCTTTCTCTACCACCGACTATCCGACCGTTACCGTCGGTGGGGTTGATGCGACTGTCAACTATGCATTGCCGGGTCTCGCCGGGGATCGCGGTTACTCAGGCGTCTCTCGCCCTCGCAACATCGCGCTGCTTGCATTGATCAAGCATTAAGTTTCCCCCTTCGAAACAAGTGCATCCTCTTTGGCGGCGTACTCCCTCTACGCCGCTTTTGTGCACTCTGACCTTCGCGCTGGCTGACATTCTCGTTAGAGCTGATGAAGATGTATGGCGGAACAGTAGCCGGACAAGCGTGCGAGGCACCCTATACTGCTCTGGTCAAATAGCGGAGCAGTAGCGTGAAGAAGACCCTGGCGGGAGTTATCGAGGTTGGCGAACCGCTGATTCAGCAGGCTATCGATGCGCAGCGGCGCTACCTTGCCCATGCACCCTGAGTGGCCGGCCTAATGCCATCAACCTGCCTAAGCCACGGGAGGGCTACTAAGAATAAAACCCAACACCAAAACGTGTGGGATTAGCAATAGAATTCAGAAACGTCTTATGTTCGTAGCGCGATTTACGCTTTAGTTTCTGCTGTCCCTACCGCTACCTGTATCGCTTCCTCATGACCCACAAAAAACAGAATCGATTGCTATCATTGTTGTTCCTCGGAACGACCTTGGCTTTTGCTCATTTACCCAGCACGTGGGCTGCAGACTGCGTCTTCACAGGCACCTATAAGACGTTCACCGCAAACTATATTAATCTGCCAATTAACAACCTAACCATCCCTGCAGATGCCCCCAACGGCACGGTTATTTACGAAGAGTCGATAATGGTTCCGTCTCAGGGATTTAGATGCGATACCTCAGCGCCATTTATCTTTTCTCTAAACCCAATACTGGGAAGTGTTACTAGTGGAAGTGTCTTCCCCTTAGGCAAGACAGGGCTGTCGCTAAAAATCAAGACTGATCAGAATGGATATCTGACTGCAAATCGGATCTTGCCGGGACCGGAATATCTTGACCCTGCTAGGAATTACACCATTGAAATTATAAAGTCGAGTAGCCTTTCATCACAAAACACAATCCCCGCGGGCTACTTAGGCGCCCACGTATGGGGTAGATTGGAATTGGTCAAAGTAAACCTGGTCAACCCGATCACCTTGAGTTCAGCATCGTGCCGATCCCCATCAGTTCAGGTGGAAATGGGAAACGACTATCGTTTACATGAGTTTGGTAAGGCTGGTGATACTCCGCGAATAATAAAATTCAATATCAGTCTTGATGAATGCCAGCGCGGCATAAAAACTGTCACGTACTCCCTTAAGGCAACCTCCAAGGTGCTTGATCAAAAGAACGGACTGGTAGCCCTGAACCTTGACTCTACGGCTAAAGGAGTTGGCTTGCAATTGATGAACGAGACTGGGCAGCCTATTGCCCTAGACACTACTTACACATTCAGTGAATTCGACCCTGCAGGCACAAACTTTAAAATACCGCTATCTGCTGCTTACTATCGGCTGGCCGAAACCCAGCTAGAAGCTGGCACAGCAAATGCCTCTGTAACATTCATTATGAATTATTTGTAGCCACCTCCCTTTATCAACAATTCCCCTGTGTTCTTTGCGAGATATGAACCCTTAGCGCTGGCTGACGCAGTCTTAATGCCATAAAGGGCGGCCATCCCGGCGCCGGATCAGGTAGGGCTGCTTTTTCAGCCCGCCCTCATCAACCCATTCGAACCAGTTGTGGATTGGCACGATGGCCCGGTGCGGCCAGATCGCTCGGAAGAATAGGCCGTGAGCGACTTTCTCGACACGAGCATTGTTCGCATCGGCGCGGTCCTTGGCCCAGTGCGGCCGCCAACCCCAGCGCACCAGGTCGGCACGGAGCACTCCATCCTCGAGGGGTAGCAGTGCTACCCGGGTGGTCGGCACCACGTTGTACCGCTCAAGCGGTTGGTCGCCGACGCTATTGGCAAGCGGGTAGGGCATGCTCAGGGCGTCGACGAAGTCGTGGATGCCGTGGTATTGGCTCGTTCTTCCGCGCATGGGGCCGGCCTCGGTGGTCGCATCACCACAGAGAAGCCGGTTCGACTTGCCGCCGATCGGTAATTGCCAGGCCCCGGGCAAATCCATAGCATGCTGTGTTTTTATACAGTAGTGGCCAGCATGCGCTTCCTCATCCTGCGCCGGCGAAAGCTGGGCGTCGCCATCCCTACCGAGCAGCTACGGAAGATGCAGCCGCTGGCCGGCGACATCCAGATCAGTGAATGCCACAACGAGAGCCTTGGGCGCTCGACTATCAGTGTCTGGATCTTTGGTTCAGGGCCAGGCCCCGACGTTTTCCCGCGATTGCTCGACGTGAAGATCACCGGCATGGCCCAGGTCGGAATGAACCTGACCGGGATTGAGGAAGTGGATGGTGCCTACTATGCGCAGTCGTGGTGGTGCAGGGTGGAATAGTGAGGTCGGCAGAACGCCGGAGGAGGGGATAAATCGCTTACAAAACTGAGGGCGAGACCCTTGCCGTATGTGGCCTGTAGCCCTGCAGTTTCGGCATTTTATTGTCAGTGCTTTTGACGTTGACGCGGCATGGAATGGGGGTTTATGGTACGGTCTTGAAAACCGTCGATGGGCAACTATCCTAGGGTTCGAATCTCTACGCTTCCGCCACTTTCAAGGCCCTGATTATTCAGGGCTTTTTGCGTTTCTGGGGCATGGAAAAATGTCGGCGCTGACAAAACTTCGGCTACTTGGTGGGCTTTGCCAGCGCTCCTACGCGGCGGTAAACCCGCTCAGTGATTTCCCTGCTACGAACGGAAAACGATAAGGCGCTGGCGGGCAGCGCGGGAGGGTCAGTCCCGTCGGACCCTGAAGCCGAACATGCACTCAACATCGTGGTGTTCGCGCTTTTGATAGGCCTTGAACTTGGCCTGCGAGGGCGTGCTGGCCAGCATCTGGGCTTCAACTCAAGCAAGGGCACAGGGCAGGACAGATGGTTTTGGCGGTGCCTTGTAATTTGAGCTTACTGGAATGGTAACTGTCTCGAGTCCGTAACTAGCACGGGCTGAACAAAGCCTTCGGTATCACCATTCAGCCACGATTGTTCTGTTCGTGATACGTAGAATTTAACGGCTGCGCCAAATTCGTCGGTTGAAGCTGCTGCGATCAATGTGTGCTGCGGATACTGCGTGCGCCACTGCTGAAACACTGCGTTGATCAACAGCAAGGCATGTGCAAGATGATCGTCCTCCAGGTAATCGTCGATACGCAGTGAGTTGACCCAGCATTCAACGCTCGTCTCGTCCGGGCAGAGCGCTCTTTGCACAGTTCGAAGTCTTTTCTTGAAAACGGTCAGTAGAAAGCACCCCTCCCACTCACTGAACCCTTCCGCGATCAGTCTAATCAGCTCATTGGGCAAATTTTTACCGCTGAGCGTTACTGCCTCAAGCTCTTGGGACATCAGCTGATTTATGACCACTCCGATTCCCCTAAGTACCTTTCCATGGCTTTGTCTGCTGAGTTGTTAAGCTTTTTGTCTTCCAACAGCATGTTGACGGATTTGGACGCGTCTATGAAGGTTTTCGTGTCCGGATCATCTACTTTGTGGCTGAAGGTCGCGACGGGATGTGGGTCATGGCATTTTTCCATGTAGACGCCGGCCTTCGCGGCCAGAGTGGTAGCCGCACTGTGCTTATCTGTTTGCCAATCGCCGCGCCCTTGAAGATCAGCTGCCGGCCAACAACGAAATCCACCACCCGGAAGGGCGCAAGCCACGAACCTTACGCGCCGAAGGTCTTTTCCACGGAATGAGGTTGCACAAAACAGCTGTATGCATATACAGTTGTTTTGTGGCTGAGAATTCACTCGGCTCAACTTAACGAAACTCGTTTCTATGGAGAAACTTTATGAATGGAAGCATTGTTCGGTTTGCTCTTTTGCTCGGCATCGCTGCCGGATCTGTCGGCGCAGCTCAAGCTGATAGTTCGCCTGTTGGCCTGTGGCGAATGACGTCGTTTACCATTCCGGGCGGAGCTGTGGCGACTAATCAGACGGTCTGCCTAAAGGCCGATAGCACTTGGTATTCCACCAGTGAGCCGAACTGGAATGGCAGCTGGTACAAGAACGAAAAAGAGGTCCGTTGGTACGGAAGTATTCCTATCGCTCAGATCGGTAATGTCGCAAGCATGGCGATGGGCAAGCTGGATAGCCCCACCACCATGACTGGCAACTATTCGGAATGGACCGCCCCCGGCACTCCGCCTCTTTCCTTCGACCGGCACTTCACCTACTCGATGACCTTTCTACAGGCTGAGTGCCCACCACCGAAGTAGTGAACAATAGGCGAGGGGCATCGAGTAAAGCTGCCCCTCGCTCCATTCCTTTTAAATCGAACTGGAACGGCGGCCAGCCCAGGACGTCGGCCAGCCGGCGAAATACCAGCTATGGTCACTCGGCGGGCCCGCACGCTCACTGCACTGAGCTTGGCGTCGGGCTCAAGCACGAGTGCTTGCGAGAAGCCGGTAGCGAACAAAGCGTTTGCCGTCGACGTTGACCTCTCCGTCCGGTTGAAACCCTACTCGAAGAACACCCTTGATCCGGGTTCTAGTCGGTGCAAGCAAGACAGTGACCGATTCCAGCCCCATCTCCTGAAAGGCTCGCCGAACGATCTCATCATAAATTGCTTTGCCCAGGCCCCAGTAGTCCGGATGTAAAACCAGGGCGAGGTCTGCATCACCTTCTGTTTGCTGCAACCCACCCCAGCCGGCAAATTTTTGATCCACCATGAACGCCCAGGGGCCATATCCGTTGAGCATCCACTGCGACTCTTTTTCGGCGACCCACGCTGAGCATTTGGCTTGGTCGAAATCAGGGCGGCCCAAGGGCATGTGGCGCAAGACAACCGGGTTGTTGTTGAGGTCGATGATGTCGGCGCTGCTGATTTCACTGAGTCGCTTGAATTGCAGGTCCATGCTTTGCCTTTTCCGCGATGTTTAATGCTGGTTTGCACCCGCGCAGACGAACGAACCTAGCCGGCGGGCTTGTGCTCTGCAGTCCCTTTCGCAAGGTCAACGGCGGCGGTAATGGCTGCTCGCGCTTGCGGGCTGTTCTTCCAGCAGGTCGAGCCTAGCGCGGCTGACGCCTGAGCCAAAATGTCACTGACATCCGATTTGGCTAACCCTGCTAGCGATTCAATACCCATCTGTTCGAGCCGGGTAATGACGGTTGTGCCTACGCCCTTGAGTGTGAGCAATGCCGCTCGCTCTTTCGGTGAAAATGGCATCTGAGAAATCCTTTTCAGGGTATGAGTATTTGGAGGATTGCATGGGAGATCATATAGGGCAGGTGGGTTCCTGTTCACTCCAAGTGCAGGTAGCCCTGTGGGATTATTCGGCCCACACGACCTGATAAAGGACGGATACAACAACCAACCTTAGGAAAACTCATTTAAATCAATCTGTTATCTTCTTTCTGGAATTCGGATACAAAAAATTTCAAAACTCCCGTGTACAGGTGTGGAATGCCAAGGGTAATTTCACCCTCAAGCTGTGCGGTCAACTGCAATGGAATGCAGCCTGTAGCAACCCGGATCTTCATGCCTCCACCGGGTTTGCACCTACTACAATAGAGGGAGCTAATCGTGAACTGCATTTTCTGTGCAATCGCCAAGAAAGAATCACCGGCTGCCGTTATCTACGAAGACGAGCAGTGCCTGGCCTTTCTCTCCATCCAGCCGATTACTCCTGGCCATGTCCTGGTCATTCCCAAGGCCCACGCAAGCGGCCTGGGTGATATCCCTCCTCAAACCTGTGGCCACATGATGCGTGTGGGTCAACGGGTGGCGGCCGCCCTGCGTGAAAGCGGCTTGAGCCTCAATGAAAACCCCTGCGAAGGTATCAACCTGCTGCTGTGCGATGGCGCTGTGGCCGGGCAGACCGTGGGCCACGCCCACCTGCATGTACTGGCCCGCTTTGTCGGTGACGGTTTCAACCTGGGTCATGCGGACCTTCCACTCGCTACGCCCCAAGTGCTGGGCGAGCGCGCAGAGCAGATCCGTCGAGCCTTGACCTCACTGCCACCGGTTTAACTGCAAGTCGCTTTAGTTTAAAGGCACGCCCGCGATAAGAGGGTTGCGTGCCTTGCTGTGCGCAGTAAGCAAATCATCAACTTGTAGGCATCTACGCAAGGAGGCGAAGCTATGTATTGTACTGTGGAAACTTAGGTCGTGCGCTGGGCTGAGTTGAACACTACAGATCACAATAAGAAGGGAATTCTCATGCCGTCACTCGCAAGTAACAAGGCTGCCTTGCCTTCGGCAAATATGCAGTTGGTAAAGGATGATTCAGCCGGATCGGCAATCTACAGTTTCTATGATTCAGTACTTCAAGACTTGTGCCAGTCTGACAAGGTCCAAGTCAGGCAGGTGGTTACGCCAGCGCAGTTTCTCGAACTGTCTCGTGCCCGCAGCCGGTTGTACGGGCAGCGAAAGGTTTACTACAAGACGTTGTTTGGTAACGCGGTCGACGACACCGTATGCCTGGATGAGTACGACCCGCGTTCCTACGTGTTTGCCTTTTATTATGATGGTGAAATTATCGGCACCCAGCGTATTACGCCTTTCCCTCACG
>Ga0213826_1001365_pt1 | contig 10531 bp, 9 predicted proteins | sample MC6MC0899MG_FD_180668 | JGI IMG/M metagenome (GOLD analysis project Ga0213826, IMG submission 180668) | Enriched soil aggregate microbial communities from Iowa State University, Ames, United States - MC6-MC0899-MG | ecosystem: Environmental > Terrestrial > Soil > Unclassified | place: USA: Iowa...
CGCGTTACTTCACCCGGCCGACTTTAGACAGACAGCCGCAGGCTGCTGGCCGTGTTGTTTACGATTGATTGATGGAATTTGTCATGTCCAGGTTTTCTGCTGACACCCGTTTGGGATGTACTCCCGTGCTCGCCGCTCTGTGCGGCGCACTGCTGGCTCCGATGGCTCACGCCGACGAAAATGAATTGAGCCCCACCGTCATTACCGCAATCGCCCCCAGCTCACCACTGACCGTGATCACCAACCCGAAAGACCCGCGCCAACCGGTACCCGCCAGCGATGGCGGCGATTATCTCAAGACCATCCCCGGCTTCGCCCTGGTGCGCAATGGCGGCACCAATGGCGACCCGGTACTGCGCGGCATGTTCGGCTCGCGCCTGAATATCCTCACCAATGGCAGCATGATGCTTGGCGCCTGCCCGGGCCGCATGGATGCGCCCACCTCGTACATCTCACCGGAAACCTACGACAAACTCACCGTAATCAAAGGCCCGCAGACCGTGCTCTGGGGTCCTGGCGCGTCGGCCGGCACGGTGCTGTTCGAGCGTGAGCCTGAGCAATTCGGAGAGCTGGGTACGCGGCTCAACGCTAGCGTGCTGGCCGGTTCCAACGGGCGTTTCGACAAAGTGATTGATGCCGCCGCCGGGGGTCCGCTGGGCTATGTGCGGGTGATCGGCAACCAGGCCCACGCTGATGACTATAAGGACGGCAACAACGACACCGTCGCCTCGCGCTACGACAAATGGAACGGCGACGTGGCCGTCGGTTTCACCCCCGACGCCGACACCCTGCTGGAACTCACTGCCGGCCGTGGCGATGGCGAAGCACGCTACGCCGGGCGCGGCATGGATGGTTCGCAGTTCCTGCGCGAAAGCCTGGGGCTGCGTTTCGAAAAATCCAACATTGGCGAAGTCCTCGACAAGGTCGAAGCCCAGGTCTACTACAACTACGCCGACCATGTGATGGACAACTACAGCCTGCGCACGCCCTCGGGCACCGGCATGATGGCCGGGCCGATGGCATCCAACGTCGACCGGCGCACCCTCGGCACGCGCATCAAGGCCACCTGGCGCTGGGCCGATGTGCAGTTGATCAGCGGCCTGGATGCGCAGACCAACGAACACCGCCAGCGCAGCAGCATGGGCATCGATACCTACAAGGACCTGCCACGGGTCAAGGACGCCAACTTCCACAACTATGGTGTGTTTGGCGAACTGACCTGGTACGCCGCCGACCGCGAACGGCTGATCACTGGCGCGCGCCTGGACCGCGCCTCGGCCAAGGATTTCCGGCAGAGCACCGGTTCCGGCATGATGAAGCGCCCCAATCCGACGGCTGACAACACCCGCGCGGACATCTTGCCCTCGGGCTTCGTGCGCTATGAACACGACCTGGCCGACAGCCCCACCACCCTCTATGCAGGCCTGGGACACTCGGAGCGTTTCCCCGACTACTGGGAGCTGTTTTCGCCCAACACCGGCGCCGCCGGCTCGGTAAATGCCTTCGACGGTGTGAAGCCGGAGAAAACCACCCAGCTCGATTTCGGCGCGCAGTACAAAGCCGAAGACATGGAAGCCTGGGCTTCGGGTTACATCGGTCGGGTGCAGGACTTCATCCTGTTCGACTACCGACCGGGAATGATGGGCACCACCTCCCAGGCCCGCAACGTCGACGCCCGCATCATGGGCGGCGAACTGGGCGCAGCGTACAAACTGGCGAGCAACTGGAAAGCCGACGCCACCCTCGCCTACGCCTGGGGCAAGAACAGCAGCGACGGCAAAGCCCTGCCGCAAATGCCCCCGCTGGACGCACGCCTGGGCCTGACCTACAGCGAGGATGACTGGAGCGCAGGCGCGCTGTGGCGTGTGGTCGCCGCACAAAACCGCATCGACCAGAACAAGGGCAACGTGGTCGGCAAGGACTTCGACAAGAGCGGCGGCTTTGGCGTGTTCTCGCTGAACGCGGCGTATCGCATCAACAAGCACTTCAAGGTCAGTACCGGCGTCGACAACCTGTTCGGCAAGGCCTACGCCGAGCACTTGAACCTGGCCGGCAATGCCGGGTTCGGCTACCCGGCCAGTGACCCGCAGGCCATCAAGGAGCCTGGTCGCACCCTGTGGACCAAGGTGGATATGAGCTTCTAAAAAGCATCGGGGGCGGTGCGACTTGCCCCCGATGACGGCCTACCTGACACAAAAAATTCAAAGCCTTGCGGAGCCCCTGATGAGCACTCAAAAGATTTCCTTCTACAACCTCGCCTGGCGCTGGCACTTCTACGCCGGCCTCTTCGTCGCCCCGTTCATGGTGCTACTGGCCCTGACCGGCATCATCTACCTGTTCAAACCCCAACTCGACCCACTGATGTACGGCGACCTGCTCAAGGTCCAAACCGCCGAGCACGCCCTGAGCGCCGACGAGCAACTGCAACGCGCCAAAACCGCCTACCCCAACGCCGCGATCAGCAAATACCTGCCCCCTGCCGACAGCACCAGCAGCGCGCAATTCGTGATGCACGACAGAGGCCGCGAAGTAACCGTGTTCGTCGACCCCTATCGCGGCACGGTCCTCGGTGAGCAGGACTCGAAATACAACCTGCAAGCCATCGCCCGCGCCCTGCACGGCGAGCTGATGATCGGCACCGTCGGCGATCGCCTGGTGGAACTCGCCGCCGGTTGGGGCGTGATGCTGGTGGTGTCGGGCCTGTACCTGTGGTGGCCACGCGGCAAGTCCTCGGCGGGTGTGCTGTGGCCGCGTTTCAACAGTCGTGGCCGGGTGCTTTGGCGCGATATGCATGCGGTCACCGGTTTCTGGGGCGCGTCCTTGTTGCTGGTGATGCTGCTGAGCGGCATGACCTGGACCGGCTTCTGGGGCAAGCAATATGCCGACCTGTGGAACACCTTCCCGGCGGCGATGTGGAACAACGTGCCGCAGTCGGACCAACAGGCGCGCGTGCTCAATACGGCCAGCCAACAGACCGTGCCCTGGGCCATCGAAAACACGCCGATGCCGGTGTCAGGCGACCATGCCGAACACATGAACCACGGCGCTATGCATTCAGCTCCGGCGGCGCCCACCTTGCGCTTGCAACAAGTGGTCGACTTGGCCAACGCACGCCACGTCGAGCCCGGCTACAGCATCACCTTCCCCACCACCGCCGAAGGCGTATTCACCGTCGCAGTGTTCGCCAACGACCCACGCAATGACGCCACCCTGCACGTGGACCAATACACCGGCAAGGTGCTGGCCGATGTGCGTTGGGAACATTACAACCTGGTCGCGCGAGCCACCGAGACCGGCGTGATGCTGCACGAAGGCAAGATGTTCGGTTGGGTCAATCAACTGATCGTGCTGTTGATCTGCCTGATGATCCTGCTCAGCGCCGTCAGCGGCGTGGTCATCTGGTGGAAGCGTCGGCCTCAAGGCGGCCTGGGCGTTCCGCCGCTGCGTCATGACCTGCCAAAGTGGAAAACCGCGATGGTGATCATGCTCGCCCTGGCGATCATTTTTCCTCTTGTTGGCGCGTCCTTGATTGCAGTGTGGGCACTGGATCGCCTGGTGCTGTCGCGCTTTTTTGCGCAACGTGAATCTGCCTCGGGTTCAGCATGAAACCGGCGAGATGCCCGACACAGAGGCCTTCTGTAGCCTTGCGTCCGGGCTGTGCCTGGTATGGCTGGACGTGGCTGCGCGCACGCTGATCGCCCCTGAACACCTGCCCATCGGCGTGGCCACGGCGGCGATTGGCGGGGTGTTTTTCATCGGACTGATGCCCAAGCGCTGACTGCGCCCCGTTGTAGCGCATCGCGATGCACCTGGCACCCCGCCCTGCCATTTGATGGTGCGCAACCCGGGCGCAACACGCGGCAAAGCGACTATTTCATGCCCTTTCCCGACTAGGCACAGCGCTTGCAATCACCTCCTCGACTTTGTCCCCCTCATAACAATTTTGAGTTCACGGAGATCGCACCATGAAGCGTCGCAGCTTGATCAAGGCTTTCACTCTTTCGGCGTCCATTGCCGCCATGGGCATGACCTGGACGATCCAGGCCGCCGAGACCATCAAGGTCGGCATCCTGCACTCGTTGTCCGGCACCATGGCGATCTCCGAAACCTCGCTCAAAGACATGGCGCTGATGACCATCGACGAGATCAACGCCAAAGGCGGTGTGAACGGCAAGATGCTTGAGCCGGTGGTGGTCGACCCGGCGTCGAACTGGCCGCTGTTCGCGGAAAAGGGCCGGCAATTGCTGACCCAGGACAAAGTCGCGGTGGTGTTCGGTTGCTGGACCTCGGTGTCGCGTAAATCCGTGTTGCCCGTGTTCGAAGAACTCAACGGCCTGCTGTTCTACCCGGTGCAATACGAAGGCGAAGAGATGTCGCCAAACGTGTTCTATACCGGTGCGGCGCCGAACCAGCAGGCGATCCCGGCCGTGGAATACCTGATGAGCGAAGAAGGCGGCAGCGCCAAGCGCTTCTTCCTCCTGGGCACCGACTACGTGTACCCGCGCACCACCAACAAGATCCTGCGTTCGTTCCTGCATGCCAAAGGCGTAGCGGATAAAGATATCGAAGAGGTCTACACCCCGTTCGGCCACGCCGATTACCAGACCATCGTCGCCAATATCAAGAAGTTCTCGGCGGGCGGCAAGACCGCGGTGATCTCCACCGTGAACGGCGATTCCAACGTGCCGTTCTACAAAGAACTGGCCAACCAAGGCCTGAAAGCCACCGACGTACCGGTGGTAGCGTTCTCCGTAGGTGAAGAAGAACTGCGCGGCATCGACACCAAGCCGCTGGTGGGCAACCTCGCCGCCTGGAACTACTTCCAGTCGGTGGAGAACCCGGTGAACAAGAAGTTCGTTGCCGACTGGAAAGCCTACGCGAAGAAACACAACCTGCCAGGCGCCGACAAAGCTGTGACCAACGATCCGATGGAAGCAACCTATGTCGGCATCCACATGTGGGCGCAGGCGGCGGAAAAAGCCAAGTCCACCGACGTCGACAAAGTGCGTGAAGCGCTGGCCGGGCAGACGTTCGCCGCGCCTTCGGGCTTCACCCTGACCATGGACAAGACCAACCACCACCTGCACAAGCCGGTGATGATTGGTGAGATCCAGTCCGATGGGCAGTTCTCGGTGGTCTGGCAGACCCAGGAGCCGATCCGGGCGCAGCCGTGGAGCCCGTACATCCCCGGCAATGACAAGAAGCCGGACTATGCCGTCAAGAGCAACTAAATCTCTGTAGGAGCCGGCTTGTCGGCGATGGCGTCCTTGAAATCGCCATCGCTGGCAAGCCAGCTCCCACACCGTCCGTGAATGATCAGGACATTTTGTTATGCCCACTGCCTTTTACCGCTTCATCCTTATGGCCCTGCTGTTGCTGCCCTTGGCGGCACACGCCAGCGATGCCGAAGACTTCCTGGCTGCCAACCCCAGCCAACAAGCGAAGCTGCTCCAGGACTGGGCCACCCAGCCCGACCCGGCACGCATCGAGCTGGTGGACGCCCTTGAACAAGGCCAACTCACGCTCAACGGTGAAACCAAAACCGTGCGCCTGAACAACCGCCTGCGCAGCCTGATCGACAACGTCCAAGCCAGCCAGCAACTGCTCGCCGCCGACCCCAAGGTGCGCCTGGCCGCAGCGGTGACCCTGCAAAAAAGCGCACAACCGGCGCAACTGAAATTCCTCGATCAGCAGGTCGCCGCCGAGACCAACGAGGACGTGCACACCGCCCTCAGTCTGGCCCTGGCCAACCTGCAACTGGTCGACCCCGACCCCGTCGTTCGTCTTGCCGCCGTACGCCTGTTGGGCAGCACCGGTGATCCACTGGCGCGCACGCGTCTTGAGGCGCTGCTCGCCCCCGGCGTCGAGACCGATGCAGCCGTGCACACCGCCGCCGAAACCAGCCTGGCCCAAGTCAAACGCAAGCTGATGCTCGGCGAAATCCTCGGGCAAGCCTTCAGCGGTATGTCCCTTGGTTCGATTTTGCTGCTGGCAGCCCTGGGTTTGGCAATCACCTTCGGCCTTCTCGGCGTGATCAACATGGCCCACGGCGAGATGCTGATGCTCGGCGCCTACTCCACGTATGTGGTGCAACTGCTGATGCAGCGTTACGTGCCGCAAGCCATCGAGTTCTACCCGCTGATCGCCTTGCCCGTGGCGTTTTTTGTCACCGCCGCCATCGGTATGGCCCTTGAGCGCACGGTGATTCGCCACCTCTACGGTCGGCCACTGGAAACGTTGCTCGCCACCTGGGGCATCAGCCTGATGCTGATCCAGCTTGTCCGATTGCTGTTCGGTGCGCAGAACGTCGAAGTGTCCAACCCGGAGTGGTTGTCCGGTGGCATTCAAGTGCTGCCCAACCTGGTGCTGCCGTACAACCGCATCGTGATCATCGCCTTCGCGCTGTGTGTGGTGGTGCTGACCTGGCTGCTGCTGAACAAGACCCGCTTGGGCCTCAACGTGCGTGCCGTCACCCAGAACCGCAACATGGCGGCCTGCTGCGGCGTGCCCACCGGGCGTGTGGACATGCTCGCGTTTGGCCTGGGCTCAGGTATCGCCGGGTTGGGCGGCGTGGCGCTGAGCCAGATCGGCAACGTCGGCCCGGACCTGGGCCAGAGCTACATCATCGATTCCTTCCTAGTGGTCGTACTTGGCGGTGTAGGCCAGTTGGCCGGTAGCGTCATGGCCGCCTTTGGCCTAGGCATCGCCAACAAGATCCTGGAACCGCAGATCGGCGCCGTACTCGGCAAGATCCTGATCCTCGCGCTGATCATTCTGTTTATCCAGAAACGCCCGCAGGGACTCTTCGCACTGAAAGGACGGGTGATCGACTGATGAACCAACCATTGATGCTGACGGCCACGCAAAAGGCTGGCCCTAAGGTGACGATTGCGGTGGGCGTGGTGATTCTCGCGCTGCTGCTGGCGTTGCCATTATGTTCACTGCTGTCACCGGAAAACCCGTTGCATGTGTCGGCCTACACCCTGACCCTGGTGGGCAAGATCCTCTGCTACGCCATCGTCGCCCTGGCGCTGGATCTGGTGTGGGGCTACGCCGGGATGTTGTCCCTCGGCCACGGCCTGTTCTTCGCCCTCGGTGGCTACGCGATGGGCATGTACCTGATGCGCCAGGCCTCCGGCGATGAGTTGCCGGCGTTCATGACCTTCCTGTCGTGGACCGAATTGCCCTGGTATTGGGTCGGCACCCAGCACTTCCTCTGGGCGCTGTGCCTGGTGGTGTTGGCGCCAGGCTTGCTGGCGCTGGTGTTCGGCTTCTTTGCCTTCCGCTCGCGTATCAAGGGCGTGTATTTCTCGATCATGACCCAGGCCCTGACCTTTGCCGGGATGCTGCTGTTCTTTCGCAACGAGACCGGCTTTGGCGGCAATAACGGCTTCACCAATTTCCGCAGCATTCTCGGCTTCGGCATTACCGAGCCAGGCACACGGGCGGTGTTGTTTGTGGCCACGGTGCTGTTGTTGATGGCGAGCCTGTTCATCGGCTGGCGCCTGGCGCGCAGCAAGTTCGGCCGAGTGCTGACCGCCCTGCGTGATGCGGAAAACCGCCTGATGTTCTGCGGCTACGATCCGCGCGGCTTCAAGCTGTTCGTGTGGGTACTGAGCGCGGTGCTATGTGGTTTGGCAGGTGCGTTGTACGTGCCGCAGGTGGGCATCATCAACCCCAGCGAAATGTCACCGACCAACTCCATCGAAGCCGCCGTGTGGGTTGCTCTTGGCGGGCGCGGGACCTTGATCGGCCCGCTGCTCGGCGCTGGCGTGGTCAATGGCATGAAGAGCTGGTTCACCGTGGCCTTTCCGGAATACTGGCTGTTCTTTCTCGGCGCGCTGTTCATCATCGTCACCCTGTACCTGCCCAAGGGCGTCATCGGCCTGCTGAAGAAATGAGGAACGTCATGCTTGAACCTATTTTCGATGCAGGCGCCGGCCGCGAAGCCATCGGCCTCGGCCAAGTGGCCGGCAAGGGCCTCAACACGCGCCATGGCACCATCCTGACCCTGGAAGATATCAGCGTCAGCTTTGATGGCTTCAAGGCGCTCAACAACCTCAACCTCTATATCGGCGTCGGTGAACTGCGCTGCATCATCGGCCCCAACGGCGCGGGCAAGACCACGCTGATGGACGTGATTACCGGCAAGACCCGGCCCAGCCACGGCACCGCCTGGTTTGGTGAAAACCTGGACCTGACCCGCCTGAGCGAAGTGCAGATCGCCCAGGCCGGCATCGGCCGCAAGTTCCAGAAACCCACGGTGTTCGAAGCCCTGAGCGTGTTCGAGAACCTGGAGCTGGCGCAGAAGACCGACAAGTCCGTGTGGGCCAGCCTGCGCGCACGCTTGAGTGGCGAGCAGAAAGACCGTATCGACGAAGTGCTCGACACCATCCGCCTGACCGCCTCAGCAGAGCGTCAGGCCGGGTTGCTGTCCCACGGTCAGAAGCAGTTCCTGGAAATCGGCATGCTGCTGATGCAGGACCCGCAATTGTTGCTGCTGGATGAACCAGTGGCGGGCATGACCGACGCCGAAACCGAATTCACCGCCGAGCTGTTCAAGCGCCTGGCGGGCAAGCACTCGCTGATGGTGGTGGAACACGACATGGGGTTTGTCGGCGCGATTGCCGACCACGTCACCGTGTTGCACCAGGGCAGCGTGCTGGCCGAAGGGTCGCTGGAACAGGTGCAGGAAAATGAGCGGGTGATCGAAGTCTATCTCGGTCGCTGAGGAGAGCTGAACATGCTGCAAGTCGACAAGTTGCACCAGTACTACGGCGGTAGCCACATCCTGCGCGGGCTGTCGTTTGACGTGAAGATCGGCGAAGTCACCTGCCTGCTCGGACGTAACGGCGTGGGCAAGACTACCTTGCTCAAATGCCTGATGGGTTTGCTTCCAGCCAAAGAAGGCGCAGTGAATTGGGAAGGCAAAACCATCACCGGGTTCAAGCCGCACCAGCGTGTGCATGCCGGCATCGCCTACGTGCCACAGGGCCGGGAGATTTTCGGGCGGCTGACGGTGGAAGAAAACCTGCTGATGGGGCTCTCGCGCTTCCCCGGTTCGCAAGCCAAGGAAGTGCCCGAGTTCATCTACGAGCTGTTCCCGGTGTTGCTGCAGATGAAGCACCGGCGTGGCGGTGACCTGTCCGGCGGGCAGCAGCAACAGCTTGCGATCGGCCGCGCGCTGGCCAGTCGACCGCGACTGCTGATCCTCGATGAACCCACCGAAGGCATCCAGCCGTCGGTGATCAAGGAGATCGGTGCGGTGATCAAGAAGCTGGCGGAGCGTGGCGACATGGCGATCCTGCTGGTAGAGCAGTTTTACGACTTTGCCGCCGAGCTGGCCGACCAATACCTGGTGATGTCCCGTGGTGAAATCGTGCAGCAGGGCCGTGGTGAAAATATGGAAAGCGAAGGTGTGCGCGGCTTGGTAACCATCTAATCTGTAGCCTCCTAACGATAAATACTCTGCCATGAACCTGCCCGTTACTCCTGCCCTGTTCACCCCCAGCTGGCACGCCGAGCTGGAACTCGGCTATGCGCGCTTCGGCGACACCACGCGGCCGGTGATGCGTCGCCACCTCGGCCCGTTGCGCGTGCAAAAACACCTGTACGCCGAAGGCCCCGAGGTGTGCCAGCACATCATCGTGCACCCGCCCGGAGGCATTGCCGGCGGTGATCGCCTGGACATCAGCGCCCACGTCGGCGCCGGTGCCTGGGCGCAACTGACCAGCCCCGGCGCCGCCAAGTGGTATCGCGCCAGCGGGCCGGCTTTTCAACAGCTCGACCTGACAGTAGAAGCCGGCGCCACGCTGGAATGGCTGCCTCAGGAAACCATCGTGTTCAGCGCGGCCCAGGCCGAACTCACTACGCGTATCGATCTGCAGGGTGATGCACGGTTGTTCTACTGGGACGTGGTCGCTCTAGGTCGCCCCGCCAGCGGCGAGCGCTTCGACCTGGGCCATTTTCAATCGCACCTGGATATCCGCCGTGACGGCCAGTTGCTCTGGCATGAGCGCCAGCGCATTGTGGGCGCCGATGGTTTGCTCGATTCGCCCATCGGCCTGGACGGGCAACCGGTGTTTGCCACGTTGCTGCTGACGGGCGATATCGACACTGAATTACTCGAAACCTGCCGCGCCCTGCCCCACGCGGTGCGCGGCGACCTGACCCAATTGCCGGGCTTGCTGGTCGCCCGCTGCCTGGCCAGCGAGGCGCTGCATGCTCGCGCTTGGCTGATCGATTTATGGCGCCTGTTACGCCCCGCAGTACTGGGCCGTGAAGCCGTCCCCCCCCGAATCTGGAGCACTTGAACCATGGACCTGACCCCACGGGAAAAAGACAAACTGCTGATCTTCACCGCAGGCCTTGTGGCCGAACGCCGCCTCGCACGCGGGGTGAAGCTCAACTACCCGGAAACCATCGCCTACATCTCCGCCGCCTTGATGGAAGGCGCTCGCGATGGCCGCACCGTGGCCGACCTGATGCACTTCGGCACCACCCTGCTCAGTCGTGAACAAGTGATGGAAGG
>Ga0213826_1001375_pt1 | contig 10488 bp, 9 predicted proteins | sample MC6MC0899MG_FD_180668 | JGI IMG/M metagenome (GOLD analysis project Ga0213826, IMG submission 180668) | Enriched soil aggregate microbial communities from Iowa State University, Ames, United States - MC6-MC0899-MG | ecosystem: Environmental > Terrestrial > Soil > Unclassified | place: USA: Iowa...
CCCCTCGTACGCGGTGACCACGTGCAGGGCGGCGCCGAAGCCCTTGGCGAGCCGCAGAGCCTGCTCGGCGGCCCGTGCTGCGGTCTCGGTTCCGTCCACTCCGACGACGATGATCTCCGGCATGCTGGTGCTCCTTCTCAACGATGATTGCCTGCTCAAAACGGTACCGTGCGGAGGCTCCCCGAGCGCGGGGATTTCAGTAACATTCCCTGGATGACGGACCGAACGTGACGGAGAAAACACGTGCGAGGGCTGCCGGAACCGGCATCCGCGCCTGGCGGCCGGCGACGGCGGTCTCCCGCCGTCGCCGGCCGCACGCTCACCCGCCGATCAGCACCGTCGGAAGACTGGCCGTGGCCGGCGACTGGGGGAAGACGCTCGGGGCAGGGGCGGACACCGGATCCAGTGCGACCGTAACCGGATCCGCACCCACCTGGACCAGCCGGTCCCGCACCTGGACGTCCAGAGGACCGCCGGAGTCGACACTCAGGGTGATCCGGCCCGGCGCGAGCCGCACGGACAGCACCGAGCCACGCATCCTCAGGCGGAACGCGAGCCCTTCCCAGCCTTCGGGCAGACGGGGGTCGAAGAGCGGATACTCCCCCTGGTCGCGGAACCCGGCGAAGCCATTGACGAGCGCAGCCCAGACCCCGCCCGCGGAGGCCGTGTGGACGCCGTCCACCGTGTTGTGGTGCAGATCGTCCAGGTCGATGAACGCCGCCGTCGTGAAGTGCTGCAGCGCCATGTCCTCATAGCCCACCTCGGCCGCCATGATCCCCTGGACGCACGCGGAGAGCGTGGAGTCCCCGGTGGTCAGCGGGTCGTAGAAGTCGAAGGCACGCTGCTTCTCCTCGGCGCTGAAGTCCTGCCACTGCAGGAACATCGCCAGGACCGTGTCCGCCTGCTTGAGCACCTGGTGCCGGTAGATCACCAGCGGGTGGAAATGCAGCAGCAGCGGGTACTTGTCCCGGGGGACGTTCCAGTCCCACGGCTCCAGGGTCATGAAGTCGGCGTCCTGGGCGTACACCCGCAGATCGGTGTCGTAGGGCAGCGTCATGCGCTCGGCGGCCTCGGACCAGAGCTGCCGCTCCGTCACCCCGGCGAAATGGCCCTCGACGGCGGCCGCGGCCCGCAGATTGAACCGCGCCATGACGTTCGTATACAGGTTGTTGTTGACCACGGCCGTGTACTCGTCCGGGCCGGTGACGCCGTGGAGATGGAAACGCCCGTCCTTGCCGAAGAAGCCCAGGGACGCCCACATGCGGGCGGTCTCGGACAGGATCTCCGCGCCCTCACCGGTGCGGAACTCCTCGTCCCCGGTGGCCCACACGTACCGGGCCGCGGCGAATGCCACGGCCGCGTTGATGTGGAACTGGGCGGTTCCGGCGGCGTAGTACGCGCTGGCCTCCTGGCCGTTGATGGTCCGCCAGGGGAACAGGGCGCCGTCCACACTGAGCTCGGCGGCGCGGGCCCGGGCGGCGGGCAGCATGGAGTGCCGGAAGGCCAGGACCTTCCGGGCGGCGTCCGGGGAGGTGTAGCTGAGGTACGGCATCAGGTACACCTCCTGGTCCCAGAAGTAGTGACCCTCGTAGCCGGAGCCGCTGACGCCCTTGGCCGGGATTCCCGAGACGCCGGCCTGGGAGGTGGCCTGGCCCAGCTGGAAGAGGTTCCACCGAACGGCCTGCTGAAGCTCGGGCTGGCCGGGGAGCTCGATGTCCGCCGTCGACCAGTACCGGGCCCAGTGCTCCGCCGATTCCGCCGCGAGGTCCTCGAACCCGAGGAGTGACTCCTCGGCCCGGGTCATGAGCGCCTCCGGCGCGTCCGGTCCGACGGCGTAGGAGACCCGCTTCTCCAGCACGAACTCCTCGCCCGGGTCGACCGGCAGGACGTACCGGACCGCGCTGCGGTCGGCGTCCGTCTCCGTGGAGAACGGCGGCACGGCGCCGGGCGCCACATGATCGACGGCGACGGCGATGCTCTGACGCGATTCCGCCGTCGTCCAGGCGAGACGCAACGAACCGCGTGCGCCCTCGTGGAGCGCCGGCATGAGCACCCGACCGGCGTGGCGGCCCGAGCGGCGCGGGTCGTGGTCGGAGTGGTCCTCGGCCGGCTGGTCCTGCCGGTTCACCACCTGGGAGGTGGCATCCAGGACGATCCGGCGGTCCGCACTGAGCCGCAGTTCCACGGCCAGGGAACCGCGATGGTCCTGACCCACCACCCGGCGTTCGGTGGTGGTCACCACCGCACCGGAGGCGCACTGCCACACGATGGTGCACTCGTACAGACCACTGGCGAAATCCAGGGTGCGGCGGTAGTCGAGAACGGGGACGGTCCCGAGGCTCAGTTCCTCACCGTCCACGCGGAGCAGGGTCTCCTGGGCGTCCGGCACGTACAGCATGCGCTGGCCCTGCTTGGCGAAGCCGTAGGCGTTCTCGGCGTGACGGATGTCGAAAGTCTCGTGGAACCCGTTGATGAAGGTTCCCGGGAGCAGCGCGTCGGCGGCGGACGCATGGGCGCCGCGCACACCGAGATGACCGTTGCCGAGGGCGAAGACGGTTTCGAGTGCTCCCTCTGAACCGGGGGCGTGGGAGGTTTCCAGCAAAGCCCAGGGCTGGGCGGGGAATCGGGTGCGGTCTGCGGAGATGAGAGACATGGGGAAGCTTTCAGACGCGGGGGCGGTCAGGTGGTCCGGACACCGGGGGAAGCGGCCGGGGGTGGTCGTGGGGACGGTTCAGAGCAGTTCGTCGAGATCGGAGACCACGAGCGTGGCTCCGGCGGAGCGCAGAACGTCTTCTCCCGCTCCCCGGTCCACGCCGATCACGGCGCGGAACCCGCCGGCCGCCCCGGCCTCCACACCGGAGACCGCATCCTCCACCACGGTGGCGGCAGACGGCTCCACGCCGAGCAGCTCGGCGGCCCTGAGGAAGGTGGCCGGATGCGGCTTGCCGGGAAGCCCTTCGCGGGCCGCGACGTTGCCGTCCACCACCACGGGGAACAGCTCCGCCAGTCCGGCGGCTTCGAGCACTGCCGGGGCGTTCCGGGAGGACGACACGACGGCGAGCTTCACCCCTCGCTCCTGCGCGGCAGCCACGAAACGGGACGAGCCGGGATACGGGGCGATGCCGTCCTCGATGATCTGGGCGAACAGCCGGTTCTTGAGGTTCCCCAGGCCGCGGACGGTGCGCTCGGTGGGCGCGTCATCATCCTGCCCCTCCGGCAGCGTGAGGCCGCGGGAGGCGAGGAATTCGCGCACTCCGTCGTACCGGGGGCGCCCGTCGATGTGCGCGTAGTAGTCGGCGTCGGTATAGACCGGCCCGACGCCTTCGACGGCGAGGACGTCCTCGAACAAGGTGCGCCACGCCTGCTCGTGGGCGAGCGCCGTGGGGGTCAGGACGCCGTCGAGGTCGAAGAGTAGCGCCTCGGTGCCGTCCCAGATCGACGTGTTCAGTGATGTGGTCATTGGGGAGTCCTCACGGTTGACGCCGGGGGCGGCGGGTGGTCTTGCGTGCGATCAGAGTGACGGGCAGGCGGTGATCCTGGGGGTCCCCGTCTCCTCCCTGAAGTCTTTCGACGAGCAGGTTCGCGGCGAAGGCCGCCTGATCCGCCACAGGCTGGGCGACGGTCGTCAGGCCCAGGACGGTGCTCATCGGGTGATCGTCGATGGCGATGAGCGAGACATCCTTCGGCGCGGAGAGTCCGTGTTCCCGGAGTGCCTTCAGTGCCCCGAAAGCGGCCTCGTCGCAGGCCGCGAAGACGGCTCCGGGCAAGCCTCGGTTGGCGATCAATTCGGTCATGGCCCGGTACCCGCCTTCGATGCTGGACGGTTCTTTGATGATGCGGTCAGGGTGCACTTCAAGATGCTGGTCCGCCAGGGCCTGCGAGAAACCTCTCAGCCGGTCGCCCGAGGTGCTGACGGTTCCGCGATCGTCCTCGCTCGCCGCCAGGATGGCGAAATCCCCGTGCCCGAGGTCCAGGAGATGGCTGGTCGCCACCTGGGCCGCCTGCACGTCATCAATCCCTACGGTGTCCCACGGTACGCCGCTCAGTCCCAAGCTCGCCACCTCCAGCGGCGAGGCGGCCAGGGCCTCCACCGCGGCGCCGCCGAGGTCGACGCCGAGCAGCAGGACGGCGTCGACGCGCTGAGCCAGAGACTCGAGATCGCCGAAGATCCGGTCGCGGACGTCGGCGCGGCCCCGCAAGCTGATGAGGACCGAGTCCAGCCCGCTGTCCGCGAACACCTCCTCGGCCGCCTCGACGGCGTGGGCGAAGAACCAGGTGGTGGCCGTGGGCACGATGATCGCCACGGAGCCGGTCCTGCCGCCCGCGAGTCGCGCCGCGGCGGACGACGCGCGGTAGCCGAGTTTCGCGGCCGCATCCTCGACGCGTCGCTGGGCGTCTTCGGACACGTGGGGAAGGCCGCGCAGAGCCCGCGACACGGTGCAGATGGACAGGCTGGAAAGCACGGCGACATCCCGGATGGTCGCACGGCTGCGCTCAGTCAAGGAACACGGCCTCAACCCTTTCACGTGGCACTCGATCAGCGCGGTGGAGACTGCGCCGAAAGAGATTGTAAGCGTTTACACTAAACGCTTACAACGCACGGGCGAAGGATGTCACGGACCATGTTCGCCAAGGTCCCGGCGCGCTGCTTGATCGTTTCTGGGGAAGGCCGCGCCGACCGGTCAGAGGCCGCCGATCGCCGCACCCTCACCGGCCCGCCATCTCCGACGCACTGCGTTCCACACAGAATTCGTTTCCCTCAGGATCATGGAGTGTCACCCACCCTGTCCCGTCCGGACGCCGGTGGTCTCCCTGAATGGTGGCCCCAAGTGCCAGAAGGCGTTCGACTTCCTCGTCGCGAGTACGGTCCTGAGGCTGCACGTCCAGGTGCACGCGATTCTTCACCGTCTTGCGGTCCTCGACTCTGACGAACAGCAAAGTACCGGCAGCGGTGGTGACCAACGCTTCCGGATCTCCCGGAACGTCGTCATCACCCAACGAACCGCCCAGGACTTTCGCCCAGAACTCCGCAAGGTGAAAGGGATCTGCTGCGTCGAGAGTGATGTGCCGGATCAATGAACTCATGACCCCAGCCGACCATTAAGTGCGGCACTCGTCCAGGGTCATCCCGAACACCGCTTCAGCAATGCGAGTCCTCCGGCACCGACCAGGGAGGTTTTTGTGGGCTGCTGACCGCTTCGGCTTGACGCTCATGTCCGGTCAGCAGCCCTCCGAGCACCAACAGCCCGATTCCCAGCGGCGGGGACGAGAGGCCGTCCGTCGCGACGCGAAATCGCTTCCGGAAAACCTGCGCGCCATGGTCCTCGTCGGCCTTGCCCCCCAGAGTCAAAGGCCGACAAGATCTCCTTCAAGCCCCCAATGACCATGAAGGTGATCCCCTGCGCGTTCCTCCCACCGATGAGTTTCCCCCATCAGGTGCTCGCGAGACGCCAACGTCTCGATGCCTTTACGTTACACCACCTGTCGTAATCGTGGAATCATATGACTCGTATGACGACGGCGGGTCTCCGACGGTCCACCTCGGCCGATCAGTCGCGCCCCTCGGCGAGTCCACCGCCACCGCCGATGAGCGACATGACCTGACCCACCGTGCTCTCCATGATCTCGGGCAACTCACTCCACCGACCGGTGAACGCGACCAGTTCCTTCGCCCCGAGGCCCGCGGACACGATCAGCCACGCCAGAGATTCGGGATCGGCATCCGGGCGAAGGCGGCCCGCGGACTTCGCCCGCTCCAACTGGCCGACCACGAACGCCTTCCACGTCCGGAAGGGGTCGATCCGGCGTTCCGGATAGAGATGCCGGGACTCCTGCGCGATCCTGATGCCTGCCCGGACGATCGGCTGGGAACTGATGTTCACGGCCACCGCATGAAACGTCGCACGGAGCACCTCAAGCGGATCACTTGCGACCAGCGCGGCGGCCCGTTGCGCCTCCCGCATGCTGTCGCCCTCCGCAACCAGGAGCGCGGCGCCGACGTCAGTGACCGAACCGAAGTGGCGATTCACTTCCTCCACCGGCGCGTGCAGGACCCGGGCGACGTCCTCCAGGGTCACCTCAGCCAGGGGCGCGTCCACGAGCAACGATGCGGCCGCGGCGAGAATCTCCCACCGGCGCGCTGCGTCATCTAAATCGGCAGCGTCCTCCAAATCATCGGTCATGCCCACGCCTCAGCCCTCACCGAAGTAGGCCAGGTCCGCCACGCCCTCGACGCCGACCGACGCCAAGGACCGGACGCGCACCGTCCGCAGCGGTCGGCCGTTGATCACCACGGCGCCCTGGCGGTCGAGTGTCGTGACGGCGTCGAACGGCCCGGGTGCAATCGGTCCACCGCTTCGCACGGTGATGGTCATCGTCCGCATCCAGAGGTTGCCCACGCGGCTGCGGTCCGTCGATTGGGCCCGGTACACCAAGGCCTGCGCCAGCTGGCCCATCGTGACCAGGAAGTCGACGGCGGACGCGTGCGCGGAGGCGTGCCGTTCCGACGCTCCGACCGCGAGAACGTGCCGTGATCTGAGCTCACGGACCGGCCCGTAGAGGCGATCCACCGACGAGGTGATGGAATGGCCCCGATAGTCCAGGTCACTGATCGCCCCAGCGTCCGACGACGGTCTGCTTGCGGCCACGGCGAGCCCCAGGTCGACCTTCATATTGCCCACACGAGCCGCGCACCATTCGAGAGCCCGTCCGTCGAGAGTGCGCCTGCTCATCTCGAGGGTGACCGGGACTTCCGCCAGACGGTCCCACGGCTCGCGCCCGGCCCGGATCCTCACATACGGAACCCAGTACTGGGAGTCCATCCGGCCGTTCGCCGACCAACGGGAGCGCGCCTTGGCAAGTGCCGCCAGGGGGAGCACCAGGGCGTCGACCGAGCTCAGATGAGGTTGGCGCGCAGCCCCGCCCGGCCCTCTCGACCACAGCACCGGATAGGTGACCCGCCCCTCCCAGGACGCCCCTTCGCCGTCGTCGTCCTCCGTGAGCTCATGCTCCACCTGGCGATACCCGCCGCCGAAGTACCGATGTTGCGCGGGCCCGAGCTCCTCTTCGAGGCTCGTTCCGCCAGGCTTCTCCCCCACGATCTCTCCTTCGCCTCGCAGAGTTGCGTTACAGCACCTTCCCTATATTAATTCACCGGATGGAGGTCCGGCCAGTCGCACAGACCGCTTGCTAGACTGGCTGCATGGCAACCAAACGAGGCCGGCCGCTCGACTCCGATGTCAGCGAAGCCCTGCGACAGGCCGCCGAACGCGTCATGCGGAACTCGGGTTACTCAAGCCTCACCGTCGACGGTCTCGTGGCGGAAGTCGGCACCACCCGACCGACGTTTTATCGCAGGTACCGTAACGTCGGCCATCTCGCCTTCGAGGTCATCCAGCATCGCTTCGGCGTGAACGAGATCGAGGACACGGGCGCGCTCAGCACCGACCTGCTCCGGCTCCAGCGCCAGGAGGTCGCCATGTTCGCGGACCCGCTGCTCCGGAACAACCTCCCCGGCCTCCTCGAGACGATCCGGATCGACGAATCGATACTGGACCTCTACCTCACGCAGTTCATCGCGCCTCGGCGTGCGAATGTTCAGGCCGTGCTCAACCGGGCCGTCGCCCGCGGCGAGGTGGAGGCGGCTCAAATCGACCTGGACTGGATCTGCGACCTTCTGCTGAGCCCGCTCCTGACCAAGGCCCTTCTGCCGGTGGGCGCCGGCCTCACGGATGAACTGGCCCGCCGGACCGCCGATCTGGCGTTCCAGCAGGTCACCGAGGGCAGCGTCGCGTTGGCCTGAGGCCGGCTGAAGCCGGCGCCTCGTCGACCGATCAGTCCCGCGTGCTCGGCGGAAGTGCCCCGCGCGCCTCGAAGTAGGACCGAGCGTACTCATCGACCAGCTCGGGACGGGCACGGACCCACCGTTCGACGTAAGCCATCGCTTCCCGTGAACCCCTGCCCGGCTGAAGCTGTATCTTGAGGTCGAGCTTCGTCAGGGCGGAGCCGCCCACCGTGCCGCGGATGAGCAAGGGATGGAAGCCGGGAGCGTCGGGAGCATCGGTGACGCGACGGAGATCGATACCGGTGCGGTTCCCGAGGACGTCGGCCGCACGGGGATGGAAGCGGCCCGTCAAGGTGATCGACGTCATGGCCTCCAGCGGCAGACGGCGACCCCACACAAGCCGACGGTAGCGGACACCCTGCTCGCTGAAGTACTGCCGCGTGGCGATGGCCGCGGCGCCGAGGTAAACGAGGAACAGCCAGATCACGTTGAGACCGAGGCTGATCGCTTCAAGCACCCCGGCCGGGTAATGCCCTCCACCGCCGTCGACACGGTGGCGTTCGGCGTGCGCCAGCACGAAAGGGTCGAGATGGATGATGCTGGGCACGGCGATGAGAAGGAGCGGAACACTGCACAGCAGAACGATCCATCCGAGTGCGCGTACAGGAGGCGCGACTTCGATCTCGCCCGCGCCCGGCGGCGGGTTCCCGAGTTGGGTCATGCACCCATCATCGCCGCACCCAGTGCCGGTGGGAATGCGGACGGGCGGCTCACTCCGGAAAACGCCGAAGGGCCGGTCTCTCGACCGGCCCTTCATCTGTGGTACTAACCGACCCTGATGCGAAACAATTCGCCTCAGGGGTCAGCAAGGTCATCACTTACCTCGCGGCCCGGAATTCCAGTGGTCCCGCGGCACCATCTCCAGCCGAACCCGCGAGTCGGCCCGGGCTGAGGCAACACCAAAAGACCCTGACTGCCGAGGAGATCGAACAGATCATCGCGAGGTACCAACGGGGCGCCACCATGATGGAGCTCGCCAGGCAATACGGCTGCCATCGGACCACGGTGACCAAGAAACTCGTCGATGCCGGCGTTGAGATCCGCGAGAAGACACCGACCGAGAAGCAGATGGAGGAGATGGTGCGGCTCTACACGTCCGGACTGTCACTGGCCCGGGTCGGTGAGCAAGTGGGCTTCTCCCCTAACACTGTGCTGAGGTATCTCCGAGAACGAGGGACCGAGATCCGACGTGGGCCAGGACGAAGAGCAACCGCCGGAGATTGGCCATGCGGGCTTCGGCTGTGGATTTGCGGGTTTGGTCGGCGTCGACTTGCCCTTCGCGAGCAGCTGGTAGTGGTTCCGCGTGAGGCAGGCCCGGTCCGCCAGAACTTCCTGTGAAAGCCCGGCCAGCGCTGACCATGCAGTCCGTCTAGGTGCATCTGGTTACAGCTTCACCTCTGATCGGTGAAAGTCGATCACATCGGGGGCCTGCTCGGCGAGGACGTCTTCGAATTTGTGCCAGCCGTGGTGCCGAACGAGGTGCGCCTCTCCTGTCGTAATCGGCAGCAACCATGCGATGTCGATGTCGCCATCCTCGTCTGTAAACGTAGCGAATTCATCCGGGAAGTAGTTCGGCATCGCTACGTACAACGCTGTCAGGTCAGAGCCTGGGACAAGAGCGTTCGCGGGGCCGAGGACGTCACCATAACGATACGCATGGTGGGCTTCCAGAGCGCGCGAGGCAACCTGATGGAGCAACCCTGCAATGAGATGCGGGTCCACCGCCTTGGGGGCTAGCATCAGGAACTCCTCACGGACACTCTGCGTGGGGACCGCAGACACCAATAGGTGTCTGCTCAATCCCAGCGTTGCGTAGCCCACAGAATCCTCGTCAGACCCACCGGCGAACCTAGCGATCTGAAAGGGCAGCCTGAGCCCGTCGAGATCAAGCGCCCAGGCCTCCTAAATCAGCCCCAGTGTGCGCTCGAAGTATTCGACGATCCATGGCATATCATGGCCGGAATCAGGCATCACTGTTGACTCTTCCCCGGGTCGCCGTAGACATCAACGTAGGCTCCCGATCGAGTTCACAGATGAGGACGGTAGGGAGCCCAGTCAGGTGACCAGCAATGTGTCATCGAACCAGACATCCTCATATCCAGGGGCCAAGAGAACTCGCCACCCCGGCGGAAGCGCAAGGTATGGGAGAATCTCCGGGCACCATTCGCGCAGATGAGCTACGTGGAGAGGTACGAAGAAGTCGGCTTCTTCTGAGACCTCCTCCCCGGCCCATATGTACCAGCCTGACGTGTCTCCTTCTAGCGGGTGCCGAAGGGCATTGAGAGGTACAAGCCCCTGAAGAACGTTTTTCGCGATACCGACTTTGAGAGACCCATCCGGAGGCATACAAATAGTACCGAAGCGCTCGGCTGTCTCGTGCTGGATGGTTTCAATATTGGTCAATCAAGCCCCCATAATTTGCGTTGCAGGATTGAGTACCTACTCAACTCCGCTCTCTGACGATTAGAACAGAGCGGACAACGAACTCGCCAAAGTCACCCGCAGGATCGACGCCCTCGTCGTCGATCTCACCGAAGCTGACCACCTCATCGGCATCGCACTCGACATCGCCGAGCGGCGCGCCCGCGTCTACAGCAAGGCACCCGACCACATCCGCCGTATCCTCAACCAGCTCCTCTTCGAGA
>Ga0213826_1001377_pt1 | contig 10470 bp, 14 predicted proteins | sample MC6MC0899MG_FD_180668 | JGI IMG/M metagenome (GOLD analysis project Ga0213826, IMG submission 180668) | Enriched soil aggregate microbial communities from Iowa State University, Ames, United States - MC6-MC0899-MG | ecosystem: Environmental > Terrestrial > Soil > Unclassified | place: USA: Iowa...
AACAAGATTATTCTGACAAGGGAAATTTGCAGTATGTCCGTATTGTTAAATCAAAAAAAAGAGATAGAGCAACGTCATTGTTTTATGGACTATCTGTAATTTCAGAATGGGAACTTGAAAATAGGCAGAATCTATACAAGCCTAAAAATTCAGAATATGACTTATTATCACAATATACATTCTTGTAGAAAGGAGGTAACAGTTGAGTAGACAAAAGGCAATAGAAAGCACTGATTACGAAACATCATATTTTGCGGATTATGTAAAAGCGTTCAATTCTCAAAGTATGTCTGGAGTTTCATATATGTTATCTCCCCAAATGTTAAATACAAATCTCAAAGATATCAATATGATATCTTCAAACTTTACAACAGATCAGATTCAAAAAATGGTTATGCAACCACATAATTTCGAAGATCAATTAAGAAAACTGTCTTATTACAATTTTAATACTATTGGGATATATAAGCAGATTATTAATTTGTGGTCTAAGATGCTGAGTTTTGATTGGAACCCGATTCCGTATACTATAGATGGAAAACCAATTACATCAACAGATTTTCATAGTGCTGCATATAAAAAAGATTATGGTGAATTATGCAAATTCTTTAATAACTTTAAAGCAAAAGATGAGTTCTTAAAGGTATTATGGAATATGTGTATGTATGATACATATTTTGCATCTTACAGAGAGTTTGAAGAACATATTTATTTGCAAGAATTACCGCACAGTCATTGTGTGATAGATGCAGATTCATATCTGGGATATTTATTTTCTTTTGATTTATCTTATTTTACTAATAGTGGAATAGATATAAACTCCTACTCTCCCACTATTCGAAAATTATTTTCAGAGGCCGTTAAAAAGCCAAAATCAAACTATAGACCCGACCTTCCAAATAGAAACGGAAAGTGGGTGAATTGGAATCCTATGATGCCAGATGATGCATATGTATTCAAATTTAATAGACAATTCGCTGGTTCCATTCCACCTCTGCTCTCTTCTATGATTGATTATAGTAAGATTGACAAATATAAAGAATTGGAAGATGCCAAAAAGAAATTAGAAGCTTATAAGGTGGTCTTTGCTACGGTTCCAAGATTGACGAATAATAAGACTGGAAATAAAACGGATGACTTTGCGGTATCTGCTACTGAATTAGGTAAATTTGTTGCAACTGTAAAAGATACATTGGATGGTATTGATTTTAAAGCAGCTCCCCTTGAAGATTTTAAGGCGTTTGATTTTGCTCCATCTGCTAACGAAGCTAATCTATTAAATACCGAATTAAAAAACATAATGTTGCAGTCTGGAACCACTGACGCTCTTAGTATGACAGATACGGTTAATATGGCATCTGCCGGTATATATAAAGCTTTTAATTCAGCAGTTATGTCAGATTTATATGGACAGTTTTCTAATTTCTGCGAATATCACATTAACAAAAAGTGCAGAAAATTTAGATGGAAAATAGAATTCATAGGAACTATATTTGACCGAGATGAACGTATTAAACGTGCTAATGATGATATGCAAAATGGAATAATTACTCCAAATATCTATTCGTCTAGGGGGATACAATTCACTGATGCTCAAAACATAACAAACATGATGTATTCAATGGGGTATCCTGATTTTATGAAGCCAGTTCAAACAGCATCTACTATGTCAAGTAAAAGCAATTCATCTTCAGGAGGTAGAAATTTAAAATCCGAATCTGAACTTTCTGATTCTGGCGCTCAAACTAGAAATGCAGATAGTAATACCAATACTAAGGGGACGGAGGCAAAAGAATAATGTTTATTAAAAATTATAAATCCGTTTCTTCTATTGCTACTGTATGGGTAGATCATGATATAAAAAAATATTTAGAGACATTGGGATACATAGCTTTATCTGAACATGACGATAAGTGGGCTTTTATAAAATCCGATGACTTATTAAATATAATAAATTCGTGGAAAGGAGGTAAAAAATGGATAAGAAATTAATCTCCTTTGCTATTGATGAAATTGAAAATTCAAAAACACTGGAAGAAATCAACGAATCGCAGTTTACAAAAGTCAGAATTAAAGCATTTAGTACTGGAATCACACGACATGGATATTCGTTTGTAGAAAAGGTGCTAAAAGATGCAGCATTTTCAATATTGGGAAAACCAATACTCTTTAAATACGACATGTGGGCAGACGATGCTAGTGCTCATGAAAAAGACGAGGTGCAATGTGGTTTTGTTCCAAAAGATGAAAATGATGCTGAAATATCGTTTGAGTATGACGAAGAAACTGGCAAGACTTTTTTATATGTTAATGCATATATATGGGCAGTTTATCAAGAGAAATTAGTGTCAATATTAAAAAGAGACGATGGAGTTAAATCTGTTAGTGTTGAAATGTGGCTCATCGAGTTTATAGAACATGAAAAGGAAAAATACACCGAAGTTACTAAATTCGTATTTAATGGCATAACGATTTTGGGTGATAATGTTACTCCTGCTTGTGAAGGTGCTAAACTTGATGTTGTTAAATTTTCTTATGATGACTATCAAAAGGCCCAGAATGCCTTTGAAAGTAAACTGAATAATTTAATTAATCATGAATCCGATAAGGATTCTTTTTTAATACAAAAAAATAGTAATAACAGGGAGGTAAATATGGCAAAAAAATTAGAAAACTCTGCTAATGAAACTCCGGAAGCACTTGAAAATGGTGAAAAGATTAAGACGGTAAACGTAAATGTGTCTGAATATACAGATACGTATGATGATAATGGCAATTACGTATCCGGTAGCAGTGAATATCATTCAAAGAGTGAAACAACCGTTGAAAAAACCGATGATAATGCTTCTGAAGAAACAAGCAACCATGCAATACAAGAAAATAATTCTGAAGAACTTAATAATTGCGAAGATGAACAGAAAGTGGATTACGCAGTAATGGAAGAAAAATGCTCCGCTTTAGAATTAAAGTGCTCTACTTTGGAATCTGAACTGTCTGTATTGAAGAATGATTTTTCAATTCTTGAATTAAAATGTTCAACATTAGAGGAGTACAAGACAAATAAAGAGAACGAGTCCAGGAATATGGTAATCGAATGTGCTCTAAACGACGTTACGGGAATTCTATCAACAGATGAAATAACAAAATGGAGAGAAAAATCCTTAAATTGTGCAGATGTTAATAGCTTTATTAATGAGTTAAAGGGGTTTGCCTTTGATGTACAGAAAAGAACCGGCAACAAGCCAACAGAAACATTGAGAAACTCAATCCCACATGAGGTTGATGAAGTCCCGGCAAATTTATGGGATAGATTAGCAAAAACAATTAATTAAATAGGAGGATTTTAAAATGGCTGAAACAAAAAATATTTATATTTCAAGAACTATTGCTGCAACTAGTGATGATTCAAAAGTGAAGACCGGTGTTTCTGCAATTGAATTAAGAAATGGTGATATTGTGGAAATCGGGTCAAAGACCAATGGTGTTTATGCATTAACTGCCGTAAAAGATGCAACCTCTGCTACTGCTAAATATGGCATCGTATATAATGCAGACGTAGTAACTAGTGGAAATTATAGAGGATTATCCGACGATCCGAGAGACGTGTCTTTTAAACCTGGAACAACTGTGAATTTCTACATTCCTGAAGCTTTTGATGAAATTGCCGTTACTGTTGTTGCGGGAACCGCTTCTGGAGCTAAGTACTTAGTGCCAACAACCGGTGGGACTGGATATTCTTATGCGACCGAGGTTACAACCGAAAAATTGGTTTATGAGATTACGGGAGCAAAATTTGTTTCTGTAGGTAGTGAAAGAATTCCGACAATTGAAGCAGTTTGTGCAAAAGCTTAATAACAAATAGTATAGGAGGATTTTAAAATGGCATTTAAGACAATTACTTTTTCAGCCGAGACTGAAAAAACTTTAATTCCTGCATGGAAGGATTATGTAAATAATTATAGAGCGGTAAATTTTTCTGCAAAGAAAAGCTATGATGCTTCAAAGACACTAGATGAAAAAGAACTATTAGTTAACGCAGCTATTGATAAAGAGATTGGTCATATTTTATCATTAGACTGCTCTTTTATTGACAAGGAAGCATATGCAACAAACCCTACATATCAGTGGGCGACTTTTGCTGTAGTCAATAAACTTGTTGATATGATTATTCCAGATGTTGTAACTGAGGATTTTTTAAACGTTGCAAATACGCAGACTATTGGATATGGAGACAGTGCCGTGTTTGATATTAAGTCTGGAGATTTGTTTACGGTAACAAAGAACGGTAATTCTCGTAGACACGTTGAAGCACAGAGACAGTTTACCGGACAGAAAGCGCTTGTTCCTACAAATCATACCATTACAACCGAAGTTGACTTATACAGGGTTTTGGCTGGTAAAGAATCTTTAGCAGAATATGCTATGAAAGTAGCCCTGTCAATTGAGTCAGAAATCGCAATTGATATTATGGCATGTGTAAAAAATAGTTTTGATACACTTACTACTAATTTTAAAGAAAACGCTTTTAGTGAACCTGCTTTTAAGAAATTGGCGACTAGAGTTAGTGCAGCAAATGGTGGAGCGAAAGCGGTTGCTCTTGGTACTGAACTTGGACTCGGAACAGTTATGCCTACAAATGACTATCTTAAAATGGGACTTGGAGAAACATATTCAAAGATCGGTTACTTACCAGTATTTAAGAATGTTCCTCTAGTAGCTATTGCCCAAAAAATTGATTGGGATTCTGCTGATTATGATTTTGCCTTAGACGACACTTATATTTACATGATCTCTCCTCAGACACAGAAACTTGTGCAGGTTGTGTTCGAAGGTGGAAGTCTTGCTATTGCGGACAATCAGTTTGGAACAGCAAATCTTTCTCAGAAGGTTTCACTTCATAAGCGATGGGCAGTTGGATTAATTACAAACGCCAAATATGGTATTATGAAAACAACTGTTTAATTTTTAATAACCCAGGGTGGGAGGTTACTCTCCTACTCTATTTTATTTTGGAGATAATGGAGGATGTTTTGTGGCAGGTTTAAGTAAAGAAGAAAGAGAAAAACGAGAAGCTGAAGCCAAGGCGAAATTGGAAGATGAAATAAAATTAGCCTACGAAGAAAAGACTGCTAATGTTGAAAAAGAAAACTCAGAATTGAAATCTCAATTAGCTGAGCTTATGTCAATGATTAAAGAATTAAAAGCTACAAAAGATGAAAGTATTGATAAAAATACGGAAGATATTACATCTAACGAATCTGATTATGTATCACAAGACATTGATTTGAATACAAGAATTACAGTTACATCAATGACAACTGGTGGGGTTAATTTAAAGACTGGTTCTGATGGATTAGCCAAACATTTTAGGCTAGAAAAATTAGGACAAACAATCCCAATTGTATATGAACATCTAATCAATTGTATTAACACGGATAGGTGGCTTTTTGAAGATGGGTTAGTGTACATAAACAATGCAAAGGCTGTTGAAGAACAGTATTTGGAAGAATATTATAAGAAGTTTTTAACCCCAGATAAAATTTCAAATATTCTTGATTTTGACATTCCGACGATAAGGCGAATGGTATCAAATACAACCAAAGCCATTCAAGAAGCCATCGTCACTGTAGTAGCCGTTAAAATAAATAAAAATGAAACTATAGATATGAACAAGGTCGATGTTATTGGTAAGTCATGTAATCCACAAATAGATATTCGTGATTTAGCAAATAAACTCAGATAGGAGTCGCTTATCATGAACACAAAATACAGTGACGTTTTTGAGCTGGTTTTGGCATTAATGAAGTCGTTTGAAATAGACGATGTTTATGCGGCAAATGGAGACGATGGAATTACTAAATTTTTTATTCCTTATATAAAAATAGCTTCTGGTGAATTGGAAATCAGTGGTTCTGATATTAACTTGTCGGATAGAAATGATGAACTATTTGAATTTAATGAAAGATTATCAGATGGAAAACAGTTAGTAGTAGCCAAAATCATATTCGCTGGATATCTCTCAAAAGAAACTCATGATATTCTACAAATGCGCCTACATTTGCAAGATGGAGATTTTAAGACTTACGCTGAAAAGAATAATCTTGATGGAAAGCTAAATGCTCTATATACGCTAAAAGAGGAAATTGACTATAATATCAAGAAAATCGGCTATAACGAATATAAGTGGTAACGCCTATGAGGACAATTTATAGTTCAAATATATCAAACGAATTAACAAATCAGTATTTAGACTATTTGATTGATAGAGTGTTTTCACTTTTGCCAATGTTTGAGGAATCAATCGAATTTAGAGTCAAATATCTTGAGTTTAAAGCATATGAGAAGGTTTTAATACAAACCATTAACGGAAATGTTGAATTGGTTTCTTATAAGAATAAGTACATTTTAGATTTATTGTCGCATTTACAATCGCTTATTTATATTAATACTCATGATGAATATAAAAAACATATTTTTAAAATTTGCAGATTGCTTACAAAGATAAAGGAAGGGGTTGATTAAAGTGGCATATGAATCATATAAGTTCACTCAAACAACATCTTCTACATCTTCTCCTAAAGATTCTTTTATGTATGCAAAAAAAAAGCAAGTTGACTATCTGTATGGTATGGCAATGGATAGAGAAGAAAATTGCTCTATTGAAGGAAGGAATTTCAAAAAATCTCCAAGGATATTTGACAGAAGAACTAAAGCAAATTATTTTCAAACAGTTACGGTTGAAACAATCGAATCAGATGATAGATTTGATGCAGGAAATATAATGTTCTATGATGGAGATTATTGGATTTGTACTTCGAAAACAAATTTTCATAACTTATATTGTAAAGGATCTTTCGTAAGAACTAATTATTCCTTAAAGTGGCAAAAATCTGATGGAAGCATCATTGAAAGAAGATGTTGGGTACAATCGGCAGCACAGTACAATTCAGGTGAAAATGAAAATAAGACAATTACTCTTGGTTCTGATCAGATAATGATAGTACTGCCCAGCGATGATGAAACAAATATTTTAGATTCCCCAAGGAGATTTTTTATTGACAAGAACTTGCAATCTCCAACCCCATATAAAATCACTAGGAATGATACTATTCCGTATAGTGATTGGGATTATGGTTGTGTAAATCTTATTGTAACTCAAGATGTGATAGGAAAATCGGATAATATAGGTTTACTAATATGTGATTACAAAGAGCCTACTACTCTACCCTCTCCCACTGATCCAGATGAAAATGGCAATCAAAGTCCAATTTTATTGCAAGCAACATTCACTTGCAAGGGAAATAAGATAATAAAGGCTGGCGGTAGTGCTAAAACTTTTTCTGTTAGTTTTTCAGGTGAAAACCAAGTGCCGGTTACTGATGTTGATTATATATGGTCAGTTTCTATCACCAAAGAGTTTAAGAACCTATTGACCGTAGAAACACTGTCAAATGGGCAATGTAAGGTAAAACTTGGATATGATGACTTGATTGTTGGCAATTATGTAAGATTATCCGTTGTAAACAGTGAAGGTACTGAGATTGGCTACGAATTAATTGAGATTGGAGGGAATCTGTAATGGCAAATAGTGACATTATCTCTCTAATCAAGAGAAAAGTAAAGAGTGAAATTATGAATGACCCGATAATTGTAAAAGCTTTTGGGAGTCCCGACTACGATTCTACCGATGATGGTTGGTCTGGAGAAGACGTTGGAGATAATTATTTATTTACTTGGAACCAGAACCCAGAGACTATTCAAACGGAAATTACTTTTGTGACATTACAAGTTCATACCGATGCTTATAGGGAAAAATGGATAAAACCGACATTGGAGATATGGATTTATAGCCATAATAGACATATGAAGTTGAACCCAACAGATTTCCCTGGAATTGACGAGAACAGGAATGATCATTTGTCAAAATTACTTGATCTAAAATTTAACGGAAGAACAAGCCTTGGAACAGACGATGATAAAACAAAACTCAATTTAATCGGAGAACTAAAACTTACATCTAATAGAGAAGGTGTGTTTAATGCCAATTTTGTATATAGAAGAATGTTGTTTGAAACAAGAGATATAAACAATTCACTCTGTTACGATTCGAGGTGAGAAATTGGAGAATCAATTAATTGATGAATTGAAGATTTATCGTGGAAAAGATATTCTTATAACAGATAAAATATCAATAAGGCAGCCGACCCTAGGTGAAATCTGCGATTACGGAGAAAAAGAATATTGGTTTATGGTTCATACTCTGGCTTCAGTTGGTGCAGATATGAAGTTTCAACTTTTCGATCTCGGATTTGACTATACCAAAATTGATGACTACACTTTATTCTCAAATTTCTTATGTAAGGGATTCTCTGTGGAAAGAACGTCGATATTATTTGGTGATTTGGATTTTTCAAAATTCCAGTTATTTAAAAAGAGAGACAACGATGATATCGTAATGTACAATTCAACTGATGATATTTTATTTGACGAATATACATATTTGGTATTTGTAGAAGCACTTAGAAAAATTCATATGATAAAACGTAATTCACAGTTGCCAGCAAACGAATCAACAAAACAGATCCTAATCGATGATGATCGTGAGGCATACGAAATGAGTAAAAATAAACAATATTCTTCTCAATTAAAGAATGTAATTTCATCAATGATTAATCGAGAGGGTTTCAAATGTAATCACGACAATGTTTGGGATATGAAAATTAACGCATTTTTAGATTCTGTTAAAAGAATACAGAGAATTAAAGATGCAGATTTATTGCTTCAGAGTGGTTACTCTGGATATGGACTGGATCTTACAAAGATATCAAATAAGAAACTTGATTGGTTAGGAGAACTTGATTAGTCAGGTTCTTTTTTTAATTAATATAAAAATATTGGAGGTAATAATATATGTTTAATCCTAATGAACTAGTTCTTGAAAAGATTAGGGCAGTTGAGGAATATGATCCAGCAACAAATGAGTTGACTGGACGTTATACCCAGATTGAAAATCCTAGTTTGAAAACATCTGCTGATGGCACTCCGGTAACAGATGCTATGGGGTCAGAGATTACAACGTTTTATAATGCACAGACTGGCACTTTTGATTTTACAAACAGTCTATTTTCTCTTGATTTGGCTGCTTCACAGTTTGGAACCCAAAAAGAAGTTGCAAGTGCTACAAACAAAATTATAATGCCAGTGTCAGAAACTATTCCCATTGCATCTGACGGAACAGTTGTTTTAAAATATGCGCCAGTTGGAACTGCTGGAGCAGAAGTAAAGTATGTAAAAGTAATTAACGAAAATAATACTTTTGGTAAGACATACGAAGTTTCTGCAACTGCTGGTGATGGAAAATTCACATTGGACGTAGCCTCAAAAACAATTACTCTCCCATCTGGAGTCACAGGTAGAGCATTTGTTCGTTATGATAAAGAAACTGAAAATGCTGTAAAAGTGTCAAAGAATACGGATGGAGTACCTGCCGTTAAGTCTCTGCTTATTCATGGAATCTTCCATGATCCATGCAATACAAATCTTGTTTATGCTGGTGTTATTTCTGTTGCTAGAGCACAGATTGATCCCTCTTCTGTTGAAATCAATTTAACTGCTGATGGAAAACACGCTGCTAGTTATAAACTTCAGAAGCCATACTGCGATGAAAAGGCTAGACTATTTGACATCATCATTTCCGAAGATTAATTAACTGAGGCGGAGTTCCGCCTCTTTTATTGAGAGGTATTAATGGGAGAACTTAATGCGAAGTGCAGTATATGTGGTAAAAAATATCATGTATGTCATACTTGCTCAAACACAATATCTTTCACTCCATGGAGAAAGATAACTGATACAACCAACTGTTATAAAATATTTCTTATACTTAGAGATTATACCAATGGGTATGTAGATAAAGAGTCTACTATAGATTTATTAAATGGTTGCGATTTAAAAGAACTTGATACTTATGAAGATAATATTAAAAACACAATTAATAAAATTTTAAAATCAGAGACTGTTGCTAAAGGTAAGAGAAAAAGCAAACTTAAAGAAAGTGAAACCGTCAATGAAAATGATGAATAGTGATTATTAGATTTGGGGATAACCATTATTCATCAGAATTTTGATTATCCCTATTTTTTACGCCAATAAATATATGAAAGCGGTGAATATAATTAGAGAATACAGTGAACAGTTTAATCGCGAATACGAAATCGAGGATACCGTAAGAATTGTAAATACAAAACAGGCAGGACTTTATATTAAAAATAATGTTCCGCTTATTGATATCTTCTGGTCTAAAGATAATTTGGTATTTGTATTTAATAAAAATGAAAGTAAAAGAGCCTATCAAAAATGGCTTAATCATGAGTTACTATAAAATTCAACTTTGCTTTAAAAATGAAAGGAGAAACTATGACGGAAATAATTGATCTCATGCCTTTGCTCTGCATCACAATGGCAATAAAT
>Ga0213826_1001382_pt1 | contig 10452 bp, 7 predicted proteins | sample MC6MC0899MG_FD_180668 | JGI IMG/M metagenome (GOLD analysis project Ga0213826, IMG submission 180668) | Enriched soil aggregate microbial communities from Iowa State University, Ames, United States - MC6-MC0899-MG | ecosystem: Environmental > Terrestrial > Soil > Unclassified | place: USA: Iowa...
GATGGTCTGCCACTCCTCGACCATGAGACCCACCAGACGGAGCGCCGCCAGAGTTCCGAGGACGAAACGGTGCGGGAGGTGAGCCAGCTGGGCCAGGGAGTCCGCGAGGTCGGTCGGCTCGGTGCAGGCCATGACGATCACGGCCGGCAGCGCGATCGCCAGGCCACGCAGCAGGAACCCCAGACCCAGCAGCAAGGAGTGCTCGCCCATGGTCCAGATCCCGAAGCTGAAGAGCACCGGGCCCTTGTCCGGAGCCAGCACCGCCGTGCTCCAGCCGCCCAGCACGGCCGCGGCCACCAGGGGCCACGCCCTGATCCACAGGAGCCGGAGGTTCAGCCCGGCCAGGGGCAGCACCAGGAGTTCGCAGAGCACCGCGATCCCGGCGGACAGCCAGTCGATCGACCAGACCAGCGCGACGGTGATGATCGCCAGCGCCCCGAATTTCGCGAGCGGATTGGCTCTCCCCAGCAGCGGCTGTTCCGCCCGGGCCGCGGCGTACGGGTCCAGCGCCTCGCGGTTCTCGGCCAGGATGCTCATGCGTCCCCCTTCGCGGGTCCGTGCCCGGTTCGTTCAGCACTCGCCGCACCGGCGAGCACGGCTCCCGTGGCGCCCCCGAGCACCAGCTCCGTCGCGCCGAGCGCACGGGTGAAGTCGGCGTCGTGGGTCACGGAAAGGATCGAGACGCCGTCCCGGAGCAGTTCCAGCAGCAGCGAACCCAGCTCGGCCCAGGTGCGGGCGTCCTGCCCGAAGGTGGGTTCGTCGAGGACCAGGAGGCGCGGGTGGGCGGCCAGCACGGTCGCGACGGACAGCCGCCGCTTCTCACCTCCGGAGAGGGTGTACGGATTGGCGTCGGCCAGCCCGTCGAGCCGGAGACGATGCAGCAGTTCGTCCACGCGTTCCTCCCCGCGGCCGAGCTGCCGGGGGCCGAACCGCAGCTCGTCGAGCACGGTTCCGGTGACGAACTGGTGCTCGGGTTCCTGGAACACGGTCCCGATCCGCGTGATCAGTTCCTTCGCCTTCCAGCGGTATGGCTCGGGACGCCGGGGCACGGCCTCCCCCGCGGCCAGCAGCTCGGACGAACCGACGACGGCGCCCGCGGCCGGGGCGAGCAGGCCCGCCAGTGTGAGGGCCAGGGTCGATTTGCCTACGCCGTTGGGTCCGGTCACCGAGAGCGCGCGGCCGGCCCGGAGATCCAGCTCGACGCCGCTCAGCACGGGCACGGCCTTCCGGGACCCGAAGCCGCGGCGCGAGACCGCGGCCCGGCTCACCGCCAGGTCCCTGGCCTCCAGAAGCACGACGTCGCCGGACGAGGAGAGGGGAGAAGACGAGGAGGGAGGCATTCCGGCACCGGGCGCCGCACCCGTCAGCACCGGGACCCGGCCGGGGATCCAGACTCCCTGGGCCGCCAGGGCCTCGCCCTGGGATTCGAGGACGGCGTCGGGGTCACCCGAGGCCACCACCCCGGACGGCCCGTCGGATCCTGCCCCGAGGACCACCACGCGGTCCACGGCGTCCTTCCAGACCTCCACCCGGTGCTCCACCACGAGCAACGTCGCGCCGGAGGCGGTCACCGCACGGATCACCGCGTCCCGGACCTCCAGCACGCCGGCGGGATCGAGGTTGGCGGTGGGCTCGTCCAACAGGACCAGTCCGGGACGCATGGCGAGCACCCCGGCGAGCGCCAGGCGCTGCTTCTGGCCGCCGGACAGGGCGTGCGTCGGGTGGTCGAGCGGCAGGGACCCGAGCCCGACATCCTCCAGGGCCTGGCGTACGCGGGGCCAGATCTCGGCGGGAGGCACCGCGAGGTTCTCCGCGCCGAAGGCCACGTCGTCGCCCACCCTGCCGAGCACCACCTGGGTCTCCGGATCCTGCTGCACCAGTCCGGCCAGGCCCCGGGCGTCGCGGGGAGAGCGGCCGTCGATCAGCAGCGTGCCGGACTCGTCGGCGTCGTCGTCCTCCGCCGAGCCGAGAACACCGGCCAGGGCGTGCAGCAGCGTCGACTTGCCCGCGCCGGACGGACCCAGCAGAAGGACTTTCTCCCCCGGTTCCAGGTCCAGGTCGAGCCCGGCCACGGCGGCGCGGCTGCGCCCGCCATGCCGCCAGCCCCAGTCGCGGGCCGTGACCCGGGCCGGGGTCACGGCGCTGGCGAAAGAGGCCATGCTCAGCCGAAGACCGGCTCGGCACCGGCCTTGCGGGACGCGAAGGAGGACAGGGCGCCGGTCCGGGCCAGGCCTCGCGTGGCCACCCAGGAGACGGCGCCCGCGATCACGGCGCCGGAGATGATGCAGAAGAGGATGTAGAGGAACTTGGCGGTGCCGTCGTAGGCGATGTTCCAGCCCCAGGGCAGGAAGCAGTCGTTGAGGCCGCAGAACAGGCCGGAGGCCGCGCCCGCCAGCACGGCGGTGGGCAGGTTGAACCGGCGGTAGAGGAACGCGGCGAAGATCAGCTCCGCGCCGAGCCCCTGCAGCAGCCCGGAGATCAGCACGGTGAGGCCGTACTGCGAGCCCATGATGAGCTCACCGCTCGCGGCCACGGCTTCGCAGAACAGTGCGGCACCGGGCTTGCGGATGATGAGCCCGCCGAGCACGGCAGGGATCATCCAGCCACCGGCGTAGAGGCCGGAAAGCGGGGCGTAGGCGGCGGTCAGCGGGGTGATCAGGTTCGCGCCCTGGGACCACGCCCAGAACAGCACGCCCCCGGCCACGGCGATCAGCGCCGCCACCACGATGTCCACCACGCGCCAGCCACGACGCTGCGCAATAGCCTGAGTAGTCATTGTCATCCTCCTGGGATTACAGGAGGGGAGGTGCCCGGAGGCACGTTCTGAGATGCTCGACTCCCTAGCGCCGGTACTAGCCGGATCAGGTTCGAGGGTCTGCGGTTGCTCCGCACTCTCAGCGCCCACACACCCTGCGGTGGCGGCGCTCCCCTGTCGTTCGTTGTGTCACTCAGTTTATACCCGCCCGACGACGCCGGCGGAGGCTCCGCTGTCACATTCCCGGGGTGCGGGGCGGGGTGAGCCCGGGTCGGCGCCGGGCGGGCTGGGGCACCGGAGTCGGGGCCGGGTCCGGGTGGGCTCCCCGCCCACCACCCACCGCGCACTCCGCCGACCGCGCACTCCACCCACCGCGCTCCCCACCGACCCGTGAGTCCGCTATGGATGGGGTGAGTTCGCTACGACTGGTAGCGAACTCGCCCCATCCATAGCGGACTCGGCATCGCTCGGCGCACGGTCGCCGCAGCCGACGCCCGTCCCCGTGCCCGCCCAACCCAACTCGGCCCCGTGCCCGCACCATCCCACCTCGCCCCCGGTCCACGGCACCGAGGAACCGCTCGCTCCCTGTTGCCCGCCTCACGAAACTTGGCCCCCTCACGACGCGCTCGTTAGGCTCACTCGCAAGCCGAACGTGACGATGGAAGAAGACTGATGCGCAGCCAGAAGCCCGGATCGACCGCCAAGACCCTCCTCGCCTCGCTGTCCCTGGTCGTCGCGGCCGGGATGCTGGGAGCCTGCGCGGCGCCGTCGTCGAGTGCTCCGGTGCCGTCCGCGAGCGCAGCCGGCACCGCACCGGCGACGCCGTCCGCGGCGCTCATGGCGAAACTGGTCCCCACGGACGCCCGGACCCTCACCGATCCGGCGAAGCCCAAGACGACCCTGGTGCTCTTCACCGATTACCAGTGCCCGTACTGCGCCAAGATGGACACTCTGATCGAGCGCGCCACGAAGGAATACGGTTCGCAGGTGCGGATCGTGGTGCGCAACTTCCCGCTGCCCATGCACCAGAACGCGCCGCTGGCGGCGAAGGCCGTGGAGGCCGCGGCCGAACAGGGCGCCCTGGAGAAGATGGGCCACCTCGTGTTCAGCAAGCAGGCCGACTGGGCCAAGTCCACCTCCGGCCAGGCCGAGACCTTCACGGGGTACGCCCGCGAGCTGGGCCTGAACATGGACCGCTTCGGCAAGGACTTCACCTCCCCGGCCATCGCGAACCGCGTCCAGCGCGACCTCGACGACGCCAAGGAGCTCGGCCTGCGCGGCACCCCGTCCCTGGTGCTGGAGGGTCAGCTGCTGCCGGTCGATTCGAGCGACTACAACACCCTGAAGGCCCCGCTGGACGAGGTTCTGGGGAAGTGATCTCCCCCTCAACATTGCACTCGGTCCCCTAATTGCACTGGGTGCACAAATTGCCGTAGCATGAAACCATGGACTCCACCACCTTCCTGGACGGAACTCCACCGGATCATCCCCACGGCGGCTCCGCGGAGGAGAAGACGTCCCGCCGCGAGCTCAACAAGCAGGCCACCCGCGCAGCCATCATCGAGGCCGCGGTCAGCCTGCTCTCCGAGAACGGCCTGGGCAACTTCACGGCGGAGGACCTGGCCGACGCCGTCGGCATCTCCCGCCGCACCTTCTTCAACTACTTCCCGAGCCCCGAAGCCGCGCTGGCGGCCACCGTCCAGAACTTCCTGGACGGCGCCATCGAGGAATTCCGCCAGCGCCCCGCGGACGAGACCATCCTGGACTCCGCCATCGCCGCGGTCGTGGCCCTCGTGGAGCCCGGCTCGCTCTCCCGCATGGCGCGGGTCTGCCTGCTGACCGAGAATCAGCCGCAGGTCCAGCGCTGGCAGCTGCTGGCCTGGGATGACGCCACCAGCAAGCTCAGCGCCGCCGCCGTCGAACGTCTGGGAACCGAAGCGGACCCCTTCTTCGTCAGAACCATGGTGGGCGCCATCATCGGCGCCGGGAAGGCCGCCATGGAGTACTGGCTGGAATGCGAGGCGCCCCGCAGCGGCCTGGTGACCGACGCCCACAGCGCGGCGCTCCGGAGCCTCATCACCCAGGCACTCCAGCATCTCCGGAACGGCTTCGCCTGAGCGGCCACCCCCGGAACACCCAGAACCTCCCGAACACTCGCACTCCGCACCCGCACCACCGGCACCAACAAAGGCACAGACCATGGCACTCCTGCTCTACAGGCTCGGCAAGTTCTCCTACCGGCACCGCTGGTGGGTCGTCTCCTTCTGGCTCGTGGTGCTCCTGGCCGTCGGCGGCTCCGCCGCGCTGTTCAAGGGGCAGCTGACCAACGAGTTCAAGATCCCGGGGACCGAGACCCAGCGGGTCATCGACCACCTCAAGCAGGCGCTCCCCGAAGCAGCCGGCGGCACCGCTTCCGTCGTGTTCCAGAACAAGGACGGCAAGCCGTTCACGGACGAGCAGAAGAAGGCCGTCTCCGACGCACTGAGCTCGCTGGACGGCACCTCGCAGGTCCAGTCCAGCGTCGACCCGTTCGCCACGCAGGCCGAGGTGGACGCCGCCCCGGCCAAGCTGGCCGCTGCGCAGAAGCAGCTCGACGCCGGTAAGGCCCAGCAGGAGGCCGGCAACAAGCAACTGGACGATGCCAAGAAACAGCTGGACACGGCCAAGGCGCAGGCGGCGGCTGCCCAGAACTCGGGTGTGCAGGTGCCGGCCGCCCAGGCCGAGGCGGCAGCCGCCCAGATCGCCGCCGCGGAGAAGGACTACAACGCCGGCCGCGCCAAGTCGGAGGCCGCAGCCAAGGAGCTCGCGACCCACCAGGCCGAGCTGGACCTCTCCAAGCGCAAGGCCGACGCGTCGCAGGGCATCCGTTTCGTCTCGAAGGACAACACGGTCGCCGTCGCGCAGATCAGCTTCAAGGGCACCCTGAGCGCCCTCTCCACCGAGGACCGGAACCACGTGGTGGACAGCCTGGTCGACACGGAGAAGACCGGCCTGAACGTCTACCCGAGCAAGGAACTCTCCGAGGACCTCGGAAGCCTGGCCGGTCCAGCGGAGATCATCGGCCTCTGCGTGGCGGTGCTGGTCCTCATCATCATGCTCGGCACCCTGATCGCCGCGGGACTGCCGCTTCTCATGGCGGTCGCCGGGGTGGGTGTGGGTGTCGGCGGCACCATCGCGCTCTCCGGGGTCATCCAGATGAACAGCATGACCCCCATCCTGGCCCTCATGCTGGGTCTGGCCGTCGGCATCGACTACTCCCTCTTCATCGTCAACCGGCACCGCGGCCAGATCCTGTCCGGGATGAGCATGGAGGAATCCGTCGCCCGCGCCACCGGCACCAGCGGCAACGCGGTCTTCTTCGCGGGCGTCACGGTGGTCATCACTCTGGCCGCCCTCGCCGTGCCCGGCCTGCCGTTCCTGAGTCTCATGGGTCTGGCCGCCGCCGCGACGGTCGCCGTGGCGGTGCTGGTCTCCCTGACCCTGACCCCCGCGGTGCTCGGGCTCATCGGCAAGCGCGTCATCTCGAAGCGGGGCTGGCGGCGTGCGGCTGACAGTGCCGCGCACCCGCTGGCCGACCACGACGACGCCGCCCGCGGCTGGGGCGCATGGGTCACCAAGTGGCCGTGGCTGGCCGTGGTGGTGTCCGTCGTCGTGCTGGGCGTGGTCGCGCTTCCCGCGCAGAAGCTGCACCTGGCGCTGCCGGACGGCGGTTCCGAGGCCGCCGACTCCACCGCATACAAGGCGTACTCCACCATCAGCACTTCGTTCGGCGACGGCATGAACGGACCCATCGTGGTGGTGGGCGAGTTCCCGGCCAGCCTCAGCGAGCAGGACGCCACCCTCAAGCAGCTGGATCTCGCGGACCGCCTGCGCTCCGTGCCCGGCGTGGTGGCGGCCGTTCCGGCCAAGCTCAGCGACGACCGCCAGACCGCCGTCTTCCAGGTCATCCCCACCGAGGGCCCGGCGAGCGAGAAGACCGTGCAGGTGGTGGCCGACATCCGCGCCAAGGGTGCGGACATTCAGAAGGACCTCGGCGTGAAGATCGGCCTGACGGGCCAGACCACCGCGAACATCGACGTCTCCAACAAGCTGATCGAGGCGCTCCCGCTGTACTTGAGCATCGTGGTGGGGCTGTCCCTGATCCTGTTGCTCCTGGTGTTCCGCTCCATCTGGGTCCCGGTCCTGGCGACGGTGGGCTTCCTGCTGTCGCTCGCCGCGTCGTTCGGAGCCGTGGTGGCCGTGTACCAGTGGGGCTGGCTGGGCGCCGTGTTCGACGTCCCGCACCCCGGCCCGATCCTGAGCATGCTGCCCATCATCCTGATCGGCGTGCTCTTCGGCCTGGCCATGGACTATCAGGTGTTCATCGGCTCCGGCATGCGCGAGGCCTATGTGCATGGCGCGAAGGCCAAGGCCGCCGTCCGGATCGGCTTCAAGCACGCCGCCGTGGTGGTCACCGCGGCCGCGATCATCATGACGAGCGTGTTCGCAGGCTTCATCTTCAACCACCTCACCATGGTCCGGCCGCTCGGCTTCTCGCTGGCGTTCGGCGTGCTGGTGGACGCCTTCGTGGTCCGCATGACGCTGATCCCCGCCGCCATGCACCTGCTGGGCAAGCGGGCCTGGTGGCTGCCGGCCTGGCTGGAGAAGCACCTTCCGGACGTGGACGTGGAGGGCGCGCGCCTGAACCAGGAGCACGGTGAGAGCTCCGGCACGGACGACGACGCCGCGGGCCACGTTCCGGCCCTGGCCACCGCGACGGCGGGGGTCACCGCAGGGGCGGGCACCTCTGCGGAACCGGCCACGGCTGCGCCGCGTGCCGCCGGGGCGAAGAAGAAGGCGAAGGGGAAGCGCGTGGTGGCCGAGCAGACGCAGGAGCCGCACGCCCACACCGGTTCCCACGCCCTCATCCAGATCCCCGACGCCGAGCCGCGCGAGCTGGGCAACCCGATCCCGGGTGGGCGACGGGAAGCGCGCCAGCGCGAACGGCTGATCGAAACGGGGATGATCCCCGTGGTGCCGGCCGCCGGTGAGCAGGAATCCCGCCGTGACGACGAACCGGAGAACGACCCGGTCAACGCCGGCCGCTGAGCCGGTCGCCACTGAGCCCCCGCCGACCCCGGCGGGGGCTCAGTGCGTTCCAAGGCCACCGACTCCCTCGGGGCCCCTCGCGTACTAGCGCCCAGTACGCTCCCCAACCTCGCTTCGCTCCCCACCGGCTCCCAAAATTCGCTGCGCTCGTTTCGGGCCCCTCGCCGACGGGGCCCCCGGTCGGGGCCCCTCGCGTACTAGGCTGGGGGGTGAAGGCATCGTCAGCACCGTGAGGGAGAAACATGCAGCTTCTGTTCAAATTGCTCGGTACGGCCGTGAGCATCGGCGCGGGTCTCGTGGGTTCGAAGCTGGTGAACGCGGCGTGGGAGAAAGCCACGGGCAACAAGCCCCCGCAGAAGGGCGACGACGCCGAGGCCAGCCTCCGCGCGGCCCTCAGCTTCGCGGTCATCTCCGCCGCCGTGAGCGCCGTGATCCAGGTCCTCACCAACCGCGGCACGCAGCAGGCCATCGCCAAGTTCAACAAGTCGCGGGACGTCGTCTAAACACGGCCCCACGCATCACCACTCCTCGAGTGGGCACTCGATCGTCATCCCTCCAGGGGCTTGGCGATCAAGTGCCCACTCGAGGCGTTTCCGGGGCTTTCAGTGCGATCCGGGGGCGTGGCTGTCGTGGGCCGAACAATGCGACTGGCCGCCGTAGACCGGCGCCGGGGCAGGGTCGAGGTCCGCGTCGTGAACGATCTCCCCGCCCACCAGGGTCAGCGCCGCGTGGTGCTCCAGGAGGGCCGCCGGATCCTGTTCATGGTCGTAGAGGTTCCCGCTCCACGCCACCAGATCGGCGTGCGCCCCCGGCTTGATGACGCCCAGCTCGTCCTCCGCGTGCCAGGCCCAGGCGCCCTCGGCCGTGTAGCCGCGCAGCGCCTGGTCCAGGGTGAGACGCTCCGCAGGGGTCCAGGCGTCGGCACCGTCCAGCCCGGCCCGGGTGAGAGCGGAATAGAACCCCACCACGGGGTCCATCTCGCCCACCTGCCAGTCACTGGAGAGCGCCACATGAGCCCCGGATTCCATGAGCGAGCGGAAGCGCCAGGCACGGTCCCAGCGCTGTTCGCCGACGTTCTCCATCCAGGTCCCGGCCACGAGATCCGGAGAGCAGTGCCGCGGCTGCATGGCCGCCGTGACCCCGAGTTCACGGAACCGGGGCAGATCCGCCGGATCCAGGCATTCGACATGGACGATCCCGTGCCGGCGGTCGGTGGTCCCGTTGCTGCGCGCCGCGTGCTCGATCGCGTCGAGCGCCAGCCGGATGCCGCCGTCGCCCGTCGCGTGGGTGTGTGTCTGGAAGCCGAGCCGGTCCAGTTCCGTGACGATGCGCGTGAGCTCGCCCAGCGCGGCCGAGGGGTGGCCGCGGTGACCGGGCCGGTTGGCGTAGTCCTCCAGCATCCAGGCGGTGTGGGGCTCGATCACATCGTCCGCGTAGAGCTTGATGGGTCCCAGGCGGAGACGGTCGTGACGGGGGCCGTCGTCCACGGCCTCCCGGAGCTGCCGCCGGAAGGCGTCGTCCGCATCCACCGGGTGGAAGAGCGCCGCGATTACGCGGGAGGACAGCTTGCCCTCCTGGATGGCCCGGTCCAGGAGCGGCACTTCGGCGAGGGGGACCTGCGGCTCCACCACGGTGGTGATGCCCGTCTCGGTGGCCATCTCCAGGCTGGAGAGGAACTTCCTGTAACGGCGGTCCGGGGAGTACATCGGGATGTCGCGCTGGAGACCGGCCAGGCCCGCCGTGGTCATGGCGCTGGTGTAGAAGTCGGTGACCCAGCCCGTGGGGCGGCCCTCGGCGTCGAGCTCCGGATTGCCCCAGGGGATGTCGCCGCCGCCGCTGATCCCCAGGACGCGCAGCGCCGCCTCGTTCAGCCAGACGGAGTGCTGGTCGTACGTGGTGACGAAGACCGGGCGGTCCGTCAGCCCGGCCAGGTCGCGGGCGTTCGGGCGGCGTCCCGGGACCACGGAGTAGACCGCGTTCTCGGCGCAGATCCAGCCCAGTTCCGGGCGGCGGTCCGCGAGTTCCTTGATGCGGCGGCGGACTTCTTCGAGCGTCTCCGCGCCCTCCAGGCTGACCGCGTCCGCGTCGAAACCGAGGAGCAGATGGTTGTGGGAGTCGATCACGCCGGGGGTGACCAGAGCGCCGTCGAGCTCCCTGGTCCGGCGGGCAGCGGGGGCGTCCGCCGCGCTGCCCACATAGCTGATGCGACCGTTGACGATGCCCACGGCTTCGGCCCACGGCTGAGCGGGATCGAAGGTCCGGACGGTCGCGCGGGTCAGGAGGAGGTCGAGCATGGTGGGTCCTGTCGGGGGTCAGAGGAATTCTTTGACATCAGCGTCAAGGAATTCCTCACAGTGAAGCACCCCGCCTCCGACGGCGTCAAGAGACGCGCCTCCCGAGCACCATGGTTTTCCCCGAGCGCACGGTCTTTCCCTGCGGCCGGAGCGCAAGGGAAAGACCGCAAGACCGGGGATTCCGGGCACGTCAGGTAACCTCAGGGGCATGGCGAGGCCCAGCAACCAGACTGCACGACGCGAGAAGCTCGTGGCGGCCGCCCTGGACGCGGCATCGGAGCGTGGGCTGCGGTCCATCTCCATGACGGATGTGGC
>Ga0213826_1001387_pt1 | contig 10417 bp, 10 predicted proteins | sample MC6MC0899MG_FD_180668 | JGI IMG/M metagenome (GOLD analysis project Ga0213826, IMG submission 180668) | Enriched soil aggregate microbial communities from Iowa State University, Ames, United States - MC6-MC0899-MG | ecosystem: Environmental > Terrestrial > Soil > Unclassified | place: USA: Iowa...
GTTATTGCTACAATTGCCTGGGTTAGCGTTTCAGTAACAGCTGGTTTATTTATCATAAAAGCATTTGTGCCATTACGTGTTTCTTCTGAAGAAGAAGTCTCTGGCCTAGATGTCATCGAACATGGCGCTCCAGCTTATGAATTTCAGGATATTTTCAAAGGCTCTGCCGTACGAGGAGAAACATTTGCACATCGTTTAACTCATTTCGGTAAAACACACACCGTTGTCAAAGAAGAACATGTATAGTGTCCAGCAAGCTTTTATTCCTTCTCAATAAAGAACAAGAATGTGCATAAGAAGCAGCTTATGCACATTCTTGTTTATACTCTCTCTAGCTCAAGTAAAAATTCTTTCATCGCTAATCCACTACGAAAACCTGTTAGCTTACCATTTTTTCCAATCACACGATGACACGGAATAATCGCTAATATAGGATTGGCACCTATAGCACTACCCACAGCTCTTACCGCTTTCGGATTCCCGATGCGATGTGCAATGTCTGAGTACGTTGCAGTTGCACCGTATGGTAGCTCCTTTAAGGCATCCCATACTGCTAGTTGAAACGGAGTCCCTTTGACATGTATCGGCAAATCAAATTCAGTAAGCTCTCCATTAAAATAAGCTGTTAATTGCTTTATATAAGGTTGTAACTTTACTTTATGTTCTTCAAAGCGATAGCCTTTAAATGGCTTTTTCGCCCACACTTCTACCTCGTCAAACGATACATTTGGTGTTCCGATATATACAAGACCTTCATCTGAGGCAACGATATACAAAGTGCCCTGTGCATATGTTAGTGTATCTACATATAATACATCCATCCCCTGCTCCCCTTACATTCATAATGATCATCAAAATCTACAAAATGCAAAAAATGTAAAACGGCTGTAGCTCTCCATAATTTCATGCTACAGTTATTTTACTTACTATTATAAAGGAGTTCAACTATATGAATACGTTATACGAGCCTGCTATTCACCTTCAACAGGTCAGCTTTTCAGCAAATAACAAAACGATATTAAAAGCGATTACAGGGTCATTCCCTAAAGGCAAAATCACAACTTTAGTTGGTCCTTCAGGTGCTGGTAAAACAACTCTGCTCAAATTGTGTAATGGTCTATTAACGCCAACAGATGGTCAAATATTAATTGATAATCAATCTATTTCTACATACGAACCAACTACTTTAAGAAAACATGTAGGCATTGCTCTTCAAGCAGCACCCATGATAGCGGGCACAGTGTTTGAAAATCTTGCACTTCCACGTTCGTTACAAGGAAAAAAACTGACAAAGCAAGAAGCCATTCAATATTTACAAGATGTTGGATTAGATCAGAGCTTTTTACAACGTCCTACAAATGGGTTATCAGGCGGACAACGGCAAAAGGTCTCTATTGCCAGAACACTTATTAATCAATCTTCTATTTTATTGTTAGACGAAATCACATCTGCATTAGACCGTCAATCCGTGCAGGAAATTGAGACACTTATTGCTTCTATCAATAAAAAATACAATGTCACAATGATTTGGATAACGCATAATTTACAGCAAGCATTAACAATCGGGCACTATACTTGGGTCATGATGGATGGTGAGCTAATTGAAACAGGTAAAAGCTCCTTACTAAACGCCCCTACAGATCCACGTGTCGCAGAATTTGTACAGGGGGTAAATGCATGACCTATATATCGCTTTCCCTAACATTAATTTTTGTTTTTATCCCACTGTTACTGTCCAAAACGTTAAAGCTTGGACTTGAAAAAGATACAATCCTTGCAACAATACGTTCAATTATTCAACTGCTTGCAGTAGGCTATATTTTAAAATTTGTTTTTGATGCCCAAAGCTATATGTATATTTTTCTTATGGTTGCATTAATGATCGTAGTGGCAACATTAAATGCTCGCAAAAAAGGAAAGGGTATTAAAGGAATTACTTGGAAAATAGCACTAACTCTTATTGTAATAGAATTTGTTACACAAGGTGTATTGCTTGGCTTTAATATTGTTCCAGCAACTGCACAATATATTATTCCAATTAGTGGTATGATGATTGGCAACTCAATGGTATTATCTATTTTATTTTTAAATCGTTTTACAGCAGAAATTACAAGTCACCAAAATGAAATTGAGTTAATTTTATCCCTTGGAGGCACACCAAAACAAGCAATTCATCGACAGCTAATTAATGCGGTAAAAGCAAGTATGATCCCTACAATCGAAAGCCAAAAAACGATTGGTCTCGTACAATTGCCAGGTATGATGAGCGGCCAAATAATTGGTGGTGCAGACCCTATTCAAGCAGTACAATTTCAACTACTAATCATTTTCGCCCTTCTAACAACTGCGACATTATCGAGCATAATGATAGGTTTTTTAAGCTATCCTGCACTTTTTAATGAACGCATGCAACTACTTGAAATGAAATAATTGTTATAGTGAAATCAATATATATTTTCTAAATTATGTTATACTAAGAAGAAAATGCAGTGAGGAGAATGACCATGTTATTACGCGATTTTTTCATCCACTTATCTGAAAACCAACTATTAAATAGTTCTGCCAAAAAATACGGTCTAAAATTAGGAGCACAAAATGTAGTAGCTGGTACAAATATTGAAGAAACAATTGCAAGCATCAAAGAACTTAATGCACATAATATCTCTTGCACAGTAGATAATTTAGGGGAATTTGTTTCAACTGAAGAAGAAGCAACGAAAGCTAAAGAACAAATCCTTGCTGTTATTGAAGCTATTCATGAAAACAGTGTTAATGCACATATTTCGTTAAAGCCCTCTCAACTAGGCTTAGATATTGATGTTGATTTTTGCTACGACAATTTATATGAGATTGTAGAAAAAGCAGCAGCATTTGATATATTTGTTAACTTTGATATGGAAGATTACGGTCGTTTACAAACTTCCTTTGATATGGTTGAAGAGCTATCCAAAACTTTTAATAATGTAGGTACTGTGATCCAATCTTACTTTTACCGTGCAAAAGACGATATTGAAAAATTCAAAGACTATCGTCTACGTATCGTAAAAGGTGCTTATAAAGAACCTGTAGAAGTTGCCTTCCAAGATAAATTAGATATCGATTTAAACTTCATTGAGTTAATCGAGTATCATTTACTAAACGGTAAATTTACGTCCATCGCGACACATGACCATAATGTTATTGCTCACGTAAAACGATTTGTAGCAGACAATAATATTCCGCTCGATAAATTCGAGTTCCAAATGCTTTACGGCTTCCGTACAGATATGCAAAAAGAGCTTGCTACAGAAGGCTATAACTTCTGTGTATATGTACCATTCGGCGAAGATTGGTATGGCTACTTTATGCGCCGTTTAGCAGAGCGTCCTCAAAACATTAATCTTGTGACAAAGCAAGTATTTACGAAAAAAACGAATACAGTCCTTGCTGTAGCAGCAGGTGCATTCGTTCTTGGACGTTTAACAAAACGTAAGAAATAAGGTTTATTATAAAGAAGCCAGAAGCTTAATCGAATAAGCTTCTGGCTTTAGTTTTGGCTATTTAAAAGGGCTGTACGGTGAAAATAACTCGTTACAATTTGTTCCTCTAACTAAAGTTGCTCTAATACTTACTTTCCATAGGCGAATACCAAGCCGCTTTCCTCACTGTGTTCAATTTAGAGCAGTAAGACTCCCTCCTCAAAATTCTGTGAAAGCAATGAATGTCGGCTGGAAGTTAACTGCCCGATTGGTGAAGATTGATAATCAGCGGGGATGAAGAACCCCCACTGATTGAAGTTTCACTTTATTCAACATGTAAAGCAATAGTTGAAACAATTGTTTCTGCTGCGTACTCCCATTTACCATCAATATAGCTTCCTAGTTTTTGCCCAAGCTCTTGTATCATTTCTAGCGTAATCGGGATATCATTTTTTTCTGCTAACGCAGCGATAAATGGAGCTGATAAACTTGTCCATCCACCTCGATCAATTTTGATCTCCACTTTTTTTACTTCTCCGTTTTCTTTTTCAATATGGTAGTATAGCTGATCATCTGGACGCCAACTTAAATGATGGGAGATCTGACCATCTACTACTGTTAGTTCATTTTTTTTCGTAATAGCAGCTGGTTTTACATTAAATTCATGACCTAGTACATTTAGTTTTTTAATTTCAGGGCCGACTAATGCTGCCTGAACAGCTTTGTCCATACTATTTTGTAATGGGATAGATGTCTCCGTCTCAACTACTGGACCAACCATATCATCGCTTGCAGCAAAAACGGCTGAAGGATATGCGCTAGTCACGGCAAATGTTGTTGCTAATAATGCTGTTGAAGTAATTTTCATAATTTTTCCCATGATCATTTCCATCCTTCTTATTAAAATATTTATAGTTTTCTAAATATTATCATTAGTAGTCTAAAAATACAATATCCTAATATATTTTTCCAATGACAAAAGGCACTGAATTTAAAATAATTCAATGCCTTTTGTCTAATTTTAACCCATACACTCTCTTAGGTATAAAGGTATTCACGATAGGTTCTTAAGCTACTTATTTATTCCAACCTTTTTCTTTAAAGCGTGCAATGGCTTCAATACGATTCCCAACATTTAATTTTTCTAAAATAGTGGAGATGTAATTACGAACAGTCCCTGCTGATAAAAATAATTCTGCCGCAATTTCTTTTGTCGTTTTTCCCTCTGCAACAAGTGTCAGCACCTGACTCTCACGTTCAGTTAAAGGATTTTCACTATCATCCTCGTAGACAAAATCAACGAGTTCAGGCGCATAAATTCTTTTGCCATCCATAATCGTGCGAATACCACTGACCAATTCTTCTATTGGACTATCCTTTAACAGGTAGCCTCGAACGCTAGCCTTTCTTGCACGCTCAAAATAACCTGGCCTTGCAAATGTCGTTAATATAATTACTTTACAATCGGAACCAGAGGAATGCAGCTCCTCGGCAGCATCCAGTCCTGTTTTCAATGGCATTTCAATATCCATAATACAAATATCAGGCTGATGCTCTTCTACAAGCGCCAATGCCTCCTCACCATTTTTTGCTAAGCCGACGACCTCCATATCATCCTCCATACTAAGTAAAGAACGAAGTGCGCCTAATAGCATACCCTGATCTTCAGCAATTACAATTCGTATCATGTCACAATCCTCTTTTCTATATGTTCTTCAGATTTTCTTTGACCTTTTGATGCGTAATCGCCACTGGAATCGACACCGTTAATGTAGTACCCTCTGTACTTTCAATTTTAAAGGAACCGTTAATAAACTCTAAGCGTTCACGCATTCCCTTCAATCCGTTTCCTGTTTTCCAAGCTTGTTTTTTTGTGATGCCATGTCCATTATCACGAACTACTAAATATACTTCCTTAAAATTTTGATGGAAGGCTATTTCACATTTTGTAGCACCACTATGCTTAACGACATTATTAACTGCCTCTTTTAAGCACATGGATAATACATTTTCTACAAGTGGTGGAACTTGCAGTTTATCTTTATCTCCATCAAATACGAATTCCATTTCGGCCGCCTTTAACATTTGAGAAATACGCATAAGCTCATCCTCAAACCTAGCTGTTCGCATATCTGATACTAATTCACGTACCTCTTTTAATGCGATACTCGCCGTTTGACGAATATCCTTAATCTCAGTTAGAGCCTGCTGTGGATCACGTTCAATTAATCTTGAAGCTAAGTCACTTTTCAAACCTATCATCGATAATTTTTGACCGAGCGTATCATGTAAGTCACGAGCAATACGTTGTCTTTCCTCAAAAACAATTAACTCAGCTATTCGTTCATTAGCAGTCTCAAGCTGACCCTCTAAATTTTCACGTTTATTTTTTGAATAAATCGTTAGTGGCATAAGCACCACTACTAAAATCGTTAAAACAACAAATGGTAGTTGTGATAAAAATAATTGTAGCTCAACAAAGAAGCCAATACCTGTCGAAATAACCGTAAAGCCAATATGTAATCCATATATAACATAGAAGCCAACAGGTCTACGAATATTCCCTATAAAGAAAGCTGTAAAAATTGATAAATACACATAACCATACAATATAGTCATAACGATATTAATGACCATCTCAAAACTAATCCACATATAAACTAGACCGCTTTTCGAATTCATGGAAAACCGATAGAAGATAAAATAGAGCATTAAAAATGTAATCCCTATTGATATTTCAATATAAGATGACTTTCTAAAAATGAAGAAAAACGGTAGAAAACAGAAAATAATCCATAAATATATACTGAGCATCGGACTATTCGGAATAATACTATGCCATTTCCTCATCATAATCTCACGCTCTTTCCTACTTTTCCCTCATTATAACAAGAAAATTAATTTTATGCCTGTACATGGTTATCAGTGTATGAGCCATATTGCAATAGACAACTCATTTATGTAAAACAGCCATCCCTTAATAGAGATGGCTGAAAAAAATTTTTACTAAGCAGCAAGACTGCCTCTTGCTTTTCTTTTGATTATTTCATTAACGTCTTTAAAGGATACAAACTTGCTTTGATCTTCATCATATAACTTGAAGCGTAATGATTCTAAGCTTTTACGTAATGTAATAGTCGTTGCAGTGTGTAATGGCGGTATTTCATTATGCGCTTGTTCAAGATTATAGTTCGGCACACGTGGAGCTAAATGATGTACATGGTGGAAACCAATATTGCCTGTCAACCATTGTAATAGCTTCGGTAATTTATAATACGAGCTACCTTCAACAGCAGCCTTTACATAATCCCACTCTGATTCATGCTCAAAATAAGAATCTTCATACGTATGTTGGATAAAAAATAACCAAATGCCAAGAGAAGCAGCAACATACAATGTTACAACGTGCACCAATACGAATGCTTGCCATCCCATAAAGTAAATTAACGCAACACAAATCCCCGTAATGACTATATTTGTTAAATAAGTGTTAAAACGTTCTTTCTGTTTAGCGTCATTACGATTTCGACGGTTTAAAATTAACACCATAAACAGTGGTCCTAAGCCAAACATTACGAATGGATTACGGTAAAAACGATACCATAAACGTTGTCCTTTAGATGCTTGTAAAAACTCTTCCACTGTCATCATATCAATATCACCAATACCACGCTTGTCTAAGTTCGAGCTAGTTGCGTGGTGAATTGTATGCTCACGCTTCCATTTTTCATATGGGAATGATGTTAACACTCCAGTTACAAAACCAACCCAGTCGTTTGCTTTTTTACTTTTGAAAAATGAACCGTGTGTACAATCATGGAAAATAATAAATGTTCTTACGACAAAGCCAGCAGAAATTACACTTAAACCAACTGTTAACCATGGTGAAATATCCACCAACATATATGCAGCTACCCATAGAGCGATTAACGGTACAATCGTATTGACCATTTGAAAAATACTTTTAGCTGTATCAGATTTCGCAAATGGTGCTACATCCTGGCGCAGTTTTTTTGTTTTTTCTTTATCTGTTGCCATCGTTTTACTCCCTCGTTTCCTTTTTCTTATGACCTCATCATAAAACATGAGTGTAAACTAGCAACAGATGCAAACATCATAAAAAGGATATGACATTTGTCATACCCTTTTTATGCTTTTGGTCCAGTTAAATGTAGCTGATAAAACACAAGATCTAGCCATTGTCCAAATTTAAAGCCCGCATTTTTAATTGTCCCTGCATATTCAAAGCCTAATTTTTCATGTGCTTTAATGCTGCCCATATTTTCACCGTCAATGCCAGCTACGAGAGTCTTCACACCTTGCTCTTCTGCAATTCGAATAAGTTCATGCATTAACTTCGTAGCAATCCCCTTTTGATAGTGATCTTTATGCACATACACTGAGTGCTCCATAGTGTGTTTATAACCAGGGTATGGACGGAACTGACTATATGTTGCAAAGCCGGCTACTATGCCGTTTTCATCAAAGATAAGGAGAGGATTGCTAGATGTTTGCTGCTCCTTAAACCACTGCTTTTTTTCTTCTAACGATTGTGTCTCATATCGATAAACAGCTTTGCTCGTTAAAATAATGTCATTGTAGATGGCTAAAACCTCGGGCAAGTCTTTCTCTTCCATTAATCGAATCATCATACTCACGTCCTTCATTAATAGAAATAGTCCTAAAGCGCACTGTCCTAGGGGGCATCTAATCTTACTCCAATCAACTTATGCATATGTTTTAACAAAATATCATCTCCCAACTTTCAGTGATGAGTCACTTATTTCAACTTTACACATTAAAATATCGAGCATCCGGATGTGCAAAGACAATTGCTGATACAGAAGCTTCTGGCTCCATCATAAAGCCTTCCGTTAAATGAACACCAATGTCCTCCGGTTTTAATAAACCAAACAATTTCTCTTGATCCTCTAAATTCGGACATGCCGGATAACCGAATGAGAAGCGCTGTCCTTGATATTTTGCCGCAAATCGATCACGCATTGTAAAATCTGTCGCATCTGAGAAGCCCCACTGGTCACGAATTTCTTGGTGCATACGCTCCGCAAAGCCTTCCGCAAGCTCAAGCGCTGTAGATTGTAATGCATGACTTTCGAGGAATTTACCTTCTTCTTTTAGCTGACTAGCCTTTGCCATGACACCTTGTCCTGCCGTTACGACCATTAAGGCAATATAGTCCATTTCACCGCTTTCGACCGTTTTTAGGTAATCTGCTAGACATAAAAACGGTTCAACCTGCTGACGCGGGAAGGTAAATCGTTCAATTTCCGTTTTACTATCCGCTGGATCATAAACGACTACATCATCCCCATCTGCTTGTGCAGGGAAAAACTGATACAAACCTGATGGCTTCAATAGATCACCTTGCAAATAATCATCGACTAAGTCTTTTAATTCTGTTGCTCTTGCATCTCCAGCATCAAGTAATTGCTGAACTTGCCCCTTTAAACCTAGGTGATGTCCAAGTAATGTCCGCATATTAACATATGGATATAAATGCGAAACAGCATACTCTCGCTTTACATGGCGTCGCAAATCAGCCGGAAGAAAGACAGAAGCTTCTTTTACCGTGCGCGCAGGCTTTACAGTTACTTCTTTTGCAGGACGAGCCGCTCTTTTTTCGTCTGCCTCTAAGCGTTTTTTCCGTGATTCCTCAATTTCAACTAAGAAGTCAGCACGTGTATCTGTTCCCATTAACCGATTCGCCTGCTCTAACCCTTGCATCGCATCCTTTGAATAAATGACAGGTCCATTATATTCGCCGGCGATTTTCGTTTCAGTAAAGCGACGAGATAATGCAGCCCCCCCTACTAAAATCGGTACGTCAATACCCGCTTCCTTGAAGTCCTGAGCTGTAATAACCATTTGCTGTGCCGATTTTACAAGTAAGCCAGAAAGTCCAATGAAATCTGGCTTTTCCTTACGAATGGCTTCAATTAATTGGGCAGGTGTTACTTTAATGCCAAGATCAACAACCTTATAACCATTATTACTTAAAATAATATCGACTAGGTTTTTCCCAATATCATGCACATCACCTTTTACAGTAGCAAGTACCATTTTCCCCTTACCAGTACTCTCTTCATTTTTCTCCATAAATTGTTCTAAATGTGCCACTGCTGCCTTCATAACTCCTGCTGATTGCAATACTTCCGCTACGATTAGCTGATTATCATTAAATAAGCGACCAACCTCAGCCATTCCATTCATTAATGGTCCATTAATAATATCTAGTGGCATTTCGAAAATTTCACGAGCAGCATCTAAATCCTCAATAAGACCTTCCTTTGTACCTTCTAAAATATAGTAAGCCAAACGACCTTCTACCGTTTTCGGAATATCTTCCTCCGTTTTTTCCTTCTTTTTATCACGATAGAAATCCGTGAAGACTGCTAATGTTTCGTCATTTGTATTAAAGAGTAATTCATTGGCTAGCTTAATTTCCGCTTCAGGGATAGATGCATAACGTTCCAGCTTTTCGGTATTAACAATTGCATAATCTAAACCAGCCTGTGTACAGTGATATAAATACACAGCATTTAATACTTCCCGACCTACAGGTGGTAATCCGAATGAAATATTACTTACACCAAGCACTGTTAATGTACGTGGCATTTTTTCTTTAATAAGGCGAATTCCTTCAACTGTTTCAAGTGCTGAGCCAATATACTGCTCATCTCCCGTACCTACAGGGAACATTAATGGGTCAAAAATGATATCCTCAGGTGCAATGCCCCACTTTTCTGTTAACAAATTATAGGATCGCTCGGCAATCTCTAGCTTGCGGTGTCGATCAACCGCCATGCCTTGCTCATCAATTGTACCCACAACTAAAGAGGCACCATATTTTTTCACTAACGGTAAAACTGCATCAAAACGCTCCTCGCCATCTTCTAAGTTAATAGAATTTATGATCGCTTTCCCTTGAGAAAACTTAA
>Ga0213826_1001392_pt1 | contig 10409 bp, 16 predicted proteins | sample MC6MC0899MG_FD_180668 | JGI IMG/M metagenome (GOLD analysis project Ga0213826, IMG submission 180668) | Enriched soil aggregate microbial communities from Iowa State University, Ames, United States - MC6-MC0899-MG | ecosystem: Environmental > Terrestrial > Soil > Unclassified | place: USA: Iowa...
CTACGAGTCAATGGATCACTACCTGCGCCAGCTATCGCTGGACCTGGTCGTGATAAATGGCTACGACCACGAGCCAATCAGTCGCTACAACGTGGCGCCGTCTACCCGCGTCGAGGTCATACGCCAGCTAGCTGGTGGACTGCGCGTGGATCGGGTCAAGTGGGGATGGTCGCCATTTTGGGCGAAGGGGAAACGTCCTGATCCGATCAATGCTCGGGCAGAAACGGTTTCAAGAGGAAAATTCTTCAAAAGCCTGTGGCCACATGGCAGAGCCTTAGCGCCGGCGAACGGGTGGTTTGAGTGGGTTCCCGACCTATCGGATCCGAAGCGGAAGCGGCCGTTCTACATCACAAGCGCTGACGGCGCCCCGCTGTATTTCGCTGCTCTTGCAGAGGTGCATCTGGACATCCAGCAGAACGGGAGCGATGGGTTTGTGATCATCACCGCAGCAGCGGATCAGGGACTGATCGACATCCACGACAGGAAGCCCTTGGTGTTACCCCCTGAGCTCGCCCGGGAATGGATCGCCCCAACTACATCTCAAGAGCGAGCTGCGGAGATAGTTGAACAAGGTTGCACGCCGGCTGATGAGCTCCGGTGGTATCCAGTCGGCAAGGCGGTGGGCAATGTCAGGAATGAGGGTGAGTCGTTGATTACGCCGATAAACGACGAAAATCATCAGGGTCAGCTAAAGTTTTGATCAGTACAGGCACCGCGAGATAACGATAATGCTAAAGCAAGAAGCAGATGACGTGATTGAGCGCATTAGGGACGACCTGAAAAGGCACGGCGTGCTGATCGGCTATGATCCAGAATTTACCACTGCTGAATTCGGATGCGACCTGGACCACCACGTTGCTCAGGTCAGAGATGATCCGAACAACTATGTGCTGGGAATCGCGATACACGACCAAGGCTTATGGTCCCAGCTTCAACAGGGTGCGGTGTATCGCTGTATTGTCAGTGATTGTCGAGGGAAGCTATTCGGCATCCCTATTACGATAGAGCCAAGAACCGACGCGTCCTACACCATTCAGTACAAGCTTTAACGCATGAGGACGGGGACTGCCGTCCAGATTGCCCTCACTGCGAATTGAAAGCTGAATGAGCTCAGTGGAGCGGCGGAAGATCCTTGCCGCGCGCCTTGGCCACCACACGCAACTGGTAGTCGGATACAAGCTGAAAAAGTGACTCAGCAAGCTGATGCAGGCGCTCCACTTCTTCTGGCGGCGCCCCCCGGTCCTGGGCTTGATGATACTCACGCAGGGCATCCATGGCCTGTTGGATCAGTGGTTCGCCGGCTTCTACCATCCCTATGAAGGTTCTCTTGTCCACTGCTGCGCTCCATGTCGGTGAAAGCACAGTATAGGCACTGGTTACGGCGGCTTCATCCCGTCGAAAACTGATTCACAGGCCTGCCCAGCTATTCGACTTCGCTCAAGCGCTACTGCGCAGCTGCCCGCCATTCGGTCAGCTTTTCAAGCAATCTCCTCGAGTGCTATGCCGCGTGGTTTAACGGGGGGAAATGTGTTGATGTTGCTGGACGAAACACCTTTCATCCCTACCAGAACTCACCTCTCGGTTCGGCGTTGGTCCGATAAATGCATCATCCATGCCGATCCTGCATACCTACCAAGACCCTTACGCTTCAGCGCTTTCGGCTTTATTAACAATAGCCATTGCAGCTTTGCAATAATTATAATACGACTCTGTATGAAACCACTTCATGCCTTGAATGGGACCATTTGCAAACATGTCGGTACCAGAGCTCATGACGAAGATATTACGACGAATAAGCTCTACAGCTTCGTTATAGTATTCATGGAAGGCTTCCCCCTCCCCTTTTTTGACCTTTAGACTAAGATAGTTATTTTCCACCGGAATTGACTCATAAAGATTTATGAATGCTTCTACCGTTTTATCACTAATCTGTGAAAAAGACTGCATTGCACCAATGAGATATGACTCTTCATTCCAATGATCGCGATAAATTAACGCGAGGGCACAAAGCCCAATTTTTGAGTGTGTCTGACGGACGGTTTCCAGGACCGCATAGAAGCAATTAGAATATGACTCGTCAGCCAAGATTCTCTTGACCAAATCCTCGTCTACCTCTGCCTGAGTTACAAATTTTCCGAATCGCTGCCTAAGGTGTCGCTCATAGAACCTTTCCGCAAATTTACCTATGAGGCCTATCCCAGGGACGCCGGCCGCACCCGCTGCCTCAGCAATTTCGCTTCCAGCCGATGCAATCTCTTTTCCCCACTCAATCTTTTTCCCACTCATAAAAGTCTGGTATTCCTGCTGTCATAGGATGCAAAGAATACATAGCATTTTCCGCAGATGCCTAATTTTCAGCGCTCCCCCTACCCGCACTGAAAGACGCCAGATGCGCATTGAAGAGGTCCGTGAGCTGGCGAAGCGCATGACTTATGCCGAAGCCGCTGCATACACCGGCCTTTCATTGAGTTGCCTGAGCCGTTACGCCTTGGACGGCCAATTCAAATTCAAGCCAGATCCAAGGCGCGGCAAGGGCAACCTGGGCAAAAAGCTCAGCGACCCGGTGGCCGACAGGGACAAAGCGGATCAGATCATCGCCTACCGAAACCTCTGCATGACCAGATATCAGGTGGTGCGGCTGATGAAGATCTCCGACAAGCAGCTAAAGCGGCTGCTGCGTGAGTTCGAGATCAACTTCCCGACCACCGCCGAAAAGCGAGAAGCAAAAACAGCATGAAACGCATCACCGCGCGCGTCCGGCACGGCCGGCGCCAGCAGCACATCAATCTGCCGCCCAGCGGGCTCGCAAAAGATCGAGGAGACGCGACGCATGAGAGTCGACCTTCCGGGCCAATTCGACCTACCTATCCAGGTTGCCCATCAATCGCCGCCAGACCCCACCGGTAGCAAGGAAGAACTGGCCGTGCGCATCGCCAAGGCACTGGCCAAGTACGAAGCGCGGCCTTCTTCAGCGCTCTGGATCGAGATTCAGGCCTGCGCGCGCGCAATCCTCCAGTAACCAACATGCCGCATCTGGCCCAGGTCTGGGTGTGCAATAGCCCAAGGGCGGGCTCAGCTGATGGCCTCAAGAAACACCCAGGTCGCCCCTAAAGTAAGCATCAGCACAGCAGCCACAACGAAGATCATGTAACGGCAATCGTCATCAGTCATAACCGCGCTCCCCCAAAGTTCTCAATGTTTAAGGGGTAGAGCAATTCCCATTCCAACACCATGCCGCATCCGGCCACGGAGGGCGGCGCATGCATGGAGAAAGCCATGAACGACGAATAACGCAAGAAGCGCATCGCCGATGTCGCCGAGTGGATGAAGGACCACACCTATACCCAGCTGGTGAATACCAATGGCGTCGAGGTGTGGCGCTGTGAGAAGCCAGACACCATCCACCTCGCCTTCGACATCTGCGTGACCCGCTTCGGCATGTCGATCGCTGGCGACATCGGCTGCCTGGTCTTCCGTGTCGGCAGCAGCTACGGCATCGACTTCTTGCGCCACCAGAGCGACGGCTACCTCTACGAGAAGCTGGACGACGCCTTCCGCAAGGATCGCGAGTTCGACAGCGATGGGTTCATCGAGCGTGTCCTCTGGGCGGTCTGCGATCGCATCTACCACGATGTGGATGAAGACCTGGCGCCGGAGTGGGCGCCCGAAGAGAAACGCCGCGGCGCGACAGCTGAGAGCGTGAAGAACTGGCTAAAAGACCAGTGCGACCTGGACATTCACGGCATCGAATTCCCGTTCGAGGAACTGGCGGACCTTATCGACGCGGCCGAGAACATCACCAACACCGGGCGCGACGAGAGCATCGCGGCGCACGACTTCCTCAACGAAAACGAAGAGCTGCTGGCCGTCTCCGACACTTGGGAGTGGCGGCTGAATAAGCCCGCCGGCGCGGTGATGACCCGTCTGTTCTACGTCCGCCACGCCGCCAACGCCATCATGGCGATCAAAGATCAGGCCGCTGCTGCCTGACCCTCCGGCGCTGCCCGCCAGCGCCTTCCCCTATTCAACGATAACGACTCACGCCACCCCGGCGAGGACCGCCCATGTCTGCATTTCAGAAAAAGAACCCGCTCGACTTCAAAACCCAGTACGGACTTGGCTTCGACCCGCAAGACGACGAGATCGTGGTGGACTTCTTCTGCGGTGGCGGCGGAGCCGGTACCGGGCTGGAAATGGGACTGGGCCGCCCGGTGACCGTGGCCAAGAACCACAGCCCCGCGGCCATCAGCATGCACACCGCCAATCACCCAGCGGCGCGTCACTTCACCACCGACGTGTTCGAGGGTGACCCGGACGAAGAATGCCGGGGCCGGGCCGTGGGCTGGTTCCACATGAGCCCCGACTGCACCCACCACAGCCAGGCCGCCGGCGGGCAGCCGCGCAAACGCGAGATCCGCAACCTGTCGTGGATCGGCTTAAAGTGGGCCGGCAAGAAGAAGCCGCGGGTGATCAGCCTGGAGAACGTGAAGCAGATTTTGCAGTGGGGCCCGCTGATGGCGAAGCGCGACAAGGCCACTGGACGGGTGATGAAGCTGGACGGCAGCGTGGCCGCCGTAGGCGAGCGCGTACCAGTGCAACAGCAGTTCTTGGTGCCCGACCCGAAGAGGCGCGGCATCACCTGGCGCCGGTTCGTGCATCTACTCGAAGGCATGGGCTACCAGGTTGAATGGCAGATCATCAAGGCCTGCGACTTCGGTGCGCCCACTAGCCGGGAACGCCTGTTCATGATCGCACGTTGCGACGGCCAGCCCATCGTGTGGCCAGAGCCGACCCACGCCAAGAACCCAGCCAAGGGTCAGCAGAAGTGGCGCACCGCCGCCGACTGCATCGATTGGAGCGTGCCGAGCAAGAGCATCTTCGGCCGCAAGAAGGCGTTGGCCGATGCCACGCTGCGCCGAGTGGCCAAGGGTATGAAGAAGTTCGTGCTGGATAACCCGCAGCCCTTCATCGTGCCGATCGCGAACTGGTCGGGTGAACTCGCCCAGTCGGCAGATGAGCCGCTGCGCACCGTCACATCCTGGCCGCGTGGCGGATCCTTCGCCTTGGCCAGCCCAGTGATTCTTCCAGCAACGCACCAGGGCGCCGACCGTGTGAATAACCCGGGCGACCCCCTGCCGACAGTAACTGCGGCCAACCGTGGCGAGCTGATGATGGCCAGCCCGGTGATGGTCGGGGCCGGCGGCCCGGTGTATGCCGGTAAGCCAGTAGCAGCTGACCAGCCCATGGGCACCCTGATGACCCAGAGCCACCGGGCCATGGCATCAGCGCACTTGGTCAAGTTCCGCTTCAACAGCGAGGGGGCGGACATCACCGATCCGGTGCCGACCATCACGAGCGGCGGCAACTACAAGCGGCCTGCGGGTGCGGCCCATGCCATGGGTGTGTGCACAGCCTTCATCGAGCAGGCCAACGGCGGATTCAACACCACGCCAGCCAAGGGCGCCGACGAGCCACTGACCACCGTCACCAACACCGGCAGCCAGCAGCGCCTCGTAACGGCCAGCCTGGCCACGCTCCGCCGCAACTGCGTAGGGCGGGCTGTAGATGAGCCGGTACCGACAATGACCGCCGGGGCCGAGCATCACGCCCTTGTCGAGTACAAGCTATCGCCAGAGCATGAGGAAGGCGCCCTGCGCGTCGCCGCGTTCCTGATCAGCTACTACGGCACGGAGAACATCAGCGCCTGCGACTCGCCAGCGCCGACGGTGACCACCAAGGATCGCCTAGGTCTGGTCACCGTGTTCGTTAGGGGCACGCCGTATGTGATCGTCGACATCTGCCTGCGCATGCTGCAGCCGCACGAGCTATACCGCGCCCAAGGCTTCCCGGACAGCTACATCATCGACAAGGGCGCCGACGGAAAGCCGTTCACCAAGACCGAGCAGGTGCACATGTGCGGGAACAGTGTTAGTCCTCCGCCCATGGCCGCCCTGGCTCGCGCCAATGATCCATGGCGAACCGCGAAAGACCAGGCCCGCGCTGCGTGAGGCGAAGGAAGCTCAGACCTGCTGATTCTGAACGTCGCGGAAATCCTCCAGCATCGTGTTTAGCGTCCACATATCCTCTTTCTCACCCCTTGACATAACAATCTCTGGGCAACGACTGCATATGAACCTGACACGGTCCTCAGTGAGATTGTTGAAGCTCGCTATGGCCCTAGTGGATCGATATGGGTAACTGTCTGCAACGGACTTCATCCATTTGAGAACACGGCTGGTATCAATCCGATCCCTAATTGATTGGTGGGCTTGCTGAACTCCGTACAAAGCGAGCCCGGCCACGGCTCCGCCAACAGCGCCCCCAACTGACGTTGAAATGATGTCGTTGAACAATCCCTGATCCATAGAACAAAGCCTCCCCTGAATTTAAGCGGAACTATAGCCGCGAGGTATCCCCATGCCCACAGAAAACCGATCCAGCAACACCGAGATGGTCAGCGACCTGCTGCCGTGCCCGTTCTGTGGTGAGAAACCGCAGATCACGAAGCATCACCGCGAAGACATCTACAGCTTCATGCACCGCTGCCCGGTGCTCGGCCCGATCAGCTGGGGCTTCCGTGAAGACCCGCAAGCGCACGTTGAAAAATGGAATGCCCGAGCCCAGCCAATCTCGCAGCCCCACCCCGAGCCGATAGCCTGGATGGTTGGTACTGCCTTCTGGTGGACCAAAGAAGAGGCAGAGAGGGATGCGGCGGCGATTGGGCTGCCGATTGTTGGGCTGGGGCCGATGCCCGATACCAGCGAGCTTGAGCAGCTTGTAGCTGCGAACACTGAGTACGCTCACCGGCATCTGGAGCAACTAGATGAGGCTGAGCGGCTGCGCGCGGAGAACGAGAAGCTGCGTGAAGGCATCAGCAAGCACTGGAAAGTCGTCTGCGATCAGAGGGCGGAAATAGACATCCTGCGCGCCAAGCTGGCCAAGTGGGATATGCTGCTGCGTGAGATAGCCGACCATTGCAACGGGTGCGTCATGCCTACTGAACAGTTGCTACGCGAATGGGGATCGAGCATAGACGCCGCCCTATCCGCCAGCGCAGAGCCGAGCGCTCCTACCTGGTCGTGCCAGCCCTGCAAGATTGAACAACCGACTGATCGACCCTGCGATGCTTGCAGCGGCGCGACTGAGCTGAAAATCTAGCAATCCTGACTGGAGCACATTTGTACTCCACCCAGCTGTAACCCCTCTCCCCTCTATTCACTGCCGCGATATGGCGGCCAAGGAATCGCCATGCCTGAAGAAATCAAGCTGATCCAACGTGTGCCCGTCGAGCGCGATCAAGACGGCTGGTGGAGTCACCCCGACGAGCCGGACTTCGACGAAGACTATGCCGCCTTCAAAGCCTGGCTCGTACAGCAGGGCCTGGAGCTGAAGCAGTGGCACATGGATTCGGATATCGGCGACCACCACCCTTACGACGACGGCGAGTGCCATTGCCTCGGCTGGGAGCCTGAATGCCCAGGGCCTGAATGGTTCCTGCTCGGGATCTTCGATACAGAGGATGGCCCGTGTGTCAGCTGGGCGAGGCGGAAGGCCGAGCAAGCCTGGTCAGTGAATGGCGATGACGGATCGTGGGACTACCCGAACCTTACCGCGCTGATTCGTGACAACTTCGGCAGCGGAGCGGATGGCACCAGCTTCGGCCCAGGCCGGGGCAACGGCCTCAAGGTGGGCGACACTGTACATACCGGCACCGTCTGCAAGGCCGATCCTGCCGGTTTCCTCCCCGATGCCGATGACCTGCTCAACCACATGTTCGAGGCCGCCGCCGGAAGCGACGCGGGGGAATGGGTCGACAACTACCCTGACCTCGACGACGAGGCAACAGCAGCTCTCGGGAACGCGCTGGAGCCGCTGCAGGCTTGGGCCCGCAAGTTCTGCCAGCCCAACTTCTTCACCATCGAGAAGATGGCTCTGCACACCGTTACCGAGGAAGACGTGCGCCTGGCCAAGGCCAGCGGGGTGCTGTTGTGACCCGCCTCGCCCTCTGCCTCCTGCTGCTGGCCACCGGCGCCAGCGCAACCGAGAACGTCATCGACGTGCAGCACGACAGCAAGCACGGCGTCACCTGCTACCTGCTCAATGGGGTCGGCATCAGCTGCATCCCCGACAGCCAGCTGCAGGCCGGCAACCAGCGCCAGCTCTCCCCGCACGAAACCCAACCCGAACCTACACCCGCTCTGGCGCCTGGGCGCTGGATTGATGAGAGGTATCAGCTGTGACTGAACTCGAAGAACTGCTGCTGGCCGCCAAGGCTGCCGGTATTGAGGTTGAGCCGTGCACCTGCCGCGATCCGAAATGGCCTCTGCGCATCAAGGGCCAGTCAGGCACCAACGCGCACTGGAACCCCAACATCAACGACGGCTACGCATTCAAGCTGGCCATTGGCCTGGGCATGCAGATCAACGTCGAAGGCTCTGGCCAGGATGAAGCCGCCTGGGCTGACGACACTATGATCTGGGTGAACATCGAGTACGCCCAAGGCGACCGCCGGAAGGCTGCGCGGACTGCGATCGTCAGCGTTGCCGCCCAGCGCGGAGAACAGATGCCATGACCGACCTGATCGAAGTGAGGGTATCCAACCTGGTCGGCGCGGCGCTGGACTGGGCTGTGGCAAAGGCTGAATCGGTGCCGGTCTTCATCGATCACCAAGGATGGGTGCGAAAGCTGCCAGATGACACCAGCGCCTGGCGGCCAAGCTGGAACTGGAGCCAGGGTGGCCCGCTGCTGGACAAGCATCGTGGCGGAGCCCAGCACAATCCAGCGCTTACCGTTGACGTCTCATACAGCGGTGGTCCTGCTTGTGCCGGGATCTGGTGCTACGGCCCCACGGCCCTGGTAGCGTTCTGCCGCGGCCTCGTCCACTACAAGCTCGGCGATACAGTCCAAGTACCGAAGGAACTGATGCCGTCGTCGCTCAATTCACTTGATGGGGTAAGTTCTCGCCCTGCCCCTAGGATCTAACGAGAAATTCGCCAGTCGTTAGTTGGATCTACGACAATCAGCGACATATTGGGTTTCTGCAGCAACAGCTTGCCATTTGCTGAGTCCACCAAATAATTCGCCTCAGTTGACTCTCCCTTAAAGGCCTTCAGCATCTCAACCCTCCCTTGACTTTGCAGGTATTCCGCTTGCTCGCGCGCAGATGTTTTCGGCAGCTCTACAACGACCCCATATGCAAGCATAAACAACGTAATTACCGAAAACATCTTGAATATTACATGCTGCAGGGCAGCAGGGTGCAGACAATTCGCCGCTTGACATACCAGCGTAGCCATCATCCATCCCTGCACCCAAGGACTCTGATAGATCCATGCTAGCGAAACCCCTTGAACATTCGAATAAATAACTGAAGAAAAAAACAGTAAATAGAAGGGGTAGCACACACTTCTCATCAGCCAGAGCAAGCCGCGCTCGCTCACAGTAGGGCTCTGCACGACCACGAGCAACATCAATAGCCCAATAGCGCCATAAACGGCATTCCACACACCCCGAACCACCAACTCAATAAATGTAAATCCACTTAAAAACCATTCAGCATCAAAAGCCTTCAGATAAGCCGAACTGTAAAAATAGCCTGCGCAAAACGCAAATCCAAGGAATAAAACAGAGCACCCTGCCAACTTGCTCAAGAAATCTACGACTTTAGAAAACTCACCACTTCCTTCCATAAGTATCCTTACCCTAATCGAAATTGAGATCACCTATGATTGTTGACGACATGATGACCGACAAGATCACACTTCACGGCCTGGGCTTCGTTCAGGTTCAGCTGCAGGGCGAGCAGCGCCTGCATGTTTGGCACCCTGAGCTGCCGCGCCGCAGCTGCTTCGAGCACTCGGCCATTCACGACCACCGCTTCAATTTCGTCTCTCGGATCCTGGTCGGTAAACAGATCAATCACTGCTACGACATGCGCCGGCTGGATGACGGCGAATTCGTGCTCTACCTGCATGAGGGGCAACGCCAGACTGGCGGAGGAAGGCCATGGACACCTGATGGCCGAGCAAACATGGTGCACCACTCTACCTGCACGATTGCCGCAGGCGACGTTTATACGGCCAGGGCCTACGAGTATCACCGCACAGAGCCAGGCGGTGACGGGCGCGTGGCCACCATCATGCAGAAGCGCGGCGAATACCCTGCCGGCGCCCACTCCACCTGCCGCTACGGCGTGCAGCCGGACACCGACTTCGATCGCTACCAATGGCCCGCTGCTCGACTCTGGGAAGTTGTGCGCGACGTGCTGCTAGCCTGACCACCTACCTGCCGCCACCGGCGGCGTGGAGACCATTATGCAAAACGAAGATCGCCAGCCGGTGGCCTATGTATCCGACAAGGTCCCTGAGGAGAAAATGGCAGAGCTGGTCGGAACGACCAAGCGCGCCTTG
>Ga0213826_1001395_pt1 | contig 10386 bp, 12 predicted proteins | sample MC6MC0899MG_FD_180668 | JGI IMG/M metagenome (GOLD analysis project Ga0213826, IMG submission 180668) | Enriched soil aggregate microbial communities from Iowa State University, Ames, United States - MC6-MC0899-MG | ecosystem: Environmental > Terrestrial > Soil > Unclassified | place: USA: Iowa...
GGCGCTGGGCGCCGGGGCGGTTCAACGCCACCACCGAAGCGCATTCGGACAGGCCATAGCCCTCGAACACCGGTAAGCCGATCGCTTCGGCCCTTGCCAGCAGGCTGGGCGAAACCCGCGCGCCCCCGACGGCGACGAAGCGCAGCGGCCCCACCTGCATGACGCTGCGCTCAATGGCGGTAATCAGCCCCATTAACAGCTGCGGCACCAGAATCAAGCTTTGGGCGCCACTCAACGCAATGGCACTCAGCAAGCGCTTGAAGTCGACCTGGCTCGCGCCCCCCATGCCCAATTGCACCTGGGGATAGAGTTGCACGCATGCCCCTGCGATCAGCGCGGCGTACACACCAAGGTTTTCCAGCAGCACGCCAAACGGCAGCACCGCCAGATAGCGCTGGGGGGCGCTCGGCCGGCTGGCGGCTTCAAGTTCCCGGGCCACGCGCAGCATGGCATCGGCACCCAGGCAAACGCCTTTGGGCTGGCCCGTGCTGCCAGAGGTGTAGGTGATCTTGGCGGTACCGCTGGGCAGCGCCACCTCCCCACCAACAGGCCGGGCCCAAAACGCGTCCTGCTGGACAAACCCCAACTCGGCGAGCGTATCTATCCACTGCGCCTCGCACAGCACATGGCTGGCGCCGCTTTGCCCGATACAATGCCTGAATTGTGCAGTACTGAAGAACCCAGGGACGATCACGCAAGGGCGCTCGGCAAACAACGCCGCCAAGTCCCAGAACAGCAGTTCGGGGCCGTTATCCAGGGCCAATACCAAGGGGCCTCCCGATTGCGCACGCAAGGTATGGGCCCGTGCTTCGACTTCAGCCAGCAGTTGCCGGAAGGTGAAGCGCCCTGCTACACCTTGCACGGCTACGGCCCGCTCCTGTTCACTTGCATACTTGAACAGCAACTGACGGAAGTACTGCAGCTCATGCGGCATGGCCGGTCTCCTCGATGATCGATGGCAGACCCAGGCGCTCAAACACGCCAGCCTTGCTCAGCGCCTCGAAACCGAGCCCGATGTTGCCGGCGAACACCTGCGGATGCTGGTCGTAATAGGTTCCCCAATGGTCCATCTGCTCGCCCAACCGCTCAGGGTCGGCCGCAGCCAGCACCGTAGGCATCAGCCCCAGGCGCTGGAAGCTGTTGATCAGCGTGGCCGCCCCCGTGAATGCCACCCATTGCAAACCGCGCGTGGCCAGCAGCCAGGTCACGGCAATGATCATGATGCGTGCACTGCCAGCGCTCAGCGAGGCCAGGTTGCCCACCTCGACCATGCTCTCCCGCGCTAGCGGGTAGCCGGCCACGCGGGAAACCGACGCCTCCAATGGCTCGTCCAGGTATCGCTCGAGAAACAGCGCACCACTGCTGGCCGGGCGCATGCCTGCGGCGGCAATCATCCGCCCATGGCTGTCATGCAACGCCAGGAGTTCAGGCAGGTAATGGTGCACATCGGCGTGATGCACGCTCTGAAAACACTGGTGAATGAAGTGCTCAAGGTCACGACGCCCTGCATCAGGCTCCAGGTGCAGAGACAGTTGGGCATGGTGGTCGGCGTGGCTGCCGACGCGCAGTGGGAGCAGGTTGCTCCAGTGTGGCTGGGTCATGAAACGCCCCCCGTAGGATCCGATGGGGGCAGTATCAGGGGCCAATCTGAAAGGAATCTGAAGTCAGCCAATAATTGACAAAAGATCCCTAGCACGCGCAAGGAGGCCCCCGCTGCGGGGCCGATACGGCTGGCAGGAGCACTGCCAGTTCATGTGCAACACTCAACTACAGAAAAGGTAGCGGCCCCTGGCCTGCTGGTGGAAATGGGCGTGGAGCGAAAGTCATGAATATTCCCCATCCGCTGCTGTTCGCCCTGCCTGGCAGCCAAGCCTATGCCAATGGCCTAGCGCAACGGCTGTGCTGGACCTTGGCTGCCCATGAAGGACGCGACTATGAGGACGGAGAGCAATGCTCTGGGTAACATTGATCAATACTCTGGTAGTGGTGCTGGTGGTCGTCATCCACTACGAATGCTTGCTGCGCCTGAACGATTGGCTGCCCCGATTGAAGCTGTGGAGCCGGTTCCGGATCGTCGTCGGCGTATTTGGAGCACTGGTGGCACATGCGCTGGAAGTCTGGTGCTTTGCCCTGGCGTATTACCTGATGGCCAATGCTAAAGGCTGGGGAACATTGACCGGCAACTTCGACGGCACATTCATGGACTGCGTGTACTTCTCGTTCACCACCTATACCACCATCGGCTTCGGCGACATCGCCCCCAGCGGCAACCTCAAGTACCTGACAGGCTTGCAGGCGCTCACGGGCCTGGTATTGATCACCTGGACCGCGTCGTTCCTGTTTTTGGAGATGCAGAAATACTGGAAGGCCAAGTAGCGACTTTTTCAGGCCTCTGGAGGCGCTGTCCAGAGCCATCGAGCCACTTCTGGCAGGTCTTCGCGAGGATTCATGGTGGGGACCGATGGAGTGCGCCGTTACTGTCCTTGGTAGCTGGCAGCACCACGACCCGGGACCCAGACGATGCAGCGCAGGTCATTCATCGCATTGCCCTGTCCTGAATTAAACGCAGCACTACAACACCCGATAGCTTACGCCCGCAGCTCGTGGCTCGGTTGCCAAGCAATCATCGAACAGAATCGCCCTCTGGTTCTTGAGGCGTAAGGGTTGACGGCCCGCGCGGGGCCTCATCAGGCAGCATGTCCATTTGCTCAAGGCAGCGTCGCTCATCGGCCGGGGTCAACTGCTTGAACGAGCTGACTTCCATCAGGGGGGTGTTGAACAGTGCCAGGCGGACCACTCCATTGCGATCAAGAAAGGTTTGCGCCAAGCAACCGCAGATCGGCTTGCCCACCAGTGCGGCCAAAGGCACGGTTTCGGGCACATCGACCTGTGCCTGCAGATTGGCCTGGCAGCCACTCACGATCCGCTCCACCGATCGACCTGCCAACCACAGCGTGGCAACACCCAGCAGCGCCATTACAAGTAACATCCCAAGTAGCACGTTCGATTCCTGGGCAACCGACCGGATGAACGCGAGCCGGACCTGCCAGCCTGTGGCCTGGTCGCTGAAGATGGTCTTGCCGACTGTGCGCCTGACGCCCCGCTGTACAGCCCATCCGGCGGCTGCGCTGAGCAGCAGCAACGCCAGCAGCATGCTCGGATCGCGCATGGGCAGGCGCCACGTTGGGCCAAGCGCCTGGTAGGCCGATGCCGCCACGACCCACGTGGCAAGTGCCACGAGCCAACCAAAACTGCCCCGAGGGCGCTTCATCCAGGCCCTGAGCCTGGCCCTGGCTTGCATGTCCATGAAAGCCTCCCGTGCTTGTTAGCACACAGCGTCTATGGCAACGGTTTCCTGGTGTTCGGGCACGGCCACCTGCCAGCCAAGCTCGACGCTGATCCGGCGCCGCAAGGTGTCCGCTGCGTGCGGCTCACCGTGAATCACATAGGTCTGCCGTGGTGGCCGGGTGAAGCCGCGCAGCCACTCCATGATTTCATCCGCGTCGGCATGGGCCGACAGGTTGTCCATGGCATACACCTGCGCCCGAATAGGTATGTCCTCGCCTTGCAAGCGCACAGTGCGTGCGCCCGCGACGATATCGGCGCCTCGTGTACCGCCGGCCTGGAAGCCCGAAAACAGGACGCTGTTGCGCGGATTGGGTGCCAACGCCTTGAGATGATGCAGCACACGACCGCCGGTCGCCATGCCGCTGGCGGCGATGATCACGGCCGGTTCGCGGAGTTGGTCCAAACGCCGGGACTCATCGACCGTGCGCACGAAGCGCGTGCCGCGGAATACGGCGGCACATTCGTCGTGGCTCAAACGGTGTTCGCTCCTGAACTGCTGGTAAAGGGCGGTGGCATCCATGGCCATCGGGCTGTTGAGATAGACCGGGATGTCGGGGATCAACCCCTCGCGCTTGAGCGTGTACAGGTAATACATCAACAACTGGGCACGCCCCACGGCGAACGACGGGACCAAGGTGATGCCGTGGCGCAGGAGCGTCTGGTTGATGACATTGGCCAGGTATTGCTCAGTCGATTCCCGTGGGTGGACACGGTCTCCGTAGGTGGATTCTACCAGCAGTACGTCAGCGGTCCTGATCATTTCGGGCGCGCGCATGATCGGATCCTGTGGCCGCCCCAGGTCGCCAGAGCACACCAAGGTTTGCCCATTGACTGTCAGTTGCACGGTCGCTGCGCCCAGGATATGCCCTGCCGTACGCAGCAGAAGCGTCACGCCTTGCGCAATGTCCAGGTGCTGGTGCAGCGTGACCGGATGAAACAGCTTCAGCACCTGCTTTGCATCCTGCTCGGTATACAGGGGCCGCGCCGGCGAGTGCTTGGAGTATCCATGGCGGTTGGCGTGTTCAGCCTGCTCTTCCTGCAACCGAGCACTGTCGAGCAGGAGGATCTCGGCCAAGGCACAGGTGGCCGGGGTAGCATAGATCGGGCCATGGAAGCCTTCACGGACCAACACGGGCAGGTAACCACTATGGTCCAGATGAGCGTGGGTCAGCACCACTGCATCCAGCGAGCGCAAGGCCACGGGCAGCGGTTCCCAGTTGCGCAGACGCAGTTGTTTGTAGCCTTGAAAAAGCCCGCAATCGATCAACACGCGGGTTGAGCCATGGGCCAGCAGGAACTTGCTGCCAGTAACCGTGCTGGTGCCGCCCAGGAACGTCAGTTGCATGGCTGCGGCTCCCACGTATCGATCACCTGCGGATGAACGGTCAAGACACTGCACGGTGGTTTACCGACGATGCGCTCAGTGGTGTCGCCCAGCAGTTTGTCGAGCCCTTTGGGCTGCACCACCCCCATCACCACCACGTCGATGTCGAGTGCGGCCACCTGCTCGCGAAGGACCGTGACAGGCCCGCCCTCCATGAAGTGACGGCGATCGGTGGGCACGCCTTCGGCATCGGCCAGCGCGTCGAAGGGGGCTTGCAATGCCGTACGCATTTCATCGATCCATGCTTGCGTGACGTTCATATCCGAGGTGAAGACACCCGCCAGGTTGTAGGCGCACAACAGGTGCAGTTGACCGTCACACTGCAGTGCCAACGCTTGCGCAGCCTGGATCAGCCCGCGATTGAACAGCTCCTGGGTACCCGTCTCGTCGTCCCAGGCGGTGTCCACGGCGACCAGTATCCGTCGGGGCAATGACGGGGCTGCGGTCGGCACAAAGTGCGCTATGCCTTTAACACCACGCATCAGCGCGAAGTCCAGTGGCGTAGCGAACAGGCGTGCCAGGGGCGGCGTGGCCTCGCTGTCCTTGATCACCATGTCGGGTTGCAGCTCGGCAATGTAGTCGATGGCCTGACTGCGAATATCCTCTGCGCTCAGGCTATCGAACGTCAGCGCAAGATCACCGTTGGCGTGCCGTGCCATCAGCTGTTCGAGCTGCTCTCGGTAGCGGCTGAATTGGCGCTGGACATCGGCTTCGTTCAGCCGTTCTTCGCGCAGCAAATGCGTCTCGGTGGGTTCGAACAGGCCCAGCACATGCACGCTGGCACTGCTGACATGGGCAAGGGCCAGAGCCCTGCGCAACGCAGCTGAATGCGGGTCGATTTCGCGAAGCAACACCAGTAACTGTCGATACTGACCCATGGAAACCTCCCGATAGACGCGGTGGTGGCGATGTTGCGAGCATCGGAAGTTACGGCCTGCGCTGTTTGATACAGATCAGAAATTCGTCACCTGCGCGCAAAATTGACCCAAGTCAGACCCTGGCGGGCCGTTCACGCTACAACCTTCTCAGACGCCAGCGGTGGCGTGATCTGGAGGCACTATGAACATGCAGCCACCCCCCTACACAGACGCAAGCGAACACTGGGTCGAAAAACTGGCAGACGGCACGCCGGTACTGATCCGCCCCCTGCGCGACGAGGACCATGAGCGGGACAAGCGCTTCCTGAACACCCTGGCTTATGAATCGCGACGCTTCCGGTTCATTGCCGGGCTCAGCGCTGGCTTGCCCAATCTCGATGAGCAGTTGATGCAGGTCGACTACCACCAATGCATGGCTTACGTCGCACTTGCCCATGTAAATGGACGCCTGTGTCAGGTGGGTATCAGCCGTTATGCCGCCATCCCCGGCAGCCGTAATTGCGAATGCGCGCTGGCGGTCAGTGAAGATTGGCAACGCAAGGGCCTCGGCAAGTTACTGTTGCAACACTTGATCGAGGCAGCCCGACGCAATGGCTTTCAGTGCATGATCTCCCGCGACCTGGCGAACAATTACGCGATGCACCGGCTGTCCAAGGCGTTAGGATTTGGGGCACGCTACTTGGCAGGCGATGTCAGCGAGATTCTTCACGAACTGGACCTGCAATCGTAAAGAACAAGGCCCTTTCGGGCCTTGTATTCAACCTTGCGAATGCTCCGGAGAAATCACCAGCACGCTGCTGGTCAACCGGTAGAGCATCCGCTCGGCAGTACTGCCGATGAACCAGCCGATACCATGGTGGTGATAACTGCCCATTACCAGAACATCGATGTCGTTGTTCTGCATGAACAGCCCCAAAACCTTGGCCGGATCCCCAACCCGCAGGTGTCGTTGCTCAACCGCGATACCATTGCGCTCGGCGAGCACCTGGAAGGCATCGCTCTGAGCTTCATGCAGCGTGCGCGCCTGGTTGGAATCGAACAGGAATGAATGCTCCCGGCTGCCGCCGGCATCCAGGTACATTGAACCGAGGTCATAGGCATACAGCAAGTCGATCCTGGCATTGCACTGCAGCGCGAGCTTTAGCGCTTCGCTGATGATCTGGTCATTGAACCCCTCGAACTGGTCCTCCGGCCGAGACAGGTCGACTGCCGCCAATATCCGCCTCGGCAGGGCATTGCTGGCCTTGTGCACAAGGTGCAGCGGGATCCGGGTTTCGCGCAGCAACTGGATGTCCAGTGAGGTGAACATCGCGCGCATCCACCAAGGCTCATGCTCGAACGCCTTGATCAGCATGGCAAAGGGCTGTTCGCGCAGGTGTATCAGGATCTCGTCTAGCGGGTGCTGGACCCACACCACTTCGGTGGTCACGGTGACGCCATTGCGGCGCATCGGCACCGCTTGGGTTTCGAGCCATTCACGGTGTTGCTGCACATACCCCTCGCGCATGACCGCCAGCGCCTGCTCATTGACCAAGCCCGCGGTGGCCAGGCCTTCGAGGTAGTCGAAAGCGACAATGTGCAAGGCCATCCCCTTGGCTTTAGCCAGCGCTGCAGCCCGGTCGTAGATCGGTGTCCGGCGCATCAAGGGCGAGGCGATGAAGAGAAGTCTTTGCGGGTTGGACATGGCACACCTCTACATTATTGATGGGCCACTCGATCATCTGCCAACGTCACGCAACGGGCTTGATGTTTATCAACTTCAATGCCCTGACCAACGGCCAGCGCTGCACGCTAGGCATTTGACCCAGATCAATGCTTCGAGGCTTTTTGCGCGCACGCTACCCCTAGCCAACAATCATCAGTATTGCCCGGAGGCGTGCGATGACCCTCATGAGAGCAGGTTTTTGTCGAGAAGAATCGTATTGTACTGGAGGACAAACCAGTGCCGGACATCGACCCGCTGGACGCGCTGGTGCGTATTACCACCACCACCCTGTGTGGCACCGACGTGCATATCCTGCGCGGCGAATACCCGGTAGCCAAAGGCTTGACCGTGGGCCACGAGCCTGTTGGTTACCCACCGTTTTAGTCTCGATGACATCGAGGCCGCTTATGAGTTATTCGCCCATCAGCGCGACGGCGTGATGAAGGTGGCCATCACCCCCTGACGTCCGCCGTTGCAGGCAGGAAGCCTTCGCTTTGCATCGATAGGCAGTCCTTTGTCTGACAGGCTCTGGAGGTTCCAATGAACGTCTATGTCGAGGAAATCCCCGAACAGCATCGCTGGTGGGTTCACATGGATGACTGGCGGGTGAGTTTCACTAGCCCGCGTGAAGCTGAAGAGTTCGTGCAACGGCTATCTACCCGGCTGAACGCACCGCACCCGCTGAACATGATTGCTGGCTGGCAACCTCGTGCGGGCTTGACTGAGGGGGATACACCGCTTGGCAGCCCCGACAACGCAGAGCGCCGATGCGCCAGGGAAGCTTGACATGTCCGGGCTAATCGATGTCAAAGCACTTGATCAACCTGCGCCGATGCGACGGGCAACGCCCATCCACCTCAAACCCCTCTCGACGCTGTGCGAAGAGTGCCGCGTCAACGGTTTGTGCTTGCCGACCGGCCTACCCGCGCAAGATCACGATTGCCTGGGCGCTTTGATCGGCCCTCGCCTTCGCATCCGCAAGGGGGCGGCGCTGTTCAACGCCAACGACCCGCTGACAACGCTGTATGCGGTGCGCTGCGGCAGTTTCAAGACCAGCCTGAACAATGCCGAAGGCCAAGGCGTGGTGATCAACTTCTGGATGCCAGGTGAGGTGATGGGGCTTGATGCCATCGCCACCGAACACCATGTGTGCGACGCCGTTGCTCTGGAAGACAGCGAAGTCTGCCCCGTACCCTATCGCCGCCTGCAAGCCTTGGCCCGTGACGTGCCCATGCTTCAGCAAAGCCTCAATCGCCTGATGAGCCGAGAAATCGTGCGCGAGCATGAGCGCGTGCTGATGCTGTGCAACCTTACGGCCGAAGAGCGCTTGGCGAGTTTTCTGCTGGGGTTGTCCAGACGCTTCTACAACCGCGGCTATTCCGCCCATGGCTTCATGCTGCGTATGTCCCGCGAGGACATGGCGTCATACCTGGGCTTGCGCCTGGAAACCGTCTGCCGGTCGGTCGCCCGCTTGCGCGCGCAGGGTATTGTTACGATGCGCGGGCGGCTTGTCGAGATCCTCGACTTGCCTGCGCTGATGGCGATTGAACAAGGGTGCCGCGAGGCGCACCCAAGTGCGCCCTGCGCGATGCAGTGACACGCGCTCACGGTCCGGTGGCATTGGGCATCGACCTGCTGCCGGGCCCCGGAGGGCAGCAGAATGCGTTCAGCGCAAGTCTTGAGCGGGGCAGGCTGTGGCCTGAATTGAGCGTGAGATCGCAATCAGCTGCACACCTGCGGCGCAAAAACAGCACAATAGGACGATTTCAGTTATCGCAGGCTCATCCATGCTCTACGTTGTCATGCTCGGCGGACGCCATCCTCGCGCCAGCATTGAAGTTCACGATGTGGTATTTGCCCAGGCCGACTCGCTGGAGCAAACCTACCCCCTCTTGCGCAACGCCTGGTTCGGCAGCCCCAAAGGGTTGCACATCGACTCCTGGCTGGAAGTGCATGGGGTGGAGGGTTACCGCATCGAATTCAGCCAGGCTGCGCCCCAGCCAGGGGCCCTGCGCCTGTTCTTCCTGAACCTGGGGGGCTATGAGCGGCAGGTGTTTGGCGAAGCGCATCGCTACTTACTGGTGGCTGCTCCGGACAAAGCCGCAGCCAAGCAACTGGGTAAGCAGCGTATGGCGGCGGGTTGGTTGAAGCCCCATACCGACGCGGTGCTCGATGTCGACGATTGCTTACCGATTGACCTGCTGGAAGGGCGCTATGTGCACCTGGTTGAGGGGGAGCATTACGGCATTGTGCAACGGAGCGATTACATTCTGATTTGAGTGACAGGTCATCAACGCCTGTACGTTCCCTGCAGATGACACGCGACTAAATCTCGCAACAGGGGGATCACATAGTCTCTTTGATTGTTTTGACCGTTATCGTTTTCGCGAAGAACCGCCGATTTGTTAACACATTCGCGCGGGTTTTAGCGTTTTCGCCTGTTCTCACCAGCGCAACAACCGGGGCCCCGCCAACGCCCCCACCAACGTGGGGACCAGCATGCCCAACAGGTACCAAGCCCCCCAGAACGGCACCTGCATTTCCGGGCAGTGCAGGCAATACGCCAAGGTTGCAGTCGAACCGGCTAGCAGCCCTGCGGCGCCACCGGCCTGGCGCAACCGTGTTGGGGCCAGGCCGCGCAATGCCCAGAGCACGGCGATGAACACCGGCACGCTCAGCAGCGAGATATTCAACGCGCAGGTACGCCAGGTACGGCCGAAGATCAACTCGGCACGGGCCTCGACCGGGGCGCCTGCCAGGCTGATCGCCGCACCCACCCAGACCAGCAGCAACGGCAGCCCCAACAGCCCCCAGGCCAGCCCACCCTTCACACCCGGCCGGGCCAAACGTTGCGTGAGCCATAGCGCAAGCAGCGCGAGGCTGCCAGGCAAGGCCAGCTTAGCCCAGAACAAAGGCGTTCGTGCCACGTCGGCAAGGTCGCTGCGCACGCCATAGAGGGCCACTGTCATCAGTACTGCGGCGAGCAGGCCCGCGAGCAACGCCTGGGCCAGGCGCCGCGCCAGGGCATGGCGGTCCACCGGCCCTTCGCCAGCGGCCAGCAGGGTAATCAG
>Ga0213826_1001398_pt1 | contig 10384 bp, 10 predicted proteins | sample MC6MC0899MG_FD_180668 | JGI IMG/M metagenome (GOLD analysis project Ga0213826, IMG submission 180668) | Enriched soil aggregate microbial communities from Iowa State University, Ames, United States - MC6-MC0899-MG | ecosystem: Environmental > Terrestrial > Soil > Unclassified | place: USA: Iowa...
GATCTTGTAAAAGGTATTGAAATTACGCAAAAAGAGGCTGCTGCAGCATTCGGTAACCCTGGCGTATATTTAGAGAAATTTATCGAGTACTTCCGTCACTGTGAAATCCAAGTTTTAGCAGATGGCTACGGTAACGTGGTGCATTTAGGCGAACGTGACTGTACGGTTCAACGTCGTATGCAGAAGTTAGTAGAGGAAGCTCCATCTCCAGCCTTATCCTCTGAGCGTCGTGCTGAAATGGGTGCAGCTGCAGTAAAAGCGGCACAAGCATGTAACTATGAAGGTGCTGGCACAATCGAGTTTATCTATGACTATCAAGAGGACAAGTTCTACTTCATGGAAATGAACACTCGTATTCAGGTTGAGCACCCAGTAACAGAAATGATTTCTGGTGTAGATCTTGTACAACAACAATTAAAAATTGCATCTGGTGAGAAGCTTCCATTCACACAAGATGATATAAAATTAAATGGTTGGGCGATTGAATGCCGTATTAACGCAGAAAATGCCTATAAAAACTTCATGCCTTCAGCAGGAACTGTTGATACGTATATAACACCAGGTGGCTATGGTGTACGTATTGATTCTGCTGTCTATGCAGGCTATACAATCCCACCATATTACGATTCAATGGTAGCAAAACTAATTGTTCACGCGGATACACGTGAAGAAGCGATTGCGAAAATGAACCGTGCCTTAAGTGAATTCGAAGTATCTGGTCCTGGAATTAATACAACGATTCCATTCCACCAAGCACTAATGAACAATGATGTCTTCAAATCAGCGCAATTCAATACGAAGTTCCTTGAAGAGAACGATGTATTGGGTGTAGCAGAAAAAGTGAAGTAAGCGTTCGCAAGTTTAAACCTCCTAGCTATTATTAGTTAGGAGGTTTTTTATGTCTAAGCATAACTAGATAGAAGACTTACTTGCAGGTAGGAAGATCAATCATAGAAGAAAGATTGACCGTTATAGAAGCTTAAACCGTACTAGTTGAAGTGTGAAAAAGATTATAAAAGTTCTATTTTATAGATAGAAGATCGTTATCTGGTGTTAACATACCATTCTTTGTTGAATAGTCTCCTATGTTTCTGTAAAGCACAGCTGTCTTTATCGCATGGCCTTCTTTCGCAAATACAAGAAGGAAAATATCTTCCCGTACATCTAATCCACTAATACTACCTTTAAACTGTATGTTCATTGTTTCTTCAATCGCATCTTTCGTTGTATAAGGTCCAAAAATTTGCGCTTTTTCCCAATCAAAATCCGTTAATTTATTTAGTGAAACTATAGTTGTACCATTATTTGCTTTTTCCATTATATTTTTCGCAAGCAATGTATCTTCACTAGCACTATTCCCCAAAAATAAAAAAAACATTGTAAACATGAGGACAACCCCACCGATGCCAAACAACCATTTTTGTAACATACTCTACCTCTACTTTATCTCAAATTAATTCTATATTATAGAAAGAATACTATATAATAGAAGAAAGAAATAGTCATCCCCCTGAAAAGGAGTGAAACAATGGATGCCAATATACAATAAGCTAGTGAGGGATAAAATTTTAGAAGTAATTGAAGCGAAGGGTTTATCCTATCATGCACGCATTTTAGAACCTAGTGAGCTGATAAAGGCAATAAAAGCTAAAATGATAGAAGAAGCTACAGAATTTTACGAAGCCGAATGTAGAGAAGAAAGTGTAGAAGAGCTTGCAGATATACTGGAGCTCCTTCATATCGCTATCGGTGTGCTAGGTGTAAGCTTTGAGGAGCTAGAAGAGACGCGTGAACACAAGAGAAATGCTCGTGGGGGATTTGAAAAGGGAATTTATTTAATCGATGTAGTGGATCAGTAAAGTCGGTTTTAAATTAAAACGGCTTTCGACAGCCAAACCTTCCTTTTTATAGTATAATAAATGTAAGTACAGCACTTGTTTGTGATGTGTAAGGGAAAGGATGATATTTGTATGGCAGAGAAAGTAGGACAATCTTTCGTACAACCAACACCTTCTGGGAAAGAAGAGCTTGGAAAAATTGAGGTAGCGGCAGAGGTTATCGAAGTTGTGGCTGGGATCGCTGTAAATGAGGTCGAAGGCATTGCTGCAACACGTGGTAATATTGCGACTGGTGTCGTGGAACGTTTCGGTAAAAAAGTACACAATAAAGGCATTAAATCAGGTGTAACGGAAACGGGTGAAATCGCTATTGATGTATTTTGCTCTGTGAAATATGGATATGGCATTCCTAAGGTAGCAAAGGAAGTTCAAACACAGATACGCCAAGCTATTTTTAATATGACAGCACTTGAAACAGCAGAAGTAAATGTGCATATTACAGGTATTCACTTCGAAAAAGAAGAAACTGTGGTTCATGAATAAAACGAAAAGGATTGCCCGATGATGATTCATCCGTAGGCAATCCTTTTTTTATGGGGACTTCTCTATTTGGAAATTCATTCATAATATTGTACCGTTTTACTTTATAATTCAATATGCTTTGGCTTTCTCCAGAATAACGCAAGGATGACACCAAGCACTAAAACGATTGTGGCAAAATAATATGGATAGTTCAAATTAATATCGAACAGTATTCCACCTAAAATTGGACCGAAAATATTACCAAGACTTGTAAACATAGAGTTCATACCACCAACAAACCCTTGTTCATTTCCTGCAATCTTAGATAAATATGATGTGACTGCTGGACGAATTAAATCGAAACCAACGAAAATAAAGAATGTGACAAACAAAATGGCAAAATAATGATTCACGATTGTCATCGCAAATGTTAAAACCGCTGAGAGGATCAGGGAATAACGAATGACATTAATTTCACCCATTTTCTTTGTCAGCCAGTCAAATAGTAATAATTGAGCCAGTGCACCTACAATCCCACTGCCTGTAATAATTATAGCGATATCTGATGGCGTAAAAGCGAATTTATGGTCAACGAATAAACTAAATAATGATTCAAACGCTGCTAAGCCAAACGATAGGACAAAAATAAGGATGAATGGAATGAAATAAAGCGGGCTAAAAACACGCTTTACACTACCTGAAATTGATGGTGATGCCTCTTCCTCATTTGTATCACGTGTCGGTTCCTTTAATAACAGAAGTGATAGAATAGCTGCCACAATTCCAAGTACTCCAGCCGCATAAAATGGTACACGTGTACCATATTCAGCTAAAAATCCACCGATACCAGGACCAATTATAAAGCCCGTACTAATGGCCGCACTCATATAGCCAAGAGCTTTTGGACGTTGAGATAATGTCGTAATATCAGCAATATAAGCTGTTACTGCTGGCATAATGAAAGCTGCACTCACGCCACCTAGCATTCGAGAGATAAAGAGAATTTCAATGGAACTTCCCAATCCAAATAAAAACTCTGATAGCCCAAAAATAAAAAGACCTGCAACAATCATGACTTTGCGGCCAATATTATCGACTAACTTACCAGCAATTGGTGATGCAATTAATTGCGTAATAGCAAAAGCTGCAACCATATAGCCAACGACAGAGCCCGAAATATGAAGCTCATTCATGATCGTCGGTAAAACAGGAATGACTAAACCAATACCTAAAAAGGCAATGAATAGATTCGATAGTAAAATTGCTAATGTTACATTTTGTTTCTTGCTCATAAAGTTCTCCTTCTATTCGTACACGATACATAAGATTGACATTCTACTAGAATATTTCCATGTAATACGATAAACCCTATAGTAACTATAGGGTCAAAAGATTTGTTTTATTTTGATGTTTTTTTATCAGTTTGGAAATTAACGTGGAGAGTTATACATAAAGGGAGATCATAAGTTTAGTGTTTTTTTTGAACCTTTAATTCAACAATGAATTTCTTTTCATGCTCTAAAGTAAGTGTTGCGGGCATATACAGTTCATAAACTTGTGATTCAAACGTTTCTGACTGAGCCATGACATAATTTCTCAATTTTTCATAAAATGAAAAGTAGGTATCGGGGTGGTAGATAAATGCAATACACACATATGTACCAGCTGGTATGATTGTTTGCTGAATGTTTGGTGACAGCTTCGAAAATGTTCGCTCTGTTAATAGCGGGGTGAAAATGGCATCATAAATAATTGCATTTACATCTTTATAAGGAGCAAGTGGAAATATACAACCATATCGACTATTTAATACACTGCCTTCCTTCTCGATAATCTTTGTAAGTGTTGCGTAATATGTATTGGTACTAGAAGTTGGTGTTAATTCTGTAGTTGTCACTTGTAGTACGGGCATTGCTTCTTCAACCTGAATGTATACCTCACCAAAGATGGGAATATCAATTTGTTCTTGTAATTGCTTTTTAGTTTTTAGCAACGTGTTTTTTACTTCGTTTAATCGCGAAATTTTTTCGTCAATTCTTAGTTCCTGCTGCGCTAAAAAGTCAAGCAGTTCTTCAGAAGTTAATTTGAGCGCTTTTTTTATATCTTCTAGTGAAATGCCAATATATTTAAGTGATTTAATGATATCTAAATAGAAAATTTGATTATCTTTATAATAGCGATAATTGGTATAAGTATCAGTATAAGCAGGCTTAAATAAATCTATTTGATCATAATAGCGTAAAGTTTGAACAGATAAATTAGACAGTTTAGCAACTTCACCGATTGTATAATAATGTTCTTTCATCATTGCCTCCACTAGTAATAGCTAAAGAAGTTTCGGATGGCATCAAAACGAATTTTATGCTTGCACTCTTCGCAGTTTTTTACAATTTGTGCAGATAGCTTCATATTGCATTGTGAACACCTCTGAAGATTCTTTCAATTTTCTTTATTATAACATTTTGTGAATAAAACGATCATTTTTGAATTATCATCACGAATTGTTAGTTGAGCAAAAAGTTTCTTGGAAAAGGTTTCAGATTATTGAAAACTTGCTTGAAATCGTGTTTCTCGTGCGATTTTATGCTATTATAAACCTTAATGCCACTTAAGAAGGAGAGCTTTACATGAAACGACATGAAGCACGCGAAAAAGCGTTGCAAGTTTTGTTTCAGCTAGACAATACAGATTTAACAGTTGAAGAAGCAATGGGCCATATTAAAGGCCAACCGACAAATGCCTTCTACGAAAAAATTGTTACTGGAACAGCTGAACATTTGGAGGAAATTGATGCTAAATTAGAACAGCATCTTGAAAAGTGGTCACTTGCCCGTTTACCTAAAATTGAGAGAACTGTCTTACGCCTAGCTGTATACGAGCTGTTATACATGCCAGAAACACCAAAAAGAGTAGTACTAAACGAAGCAATCGAGTTATGTAAAACATTTGGCGATGATAGTTCATCTAAATTCGTCAATGGTGTGCTTTCTAAATTTACAGAACAAGAATAATGTGTTGAATTGGAAGGAGTAACGAAGGTTTATGTCAAGTGCAATTATTAATGGTAAAGAGATTGGTCAAGAAATTCGTAATGCTGTAGCAGAGCGTGTAATTCGCTTAAAAGAACAAGGGTTAACACCTGGTTTAGCGGTTGTGTTAGTTGGAGACAACCAAGCTTCAGCTACATATGTGAGAAATAAACAAAAATCTTGTGAAGCAATTGGTTTGTTTTCTGAACTCATTAAATTACCAGAAGAAACGACGCAAGAGGAATTATTAACACAAATTCAACAATTAAATCAACGTGAAGATATTCACGGTATTTTAGTTCAATTACCACTTCCTAAACATATTGATGAGGATAAAGTCATTGCGACAATTGCTGTTGAGAAGGATGTCGATGGCTTCTCACCTGTCAGTGTTGGGAAAATGATGCTTGGCCAAGAAACATTTTTACCTTGTACACCTTTTGGCGTAATGAAGCTTCTTGAGTATTCAGGAATTGAAATTGCAGGCAAACATGCTGTTATTGTGGGGCGTAGTCATATTGTTGGTAAGCCAATGGGACAACTACTATTACAAAAAGATGCAACTGTCACTTATACGCATTCCAAAACACCAGATTTACCTTCATTTACAAAACAAGCAGATATATTAATTGCTGCTGTTGGACGTGCAAACTTTATTACGAAAGAGCATGTTAAAGAAGGGGCCGTTGTAATTGATGTTGGCATTAATCGTGATGACAACAACAAACTATGCGGTGACGTAAACTTTGCCGATGTAGATGGTATTGCATCTCATATCACCCCTGTACCAGGTGGTGTTGGACCGATGACCATCACAATGTTACTATTCAACACAGTACAAGCAGCTGAAAATAAGCTGGCTAATTAAATAACCTTTTCAAAGAGTCATCTCAGCATCGTGTTGAGATGATTTTTTTTATGCATTCTTGCCAGAACTTTTATGTTAATTTTGACGTCTAATGTAACGTTTGGGACATACATACTTAGAAGGAGGTTTTTATGGGAAATATCGATATTGTGTTAATTATCAAGCATATCATTATTGGCCTTGTCCAGGGATTTACAGAGCCAATTCCAGTATCGTCAAGTGGACATGTTATGATTGCCAGCGAAATACTTGGGCTTGGTGAACAAGGGTTTACGTTCGCCATTTTAACCAATACAGCATCATTACTTGCTATTATGTATATTTATCGAGAGGATATTGTTCGGCTAATCACTCATTTTTTCCTGTACTTGAAGACACGTGATAAACGCTACAATGCTGATTTTCGTTTTGCATTGTATATCATTATAGGTTCTATTCCTGCTGGCGTTTTAGGGGTTTTATTTAGTGATGTCATTGCTGATAACGTGAGTATGACGACAATCGCACTGATGTTATTTGTTACAGGTGCGGCATTATGGTTGATTCGTAATATGCGTGGGAAGAAAAAAGATGCGGATTTAAGCGCGAAAGATGCCATTATTGTTGGTTTAGGGCAAGCAGTCGCTTTAACACCTGGTATTAGCCGATCAGGGGCCACTATTATTTCAGCTATTGCAGTAGGGATGAGACAGGATACAGCCTTACGTTTCTCCTTTATGCTTTATATACCAGTGAGTTTAGGTGGGGTTATTTTAGGGATTACAGATTTTTTAGATGAGCCTAATAAAGGTGCATTAGCACTTCCTTATGCAGCCACTTTTATAGCTACACTAGTCATGACTTACTTTGCCATGCGTTGGTTTATGGGCATTATGAAAAGTGGCAAGCTTAGCTACTTTACGTACTATTGTTTTATTGTAGGCACGCTATTATTACTATTCTATTAAAATGAAAAGTCTCATAACGAATGCTGTTATGGGACTTTGTTTTGTAATTCATTTAATAGTCGATTTCTATTAGTTAGAACGTGTATGAATATGTTATAGTTGTTTTTTGATAGATAAAAGATAGGCATTTTTTCTTGCAAAACTGCATTTTGACGCGTCAACATCAGTAAAAAATGTTATGATAGGTGTAGTTTTTGTGAAAAACTTGATCTTAGTAAAGGAGCCGAAAACATGTCCTCTGCTTCTTATTTAACTGTAAAAGCATTAACAAAATATATTAAACGAAAATTTGATGCAGACCCTCACTTACGCGAAGTGTATGTAAAAGGTGAACTATCAAATGTTAAGATTCATCAATCTGGTCATATTTACTTTACATTGAAGGACGATGGAGCACGAATCGCGGCTACAATGTTTAAAACGGCTGCCACGAAATTAGCATTTGAACCAAAGGAAGGTATGCAAGTATTTATCCGTGGTGATATAAACGTTTACGAAGGCTATGGTACTTATCAGCTATATGCCCAGGAGATGCAACCTGATGGAATCGGTAGCTTATTTGTTGCCTTTAATCAATTAAAAGAGCAATTACAAAAAGAAGGACTTTTTAAATCGGAATGGAAACAATCGATCCCAAAGTTTCCTGAAAAAATTGGTGTGCTAACATCGACAACAGGTGCAGCGATTCGAGACATTTGTACGACTTTAAAGAGACGTTATCCCCTTGCGGAGATTTTAATTTATCCAACACTCGTTCAAGGAGCTCAAGCGGCACCAAATATTGTGCAAAATATTCAACGTGCCAATCAAGATGCAACTTGTGAAGTGTTGATTGTTGGGCGAGGAGGAGGCTCTATTGAGGACTTATGGGCATTCAATGAGGAAATAGTGGCACGAGCTATCTTTGACAGTCGAATTCCTATTATAAGCGCAGTAGGTCATGAAACTGATACGACAATTGCCGATTATGTCTCTGATTTACGTGCCCCAACACCAACTGCCGCCGCTGAGATGGCTGTACCAGATCAGGCGGAGCTATACCAGCGAGTACTTTCGCAAAAATCACAACTTCATCAGATGGTTAGGTCGCAACTTATGGCTGAACGACAACGTCTTAATAAGCTCCAACAGTCTTATCCATTGTCAATGCCAGAAAGACTTTATCGACCGTTTACTGAAAGATTGGCTCAGCTTGAATCAGGATTGCAAACAGCTATGCAGGTAGATTTGATGAAGAAGAATGCTAAGCTTCAGCAATTACATAGTACGGTGGTACAACATTCACCAAAAAAGGCACTTGCTTTCCATCAACGGGAACTCGAAGCGCGCATGCAACAATTAACACGTGCTACAACGTATTATGTAGCGAAGCAACAACAACAATTTGAGGCAACTATTCGAACATTAGAAGCTTTAAATCCACTATCAATTTTAACAAGAGGATTTACAGTCGCTTACAAAGATCAACATATGATCAAATCATCCACTGAGGTGCAAAAGCAGGATCAACTGACACTGACCTTCTATGATGGGAAGGTTGTGGCTGAGGTGAAGGATATTTTGCCAAAGAATGAGGGGGAATCGTTGTGACAGAAAAACAACAAACTTTCGCAGAAGCCATGACAGCATTGGAAGAAATTGTTCGCCAGCTGGAACAAGGCGATGTGCCATTAGAAAATGCGATTGATTTATACAAGCAAGGAATGGAGCTATCAAAATTTTGCCATAGTAAACTGCAACATGCTGAGGAACAGCTCGTATCTATTGTCCAAGAGACAGGTGAAACAACAGCATTTGATCCACTAAAGGGAGAGAATTAGGAAATGAATGAGCCATTAAAGTACTTTATCGAAAGCAACATACCACAAATCGAAGAAACTATGTTTGCTCTTGTTGCAAAAATTGATGCTCCATCAGATTTAAAGGACTCCATGCTATATTCATTAAAGGCAGGCGGTAAACGTATACGCCCACTTTTTGTATTAGCAGTTCTTGAGCTTTATCAGAAAAATTTACAGGATGGTTTAATTGTAGGGGCTGTCATTGAAATCATTCATACGTATTCTTTAATCCATGATGATTTACCAAGCATGGATAATGATGATTTCAGAAGAGGGAAGCCGACGAACCACAAAGTTTATGGTGAAGCACTTGCAACACTTGCTGGAGATGCATTAAACACGCTGGCGTTTGGTATTTTAGCACGCATGGATCTAACAGCTGAAAAGCGTATTGAGCTTGTTCAATTGTTAAGCGTTGCCGCAGGTGCAGAAGGCATGGTTGGTGGTCAAGTACTTGATATGGAAGGAGAGCAGCGCCAGCTTAATTTAACTGAACTGGAACAAGTCCATGTCAATAAAACAGGTGCTTTATTAAGATTTAGTATTGAAGCGGGAGCAGTATTAGCAGATGTGTCGGATCAAGACCGTGCTACTTTGAAGGAATATGCACATCACATTGGCCTAGCTTTCCAAATTCAAGATGATATTTTAGATATCGAGGGAACGACAGAGGAACTAGGGAAAACAGCCGGGAAAGATGTTGCTAGTGATAAGAGTACTTATCCAGCACTTTTAACGCTGGATGGAGCGAAAGAAAAGCTTGCTGAGCATTATCAACATGCCATAAATGCACTCGATCAATTACCAATAGATACTAGCTTATTACGAGACTTTGCAGCATATATTGTTCATCGTAAAAACTAGGAGAAAATCAAGGCGTATAAGGAAAAGAATGTGCTAGAATAGGTGGGAACGTTTGCAAATTGTAAACAATGGAGTGCTCGTACTTTTAGCATATTGATAACACTGCTATAATGGTGAAAACACAATGCGGTGAATATTTTATTGAAAAGGTGTGTGAGAAAGGTGGATTTAAACAAAATAACTAGTCCATCCTTTTTAAAAAACTTAAATAAGAAGGAGCTTGAGCAGGTTGCTCAAGAAATTCGTACCTTCTTAATCGAAAAGTGTTCTGTCACAGGTGGGCATATCGGGCCGAATTTAGGAGTAGTTGAGCTTACGATAATGTTGCATAAAATGTTTGACAGTCCAAAAGATAAGTTTTTGTGGGATGTTGGCCACCAAGCTTACGTGCATAAAATTTTAACAGGTCGTGCGAGTCAATTTGACACACTACGTCAGTTCAAAGGGCTTTGTGGATTTCCAAAGCGCGTGGAGA
>Ga0213826_1001401_pt1 | contig 10370 bp, 6 predicted proteins | sample MC6MC0899MG_FD_180668 | JGI IMG/M metagenome (GOLD analysis project Ga0213826, IMG submission 180668) | Enriched soil aggregate microbial communities from Iowa State University, Ames, United States - MC6-MC0899-MG | ecosystem: Environmental > Terrestrial > Soil > Unclassified | place: USA: Iowa...
ACCAGCGCGCCCCGCGCACTGGCACGCTGGTCGTCACCAACACGGCCAAGGCCGACAACCGGATCGGCATCAACTTCAGCGCCAACGATGCAGGCCTGCTCGACGTCGACTCCGGCCAGACCATCCGTATCAATGGTGTTCTGAAGAACACCGATGGCCGGACCTTCCTGACCAGCGAGAACGGCAGCATCGTCAGCGCATCGCGTGATGCCAGGATCATCACGAACCAGTTGACCCTCGACGCGGCCGGCAGCATCGGCAGCATTGTCGGCGCCCAGGCCGGCGAAGCCGCCAATCCGCTGGATGTCCAGATGGTGTCCTACACCAACGCCAACGGCGCCACCGTGGCCGCCGGCAACCTGGTGGCCCGTGCGGGCGGTGACATTGCGCTGGACGTGGATTCGGCAGCCAAGGTGCTGATCAACGCCGGCAGTGGCACCGGCCGTGGCGATGTGTGGCTGCGCGCCAAGTACGACATTGAAGGTGCGGCCACCGGCAATGCTGCGTCGATCATCGGTGCCGACATCACCCTGGACAGCGTCTACGGTGCCATCGGCTCGCTCTCCCGGCCCCTGGTGGTCGATGCCGGCGAGCGTACCCGCAGCGACGGCGTGCTGGAGGGTGGGCTCATCTCGGCTCGGGCGACCGGTGACATCGCATTGCGCGACCTTGGCGGCGACTTCTGGGTCCAGCGCATCGAATCGCTGGCCGGCGACGTGCTGATCGAGGCCCCCTCGGGCTCGATCTACAGCGGCTCCCAGCGCGCCTCGTCCAGTTTTCTCAACGAAGCACAGCTGGCCAGCCTCCGCGACAACCTCAAACTGTTCCAGGGCGGCGGCCAGCAGTCGATCATCAGCTATCAGAGCCAGGTTGACGCCAGCTACGCCGAGTACTTCCAGCTCCGCTCGCTGGGCAGTGTCGTGGATGGGCGCTACGTGGCCGGTGGCACCGCCATCAACCTGTTCCGCGCCATGGCAGAAGCCGCGCGGGGCGGCAGCCTGGACGATGCAGGGGTAAGTGACTACCTCGCCGAGCGCTTCAACCGCCTGGGGACGGTGTTCACCGACGCCTTCGGCACCGGCTGGCAGCAGGAAGCGATCTTCGCGGTCTTCAACGCGGGGTACCGCTATGAGCTCGCGGCCAGCGCTGGCGACAGCGCCATGGTGGCCGCACGCAAGGCTGTCCTTCTTGATGGCATGACGGCTGACTCCCAGTGGAGCCAGGATCAGCTGCGCTATGTGTTCAATGCCAATGCACTGGAACCGTCCACCGGCTCGGCCCTGAATGCCGAACCGGTCATCATCGGGCGCAACGTCACCCTGCGTGCCCGCGATGACCTCGGTCGCCTGGACAAGGAATACACGGTCAGCCTGGCGGACGTGAACAGTGGCAACCTCAGTGCCGAGGCGATGCTGGCCATGCGGCTTGCGACCACGCCGGGCGACGTGCAGATGCTCGATGCAGCGGGCAACGTGCTGACGCCCGATCAGGTGCGCGGCGGTGCCGTGGTGGTGTCGCTGCGCATCCGCAGCACGGCACCGGTGGTCCTGGCGGCCACGGGCGGGATCGATGCCGATGTGGGCGGCGATGCCTACCTGCAGGGCAGCACGTCGCTGGCGCTGGACAGCTTCACTGCCGGGGGCAACGTGCGTATCGGCAGTGACGGCGATATCACCGATACCGGCGGCAGCGCCGCCGGCGCAACACTGAGCGTCGGCAAGGACCTCAGCCTGAGCGCCCTGCGCAGCATCATGGGCCACGATGGTCAGCCGCTGCGCGTGCAGATCAACGGCAGCCTGCTGCTGGCCAACGCCGGTGAACATGTGCGCCTGGCGCAGCAGGCCGGCAACCTGCGCATCGGCCTGGTGAGAGCGAATCAGGACGTGGTCCTGGATGTGGGCGATGGCAGCCTGCTGTCCTACCTCAAGGGCGTGAGCACGCTGACCGGGCGCGACATCCAGCTCGCCGTGCGCGACGACATCCGCGACGAGGACGGCACTTCGCTGGCCCTGCGGATCGTGGCCGGCGGACGGCTGGATGGCGTGGCGGGAGGCCAGGTGCGCCTTTCCAGCGACGTGGACATGCCGATCGGCACGCTCACCGCAGGTGGGGACCTGCAGCTGTTGAGCACCACGGGCAGACTGAGTGCGCTGCAGTTGCAGGCCGGCGGCGATCTGCAGGCCACGGGGTATGGCGGTGCCGAGCTGGGGGTGGTGGAGGCCGCGGGCGAGGCGACGGTCAGTGCCCCGATGGGCGATATCCGCATTGGCAACCTGCGCGCTGCATCCGCCCATGTCGCCGCCGGTGGCGGCCTGCAGTTGGGGGATGCCGCCATTGACCAGGTGCTGCAGCTGCTCTCGCTGCAGGCCACATCGCTGGCTGCGGGGGCCCAGGTCAGCGCTGGCGACAGTGTGCAGATCGACGCCGGCGGCTTAGCGATGGGCGCCGGAAGCCAGTTGAATGCTGGCCGGGTGGTCGCGGTGCGTTCCAGTGCGGATATCAGCGTGGGCCAGCTGGCCGTGACCGGTAACACGGCCACCGGCAACGTGATGCTCGAGGCGGACGGTCGTATCCACTCCAATGGGGATGCCGCGGTCAATGTCGGTGGCGGCAGTCACGTGCTGGCCAGCCTGCAGGCGGGCGATGGAATCGGCAGTGATGCGCAGGCCATCACGGTCGATGTCGGCCAGCTTGCGCTGGCACGCAGCGACCGCGGGGACATCCACCTGCGTCTTCCCAACGGGGGTGTGGTGGGAGACGTGGTGGCCGCCTCGGGGGCGGTCTCGTTGCACAGCGACGCGCATCTGCAGGCGGATCTGCTGGATGCGGCAACCGACCTCCAGCTGGAGACGGCGTCTGCCGACATCGGCCGCCTTGATGCTGGCGCCGATGCCGTCGTGAACAGCACCGGCGCGCTTGCGGTGGCCCTGGGGAGGGTCGGCGGCGATGCGCAGCTTCACAGCGCCGGAGCGATGCGCATTGGCGAGCTGCAGGCGCAGGGCGCACTGAACGCGGCCGCCGGTGCCGCGCTGGTGGCGCAGACGCTGTCGTCGGGTTCGGCAATGCAGCTGGATGCGTCCGATGCGTTGGAGGTGCAGCAGCTGCGCAGCGCCGGCGATCTTGCCGCTGCGGCAGGCGGACTGCTCGGCATCGGCGACCTGGTGGCCGATGGCGATGCGCGCCTTGAAGGCCGTGCGGACGTACGCCTGGCCCAGGGGGTGGTCGGGCAGTCGCTGGACGTTGCTGCGGCCGGCACGCTGGATGTGCGTGCCGCCACGGTCGGTGGCGACTTCATCGCGAACGCTGGAGGTCTGCTGGCCATCGACAATGCTGCCGTGGGGGGGCAGGCAAGTATCGATGGCGGCACGGATGCGCAGCTTGGCAATGCAACGGTCGCGCAGTCACTGGTGCTCAACGCGGGCGGCGCCATCACCGTCGGCAGCGCGGCTGTCGATGGCTCGATGACGCTGCGCGCCGGTCAGTCGATCGATGTGGGCACGGCAGCGATCGGGGTGGATGGTGACTGGGTTGCAGGCACCCACCTCTCCGCCGATGAAGTGACCGTGGGCTGCAACTTCCGCGGCGATGCCGGTACCGGGTTGGCCATCGGCACGCTCAACGCAAGCTGCGGTATTGGCCTGTCCGCCCATGATGCGCTGCGGTTCGACGCGTTGCAGGCGGCCGGCGGCATCGCGCTGGCATCGCGGGGCTCGGATGTACAGGGCCGACAGCTGGACGCGGGGACCCTGCAGGTGCAGGCCGCAGGGGATATCCGGATCGAAGCGGCCCGCGCCGGCGGCGACCTGGTGGCGACCAGCGGCGGCACCCAGCAGTGGGGCGCGTACCAGGCCGGTGGCAATGCAGCGCTGCAGGCAGGTCGGGATATCCAGTTCTCCAGCGGCCGTAGCGGTGGCGCCCACTCGATCATTGCCGGCGGTAGCATCGGCTTCGAGCGTGCCAGCGCCGGCACCACGGCCTACATGGACGCACAGGCCGGTTCGTTGGCCGGTGGCCAGTTGCAGGCAGCCGCTGCACAGCTATCCGCGCGCGACACCTTGTCGCTGGCTCAGGCGATGGTCGACACCCGTTTGAACCTGGCTGCCGATGATGTGCAGGCACAGGTAAGGCAGTCCGATGCGGGCGAAGGCGTGCTGACCACCACCCTGACCGGCTATCGCAATGGTGTCGCCAGCCGGATCGTGGTGGACGTGCAGCCGCGCGATGCCTGGCTGATCGATGCGCTGCAGGCCATGGAGGCACAGCTGACGTCCTCCTCGTCGCGCGTGGCCATCGCCGATGGCCATGTGGAACGCAGCATGAGGCTGACCACGCCATCCCTGCAGCTGCTGATGGACAACACCAGCCCGGTACTGCGCCCGGCGGATGCGCAGCTGATGCAGTTGAACCGCCGCTTCCATCTGGCGGCCGATGGCCGGCTGCTGGATACCAATGCCTATGTACTGCGGTTCAACGATGGCGTCCGGGTGAGCAGCCCGAACTACAACCGCGAGCACATCGATGCCGGGCCGGCCTACCTGGGCGAAAGCGCGGTGCGCTACATGGGCCGCATGCTGAATCTCCGGTCGCCGGAGATGGCGGTGCCCGCCCGTGCGCCTGCGGAAGGTGATGACGCCAAGGCCCGTGACGTGGTGAGCCCGGCCATCGGCGGCGCGGTCAACCTCGGGGCGCCCAACTGATGAACGACGGAAAAAACACCATGTACCGAGGGATGCTCCTGATCGGCAGCGCGCTGCTGCCTTGTCTGGCCCATGCGCAGAGCAGTACCGGCACCGCGGGGAGGGACACCTCGCAGCGCATTGATGGCTACTACGAGCAGCGCCAGCCGTTGCAGCCGGCGCGACCGGTGGTGGATCCGGTGCAACCGGCGCCCCCGCCGACCGAGCAGGGCGGGATGGCCAACGCCCGTGGCAGCTTCGTACTGAAGGAGGTCCGCTTCAGTCCATCGGCGCTGCTGCCGGAGGCCACCCTCGATGCGATCGCCGCCCGCTACGAGGGCCGCGAGGTCCACCTGGCCGAGCTGGAGACACTGGTGGCCGAGGTCAATGCCGCTTACGAGGCGGCCGGGATCAGTACGGCACGGGCGCTGCTGCGCGAGCAGTCGATCAACGAGGGGCGCGTTGACGTTACCTTGCTGGAAGGCACGCTGGGAACGCTGGAGGTGTCCGGGGAGGGCAAGGTCCCCGTGCGCTTTGTCGAGCGGCGGGTGCGGCAGCCGGCAGGGGAGGTCGTACGCAGCGATCGCCTGCGCGATGAGCTGGTCTACCTCAACCGCACCACCGACCTGCAGGTGCGGGCACTGATGCGGCCGGGCCAGGCCGCCGGCCAGACCGACATCCTGCTGCTGGCCGATGTGCCGGACCGACGCAATTGGGGCGTGTTCGTCGATAACTCCGGCGTGGAGACCACGGGCCGGGAGCGCTACGGTGCGCACGGCCAGTTCTGGGGTCTGGCCGGAATCAGTGACCTGCTCGCCGGCTCGGTGGCGTGGTCGCGCGGCGGGCTGGAAGGGCGCATCGGCTACTCCGGGATCGTCAACACCCGCAATGGCCGGGTCGGTGCCAGCGTCTCACGCAGCCAGATCAACATCATCGACGGCGCGTACCGCAGTCTGGACATCACCGGCGAGTCGACCAGCTATGGCCTGGACTTCACCCAGCCATGGGTGGCCACGCCGAACTGGCTGCTGTCCACGGTCGCCAACGTCTCGCGCAGCAACTCCGTTTCGGATATCGGCGACGTGCGGGTGTCGGAGGTCGATTCGACGACCCTGACCCTGGGTATCAGCACCGGCTACCGCAACGACGGCTACGATTGGACGTTCTATCAGGGTGTGTCGCGCATCCGCACCGATGAGACGCTGGCCGTAGGGCGTGCCTTCACCACCGCCAACGGGTCCACCAGCTGGACCCAGCGCATCGGCGGCAGCGGCCTGCTGTACCGGGCGCAGCTGGGGTGGCAGTTCACCAACGGCGACTTTCTGCCGTCCAGCAACCTGTTCCAGGTGGGGGGCATCGGCAGCGTGCGTGGCTACGTGCGTGGCGCGCTCTCCGGCGTGAAAGGTTACTTCGGCACCGTCGAGCTTCACCGGCCCTACCGCCAGGCGCACGATGTCTACGTGTTCTTCGATCACGGCGAAGTCCGCGGCGACTATCCAGCCTCGGCCAGCATCAGCAGTGTCGGCGTCGGCCTGAATGGACAGCTCGCCAAGCGCTACGGCTACAGCCTTGACCTCGGCCACCCGCTGGACAAAGTGCTGCAGGACGATGACGGCCTGCGGGCGGACTTCCGTATCAGCGCACGCTGGTGATCGGCAGGGCCGGCCGGGCGCACGGCTCCCGGCCGGCGATGAGGCCGGCCGGGAGGTCGAGTGGTCGCATTGTGAGAATGATTCGCATCAAACACGTCGGCTGGCTATGATGCGGGTCCTGTCCGTTACGAGCTTGAGCCCGCCTTGAAGAGTGCACTGCCAATCAGCCCCATGGGCCGCGTTTTCGCCACGGTGGCCTTCATCGAAGCCCTGACCTGGGCCGGGTTGTTGATCGGCATGTACTTGAAGTATCAGGCGGCCGATCCGACGCCGGTCGGGGTCAAGATCTTCGGCCCGATCCACGGCGTGGCCTTCATGGTCTACGTGGTGGTCGCGGTACTCGCCGCCATCCGCCTGCGCTGGCCGTGGTGGGCCGCGCTGCTGGCATTGGCGGCGGCGGTGCCACCGTTGGTGACGCTGCCGCTGGAGTGGTGGTTCAAGCGTCGCGGGCTGTTGTTGGCGCCGATTACACGTAATGGCTGACCACAGCATCGGGCCTCTATGTTCGCTGGCCATATGCAGTGAAGAAGGCAGTGCTGCCTGCAATTGCAGGTACTGCTTCAATTGAAGTGATGTGTCCCGGTCGCGGGTTTATTATCGGAGTGGTTTGGACGTAGAGCTCGCCGATGCGCTAGGGAGTCCGATTGCGATTCAATATTGTTAGGCACCCGAAGTCGCCGCAGACCAAGGTTGGCCTGCGACGATTCCGCGTGGCGAGTCCCCCTACCTCCGAATGTCTGTAGCGAGTTCTGAGTGGTCTCTGCAAGCTTGCATGCAGTTCGCATATTCCTCCCTACACTTTACCGGGTCCTCCCCTATCCTCAGGCAGGCCTTGTAACCATAGTCGCATTGCTTTTCACAGAACGGGGGTGCGCCTTCCGCTACGTATGCTGCGAATACAGCGACCCCCGAGATGATAGCTACGGACAATAATCGGACCATCTGCATGGTATCTCTCCGTCATGGGCCTGATCATTCAGGCATTCTGATAGTGGATGCAGACAATTTCGATTTTTGCAACGCAACGCCCAATGTGAGTTTGGATCGAAAGATCTAATCGAATCAGTGCGTTTAAGAGGCTGCAATCCGTATTTGCCGATAGGCCCAGCTTCTCACGGCGATGTGGCGCACTGGCGAGGCGCCAGCCAGCGGCAGACGCGCCGCATTAGCGAGTCCAAACGTGCATATGGATCAACCAGCCCCCAACACCGACAGAATCTGCTTCGGCGACTGGAACCCCGCCAGCCGCGCGGTTTCGTGACCGTCGCGCACCACCAGCAGCGTCGGCGTCTGCCGCAAGCCTAGTTCGCGGAACAGTCGTTCACCGACTGTTTCCAGTTTGACCTTCAACAGCGTCATCCCGGCGTCCGCGATGGCGCCGGACACGCTGGCCAACGACATCTCCAGCATCCGGCACCCCGGGCAGTCGTCCTTGTGGAAATCCACCAGCAGGGCCGGGTGCTCGCGCAGGGCGGCGTAGTAGTCCTCGGGGGTCTGGGCGTGCAGGGTCAGCATGTCGTCTGTGTCTCGGTACGGGCCAACACGGTGTCGGTCCACTGGTGGATGGTGTGGGTGTCTTCGGCGCCATGCGGCATCTGCTCGATCTCCAGCACCGGATGAGGGGAGCTGAAAAACCTTGCCAGCCGGTGCGCGGCGCCGCAGTAGTACTCCTCGCCCCATTGGGTCTCGCCGGTGCCGAATACCGCCACCGGGAACGGCAGGGGCAGGCCGAAACGGTCCCGCAGCGCGGCCACGCCGTCCTTCATTTCCGCCGGGGTACGCCCGGCGTTGTCGGTCCATGAGCCGAGCAGGCACAGGGCCGGCGCCTCACCGGCGAGCGCCACGGCCACGTCGCCGGCATCGACATCGAGCCAGTCCACGCGGTGCCCGAGCGCTTCGCAGCGGGACCGGATCAGCATCGCCACTTCGCGGGTGTTGCCGCTCAGCGAGGCGAAGGCCAGCAGGAGATGCATCGCCTTGCCTCCTTACAGATCATCGAACCCGTTGTCCGCGTTGGTTTTCTTGTAGCTGGCGTTGCGCATCTCGAAGAAGTCGGTCTTGGTCTCCGTGAAGTTGTCCGCGTAGGCCTTGATCCACGGCATCACGTTGACGTTGGTCTCGCTGTACAGTTTCTCGATGCCGAGCATGCCGGCCATCTTGTTGGCGCGGTACTTCACGTAGCGGATCATCTCGTCCACGTCGATGCCGTCGATGCCATCGAGCACTTCGCCGGTCCAGCGCGTCTCCAGCTGGATGGCGTGTTCGAAGGCCTCATGCACGTAGGCAGTCAGCTGCTCGCCCTGCAGCGCCGGGTTCTCGCCGATGATGGCGCGGATCAGCTCGCTGATGAACTTGGTGTGCGCCAGTTCGTCGCGGTTGATGAAGCTGATGATCTTGCCGGTGCCGGTCATGCGGTTCTGGCGGACCAGGTTGTAGAAGAACGCGAAGCCGGAGTAGAAGTTGATGCCCTCCAGGATCGAGGACTGGATCAATGCGCGGATCAGCGTCTCGGCGGTCTTCTCGCGCATGAAGTCGTCGTAGGACTGCATGATCGGCGCGTTGCGGGCCAGGATGGTCGGGTGGGTACGCGCGATCTCGAACACGCGGTTCTGGTCGGCCAGGCCGGCGATCGAGGCCAGCACATAGCTGTAGCTTTCGTTGTGGATCACCTCCTGCTGGCCGATGATCGCCGCATTGGCGTGCGCGGCGGGGTCGGTGATGTACTCGGCGACGTTGTAGATGAAGCGCGTCTGCGGGGAATCCAGCGTGGCGAGCAGGCCGATGATCGAGTCGTAGGCGTTCTTCTCGCGGGCATTGAGCTCGCCGTACTGGCGCGCGTCGCCCTTCATGTCCACTTCGTCGGGAATCCAGAAGTTGGTCGAGAGCTCCTTGTACGCCCGGTAGAAGGACGGGTAGGGGATGTCGTTCCAGTTCAGGATGCCGCTGGTGCGGCCATTGATGATGCCGGTGGAGCGGTTGGGGTGGCGCGGTTCGAGGATCTTGATGCGTTCGAGGGGGATGGCCATCGGGGTGTGTCCTTGGTTCTGTTCGGGCAGTGCGAGTTGCCGGCCAGCGGCCGGCACTACCGGGGCATGTGTGGGGTTGCCGGCCAGCGGCCGTCAGCTACCGGGTTGACCGTCGTCGGATACCGGGCTGACCGGGTCAGCTGCCGCACCATTCGCACTCAGAAATATCGATGTCGTTGGAGCGCACGTAGTAGGTCGTCTTCAGCCCTTCGCGCCACGCACTCATGTGCAGCGCGAGCAGCGTGCTGGCGCGGATGGTGCTGGGCACATACAGGTTGAAGCTGATCGACTGGTCCACGTGGCGCTGGCGGCGGGCGTTCTGGCGGATGCTGGCGAACTGGTCCACCCGGTAGGCGCCCTTCTCGTAGTACGGGTAGGTCTCCAGCGAGAGGCCCGGCGCGGCCACCGGGCGGCGGAAGTCCTTCTTTTCTTCGTAGTAGAACGCGCCGTAGACCGGGTCGATCGAGGCGGTGGAGCCGGCGATCTGCGCGGTGCTCATGTTCGGGGCGACCGCCATCAGCCAGCCATTGCGCAGGCCGTTCACGCCAACCTGCGCGGCCAGTTCGCGCCAGGCCGGGCTGTCATAGCCACGGGCGCGGAAGTACTCCCCGTTCTGCCACTCACTGCCGACGAAGGCGCTGTAGCGTCCCTTTTCCTTGGCCAGGGTCATGCTGGCCTGGATGGTCAGGTAGTTGATGCGCTCGTACAGGCTGTCGGCGTAGTCCTCGGCCTGGGCGGAGTTCCATTCCATCTGCTGCAGCGCCAGCAGGTGATGCCAGCCGAAGGTGCCCAGACCAATCGCGCGGTACTTGCGGTTGGTGATGGTCGCCTGCGGCACTGGCAGCTGGTTGAGGTCGATCACGTTGTCCAGCATCCGCACCTGGATCGGCACCAGCCGCTCCAGCACGTCGCTGGTCAGCAGGTCCGGCGCGGCGGTGACTGCGCGGCCGAGGTTGATCGAGGACAGATTGCACACCACGAAATCGCCGGCCTGCCTGGTCGTCACGATCTGGTCG
>Ga0213826_1001402_pt1 | contig 10361 bp, 7 predicted proteins | sample MC6MC0899MG_FD_180668 | JGI IMG/M metagenome (GOLD analysis project Ga0213826, IMG submission 180668) | Enriched soil aggregate microbial communities from Iowa State University, Ames, United States - MC6-MC0899-MG | ecosystem: Environmental > Terrestrial > Soil > Unclassified | place: USA: Iowa...
AATCTTCAGGAGAGCCTTTCGTGACTCACAGCAACCGCATGCTTCTCGGCGTAAATATCGACCACGTGGCGACGCTGCGCCAGGCCCGGGGCACGCGTTACCCTGATCCGGTCAAGGCTGCCCTGGATGCCGAAGAGGCGGGTGCCGACGGCATCACCGTGCACCTGCGCGAAGACCGCCGGCACATTCAGGAGCGCGATGTGGTGGTGCTCAAGGATGTGCTGCAGACCCGCATGAACTTCGAAATGGGCGTCACCGAAGAGATGATGGCCTTCGCCGAGAAGATCCGCCCGGCGCACATCTGCCTGGTACCCGAGACCCGTCAGGAACTGACCACCGAAGGCGGCCTGGACGTGGCGGGGCAAGAGGCACGGATCAAGGCAGCAGTCGAGCGCCTGGCCCGCACCGGTGCCGAAGTGTCGCTGTTCATCGACGCCGACGAGCGGCAGATCGAAGCCTCGCGCCGCGTAGGCGCGCCGGCCATCGAGCTGCACACCGGCCGTTACGCCGATGCACAGACGCCGACTGAAGTCGCTGAAGAGCTCAAGCGCATCGCGGACGGTGTCGCGTTCGGGGTGGGCCAAGGGCTGATCGTCAATGCCGGCCATGGCCTGCATTACCACAACGTCGAGGCAGTCGCGGCGATCAAGGGCATCAATGAGCTGAACATCGGCCACGCGTTGGTGGCCCATGCGCTGTTCGTCGGCTTCAAGGCTGCGGTGGCGGAGATGAAGGCGTTGATCGTGGCGGCTTCGCGCTGATCGAAACGTAGGCTGAAAGTCGTCAGCTTCAGGGTATTTTTAAAAGGAAGTATTGAAATGGGCGACCTAAGCCGCCGTTTTATCCCAATTGACCAAGCTGAAAGTGCCTACCAGGCCGACGCACAGAACCTACTTGCCCGGGAAGTTTATGAAGATTTATTGACGTTCATCGGCGAAGCGCAAAATAGATCTAAACTTGCTAGTGCCCAAAATCTTAAACTTGATCAATGCCGACTTCACAGTGCCATACTGCTCGATGGGAAGCGGGGGACTGGAAAAAGTTCAATACTTGTTAACTTGCCAACATATCTTGCGTCTAGTAAAGCGGATTGGATTGCCAGGGTTCACATACTTAAGCCTGTGGATCCCACTTTGCTTGAAGATCATAATGATCTTTTCTTGAATGTCATTGTTGCTGCTGTGCTTTCAGATAAACATATTCAGGCTGCACAAGAAGGGAGTGAGAGACATCGCAAAGAACTCGCGCTTCAATTACAAAGGCTAGGGCACTCGCTCGAAAAAATGCAATCCCAGGATGACACAAAGGGCTTAGATAAACTGCGAGCCTTCATGGGGAATCAGCAGTTGGTAGAAGAGGTGCACAATTTCTTCGAGCTTGCGCTTAAGATCATAGATAAAGATCTTCTAGTGCTGACTATTGATGATGTTGATACCTCGTTGAGTAAAGCGTTTGAAAATCTTGAAATTGTTCGAAGGTATTTGACAACACCCAAGGTGCTGCCAGTAATTAGTGGAGATGGTCGTCTGTATGATGAGTTGACCTGGCGAGACTTCCATGGGCGTATTTTGCAAGATTCCAATTATCGTCGCGCCGATGCCTATGAGCATGCTTACGATTTGGCAACTGAATATCAACGTAAAGTTTTGCCACTCCAATATCGTCTGAGAATGCCTGATGTATCAAGTTATCTTGCTGATCCATTAGTTTTTCTGTTGGATAGAGGGCGCTCGGGGCAGCAGCTTCAGTTGAGAGCATTTAGTGAATGGATTAACGTTTTTTTATCCGGGCCGGTTAATGGTTTGGAAAATAGCAAGTTAGTAGTTCCGTTAGGCTCGATTCGAGCGCTGACGCAGCTAGTATATCGCTGTCGTGAGTTGATTTCGTCCCTGCCTGAACGGTTTTATGATTATCGTGAGAGTGGGGATCTAGCACATTTCTACCAGATGCCAAATATACCACGCGATGTGATTGAGCAGTTTGCGGCGAGCTATGCTGAAATTCGTACTCATCATAAGCGAGAATATCTTCCAGCTTATAGAGTGTTCTTAAATGCGTTTGAGCGTATAGAAGGGGATAGTAATTCGACTTTAAACTTGATGCCTGGTATAGATGAAAGTGCATGGTGCTCTGCACTGCAGAGGCACTTTTATTATGATTCATATGGCGGGCCTGCGTATTTGGTTCTGACCGCAAAAAAGGACTGGGCTGAAAGGCTGGGGGGTATGGAGAGTGTTTTTGAAACCCCTCTGTTTCAGCCGAGAATGCATGAGGCCGCAGAATACAATTCATTTAAAAACCAAGCTGATCTTGAAACTTGGCACCGAGTGCTTAATGGGAAACTCCCGGAAGATTGGATAAAACGTCTGCCGAGTAAATCGATTTTGCCATATCCTGTGCCGGAAGTAGGTGGGAGTTTAGGGCGTATTGGTTGGTCTGCGCGAGGAAGTAGTCCGCGACAGGGCCTGGTGCTAGCGTTGATGCTGCATAGGAATTACTATTCAAGCTCACTTCGTGGCCGCATGGTGGGCGTGGGGCGAATAATAGAGCTAGTAATTTCAAGTCTTTTGCGAGAAGTTGAAGTTGACGAGATTGTTGGGTTATTGTCACGTGCCCCTTTTTACTCTACGGCAGCAGTTGCTGCAACTAAGGTGCGTATTGAAGTCTCGGGCGAAGAGGACTATCTCGAATCTTTTGATGGTCTTTTCAATCTCGGTGATTATGAGGTGGAGATTGAAGAACTTTCGTCGCAAATAAAAGAATGGCGTAAGCGACATGGTTTAGAGACGTTTAGGTTGTCGCCTTGGCTTGTATATAACGTGTTCAATAAAACTTTGAATCAAGCTGGTTTTTTCAATCCGTCATCTAAAAACTCACTTGGTTTGATTGATGTGGTCGAGATTTCGCAAAGTGCTTTTAATAGTTTGTGGGCGGCTTTTGGCAGCTTCGAAAAAGGTCGATTGTTTGGTTTGCCACCACTCGTTGCAACGGTAAATATCGGTGCGCCTAAGTTTTTTGAAAGTACGCAAACTTATACACAAAATATTTTGCCGTTTTATCCTAGGGCGAACTCGACTTTTGGCGTCAAGGAGGGCGATTTTTTAAGTAATGAGTCTGCTTCAGCAAAAGCGGTAGCTTGCTTCGGTAAAGTCACGAAAGCTGTTACGTATTTCTTAGGTGATCACCCACTGCGTGGATTGCTAGCTGTTGTAGCGAGTGAAGTGTTAGCTGAGGGGAAGGCTGAATTACCTAGCGGGCAGCAAGTCTCAGACTGGATTTCTCAACAGTTGGGTATTGAAAGTAATCGTATTAATATAAAAAACATAGAGCAAGGGTTGCGTGAAAAGTTCGATACCTATGATGAGCTAGAGTTTTTCAGTGAGGAGTTTCGCGAACGTTTCCCTAAAGTGCCTGCGGTTTATGAAATGCAAGTGTCATCCGCTATTGAAAGGCTCAAGAAAACCAAGAAGTATAGGTCATGATTAAACGCTCTCTCCTCGAGCTCGCCACAAGTGAGATGTTCACCAGTCCCATTCAAATTGATCTGTTACTGGATTTCCTTAGGGGGAAAGTGAAGTTCGCTCCCGCTGATGATTTCAATAATTGGCACGCGCAGCGTCTTGAGGGACTGGCCAAGTCACTGGACATTAATCACTCGCGACGTTTCCGACGCACCGATCTAGACCACGCTTTCGGCGGCTTGGTGCCGCAGGATATGTTCGAGTCGCCCAAACTGCCGATGTTGGACGCGCTGTTCGATAAGTTGATGGTGCGCAACGGCGACTATTTGCATTATCGCGACGATCAAGTTCAAGCCTACGCAAGATTGGCGGCCGATCTGGATCCCCTCTTGCTCACAGGCTGGCATATGGCTGGCTGGCTATCCAGATATGAGCATCTTAAGCCGTCTGACTTTCGCCGTATCGTTAATGGCCAGCGGCTGTTCCAAGCTCCAGCCAGCATCAGCAATAAGCCGTTCGCCGAGGGTCATGTGCACCTAGGCGGTATCGCGTTTGATAGTGTTGTACTTATAAGCAGCCTGTTCGCGGTGGACAGCGAATCAAGCTCCGACCGGGACACCTTGAGACGCTTGCGCCGTATCTTAGCGCAACTGATCGAGCGGGATCAGGGACAGCATATACCTCGCGACAAGGGTATTATCAAGAAATTGAAAATAGCCAGTGGCGATGAACCGTTTGAACCACCAATGCCCTTGAATTTGTATTGGCACTACTTTCAGTACAGTAGAGGCTCCGATCAGGCTATCGATGGTCCATGGTTGCTCAAAGAGGTAGCCAACGCGTTGAGGCCTCAACCCTCGGGCTCGCCACGTTATGCGGAAGGCTGGGCTTGGTTGGTCATCTGGCTATGGTATAGCTACCGCCATGAAGAAACTCCGCTTACTGTCCGTGTGGCCATATTCTACCTGTTCAGTGAACTGATGAGTCTTCGTAAACAGCTGATCATGGATGGCCAAGGGCTAACTAGGTTTGCCGACGACTATGCGCATGCTTCATTAGCTACGACCGCCAAAAATAGTGGGAACGCCGAGAACATCGCTCGAATGCTTTCTGCTCCTGGCGATCTAGTGGAGTTCAAAGTTTCGTCGAGTATGATCAAGCCTGAGCGTTTCTCGGAAATGGCCATTGCGATAGGAGCGGCTCAAGGGTCTCCTCTACCGGACGAGACGGGAGCCTTTGGATTTCCTGATTATCGCCAGATGGGGCCAGCGCACGAAAAGTACCTTCAAAGCAATGAGCGTTGGCACTTTTGCATGCATTTCTCACGTAGTTCTGCTGGAAGAAGGAAAAATAAGCAAGGGCGTCGATTGCCCCCCGAGCACGACGCAAAAAAATGCTGGAAGATTGCCGAAGATTTATTAAGTGCACTCGATTCTGAAAACCATACCGATCACTCGGCATTCTTAGGCGGCGTGAATAACCCCAATTTCCATTTCCAGCCCAGCCGTTGGCTGCGTGGCTTAGATGTCGCGGGTGATGAAAATGCCCTGCGTATTGAATGGTTCTCACCTGTGCTGCGCTGGATACGCACTCATGTCCATGCCCATCGCGAGGGTAACATGGCCACGCCGGGCTTTCACCTGAGTATCCACGCTGGAGAGGATTATGCCCACCCGTTGTCCGGCTTGCGCCATGTCGATGAAACCGTGCGTTTTTGCCAGATGCGCAGCGGCGATCGATTGGGGCATGCGCTAGCTCTGGGAATCCCTCCGCGCGACTGGTGCATCCGCCAGGGCGATATGATTCTAACGGTTGATGAGCATTTAGATAACCTCGTGTGGATGTGGCACTACGCCTGTGAACTAGGCGGTAGAGTAGAGTTGGCCAGCCGTATCATCAGTAGATTGGAACGCCGCATTGCTCGCTTTGCGAGAGTGGTTGGCTGGTGTAACGACCTTGAAGACATGGAGTTGCTGGCACCATTAACAGATGATGGGGAGGTAGCCTTATTGGCAGGTGCTCGGTTAGGGCCTAGCCCTGGTCTATTGTTCCAAGCCTGGCAACTACGGCAAAACTGCCACTTCCAGTTCGAGCAGAATCATCCTCTCGCGGCACCTGAGCACAAGCTGACCATCGCGGTGCCAGATTATGACTACTTGGCCCGAGGGAAAAATTCGCTGATTGGCGGCCAAAATGTTGCATCGGCCGTGGGCTTGTATTTACTACGCCATATGCTGATTAGAGCGGGGCGGACCAAGCCGCCGCGCACGGTAATTGTCGAGGTGGCGGGCGATGGTAAAGGTCCCCGATTGCATGAGTGTCATGACGGGGGGGAGGATATGCCGTTGCGTGACATAGATACTCTGGAAGAACTAGAGTTCATGCATGCCATTCAAGACTATTTATTGGACAACTATGACCGTAAAGGCCTAATTATCGAAACCAACCCTACCTCAAACGTATACATTGCTCGTCTTGAGCACCACGGTGAGCATCCGATCTTTCGTTGGAGTCCTCCCGATGATAGAGAGCTACACGCAGGTGGCGAGTTCAATCGTTATGGGCTGCGCAGAGGACCGATGCGCGTGCTGATAAATACCGATGACCCAGGAGTCATGCCTACTACGCTTCGCACTGAGTTCGAGCTTATGCGCGAGGCTGCTATTGATTTGGGCTATTCACGCACAGTTGCCGAGGATTGGCTTGAACGCTTGCGTCAATTTGGTGTCGATCAGTTCCATCGAAACCACCACCAGGTGTTTACCTCAATCTGATATCTCAGGGGCATTTGAATATCAAAGTAAAGCATGTCGGGCCTTCAGGTCGGCTGCTTACTTCGACTTTTCCACCATGCAACTGCATGATCGACTTCACGATCGCCAGCCCCAACCCGGTGCCCCCCTCAAGCCGAGAGCGCCCGGCGCCCACGCGATAGAAACGCTCGAACAACTGCGGCTGATGCTCTGCGCCAATCCCTACGCCCTCATTTTCCACCCAGACCCTGACATCGCTTGCGTGGCGCTCGATACCGAGGTCGATGCGCGTGCCTACCGGCGCATGCCGAATGGCATTGCTCAACAGGTTCGACAACGCACGCTGGAACATCAGCCGATCACCCAAGGCCGTACCCCAGCCTTGAAGGTGAAGCTCAATGTCCTTGAGCTCCGCGCTGATGGCAAACAGCTCCACCACCTGTGCAGCCTCATCGGCCAGCGCCAGGGGCTTGAGCGCCACCTGCGCCTGAGGCTGGCTAACCTGGGCGAGAAACAGCATGTCGTTGATGATGCGGTTGAGCCGGGTCAGCTCTTCGATGCTGTCCTCCAGCACTTCCCGGTAGTTGGCGTTGTCGCGCTCGCGGCTGAGGGTGACTTGGGCCTTGCCCATCAGGTTGCTTAGCGGCGTGCGTAGCTCATGGGCAAGGTCGTCGGAAAACTGCGACAACTGTTGCACGCCTAGGTCGAGCCGGTCGAGCATCACGTTGATGGCCCTGGCCAGCTCGCCCAGCTCTTGTGGCAGACCTCTGTCGGGCAGGCGGTGGCTGAGGTCCTGGGCCGAAACCTGGCCGGCCACCCGGCGAAAATGGCGCAAGGGTTTCAGGCTGCGTTGCACCAGTTTCCAGGCGCAGATGCCGATCAGTATCAACAGCAAGGGCAGGGCGATCAGGGTCGAGTGCAGGTAGGCCTGGAGCAGGGCGTTGTCGTCGGCGCGGTCGAGCGTCATCATCACCCGTACTGGTGTCTCGTCGCGCAAGCGCATCTGGCGTGTCGCAGTGAGCATTTGGTTACCGCGGCTGTCGCGCCATACGTGAAACGTCAGCCGGGCGCCGGTCGCCAGCGCGCCCACGCTCGACTCCAGGGCTGGGCCCAGGCTGAGCAGGTGCGGGTGGCGGCCCTCGAGCGCGAGCACGCTGAGGCTAAGGTTGTCGTGCCCCATGACCAGGTCGAGCAGGGGGTGGGCGCGGCTGCCCAGGTCCTCGCTGCGCAGGTCGACACGCAGGTTATGTTCCACCTGCAACATCTTGCGCGCGAGGTCCTTGCGCGCGCGGCTGTCGAGCTCGTGATCGAGCGCCAACACCGCCAGGCAGGCCAGTAGTAGCACTAGCAGGGCGCCCATCAGGGTCACGCTCAGGCCTAGGCGCAACGACAGGCTGGCAGTCTTCAATGGCGCGCCTCGAGCACATAGCCGACACCGCGCAGGGTATGGATCAACTTGTCTTCGAAGGGGTCGTCGATCTTCGCCCGCAGGCGCCGGATGGAAACCTCGACGACATTGGTGTCACAGTCGAAATTCATATCCCAGACCAGCGAGATGATCTGCGTGCGCGACAGCACTTCGCCGCTCTGGCGCATCAGCAGGTGCAGCAGGGAAAACTCCTTGGCGGTCAGGTCGATGCGCTTGGCGCCGCGCCAGGCCCGATGCCGGCCTGGGTCGAGTTCGAGGTCGGCGACCCGCAGGGTGGTGGGTTGCAGCGGCTGCTCGTTGCGCCGCAGTAGGCTGCGGATGCGCGCCAACAGCTCGGGGAATTCGAACGGCTTGAGCAGGTAGTCATCGGCGCCCAGGTCGAGGCCCTTGACCCGGTCCGCCAGGCGACCGTGGGCGGTGAGCATCATGATCCGCGTGGCGGATTCGGCGCGCAGCCGCTGGAGCACGCTCCAGCCGTCCAGCTCGGGCAAATTGACGTCGAGGATCACCAGGTCGTAGGCCTGTTGACGGGCCAAGTGCAGGCCGTCGATGCCGGTGTGGGCGCAATCGACCACGTAGCCGTTCTCACGCAGCCCCTGCTGCAGGTAATCGGCGGTGCGCAGTTCGTCCTCGATGATCAGTAGACGCATGATAGGGCTCGGTTGAATGAAAGACGGCGATTCTCGGCCCTGTAGCGGGAACAGGGTCAAGCGCCGGAATGTTACGCCATGCGGGCGCCGGACATCGCTGGATAACAGATTTGTAATCATGTCGCCATGTGCCGGACAGCTGCCGCCCAGCTTGCAGGACTGTAATGTGCGCCTCACCTTGGTGTTAGCTGGCGTGCCCCAGGATGGCCTCATCTGAACCACTCGATGAGGTAACCCTGATGAACCTGACTCGGTATGTGTTGTGGGTGCTACTGGCGCTGGGCAGCACCAGCGCGCTGGCGGAGGGCGGCGCAGAACGCTCGCGGCAGTTCTGGGAGGCGTTCCGCGAAGACCAGCAACGCCTGCATGGCCAGCCGGACCAGGCGCTGGCGGAACGCCAGCGCAAAACCCAGCAAACCACCGAGAAGCTGGCCAAGGACTGACTTCGACCTCCGCCTTTGCGTGCTCCCGCAACGACGGTTCGTTTGGCGCCCCAGGTGGGCGCCTGTTTTGCGTGTGCCAGGCGCAACGCCCGGTGCACCGCTGCAAATGGCGGAAAAACTGCCCGCTGCTGTGCGTCCTGTCGCTGCCTTAGCGTGGTCGGACCAAGCCTTCCCAGGGCTTGATTCGAGGAGACACGACCATGAGTACACAAACGGCTGAGTACGATCAGCTACAGGCGGATGCGGCAAAGACACCGGCCAAGCTGATCCAGGCCATGGCCGAGCGCGATGGTGAGGATGAAGGCGGGCTGACCCTCAGCCGCGAGCACATCATCACCCTCAATCGGTATGTCAATTTTGTTTTCGGCCTGCCATCGACCCCCGACAACCTGCAGCGCTGGCTGGGCTACACGCAGATCGACGAACCCGAACTGGCCCCCGCCGGCATGACCGCGCTGTTCGATGCGTTGCGTGGCCATGCGCGCAGCTGGGGCCCGCTTTCCGACAGCAACAAGAAGCTCGCCAGCGAACTGGCCTCCACGGCCGCGTCGATCAACGCTGCCGGGGAAACAATCGTCGATGAGTGCCGGCAGATTCGCGCGTTGGGCTCCGACATCAAGGCGTGGGACAAGGTCGTGCTGGGTACCCCGGTGAAACTGGACCGTGCCGACCAGCGGGCGGTTTCGTCGCTGGTCGATTACCTGCAGATCCTTCAGGAGGATGTGCAGCGCTACGCGGTGCGGGTCGCCACCGTGCGCGGCGAAACCGAGACGTTCCGCGACGCCGCGCGCTTCAAGCTGATCCCGGCGGTGAAGCAGAAGGGGCAAGCGGTCGAGCGCACCAAGGGTGATGGTGAGGTGGAGCGCCTGCGCGTGAAGCTCAAGGAGCTGGACGACGATATCGCTGGCTTGAGCAAAGAGTATGACCAGTACGTCAAGCAGGCGCTCAGCGGCCTGGCCGCAGGGCCGATCGGCGCGGTGATCACCGGCGGCATCTACGGGAGCAGGGCCGAGAAGGTTCGCAAGGAGCGCAAGCGTCGCCAGGCAGAGCGGCGTGCTACCAGCGAGCAACTGCGCGTACGGGTGAATTTGGAAGGCCGCATGGAAGAGATGGCGACCTTCGTCGACGAGCTCGATACCCGCTTGCAGGACGTGGTGACTGCGGCGTCCCACCTGCAGACCGCCTGGGAAATCGTCGGCGCGTACATCGACGCGTCGATCGGCAAGCTCGAACAGATCTCCGACAACCGCGCCTTGGCCAGGTTTGTCATTTATTTCCGGCAGTTCCTGGCGCAGTGGATACAGATCGAAAAGACCTCCCTGCAACTGACCCGCATTTTCGACGACGCCGCTTCGGCCCACTAACAGGTGAACGACCATGAATGACAATATCAGTGTGCTGCATACCCGCGCCAATCCGCCTGAATTGGGCAGCGTGTTGGGTGCAACGCGAAGCTTCACCGAAGCCTGGCAGCGCGGCGAGTTGAAATTTCAGCCGGTGATCCACGAGTCGCTGGAGCGCCACATGAAGCTGTTCATCAACTGCGCCGAGGTGATGGCGCGCAACGCCCAGCGCGTTGTCGCGGAGATCGCCAACGATCCACTGCGCGATATCCTCGACGCCCT
>Ga0213826_1001403_pt1 | contig 10356 bp, 10 predicted proteins | sample MC6MC0899MG_FD_180668 | JGI IMG/M metagenome (GOLD analysis project Ga0213826, IMG submission 180668) | Enriched soil aggregate microbial communities from Iowa State University, Ames, United States - MC6-MC0899-MG | ecosystem: Environmental > Terrestrial > Soil > Unclassified | place: USA: Iowa...
GCCCGCTCAGGGGCTCCAGCTCACCGGCGAGGTTCTTGATCAGGGTCGACTTACCAGCGCCGTTCGGGCCCAGCAGGCCGATCCGGGCACCCGGCGTGAGCTGCAGCTTGACCTTCTCGAGGATGGTCTTGTCGCCATAGCCCAGACGGCCTTCGGACAGATCGAGCAACGGGCTGGAGATTTTCTCCGACTCGCGGAAGACGAAGTCGAACGGCGAATCGACATGGGCCGCCGACAGCTCTTCCATGCGCTCCAGGGCCTTGATCCGGCTCTGCGCCTGACGGGCCTTGGTAGCCTGGGCCTTGAACCGGGCGATGTACTTTTCCATGTGCGCGCGCTGGGCCTGTTGCTTCTCGTAGGCCTGTTGCTGCTGCGCCAGACGCTCGGCACGGGTGCGCTCGAACGCGGTGTAGCCGCCACGGTAGAGGGTCAGCTTGCACTGCTCGACATGGGCGACATGATCGACCACGGCATCGAGGAAGTCTCGGTCGTGGGAAATCAGCAGCAGCGTGCCGGGGTAGCCCTTGAGCCAGTCTTCCAGCCAGAGGATGGCATCGAGATCCAGGTGGTTGGTCGGTTCATCGAGCAGCAACAGGTCGGACGGGCACATCAGTGCCTGGGCCAGGTTCAGGCGCATCCGCCAGCCACCGGAGAAGTCGCCGACCCGGCGGTCCATCTGCTCGTTGGTAAAGCCAAGACCCGCCAGCAACTTGCGCGCCCGGGCGTCGGCGGTATAACCGTCGGCGCTGTCGAGTTCGATGTGCAGGCGTGCCAGCGCAGTGCCGTCGTGGGCGGCTTCGGCCGCAGCCAGGTCGGCCTGGACCTTGCGCAGGCGGGCATCGCCGTCGAGTACATAGTCGACCGCCAGGCGGTCGAGGGTATCGACCTCCTGGCGCATGTGCGCGATGCGCCAGTCCGCAGGCAGCTGACAGTCACCGGAGTCGGGCGTCAACTCGCCGCGCAGCAAGGCGAACAGGCTGGATTTACCGGCGCCGTTGGCACCGATCAGGCCGGCTTTATGACCGGCGTGCAGGGTCATCTCGGCGCCTTCTAGCAGGCGCTGTGGACCACGCTGTAAAGTGAGGTTCGATAGTCTGATCATAATGGCCGCGGAGTCTACCAGCTTCGTCGGCAACTGGCGCGAGTGGGACCATGCACACCGACCTGTGGAATTTTGCCCTGAAGCTTTACGCCCGACCAGGCGTGGAAGCCGCCTGCCTGCAATGGCAGGACCTGGGTGGCGACGTCTGCCTGCTGCTGTGCGGCATCTGGCTTAGTGCCCGTGGCGTAGCAGCGAACGAACAACGGGTGCGACAGCTCACGGAGCTGGCCGAGACCTGGCAAACCGAAGTGGTGAAACCACTGCGCGCCCTGCGTCAGTCCTGGCGAGACGAGGCAGCCAGGGATCCGCAATTGACGGGATTGCGCGAGCAGGTAAAAGGTCTGGAGTTAGCGGCAGAACGCATCCTGCTGGAGCGCCTTGAGACGGCCTGCAAGGACTGGGCAGCAACGCCCGAAACCGCACTGGACTGGATAAGCTGGCTGGCCCCCGAAGGCGCCGGTGCGCATCACGACGCGCTGCACAGACTGCGCGCCGTGATGCTGACGACTCAGGACGCCGAAGACGGGGTCTGAGTGGCCGGTGTTACCGAAGCTGCTGGTGCAGACGACGCAGCGGCTGCCGGTGCAGGAGCAGCGGCTGCTGCCGGTGCTGCTGGAGTAGCCGGCTTGGCTGCTGGTTTGGCTGCAGCGGGCTTTGCAGCAGGCTTGGCGGGTGCTTTTACGGCAGCAGGCTTAGCGGCTGGCTTGGCGGCGGGCTTTGCCGCGGCAGGTTTGGCAGCGGGCTTAGCCGGGGCTTTTGCCGCGGCCGGTTTGGCTGCAGCGGTACGGGCCGGAGCTTTTGCGGCTGGCTTGGCTGCTGGTTTTGCCGCTGCTGGTTTAGCGGCAGGTTTTGCCGCAACGGGTTTAGCTGCCGGCTTGGCTGCCGGTTTTGCCGCTGCAGTTTTCGCCGCAGGCTTGGCAGGGGCTTTGGCAGCAGGCTTGGCGGCCGGTTTGGCAGCAGCAGGCTTGGCTGCAGCAGTGCGCGCGGGTGCTTTAGCAGCAGGCTTGGCTGCTGGTTTGGCGGCGGCTTTAACGGCCGGTTTTGCCGCAGGCTTGGCAGCAGGTTTGCTCGCGGCTTTGGCCGGTGCCTTGGCAGCAGGTTTGGCGGCTGGCTTGGCGGCTGGCTTGGCGGCTGGCTTGGCAGCAGCCACTGCAGCAGGTTTGGCCGAACGCAGGGTCAACGCCTTGGCGGCGGCTTCCTTGACCTTGCCAACACCCTGGGCCAGTTTCAGGCTTTCCTGAGCGTCACGCTTGAGTTGCAGGATGTAGGTGCGCGTTTGCGATTGACGGTCCTTCAAATTGTCGAGCAACTTTTCCAGTTCGGCCACAGCGTCCTTGGCCTTGCCCTGTGCCTTGGCTTTGCCAGCCTTGGCAGCGTCCTGCAGTTTAAGACGGGACTTGTGCAGTTTTTCCTGTGCCTTACCCCGTTGTTTTTCCAACTTGGCGAGCAGTTTTTCAGCATCAGCCAGCGCTTGCGAGCAGGCATTTTCCAAATGATCGAGCAGGCTGCCCGAGAGTTGCTGGAGCAGGTGCAACGGCGTACTTACTGGCTTCTTATTGGCCGACATGGTTTACCTCCTGGCTGACGAGATTGCGGCTCATACTATGCTTCTGCTGCTACCGCCGCTAGGGCATGTTGACAGTATTAAATGCGCCGCGTTGCATGCCTGGGCAAAGTTGTTATCGCTGCAGCTGGAAACAAGTGTAGATGCTGCACAAAGTGTTGCTGATATTTACACGAAGTGACGAGCGAAGGCTGGCATACTTTGTTTCCTCTGAAGCAGGAGCGAGCCTGTGCCGCGCTATCTAATCCTTACCCTGTTGCTATTGCCGACATCGTTAATTGCAGCGCCTGAAACTACTTCGACAAGTGACCATGACCTGGCCTACAGCCTGGGCGCCAGCCTGGGTGAACGCCTGCGTACCGAAGTTCCCGGCCTGCAACTCGATGCCTTGATCGAAGGGTTGCGCCAGGCTTATCAGAACAAGCCGCTGGCGCTGAGCAAAGAGCGCATGACGGCAATACTCAGTGAACATGATGCCCAGGCCAACGAGGCTGCAGTTCAAGCCCAGACCGAACAATTGCTGAGCGCAGAGAAACGTTTCATGGCCACTGAACGGGCCAGGCCCGGAGTGCGTGAACTGGCTGAAGGCATACTCGTGAGCGAATTGCAGGCCGGCACTGGCAGCAAACCCAAAGCGGGAGGCAAAGTCCAGGTTCGCTATGTTGGCAAGTTGCCGGACGGGACCGTGTTCGATCAGAACCAGCAGGCACAGTGGTTCAATCTGGACAGTGTTATCGAGGGCTGGCAGGTGACATTGCCGCATATGGCGACCGGGGCGAAATGGCGGCTGGTGATCCCTTCGGCGCAGGCTTACGGCGCCGATGGCGCGGGTGACCTGATTGCACCCTATACGCCGCTGGTGTTCGAGATCGAACTGCTCGGGGTTGCCGACTGAGGGTCGGCAGCACCGTCAGGCCTGCACCGCGCCTTCTTCACTGTGCGCAGTATGCAGCACTTCGATCAGGCAATCCTCGAGCTCGAAACGCTCATGCAACAGGCTGCCGAGCTTGCCCAGCTTTTCCGCGAAACGTTCAGGGTCGTTACAGTTGCCCTTGTCGCAGTGATCGTTGAAAGCCGAAGCGATTTCGGTGATGGCGTCGATGCGAGGGCTGATCTGCTTGGCCAGCTCGAGGCCGCGAGTATCACCAAACGCCTTGGCTTCGCTGACCAGTTGTTCGCTCACTTCGAAATGCCACGCTGACACGTAATCGATCAGCACCGCACAGAAGTCACGGTTCTTGTCCTTGTCGGCAAACGCCGGCTTGGCATCACGCAGCTCGCGGAAGGCCGTCACCAGCTCTGCACGCTCGTCCAACCAGCGGTCAATGAGCTTATGAACCCCACCCCAGCGTTCCTGAGCATTCTGACAACTATCTAGCATGGCGATCTCTTCCCTTCTGGGTAATGCCCCTGCCCCCGCGCCGCAAATGTGCAGAGCAAAGGTGGAATCAGCAGAGCGGCATCGAGCAGCTGTGTTTTCGGTATGCGTGCAGGGAGATTATTCCCGTGCGCCCTAGCCTTCAAGGTACGCACGCGACAAAGTTCATACAAGTGTTTAATCCGACCATCCTTTGCCGCCGGTCGCTTGCACTGTGAAAAACTTCGCCTCAGTTTTTTACTGCGCGGGTGAACAGGGGGCGGGTGCGGCCGAGCAGGCGGAAGGTCGGCAAGGTTGCCAGCAACACAAAGGACAACAGGCTCCATTCAGGCAGGGTCAGGTCCAGGAAACTCCAGTTGATAGGCACGCAATCGGGGCTGCCGATGACCATTGCCTTGATGACCTGGAGCGTTGGCATGCTTTCGATAACGTAGTCAAAAGCCGGTTCGCACTCGGTGCTTGAAAGCGCCGGATTGCCTTGTAGCCACACGTGCCGGGCGGCGAGCAGCGCGCCACCTGCGGCAAAGAACAGCGCCAGAGCGGCATAGATGCGGGTACCCAGACGCCCCGGGGAATGCACCACCGCGCAGAGGCAGACCACGGCAAACGCGCCCAGGAACAGGCGTTGGCTGTAGCACAGCGGGCATGGCACCAGGCCCATGCCGAATTCCAGGTAATAGGCGGCAGCCTGGACCAGTATCGATGCCAGCAACGCCGGGAAGAATAGTGAACGCAAGCGGGCCAACGACATGGCGAATCCAGGAGCGCAATAGACAGGCGATAACGGTAGAGGAAAGGCGCGGCTTGTATCAAGGCAAGACAGTCGGGACAAGTCCCTGAACGACTGGGGAAGTATCCCGAACTCAGCAAGAAAAATGCGTAGGTATTTGAAGGAAAACTTACCGGCTAACGCAGGAAATTGGCTCAAGCCCATGGGCCCGCGTTTTTCGGCGCGCCCATGGGTAACTCAAGCTCGCACGACCTCTGGCAGTGGCAATGCCAGCAGACGCTCATCAAGCATGCCCAGGCCTTCCTGGAACAATTGGTTACTGCGTTCGGTATCACCCAAGCCAGCAAGCAGGCGCGCCAGTTCGGCACAGGCCTCGGGATTGCGCTGCACACGCAAACTGCTTTCCAGGTAATCCCGCGCCTTGCCCCACAAGCGGTTCTGCAGGCTCAGGCGGCCCAGGGTGAGCAGCAGGCTTGGATCGTCAGGATGCTCCTTGAGCCAGCCTTCGGCCGTTTGCAACTGGCGAGCCAGGTCGCCGCCGCGCACCAACCCGTACAGCCGGGCCAGATGGCTTTCGTACTGACGCTTGAGGGCTGTACGCAAGACCTGCTCGGCCTCGCTTTCAGCACCCAGCTGGCGTAGCTGCTCGGCATAGGCCAGCACCAGCGGCGGTTCCTGACGCTGCGCAGCGGTAAGCTGCTGCCAGGCGCGCTCAAGGGATTGCCGCGCGGTCTGTTCATCGCCTTCGCGGCTGGCCGCCAGGCTCAGGTTCTCACCCCAGGCACGGCGCTCCAGTTCAGCCAGCTCCGGCGCCGGCAGCACTTTGTCCTTGCGCAGCTCAGGCAGCAGGCGGATCAGTGCTGACCAGTCGCCACGCTCGCGATACAGACGCTGCAACAGGCGCAACACCTGAACGTTGTGCGGGTGACGCTCCTGCATGGCCTGCAGGGTAACCAGGGCCGCGTCGCTGTCGCCGCGGTCCATCTGCAACTGGGCGTGGCTCAGGGCAATGGCCAGCTCGGCTTCGGGCTGACGCTCCAGGGCACGCTCCAACAGGTTGTCACTGTCTTCGGTGCGGCCCAGCTCATTGGCGGCACGCGCGGCGCCGAGGTAGTACAGCAGCGGTTGACGCTCGGCTTCGGCAGCGCGATGCAGGTGACGTTGAGCGCTGGCCCAGCGACCCTCGGCGAGGTCCAGTTGGCCCTGCTCGATGGCCAGTTGCGTGCGACGGCTGCGGTTGCGCCGCGACCAGGGGTTGACCACCCCGCCTGAAGTCAGCACCAGGCCGACCAGGTAGCGCACCAGCAGCACCGCCAGGATAATCCCGGCCAGCGCCGCCAGGGCTGCCCACAGGCCCGACTGATAGCGAAAACTGCCGTAGGAGATCAGCACATAGCCGCTGTGCTTGGCGATCGCGATCCCGAGCGCAGCAGCCACTGCAATGGCCACCACCGCCAGCAGGTAGACGCGCTTCATGGCTTGGCCTCCTCGACCGGCAGATGCCGGCGCTCAAGGTAGGCCTGAACGGCACTGATGCTGTCTGCCAGGTCCGGCACCACCACCGCAACCGGCTGCTCGGCCAGCTCGTTGAGAGCGGCAAGCATTGCCTGGCTCTGCGGGTTGTCCGGGTTGAAATTGGCCAACAGCACGCTCCTGGCGTCATCCAGGGCCTGGGTATAGACCTTGGCTTCGCCATTGAGCGCAGCCCACTGGGCTTGCTCGATCGTCAGGCTCAGGGCCAGGCGCAACTGATTGAGCGATTGCCCGGCCAGCAGTGGACGAACATTGTCGTCGGCGTTGAAATCGATCTGGAAGTACTTGGACAGCTCGGCCCACCACTGCGACCAGCGACTGGCGCCATCACCATCAGCGGTCAGGGCTCCCAGCGCATCGGCATTGCTGTTGAACTCCGGCGACTGGGCACTGAGCTGCAGCACTTGCTCGCGCTGGGCTGCCAGCTTCAGGAACAGGCCGGTGCGATCGGGCTGCTGGACGCTGTTGAGGGTGGCCAGGCTCTTGGCCAGTTGCTCGCGGGCGGCAAACGACCCCGGGTCGCTCTGTTCACGGAGGATTTCGTCTGCCCCCTTGACCAGCTCGCGGGCACTGACGATGTCCTGCAAGGCGGATAGACGCAGGCTGGCCAGGCGCAGCAGGTGCTCGGCTTCGGCCAGGCGCCAGTCCTTGCGGCTGGCGCCGAGGATGGTCTCCAGGCGCTGGCTCAAACGCTGCTGATCACCCTGCAGCTGGGCGACCAGGCGACGACGGTCTTCCAGTTCGGAAGCAGGCGGCAAACCGGCCAGCTGTGCAGAAAGTTGCTGCTCACGCTGCTGCAGGGCCCGGGTTTGCTCGCTCAGGGCCTGCAGGTTCTGCACCTGCCCCTGCTCGGCACCTTGGAGCTGGCGAACCTGCCATACGCCCCACCCGCCAACTGCAACACCCGCCGCGCCCAGCAGCAAGGCCAGGATTGCCAGACCATTACCGGACCGCTTGGCCGGTTCCACGGGGGTTTGCGCAGCAGCCTCAGGGGCCTTCAGTTCATCGTTGGGCAAGACAGTTTCGCTCACGTATCCATCCTTTGCTTTGCGGCACGTCGCCAATCAGCTTAGCGCCTTAGGGGGCTGGTGCAGGAGTTTCCTGCAATGTTGCCAGCAAAGCCGTGGCGCTGGCACCACGGCAATCCACTACATTCTGTGCGCCACTGGCGCGGGCAAGTTCCGCCACCCGTGGGCTGGGCACGAACAATGGCAGCTGCGCCAGCCGTGGCCAGTCTTCGCCCGCCAGTTGGCGCAAGTGTTCAAAACCCTGCCCACTGCTGACCACCAGGCCGTTCAGGCGTTCCCCGGCAATACGCCGGGCCAGGACAGCCTCAGGGTAATGCGGCAGATAGCGGCGATACAACTCGAGGTAATCGACGCGGGCACCCCGTGCAGCCAGGCGTTCGGCGAGCAACTCGCGCCCGCCTTCGCCGCGAATGATCAGCACCCGGGCTTGCGCCTGGCTGATCGCTGCGGTCAATGCCGGCAGCTGCAGCAGCGCTTCGCTGTCGTCACCTTGCGGTGGATAACTGACGTTGAGGCCATGGTCGTCGAGGATCTGCGCGGTGGCTGCGCCGACGGTGAACCAGGCTTGCTCGGGCGGCTGCTGCCAGTGCGCATTCAGCTGTTCAACCGCCAGGCGCGCAGCCGGCTTGCTGACGACAATGATCGCGCAGTACTGATCAAGCGCTTGTACCTGGCGAAGCTGCGCTGGCGTCAGCGCCAGCGGCTCGATTTCCAGCAACGGCAGGCTGCTGCTGAACACGCCCTGTTCGGCAAGCGTCTGGGCCAGCACCGAGCACTCTTCTGCCGGCCGGGTCAGCAGCAGGCGCCAGCAGCTCACGGATGCCCGGCCTCGCCGTAGACCGCCTTGAGGATGTCCTCGGCACCTTGCCCGAGCAGGTCTTCGGCGACCTTGATGCCCAGCGCTTCGGCATCCTGGCGCGGCGCGCGGGCCTGGGCAGTGAGCAGCTTGCCGCCAGCCGGCTCGCCAACCAGTCCGCGCAGCCACAGCTGCTCGCCTTCGAGCACCGCGTAGCAAGCGATCGGCACCTGGCAGCCACCATTGAGGTGCTTGTTCAGCGCCCGCTCGGCAGTGACCCGGTCAGCGGTGTCGGCGTGATGCAGCGGGGCCAGCAGCGCATGGATTTCGCTGTCGGCGCTGCGGCACTCGATGCCCACCGCGCCCTGGCCGCCCGCAGGCAGGCTGTCGTCGACACTGATGCTGGAGGTGATGCGGTCTTCAAAGCCGAGGCGGATCAGGCCGGCGGCCGCGAGGATAATGGCGTCGTACTCACCGGCGTCGAGCTTGGCCAGGCGGGTGTTGACGTTGCCACGCAGGAAGCGGATTTCGAGGTCAGGGCGGCGGGTCAGCAACTGGGCCTGGCGGCGCAGGCTGGAGGTACCGACGATGCTGCCGGCCGGCAGCGCCTCAAGGCTGTTGAAGGTGTTGGAAACAAAGGCATCACGCGGGTCTTCGCGCTCGCAGATGCAGAACAGGCCCAGGCCTTCGGGGAAGTCCATCGGCACGTCTTTCATCGAGTGCACGGCGATGTCGGCCTGGTTCTCGAGCAGCGCGGTTTCCAGTTCCTTGACGAACAGCCCCTTGCCGCCGATTTTCGACAGCGGCGAGTCGAGCAGCTTGTCGCCACGGCTGACCATCGGCACCAAGGTCACGACCAGACCGGGATGGGCCTGTTCCAGACGGGCTTTGACATATTCGGCCTGCCACAGGGCCAGGGCACTTTTGCGGGTGGCAATGCGGATTTCGCGAGTGGACATGGAACGATCCGTACGAGATAGATTCTCCCGATGATAACAGCTCAGTCCAGACCGCTAGCAGATCTAAATCATGGGAGGAGGCGACCTTCCCTGGCCGTCGACTGCTCCATGGTCCCCGCCCTTAAAGCTGTTGCATCATTTTGCGCACACCGGCCACATGTCGGCGGCTGACAATCAGGGCATCGCCATTGAGGCCCTTGAGAAATAGCTGGAAATGCCCCAGTGGCGTGCGTTGCAGGCGTTCGATGCGGTTGCGGGCGACCAGGGCGTTGCGGTGAATACGCACAAATCGCTCGCCGAACTCGTCTTCCAGCGCCTTGAGCGGTTCGTCGAGCAGCACTTCACCGGATTCGTGGCGCAGGGTCACGTACTTGTGGTCGGCAATGAAATAGATCACCTGATCGAGGGGGATCAGTTCGATGCCCTTGCGGGTACGGGCACTGATGTGGCTGCGCGGGCCGCTGCCGCTCTCGGCTGCCGGACGGGTCAGGGCCGCCAGTTGCACGCGGTTGGGGCGCTCGGCCTTTCTCAGGGCTTCGCGCAGGCTGTCGGGTTGCACCGGCTTGAGCACATAGCCCAGGGTGCTGTCCTTGAACGACTGTACGGTGAACTCATCGTCACCGGTGCAAAACACCACCGCAGGCGGTGCTTCACGTTCGCACAGCCGGGCAGCGACCTGCAGGCCATCCAGCCCCGGCATGCGAATGTCGAGCAGGACCACCTCGGGCTTGAGGCTGTCAATCAGGGCCAGAGCCTCTTCGCCATTGGTGGCGCTGGGCTCCAGCACGGTATAGCCCTCCAGTTCGCCGAGCAGTCGGCTCAGGCGTTCCCGGGCTTGGGGTTCGTCATCAACGATCAGGACATTCATATTGCGCTGGATTCCTGCGTGAGTCTCGCACAAGGATAGCGTAGACAGGTGAGGTGACGACCGTCACGGCGATCCACGCTCAGACTCGCACGATGGCTAAAGATTCACTGGCTCGGCAGGAAACATGCCGAGCCTCTGTCCAACTGTAGACGGTTGCCGCAACACTGCCGTTCAATCGATAAATATCCTGTTGCAAGCGCGCTGTCGCGGGCCTGTGCTGCGACATAAACCCGCATTTGCCCCGACCGTCGCACTCCGGCAGGGCCGCCAATCCTGCTATGATCGACGCCACTTTTTCCGTTCACGCCTTCAACGAGTGAATCCATGAGCACCGACAAGACCAATCAGTCCTGGGGCGGCCGCTTCAGTGAGCCCGTCGACGCCTTCGTCGCCCGTTT
>Ga0213826_1001405_pt1 | contig 10346 bp, 7 predicted proteins | sample MC6MC0899MG_FD_180668 | JGI IMG/M metagenome (GOLD analysis project Ga0213826, IMG submission 180668) | Enriched soil aggregate microbial communities from Iowa State University, Ames, United States - MC6-MC0899-MG | ecosystem: Environmental > Terrestrial > Soil > Unclassified | place: USA: Iowa...
GCGCGATCTTCTTGATGCCTTCCAGCATCATGTCGTCGATGCCGGCCGCGAAGCCGCCGATCAGCGCGAACAGGATCGGAATGGTGATGAGGGCGACCAGCGGCGAGAGCCGCTTGCTCATGATCAAATACATGAATGTAATGACCATGCCAAAGCCGAGGATGCTCAGCATCATCTGCATTCTCCAGAAGAAACGGTGCGGAAAGTAGGCATCAGAAGTCGTACTGCAGGCGGCCGGTGACCGCGCGCGTGCGATCCACGGTGGCGTCGGCCAGGCGGTCGCGGTTGCGGCTTTCGATCAGGTTGAGCATGAAGCGCAGGTTCGGGCGCATGTACCAGTTGCCACCCAGCGTCCACGCCTCGGTCTGGCCGTCGCGCAGGTCCGGCTGGCCGATCAGGTGCTGGTCGCCGCGCATCTGGTCATAGCGCAGTGCCAGTTCGAACGCGCCGGCGGTGTGCTGGAAATCCTTGACCCGGCCGAAGCGCCCCGTCTTGCGGTCGTACACGCGCGATTCGCCGGTGACGAACCAGCTGACCAGGCTGTAGCCGGCCAGCACCTTGCCGCGCTGGCTGCCGTCGTCGAAGGTGGCGCCGCTGAATTCGCCCTGCCAGGACAGCGGCCCGTTCACCTGTGCGTACTCCAGCGACCACTTGTTGACGTCGGTGTCGCGCCCGGCCGAGAAATCGACCAGGGTCAGGCGGCTGTTGTCCGAGAGATGGCCGGCCGGGCGCGGGCGGATGCGCAGGGCGGGGACGCCGTCGGCGCCAGGGGTGTCGTAGCGCTCATGCGCCAACGACACGCCCAGGTGCAGGACATCACCGGCGGTGGCGCCGGGGGCCCAGGTCGCACGGCCACCGGCGGCACGGCCCTTGACCTGCCACGCGTCGATGCTCTCCAGGCTGTAGGCGCTGGCGGCCCACGTCATGTCGCCGCGCGCGGCCTGCCAGGAGGCGCCGAGGCGATACAGCGGCGCCAGCGTGGTGCCGGCATTGCCGCGCTCCAGGAAGCTGCCGTAGTTCGAACTGGTGCGGTCATCCAGCGAGAAGAACTGCTTGAACTGGCCCACGGTGAGCTTGCCGGCATCGCCGAAGCTGCGGCTGACGAACACATCCTTGGCCTCGACCCGGTCGCCGGAGAAATCCGCTTCCAGCTTGTAGTCGACCACGAAGAACTTGCCGGATACGTCAAGCCATGCGCGACGGATCTCGGTGTCGTCCTTGTTCGGCGTACCGCGGCGGTCGTTGTGGAAATCGGCGAAATCCAGGTGCAGGCGGCCGCCAAGGCTGGCCGTGACCGGGCGGTCGTCAGTGTTGTCGTCGGCGGCCCAGGCGGGTGCGGCCAACAACAGCGTGCAGGCGGCCGGCAGGCACCAGCGCAGTGTGTTCAGTTCCATGGCCCCTCCCAGGTACCGTGTGTTCGGTGGTGTCGCGTTGGCGCAGCCTAGTGCCGGGATGCTGTCATCCACCTGTCAGCCATTGCTGCACCGCAGCGAAGCGCACGGATGCGGCCGCACGCGCTAGCATTCGTGCACCTTTCCCGATCCCGACCGATGCGCATCCTGCTGGTGGAAGACAACCCGGACCTGGCCGACGCGATCGTCCGCCGCATGCGGCGCAGTGGGCATGCCGTGGATTGGCAGAGCGACGGCCTGGCCGCAGCGAGCGTGCTGCGCTATCAGTCGTTCGATCTGGTCGTACTCGATATCGGCCTGCCCAAACTGGATGGGTTGCGCGTACTGGCCGGCATGCGTGAGCGCGGTGACAGCACCCCGGTGCTGATGCTGACCGCGCGCGATGGCATCGAAGACCGGGTGCAGGCGCTGGATGTCGGCGCCGATGATTACCTCGGCAAGCCGTTCGATTTCCGCGAGTTCGAAGCGCGCTGCCGCGTGCTCTTGCGGCGCACCCGTGGCCAGGCCAGCGAGGTGGTGCAGATCGGTGGCTTCCAGTTCGACAACGCCGCGCACCGGGTCAGCCTGGATGGCCAGCCGATCGAGCTGCCCAACCGCGAGTACCGTCTGCTGGAGATCCTGATGGGTCGCCTGGGGCAGGTGGTCGGCAAGGACGAGATCGGCAACGGCCTGTTCGGCTTCGACGATGAGGCCGGTCCCAACGCGATCGAACTGTATGTCGGGCGCCTGCGCCGCAAACTGGCCGAGGCACCGCTGCGCATCGTGACCGTGCGCGGCAGCGGCTATCTGCTTGAGGCGCACGATGTGGCGGCCGAGGGCAGCGCCGATGGTGACTGAGGCCCGCGTACCGACCTCGATCCGGCGCACGCTGTGGCTGTATCTGGGCGGCTTGATGGCGGTGTTCGCGGTCGCGTTGTTCTTCGGTGCGCGTGACTACGGCCAGCGTGCCGCCAACCGTTCCTACGATCACCTGCTGGTGTCCTCGGCGCTTTCGATCATCGATTCGGTGGCGCTGGTGGATGCGCAGTGGCAGGTGGATCTGCCGTACGCCTCGCTCGACCTGCTGGCCATGGCGCCGGAAGACCGCGTGTTCTATCGCGTCTTCGATGCGCGCAACCAGACCGTGACCGGCTACGGCGATCTGCCGGCGCCGCCGCGCGCGCCGAGCGATCGCCCGCAGTTGTTCGACGCGCCCTACAGCGGTGAGACCGTGCGCTTCGTGGTGGTCTCGCGGCGGGTGTCATCACCGTCCGCGCAGGCCGAGGTGCGTGTGCAGGTCGGGCAGACCCGGCGGGCGCGCGAGGCGCTGGCACAGGACATGGTCACCCGCGCGCTGGTCGCGATCGTCGTGCTTTCGCTGTTGTCGCTGGCGCTGGTCGCGCTCGGCGTTCACCGGGCGCTGCGGCCGCTGGTGCGGGTCGAACGCGAACTGTCCAGACGCGAACCGTCCGACCTGCGGCCGCTGGACGCCGCCACACCGCAGGAAATGGACCAGATGGTCGGTGCGCTGAACCACTTCATGGGCCGGCTCTCGACCAGCAATGAAACGCTGCGCGCCTTCATGGCCGAGGCCGCGCACCAGATGCGCACACCGCTGGCGGCCCTGCGCGCGCAGGCCCAGCTCGCGCTGGATGATGAAGATCCGGAGGACATGCGGCGCAGCCTGCAGGCGATCGAGCGCAACGCGACGCACATGAGCCGCCTTCTCAATCAGCTGCTCAGCGATGCCAGCGTGATCCATCGCGCGAACCTGCAGCGTTTCGCCCTGGTCGACCTGGCCGAGATCGTGCACCAGGCCCTGCACGAGGCCTTGCCGCAGGCATTGCCCGCACCTCGCGTACAGCTGGCGGTGACCAGCGATCCGGCGTGGGTCAACGGGGATGCACTGCTGCTGCGCGAAGCGATCAAGAACCTGATCGACAATGCGCTCAAATACGGCGGCGACGGCGTACTGCAGCTGGCGCTGACCACCGATGACAGCCACTGCGTGCTGACCATCGCCGACCACGGTCCCGGGATCGCGGCCGCCGATGCGGAGCGGGTTTTCGAACGCTTCGCGCGCGGCGAAGGCGCGGCGGCCGGCGGCGCCGGACTGGGCCTGGCGATCGTCAAGCGCGTGGTCGACAGTCATGGCGGCCACATCGATCTGGCCAACCGTGTGGGTGGCGGGCTGGTCGCCACCATCCGGCTGCCGAGGAGGCACGCATGAAACGCTGGCATGGCCTGTTGATGTTGCTGTTCACCACCACGGTCTTCGCTGATCCGGGTGATGTGCAGCGCTTCCCGGCACAGGGCGCGCCCACCGCGCAGCTGCGCATCCACGGCTCGACCGACATCGAAGTCTTCGCCACGGTGATCGCCGACTACCAGCGCCTGCATCCCGGCACGGAGATCGTCTACGAGGACATCATCACGCAGGACATGTATGCGCGCTACCTGCGCGATCGCAGCGGGCCGGCTTCACCGGACATGCTGATCAGCAGTGGCATGGACCTGCAGGCCAAGCTGGTCAACGACGGCCATGCGCTACCGCACCGCTCGGCGCAGACCGATGCGTTGCCCGCTTGGGCGCAGTGGCGGCATGAGGCATTCGGGATCAGCTACGAGCCGGTGGCGATGGTCTACAACACGCGCATGCTGCCGGCGGCGCGGGTGCCGCACACGCGGCGTCAATTGCTGGAGCTGCTGCGGGCGCCGGATGCGCCGTTGCTGGGCCGGGTGGGGACCTACGATGTGCAGCGCAGCAGTGTCGGCTATCTGCTTGCCACCCAGGACGGCCAACGCGGCAGCATGGCCGGCGCGCTGCTTGGAGCGCTGGGCGACAACCGCGTGCAGCTGGAGGAGCGCACCGGCGTGCTGCTCGACCGGGTCAGCAGCGGCCAGCTCTCGCTGGTCTACAACGTGCTGGGCTCGTATGCGCAGGCGCGCATCGATGCCGGTGCGCCGCTAGGCATCATCGAGCCGGAGGACTACACCCTGGTGATGCTGCGCACCGCGGTGATCCCGCGCGGCGGCAAGCACCCCGATGAAGCCCGCCGGTTCCTGGATTATCTGCTGTCGCCCCGTGGACAACAGGTGCTCTCCCGCGAAGCGCGGTTGATGCCGATCCTGCCCGCGGCGGGCCAACGGCGGGGCGCCTCGCCCGAGCGCAGCTACCGCCCGATCCAACTCGGCCCGGGCCTGCTGGTCTACCTGGACGGCCTCAAGCGCCGCCAGTTCCTGGACGCATGGCGGGGCAGCATGCAGCAGGGGCGGTGAGGCCGCTGGCGGCCTCACCGCCCCTGCTGCCCGCGCACTCCATCTGCGCCGCCAGGAAGCGGTAGTGACGGCCGCTGGCCGTCAACCTCATTACAATCGACCCCATGAGTGACATCACCGTTCTGGTCGCCGACGACCATCCCCTGCTGCGTGCCGCGGTCGTGCATTCGCTGCGCCAGGCGCTGCAGCAGGTCAATGTGATCGAAGTGGCCAGCGCCGCGACGCTGGAGAGCGCGCTCGATCAGCATGCAGAGATCGAGCTGGTCCTGCTCGATCTGACCATGCCCGGTGCACGCGGGTTCTCCTCGCTGCTGCATGTACGCGGCGCGCATCCGGATGTGCCGGTGGTGATCGTGTCCTCCAACGACCACCCGCGGGTGATCCGGCGTGCGCAGCAGTTCGGCGCGGCCGGCTTCATTCCCAAGTCGGCGCCGGCCGAGACCATCGGCCAGGCCGTGGCCGCCGTGCTCGACGGCGGCGTGTGGTTCCCGGCAATGGCTGCGCAACGTTCTGAATCCGATGCCCTGCTGGCTGCGCGCCTGGCCCAGCTCACCCCGCAGCAGTTCCGCGTGCTGCTGAGCCTGGCCGACGGCCTGCTCAACAAGCAGATCGCCTACGAACTGGGCCTGGCCGAGAACACGGTCAAGGTGCACGTCACCGCCATCCTGAAGAAGCTCGAGTGCCACAGCCGAACGCAGGCGGCGGTGCTGGTGAAAGCGCTGGAGCCGGAAGGGGATGCCGGCGCCGGACTGTAGAGGCTCAACCTCAGCTGCGATGCCGCACCAGCAGTTGTGTCATCAGCGCCCGCAACGCCGGTGGGCGTACCGGCTTGGACAGGAAGCCCCAGCCATTCTCCATCGCCTGCGCCTTCAACGCATCGTCGCGCTCGGCGGTGACCAGGATCACCGGTGGGCGTGCCTGCCACAGCGTGCACAGTGCTTCGTACAGGTCCGGGCCGTGCCACTGGCCCATGCGCACGTCCAGCAGCAGCAACTGCGGCGGGTTGAAGGCCGAGGCGATCTCCAGCGCGGGCTGCGGGCCATCGGCCAGCGCCACCGTGCATCCCCAGCGTTCCAGCAGCGCGCGGGTAGCCGCGCATACGCGCGGGTCGTCGTCGATGCTCCAAACCCGGCAGCCGCGCAGCGGGCTGTCGTCGCCCGGCTCGGCGTTCGGCACCGGGGCGGCGGCGGGCAGGGGTGCGTCGGCGGCGGCGCCCAGCGGTACGTCCACCGCGAACACGCTGCCGCTGCCCAGGGTGGAACGCAGGTGGATGCGGTGCCCCAGCAGGCGGCCGATGCGCTCGACAATCGCCAGGCCCAGCCCGGCGCCGCGCTCCTGGTCCACGCCGTCATCCAGGCGGCGGAACTCTTCGAAGATCTCGCGCTGCAGGCTCTCGGGAATGCCCGGGCCCTGATCGTGCACTTCGATACGCAGCTGATCGCCGACGCGCCGGCAGCCAATGAGCACGCGGCCGCGCGGGGTGTAGCGCAGCGCGTTGGAGAGGAAGTTCTGCAGGATGCGGCGCAGCAGGGCTTCGTCGCTCACCACCACCGCGCAGGTGTCCACCCAGTCCAGCTGCAGACCACGGCCTTCGGCGGCAATGCCGAATTCGCGCGCCAGCGTTTCCAGCAGCGGCGACAGCGCGAAGGCATGCACGTGGGTCTGCAACGTGCCGGACTCCAGCCGCGAGATGTCCAGCAGGCTGTTGAGGATGGAATCCTGCGCGGCCAGTGCAGCGTCGACATGCTCGCTCAATTCCCGCGCATCGCCGCCCAGCTTGCCGCGCAACACCGAGACGAACATGCGCGCCGCGTTGAGCGGCTGCAGCAGATCGTGCACCGCCGAGGCCACGAATCGTGATTTGTAGCGGTTGGCGCGCTCGGCCTCGCGCCGTGCTTCGTCCAGATCGCGGGTGCGCTCGGCCACGCGATGCTCCAGGGCATCGGCCAGCGAGCGCAGCTCGCGCGCGGTGTTCTTGTAGCTGGTGATGTCTGCATAGCTGGTCACGAAGCCGCCGTCGGGCAGGGGATTACCGCGTATTTCCAGCACGGTGCCGTCGTCCTTCTCGCTCTCGCGCATGTGCGGGCGGCCGCTGCGCAGATGGTTGAGGCGACGCTCGATCGCTTCTTCGATCGGCCCGGGCCCGAGCAGGCCACGGCGCGCGTTGAAGCGGAAAATCTCTTCGATCGGCCGCCCGACCTGGATCAGGCCGGACGGAAACCGGAACAGCTCCAGATAGCGCGCGTTCCACGCCACCAGCCTCTGTTCGTTGTCGATCACCACCACGCCCTGCGGCAGGTGGGCCAGGCTGCGGCTGAGACCGCTGTCGGCCTGCTGGGCGGCCTGTAGTACACCGTCCTGCGCGGTGCGCAGCTCCTGCGCATGCTGTTTGAGCACGCTTTCCAGCTCACGCCGGCTGCGCTGGCGATGGGCGGCCAGGCGCCGCCGCTGCTGGATGAACAACACCAGGAAGCCCAGTGCCAGCCATGCCGCACCGCCGCCGATGGCGGCACTGCGCCCGGCGCTGGTGGCAGCGCCGGCATCGTGCAGCAGGTGCAGGTTCCACTGCTCCTCGGGCAGTGCCAGAGTCTGCCAGAGCATCTCGCCCGGCAGCACAGGATCGAGCAGGTGGACCATCCGGCCGCCATCGTCCAGCACGCTGCCGGTGCGTACCCGCAGCGGTTGCAGCGAGCGGTCGGCGTACTGGCGGCTGTCGAGCATCTCGCGGCGTTCGGTGGCGCCCAGCGGGCGCAGCAGCCGGTAGCGCCAGGCGTCGCGGTTGGCCAGGAACACCACATCGTGCTCGTCACTGGCCAGCACCACGTCCGGGCTGGTCAGCCATTCCTGCTCCAGCGCGGCCAGTTCGATCTTGATCACCACCACGCCGATGCGCGCGCCGTCTTCCTCGATCGCCTGCGACAGGTAGTAGCCGGGCACGCCGGTGGTCATGCCGATGCCGTAGAACCGGCCGTGGCCGGTGGCCAGCGCCTGGCGGTAGTAGGGGCGGTAGCTGTAGTCCTCGCCGACGTTGCTGCTGGCCTGGTCCCAGTTGCTGGCGGCCACGGCCACGCCGTTACGCCCGACCAGGGTCAGGGTGGAGGCGCGGGTGACCTGGTTGGCGCGCTGCAGTTTCAGGTTCAGCCGCTGGCGGGCGGCGGCATCGGGGCGCCGCTGCAGCGCCCCGCGCAGGTCCGGGTCCAGCGCCAGCACCTGCGGCAGCGTGCCGAAGCGGTCGATGCGCTGCTGCAGGCCTTGGGCGTACAGCTCCAGCTGGCGCTGTACCTGGCCGCTCTCGGCGGCCAGCGCGCGGCGCCAGGCGTAGTGGCCGGCCGCGGCCGCGCACAGCACGGTCCCGCCGATCATCACCAGCAGGGTCAACAGCAGGGTGCGGTGGCGGCCGAGCCAGTACATGGGCGGCAGTCTACGATCGCGCGGCGGGCGTGGTGTGCACGCCCGCCGCGCCGGTTGCGGTCGGCGGCGCAGGGCTCAGAAGTGCATCTGCGCGCGCAGTTCGAAGATTTCCGGCTGGCTGCGCACGCCGCGCCGGCTGGCATCGACCTTGACGTAGTTCGCCTGGAACTTGAAGTGCGAGGTCAGGTACCAGTTGGCGCCGATGGTCCAATCATGCTGGCGGCCGCCGAACACGTCGGCATCGTCCAGATCGATACGGCTGTAGCGGGTCACCAGCTCCACCGCGCCGTAGTCGTGGGCCGGCTTGACGTTGGCCACGGCACCGGCGTTGTACGGGCGCGATTCGCCGGTCAGGATCCAGCTGGCCATCGCGTACTGGCCGTTGCCGGTGTAATCCGGCTTGCCGTCACGGCTGACCGTGGTCTGCAGCGCTTCGCCCTGCAGCGAGAACGGGCCGCGGATCCAGATGCCTTCCAGTCCGGTGCGCACGATCTTGTCGGCGGTGGTCAGGGCACCGGAGTCGACCAGGCGGATGTCGGTCAGGCCGGCTTCCGGACGCGCACGCAGGCGCGCGCTGGCGGCATGCGAGACATCACGGCCATCGCGGTAGCCGCGCGGGTTTTCCTGCGAATAGGCCAGGCCCAGGTGGACCACGTCGCCTGCGGCCTTGACCGGGGTCCACACGCCGCGCACGGCCTGGGTGGTGCCGGGGTTGTCGCCCTGCAGGTCCTTGCCGCCATAGGCGCCGGCCTGCAACAGGTACTGCGGGCGCTCCAGCACCCATTCGGCACCGGTGCGGCGGCCTTCGTAGAACGCCTGCACGGGCAGGGCCGTTTCCAGGAAGCTGCCGGCGCGCGAGGAGGTGCCGGCATCCAGGCCGACCGGGGTCTTCATGTAGCCGAAGCGGAAGCGGCCGATGTCGCTGCCGAAGAAGGCCTTGCTTTCGAAGCGCACGAACACATCCAGCCAGGTGTCGGCCTGGAAGTCGTAATAGACCATGGCGTCGTACACGCCCTTCTTCTTCAGGGTCGCGCCGAACTCCTTGCGGCGCACGGCGTCGGCATCTTCGATGCCACTGCCGTCGGAGAAGTCGTTGAGGTCGTAGGCAATGTTGGCCGTGGCTGCCAGCTCGGTACCGTCACTGAAGGTGGTCTTGGTCGGCCAGTTGTCCCAGTCGGCCGCGGTGGCGGCGAGCGGGGCGGTGGTCAGGGCCAGGGCGATGAACAGGGGCGTAGGGCGCATGGGCGGTAGCTGCTTGAATAAGGGTGGGGCAGAACAACAACGGCCGCGGACGGCAAATCTGTGGGTCTGTCCCCCTTGATCCGCTGCCGGGCCACCCGCCGCCGTGGGGGCGCGGTGCCGGGGCAGTGTAGGCAGTCCGGCCAGCTGAACCGGGGGGCTAGTACCAATAGGTTATCTGCGTTGGCGAGATGCGGGCGTAAAAAGGCCACGCCAGATGCCGCCCAGCGCGGCCGGCATCCTTCGTGACACTGCCGGAGCTTTCCATGCACGTTCCCACCACCGCCCCGCTGGCGGCCAAGCCGCTGCCGTTCTACCGCCAACTGTATTTCCAGGTCGTGGTGGCGATCGTTCTCGGTGCCATCCTCGGCCATTACGAGCCGGCCTTCGCCGAATCGCTCAAGCCGCTGGGCGACGCCTTCATCAAGCTGGTGAAGATGATCATCGCCCCGGTGATCTTCCTGACCATCGTCACCGGCATCGCCGGCATGACCCACCTGCGCACCGTGGGCCGGGTCTTCGCCAAATCGATGGCCTACTTCCTGTTCTTCTCCACGCTGGCCCTGATCGTGGGCATGGTGGTGGCACACGTGGTGCAGCCGGGCGCGGGGATGAACATCAACCCGGCCGATCTGGACCAGACCGCCGTCAACGGCTATGTGCAGAAGTCGCATGAGCTGACCCTGGTCGGCTTCGCGCTGGACATCATCCCGGCCACCCTGGTCAGCGCCTTCGTCGAAGGCAACATCCTGCAGGTGCTGTTCGTGGCGGTGCTGTTCGGCATCGCGCTGGCCCTGACCGGCGCCAAGGGCCGCCCGGTGCTGACCTTCCTGGAAGCGCTGACCGCCCCGGTGTTCCGCCTGGTCCACATCCTGATGAAGGCGGCTCCGATCGGTGCGTTCGGCGCGATCGCCTTCACCATCGGCAAATACGGGGTCGGCTCGCTGGTCAACCTGGCCTGGCTGGTCGGCTCGTTCTACCTGACCGCCTTCCTGTTCGTGGCGGTGATCCTGGGCGTGGTCTGCC
>Ga0213826_1001415_pt1 | contig 10303 bp, 9 predicted proteins | sample MC6MC0899MG_FD_180668 | JGI IMG/M metagenome (GOLD analysis project Ga0213826, IMG submission 180668) | Enriched soil aggregate microbial communities from Iowa State University, Ames, United States - MC6-MC0899-MG | ecosystem: Environmental > Terrestrial > Soil > Unclassified | place: USA: Iowa...
ACGAATTCCAGAGCATCTACAACCTGGAAGTGGTGGTGATCCCGACCAACCGCCCGACCATCCGCAAGGACGGTTCGGACCAGGTGTTCCTCAACCGCAACGGCAAGTTCAACGCGGTGCTGGCCGATATCCAGGCCTGCAACGAGCGCGGCCAGCCGGTGCTGGTGGGTACCACCTCGATCGAAACCTCGGAGATGCTCTCCGAGCATCTGCGCAAGGCCGGTGTGCACCACGAAGTGCTCAACGCCAAGCAGCATGACCGCGAAGCGACGATCATCGCCAACGCCGGCATGCCGGGCGCGGTGACCATCGCCACCAACATGGCCGGCCGTGGTACCGACATCGTGCTGGGCGGTTCGCTGGAAGCGCAGCTGCATGAGCTGGGCGAAGAGGCGACGCCGGAACAGCGCGCCCAGGTCAAGGCCGAGTGGCAGGTCCGTCACGATGCGGTCAAGGCGGCCGGTGGCCTGCACATCGTCGGCACCGAGCGCCATGAGTCGCGCCGTATCGATAACCAGCTGCGTGGCCGTTCGGGCCGCCAGGGCGATCCGGGTTCGTCCCGCTTCTACCTGTCGCTGGAAGACAACCTGATGCGCATCTTCGCCTCGGACTGGGTCCAGAAGGCGATGCGCATGATGGGCATGAAGGAAGACGACGTCATCGAGGATCGCCTGGTCAGCCGCCAGATCGAAAAGGCGCAGCGCAAGGTCGAAGCGCACAACTTCGATATCCGCAAGAACCTGCTGGACTTCGACGACGTCAACAACGATCAGCGCAAGGTGATCTACAGCCAGCGCGATGAGCTGCTGGATGCGGAGTCGGTGAAGGACAACGTGGATGGCATCCGTGGCGATGTGATCTTCGACGTGGTGGCGCGCTTCGTGCCGCCGAACTCGATCGACGAGCAGTGGGACCTGCAGGGTCTGGAAGCAACGCTGGCGTCGGACTTCGGCATCGACATGTCGCTGACCGACCTGGTCAAGGCGCACGAAGAGCTGGATGCCGAGGGCATCGCCGAGAAGGTGCAGGCCAAGGTCGACGAGCACTTCGCGGCGAAGGAAGCCGGCGTGGGTGACGAGACCATGCGCGCGCTGGAGAAGCACGTGATGCTGACCGTGCTGGACCAGAGCTGGAAGGAGCATCTGGCGCGCATGGATTACCTGCGCCAGGGCATCTACCTGCGCGGTTATGCGCAGAAGCAGCCGAAGCAGGAATACAAGAAGGAAGCCTTCGAACTGTTCTCGGAGATGCTGGAGAACGTGAAGCGCGAAGTGGTGACGTTGCTGGCGCGCGTGCGTATCCGCAGCGAAGAGGAAGTGGCGGCACTGGAACAGGCCGAGCGCCAGCAGGCGGAGGCCCGTCTGCTGCAGTCGCAGTTCCAGCATCAGGACGCGGGCGGTTACGGTGCGGACGAAGAGGCCGCGCAGGTGGAGGCGGCGCAGAACGGCGTGCCGCAGGTCACCCGCGATGAGCCGAAGGTCGGCCGCAATGACCCGTGCCCGTGCGGCAGCGGCAAGAAGTACAAGCACTGCCATGGTCAGCTGAGCTGATCGGCTGATTGGACGTGCCGAAGAAGCCCCGCCTTGTGCGGGGCTTTTTTTTGGTTCTTCTTCCATCCGCGTGGCAGGTATGTGGTGCGCGTTGACCCTTCCAGGCACGGCGGTCGCTGCGGGGCCCTTACGCGCGCGGCAGCTCCGAGCGGAGACGCCACCACGAGCCACAACGAGCCCCTACAACTACCCGCAGGGGCATTGCGTCACGGGCCCCGGTTTGGGCATCCTCGGGGTATGTCATCTCCCCTTCGTTCGATCCATGTCGTGGCCGGCGTCATCACCGACGCCCGCGGCCGCATCCTGCTCAACCGTCGTACCGAGAACCGCGATATGGCCGGCCTGTGGGAGTTCCCCGGTGGCAAGCGGGAGCCCGGCGAGACCTCCGAGGAGGCGCTGGTGCGGGAGCTGCGCGAGGAGCTGGGGATCGAGGCCGAGGTCGGTGAGTGGATCATGGACGTGCCGCAGATCTATCCGGACAAGCGGCTGCGGCTGGAGGTGCGCCGGATCCAGAGCTGGAAGGGCTCGCCGCGGGGCCGCGAGGGACAGGCGATCACCTGGGTGGCGCCGGACAAGCTGCACCGGTATTCGATGCCGCCGGCGGATCTGCCGGTGGTGGCGGCGTTGCGGCAGCCGGACCGGTATCTGATCACGCCGGAGCCGGAGGGGGAGGAGGACAGCCTCCACCAGGCCTGGCTGGGGCGGCTGGCGCAGGCGCTGGAAAGCGGGGTGCGCCGGGTGCAGCTGCGTACGCCGTCCAGTCCGGCACGGGTGGCCTTGGCCGAGCGGGTGATCCAGCAGCATGGGCCGCGCACGCAGTGGCTGGTCAACCGGGATATCGACCTGGCCGGTCGGTTGGGGGTCGGGGTGCACCTGGGCAGTGAGCAGCTGCTGGCGCTGGACGCGCGGCCGCTGCCGGTGGGTCAGCTGGTGGCCGCGTCCTGCCACGATCTGGCGCAGCTGCAGGCGGCGCAGCGATTGGGCTGCGACTTCGCGGTGCTGGGGCCGGTGCAGGCGACGGCCAGCCATCCGGGGGCGCCGCCGCTGGGCTGGGCGGCGTTCGAGGCGCTGCGCGAGCAGGTGTCGTTGCCGCTGTATGCGCTCGGCGGGATGACCCCCGGTGATATCGAGGAGGCGCGCCGCCACGGGGCGCAGGGCATTGCGGCGATCCGATCGCTGTGGCCGGCTACAGCGTGATCCAGAAGCAGCCGTACTGACGGCGCAGGCCGAATACGGTCCTGGCCGGGGTGGCGGTGCTGCCGAGGGTCTGTTCAATGCGCAGGCCGACCGGGCGGGGCCGCGAGGGGGCCTCCACAGCGCCCGCAGCGGCGAGTGTCGGGTCCACCCACACTGGCGTGCTGTCCGGGTAGACCGTCGCGATGTCGATCAGCGGGCGTTGCACCACCGATTCCAGACGACCGATGATCTGGTTCGCCGTGGCGTTGGAGACGTTGCTCCACAGGTAGATCGAGGACAGCCGGTTCACGTCCTGCGCGCTGACCGCATCGCGGATCTGCCCGGTCAGTTCACTGAGCCGGCGCGCGCAGCCGGCGCGGTAGATGCCGGTGTTGCCGACGCTCGCGGTGCGCGGCGGGAGTCGTGAGGTGGCACCCAGTGCATCGCAGCGGCGGTCGGTGAAGACGGTTTCGCCCTGCGCGTTGGTGCAGCGGTTCACGCGCTGCGGCGCCTGCGCCAGGGCAGGCGGCGAGGGCAGGCACAGTGCACACAGCAGGAGCCACACGAGCGGTTTCATCGCAGCAGCGTAGCGGCGTGGGTGTTATCTGCAAGCGATGCGTGGCGGCCTCAGCCGCGCAGCAGTTTCAGGACCTGGGTGGTCGGCTTGGCCAGGTTGAGCGTGTAGAAGTGCAGGCCCGGCGCACCGCCAGCGACCAGGCGTTCGCACAGGCTGGCGACGACCTCCGCACCGAACGCGCGGACCGAGTCGGCATCGTCGCCGTAGGCCTGCATGCGCTTGCCGATCCAGCGCGGAATCTCGGCACCGCACTGCTCGGAGAAGCGGCGCAGCTGGCTGAAATTCGAGATCGGCATGATGCCCGGCACGATCGGTACGGTGACCCCCAGCTTGCGCACCGCATCGACGAAGTGGAAGTAGGCATCGGCGTTGAAGAAGTACTGGGTGATCGCGGCATCGGCACCGGCGTCGATCTTGGTCTTGAAGTGCTTCAGGTCCAGCAGCGCGTCGTTGGCCTGCGGGTGCGTCTCCGGATACGCGCCCACTTCGATGCGGAACGCATCGCCATGCTCGGCGCGGATGAAGCTGATCAGTTCGGAGGCATACCGCAGGTCGCCGGGGTGGCCCATGCCCGAGGGCAGGTCACCGCGCAGGGCGACGATGCGACGGCAGCCGATCGCGCGGTACAGCTTGAGCAGTTCGCGGATTTCCTCGCGGCTGCCCCCGACGCAGGACAGGTGCGGGGCGGCTTCGAAACCATGGTGCTGCTTGAGGTGGCGCACGGTTTCGGAGGTATAGCTGAGGGTTGAGCCGCCGGCACCGAACGTACACGACACGTATTCCGGCGCGAACACCTTGAGCTTGGCCGCGGTCCGGTCCAGCTGGGCGCGCTGCTCGTCGGTCTTGGGCGGATAGAACTCGAAGCTGATGGCGGTCATGGCGGGGGTGCGTCGACGGGTGTGGCTCAATCATATCTCTTCATCGCGATGAATGTGAAGTGCTTCGATGTGCCGTGCACGCCGGGCCGGGTACAGTGAGCGCTGATCTTCCGGAGCAATCGCCATGCAGATTCTCGTGACCGGTGGCACCGGCTTCATCGGCAGCCGCCTGTGCGCGCGCCTGCTGGCCGAGGGCCATGACCCCATCGTCCTCACCCGGCGGCCTGGCCGGAACCCGCAGAAGGGCGTGCGCAGCGTTGCAGCGCTGGCGGAGGTCGGTCCGGTCCAGGCGGTGGTCAACCTGGCGGGCGAGCCGTTGATGGACGGCCGCTGGAGTGATGAACGCAAGCAGGCGTTGCGCGATTCCCGGATCGGCACGACGCAGGCGCTGCTGGCCTGGATGGCCGCGCTGCCCGAACGGCCGAAGGTGCTGGTGTCCGGCTCGGCGATCGGTTGGTACGGCCCCCGCGACAGCGCACCGCTGGATGAGACCGCCGCGCCGGGGCACGACTTCGCCGCGATGCTGTGCCGGCAGTGGGAGGCCGAGGCGTTCAAGGCCGAGGACCTCGGCGTGCGCACCTGCGTGCTGCGGACCGGCATCGTGCTCGACCGTGAGGGCGGCGCACTGCAGAAGATGCTGCCACCGTTCCGGATGGGGCTCGGCGGGCCGATGGGCGATGGGCGGCAGTGGATGAGCTGGATCCATCGCGAGGACCTGGTCGGGATGATCCTGTGGCTGCTCACCACCGACCGGGCACGCGGCGCCTACAACGGCACCGCGCCCGGCACGGTCACCAACCGGACCTTCGCCACCACGCTGGGCGAGGTGCTGCATCGTCCAGCACGACTGACCACCCCGGCGTTCGCGTTGAAACTGGGCTTCGGGGAAATGAGCGGGCTGCTGCTGACCGGGCAGAACGTGCAGCCGGCGCACGCCTTGGCGGAGGGGTTTGTCTTCCAGTATCCGTCGCTGCCTGAAGCGTTGCAGGCGATCGTGGGTGCGCCGGATCGCTGAGGCGGGGATGTTCATCCGCCACTGCCGACCGCTCATCGTCTGTCTGCCGCCGCTGCTCATGTAATCGCCCCGGCGGCGACGTCCCGCGGCAGTCTTCATGCTCACCCAGCAGGAGCCTGCCATGTCGACCGTCCGTCCCCGCCGCCTCTACTCCATCGCCCCGTTGGCCGCGCTCGCGCTGACCGCATGGGCCACCTTGGTCAGTCCCGCGCATGCCGCCACCGAGCATTTCCAGGATCTGCAGGTCGAGGTGATCGGCAGCGGCCGGCCGGTGCTGATGATCCCGGGCCTCAACAGCGGTGCGCAGGTCTGGCGCGAGACCTGCGCCGCGCTGCAGCCACAGGTGCAATGCCACTTGATACAGCTGCCCGGCTTTGCCGGTGCGCCTGCGGTGGCCAGCGATGACTTTCTGAGCGCCATGCGTGACCGCCTGCTGGCCTACAGCGCGGACCGCAAGCTCGATCATCCGGCCGTGATCGGCCACAGCCTCGGTGGTGTGCTGGCGCTGCAGATGGCGATCGCGGCGCCGCAGAAGATCGGGCCACTGGTGATCGTCGATGCCCTGCCGTATTTCGGCGCGGTCCAGAATCCGACCGCGACGCCAGCCACGCTCAAGCCGATGGCCGAGCAGATGCGGGCCGGGATGCTTGCCGCCGACGCCACGCAGTACGCGGCGCAGACCGACGCCGCCGTTGCCAACATGGCGCACGCCCCCGAGCAGGTTGCGACCTTGAAGCTGTGGGGACGCGACAGTGACCGCGCCACCACCGCCAACGCGATGTACTCGATGACGATGACCGACCTGCGCCAGCCGATCGCCGGCATCACGGCCCCGGTGCTGGTGCTGGGCGCGTGGGCGGCCTATCAGCCGTTCGGTGCGACCGAAGCCAGTACGCGGCAGGTATTCGCCACCCAGTACGCCGCGCTGCCCGGCGTGCGGATCGAGATGAGCCGCGCCGGCTACCACTTCCTGATGTGGGATGATCCGCGCTGGCTGCAGACGCAGATCCGGGGCTTCCTTGATCTGCCCGCAGCGCCCTGATCGAGGCCGGCGTGGAGACGATGAGCGAGAAGCGGACAGCACGCGATACCGGTTTCTGGTGGGCGAATGCGGGTCTATGGTCCTGCTACCTGGGCTTGAGCCTCGGCATGGGCATCGCTTACCGCGGCAACTGGTCCGGCGGGACCCTGATCTACGTAATGGTCGCGCTTGGTCTGTTCGCCGGCAGCGCAGCGATTCGCGCCTGGGCGCTTCGTCATGCCTGGCTGCAGCGCGATCTGCTGGGAATCACGTGGCGGATGACGCTGGCCGTGGTGATCGTCGCGGCCGCCATCCAGCTCGCTACCGCGGCTGTGCTGTTGCCCGCGGTGGCCTGGGAGTGGGTGAAGCTGCCGGGGCAACGCGCCTATTACAGGCCGATCGACATCTTCAACTATTGGCTCAGCACCGCCATCGTTCTGAGCGTGTGGTGCGCACTGTGGACCGGCCGCCGCGCGCTGCAGCGTGCGCGCCACAGCGAGATGGCGCAGCTGCGCGCCGAAGCGCAGCGGGCGACGCTGGAGCACCAGGCGCTGCGTGCGCGGCTCAATCCCCACTTCGTGTTCAATGCGCTCAACAACCTGCGCGCCCTGATCAATGAAGACCCGGCGCGTGCACGCGACATGGTCACCCATCTCTCCAGCACGTTGCGGCACGCCCTGGTGCATACCGACGGGGGCTGGGTCACTTTGGCCGAGGAGTGGCGCGTGGTACAGGACTACCTGGCGGTGGAGGCGATCCACTACGAGGACCGCTTGCGCGTTCACACCGACATTGAGCCGGCCGCGCTGTCCGCACGGCTGCCGCCGATGGCGCTGCAGCTGCTGGTGGAAAATGCGATCAAGCACGGCATCGCCGTCCATCCCGGCGGCGGTGAGCTGACGATCCGCGTGCGCCTCGATGGCGGCCGGCTGCGGGTGGCGGTGGACAATCCCGCCGCGCACGACGCCAGCAGCGAAGGCCACGGCATCGGGCTGGCCTATCTGCGCGCGCAGCTGGGCATCGACGCGGCGCCCTCTTCATCCAGCCGGGGCACGTTCCTGCTGGAGCGACAGGGTGAGCGCATGCTGGCCCGCCTGGAGGTGCAGCAATGAGCGCCTTACTGCGGGTGTTGATCGTGGACGATGCGCGACTGGCGCGCCGCGAGCTGCGTACCCTGCTGGCGGCGATCCCGTGGGTGGTGTGTGTCGGCGAGGCCGACGACGTGCCCGCGGCCCGCGAGGCGATCCTGCGCGAGCAGCCCGATCTGGTGTTGCTCGATGTGCAGATGCCCTCGGGCGAGGGCTTCGATGTGCTCGAGGCTCTGGAGACGGTGCCGATGGTGGTGTTCGTCACCGCTTACGACCAGTACGCGGTGCGCGCCTTCGAAACCAACGCGCTCGACTACCTGGTCAAGCCGGTGGAGGCAGGCCGCCTGCAGGCGGCGCTGGAACGCGGCCGGGAGCGCCTCTCGGCACCGGCCGCCCCCACTGCGGCGGACAGCGTGCGCGATGCGCTGGGCGCCGAGGATCAGGTGTTCCTGCGCGATGGGGAGCGCTGCTGGTTCGTGGCGCTCGGGGAGATCCGCAAGGTCGTGGTTGACGGCAACTACGCGCGGCTGTGGTTCCGCGACCAGAACGCGGTGCTGGCACGCAGCCTCAGCACGCTGGAGGCACGGCTGTCGCCGGCGCTTTTCTTCCGCGCCAACCGCAACACCCTGGTCAATCTGCGACGTGTGCGTGCGATCGAACCGTCCCTCGGCGATGGCTACGACCTGACCCTGGATGATGGCAGCCAGGTGGAGGTGTCGCGGCGGCAGGCCCGCGAGCTGCGTGAGCGGCTGGCGCTGTAGGGCACGCGCCGCACGCGTTACCCTGTGGGGATCTCCACCGCCTGACTGTGCCCATGTCCATCGTTCTCACTGCGTTCGCCCGTCCCCGCCTGTTCCCGCGCGTCCCACGCGGCAACACCATCCAGGACTGCACCGCCGAGCAGTTCGAACAGCACCTCAACACGCATGCGCCGTTCAAGGTGCTCGATGGCTACGCGCCCTTCTGCAAACTGCATGTGTACGAGAACTGGACCTCCACGCGCTGCCTGACCGTGCCGATCACCGAGGCCAACCGCCACCAGCTGCGCAGCGGCTACGAGGCGCGCAACCGCGAGGAACTGCCGGTGCTGGTGCGCTGGTTCGAAGGCGTGGAATCGCCGCGCGCGAACTACCTGGTGGTGATCCTGTACAGCGCCGAGCAGTTGGCCAAAGAGGGCTCGCCCATCGATGCGGAGTGGGGCATCGTCGGCTGCATCTACACCGCCGAGCCGGAGGAAGTGCCGATGGCCCCGATCACCATGATGCGCAATGCGCTGGGCGTGGAAGAGGGTGGCTCGGGCGTGCCGCTGGATCGCGAGGCGTATCAGCGCGCCGTGGCGTTCTGGGACCGCAACGCCAACTGGCGGCCTTGAGGCGCTGATCCGCAGCGATGGCACGTTGATCGACGATGACGGAGGAGTGCCGGCCGCTGGCCGGCTCCTCAGTCTGTCTGACGCATGAGGCAAGCGTCACGGGGAGCCGGCCAGCGGCCGGCACTACCGGTCAACGTGCTTTCCCGATGCTCGCGTAGCTGCCGCCAGTAAGCTGCAGCAGATCGGCCGGTGCCAGCGCCACCTCCAGCCCGCGCCGGCCGGCGCTGACATGCAGCGTCGGTAGCGCCTGCGCGCTGGCATCGAGGAAGGTGCGGTGCTTTTTCTTTTGCCCCAGCGGGCTGATCCCGCCGACCAGGTAACCGGTGGCGCGCTGTGCCTGCTCGACCTGTGCCATCTCGCACTTCCTGCAGCCGGCTGTTTCGGCGAGCGCCTTCAGGTCAAGGGTGCCGCTCACCGGCACGATCGCCACCAGCAGCTCGTGCTTCTCGGTACTGGCCAGCAGCGTCTTGAATACCTGCGCTGGATCCAGGCCGAGCTGCTGCACTGCCTCGCCACCGTAGGAGTCGGCGGCGGCGTCATGGTGATAGGACAGCACGGTGTGCGCGATGCCGGATTGCTTCAGCAGGTTGATGGCGGGCGTCATGGCGGCATCGTAGCGTGGTGCGCGGGGTGTTGGCTTGACCGAGGCTATCGGAACCGCCGTACCGACCAACGGTCGGTACCTACCGGAACCGCCGTACCGACCAACGGTCGGTACCTACCGGAACCGCCGTGCCGACCAACGGTCGGTACCTACCGGAACCGCTGTACCGACCAACGATCGGTACCTACCGGAACAGCCGTACCGACCAACGGTCGGTACCTGCCGCGATCCAACGAAAACGGGCGCCTTTCGGCGCCCGTCTGTTTCAACGCAGCTGGACCGGCACGCCGATCAGTAGCGGTAATGCTCCGGCTTGAACGGACCTTCCACCGGCACGCCGATGTAATCGGCCTGCTCCTGGCTCAGGGTGGTCAGCTTCACGCCGATCTTTTCCAGATGCAGGCGCGCCACTTCTTCGTCCAGCTTCTTCGGCAGCAGGTATACCTTCTTCTCGTAGCTGTCCTTGTTCGCCCACAGGTCGATCTGCGCGAGCGTCTGGTTGGCGAACGAGTTGGACATCACGAAGCTCGGGTGGCCGGTCGCGCAGCCCAGGTTGACCAGACGGCCATCGGCCAGCAGGAAGATCGCATTGCCGTTGTCGAAGATGTACTTGTCGACCTGCGGCTTGATGTTGATCTTCTGCACGCCGGCCAGCGCGTTCAGCGCATCGACCTGGATCTCGTTGTCGAAGTGGCCGATGTTGCAGACGATGGCCTGGTCCTTCATCGCGCTCAGGTGCTCGATGCGGATGATGTCCTTGTTGCCGGTGGTGGTGACGTAGATGTCGCCACGGCCCAGGGTGGATTCCAGGGTGTTGACCTCGAAGCCTTCCATCGCGGCCTGCAGGGCGCAGATCGGATCGATCTCGGTGACCACGACGCGCGCGCCGTAGGCGCGCAGCGACGCGGCGCAGCCCTTGCCCACGTCACCGTAGCCGCACACCACGGCGACCTTGCCGGCCAGCATCACGTCCATCGCGCGCTTGAGGCCATCGGCCAGCGACTCGCGGCAGCCGTACAGGT
>Ga0213826_1001418_pt1 | contig 10293 bp, 7 predicted proteins | sample MC6MC0899MG_FD_180668 | JGI IMG/M metagenome (GOLD analysis project Ga0213826, IMG submission 180668) | Enriched soil aggregate microbial communities from Iowa State University, Ames, United States - MC6-MC0899-MG | ecosystem: Environmental > Terrestrial > Soil > Unclassified | place: USA: Iowa...
GAAGTGCGCGCGATGCACGGTCTGCGCCTGGAACAGCAAGTCATTGAACGGTTGCTGGAACAGCGCCTTGACCTCGGCCAGGGTCCAGTCGTGACGTGTTGTTGCAGTTGTGCTGGTGCTCATCGGCGTTTCCTTGTTTAGGCTGTAGCTGGCGCCGGGACAGGAATGCCCACCAGCGCATCACGGATAGCTCGCATAGTCATGGAAGGCCCATGAACTGTCAACCTTGGTTAAAAACACTGGTTTACAAGTGTACAAATATTGATCACACCTGTTTGCTCTGCGATGAACCGGCCGAACAGCCCTACCCTTTATGCGTAGCCTGCGAGCAGGAGCTGCCGTGGTTAAGTGAATACTGCCTGCGCTGTGCGCTGCCGCTACCCATGGCCGGGCTCACCTGCGGCCAGTGCAGCCGCCGCGCGCCGGCCTTCGAGCAGGTCGTCGCGCTTTGGCATTACGGCTTCCCCGTGGACACGCTGATCAGCCGTTTCAAGCACAACCGGCAGTGGCCGCTGGGCCGTTTGATGGCCGAAATGTTGAGTTCTGGCCTGCAGCATCGCTATGCCGAAGGCCTGGCCAGGCCTGACCTGCTGTTACCAATACCCCTGGCCAGGCGTCGACAGCGTGAGCGCGGCTTCAACCAGGCCGGCATGTTGGCGCGCTGGCTGTCGAAGCATCTGGCGATCGACCTCAACGAATGTTTGCTGCAGCGCACCCGCGAGACACCGGCGCAGCAAAGCCTGGATGCCAAGGCGCGTCGGCGTAACTTGCAGCGGGCCTTTGCCATGGTCGACGAGGGCGTTGTCGAGGGCCTGCATGTGGCCGTGGTCGATGATGTACTGACCACCGGGGCCACCGCACAGGCCATTGCTACACTGCTGCGCGGGGCCGGTGCGCGGCAGGTCGATGTGTATTGCCTGGCACGCACGGCAAAACCGGGGCAAGCTTGACGGGTCAGTCCCAGATAGGCGCCATCATGTCCTTGCCCGCTCTGCTCACCCAGCACATCGCCCGCCGCCCGCAACGCATCGCCCTGCTCCAGCACATCGCCGAGCAAGGCTCGATCACCCGCGCCGCCAAGGCCGCCGGCATCAGCTACAAAGCCGCCTGGGACGCCATCGACGAGCTCAACAACCTGGCCAGCCAGCCACTGGTCGAGCGCAGCACGGGCGGGCGTGGGGGCGGCGGCGCACGCCTGTCGGTCGAAGGCGAACGCGTGCTGCGCCTTTATCAGCGCCTGCAGGCGTTGCAGGCACAAATCCTTGAAGCCGCCGAAGAGTCCAGCGACCTCGACCTGCTCGGGCGCCTGATGCTGCGCACCAGCGCGCGCAATCAGCTACAGGGCAGGGTCAGTGGCCTGCGCCGTGAAGGCCGGCATGATTGCGTGAGCCTGGCGCTGGGCGGTGGCCTGCAGATCGAGGCGCTGATTACCCACGACAGCACCGCACGCCTTGAGCTGACCCTGGGGACCATGGTGGTAGCGCTGCTCAAGGCCGGGTGGGTTCAGCTGCTTGGGGCAGCTGATGTGCCGGAGCCAGGCAGTAACTGCCTGCCGGCCTGCATTGAAGAAGTGCTGGCGGATGAAAGTGGCCATAGCGAGCTGCGATTGGCGCTGGGCAACGGCCAGACGCTGTGTGCCCTTGCCGAAACCGACTGGCTGGCCCAGCAGGGCCTGAAGACGGGTGACGAGGCCAGGGTGCAGTTTCACCCGTCCTTCGTCCTGCTGGGCGTACCGGCCTAGCTCAGGTTACATTGCTGAAGATTCCGGTCACGGCCGAAACGTCACCGGCATAGGGCACCGAAGTACCCGCTGCCTGCGCAATGGTCGACCAGATGCGCTGCATGTCCACATACTTGCCGCCCGTCCAGTGCGGGCGGTCGCCCTGGCTCTTGATATTGAAATAGCGGCCGTTGCCCGAGCCGCTTTGCAGCAAGCCACTGGCCCCGCCCATGAGCAAGATGGGCATGTTGAGCATGTGTTCCGGGGCGCCGTCGGCCATCTCGCTGGTGAGCACCACAAGCGTGTGCTTGAGCAGGCTGTCACCGGGGACATCCGGGTCGTTATAGCGGGCCAGTTCATCCATGAACAACTTCGCCTGGCGCGCATACCATTGCCGGGAACCTCGCCAGACTTCTTCACCCGCATAGCGGTGGGCGCAGTCGTGCGGGTTGGTGCTGGCACTCACATCGAGAATGTTCAGCGACTCTGCCGAGCGCCCGACCTGTACGGTGGCCACTCGGGTCACACCGCAACCCAAGGCTGCGGCCACTACCTTGTGATGGCTGGCCTGAACCTGATTGCGGTACTGCGCTGAACTGATGGGGTGGTCTTCCAGGGCCAACGGCTCGCAGACAGAAGGCACCGCGCCTTCCAGGTCCTTGGCGACCTGCTCCAGCGCATCCAGGTGGGTCACCAGTTTTTCTCGCTGCGCCCCGGCCACACGCGCCCTGAGCGCGGCAATATCAGCGCGGATCGGGTCGAACACATGGGCGTTGCGCGATTGGCGCTCCCGCACTTCACGGGCCGTGGCGCCGAACACCGATTCATACAGGCGTACCGGGTTCTGCTGGGGCGCCCTGATCTTGTTGCCGTCCCACGAAACATACCAGGGCGTGCCATCGATGCCTGCATGCGGCCCGGCGAACAGACTGCGGTGGACAGGTTGGGTGCCGGGCATCGCGTCACCCAGGATCTTGTCTATCGAGCTCATCTGCCCCTTGCTGTCACGCAACGCGTACTGCCATCCGGCGTGGCCACCTGTGCCGGAGGCTACGATGATGCCCTGCAGGTACAGGGACTGCTGGCGATAGGCTGCCAACTCTTCACTGACCACGTTGAGCTGGAAGTCCGCAGTATCATCACTTGCCGCCTGCGGGAACCACAGCCCTTTGCCATTGTGCTCGGGGCCACTGTAGGCATCGACGGCAAGGCCGTCCGGCACGATGAAGAACACCACCTTCAGGCGTGGCTCCTGCCGTTGGCCCTGCAGCAGGAACTGAGCTAACCCACTACCGCTGAGCGGCACCAGCGTACCGGCCGCAGCCAGTTGCATCAGGAAACGCCGACGGCTTTTCAGAATGTCCATGTCAATTCTCCTCTTGGCGCTTGAGGAACACAGGTGAGGTAGCCAGCTCGCGAATCATCTGGATCAACGACCCATTGTTCTTGAGCGACTCAGCGGCAGACTTGAGCGTGGCAACCGACCCTGCAGAAACCTTGTTGCCGAACATGAAGCGGAAATAGCTGTCGGCCATGCAGGTTTGTGCCGTGATATTGGTCGGCAGCAGCCGAGCGATATCGCGCACATTGTGGACATTCGCCCAATTCTCCAGGCCGGTGTTGCTGATGAACGGCCCCGCGGCGTCAATCTTCACCTGCCCCGGGAACTGCGCATGGTTGTAAGCCTGTTCGGTTTCCCGGTAACGCCCGGACGCATCGTAATTTTCCATGCTCGAGCCGGTGTCGTTCATGTACTTGTGACACTGCCAGCAACGGCCCTCGGAAGCGTGTTCGCCGTTGACCAGGTCCCAACGCTCACGGGTTGTGATTGCCCTTGGCGGATACTGCGGCTCTTGCGGGTCGGCATCGACCGGCGCGCCGAACTCCCGGCACAGCAACTGCTCGCGGATCATGATGCCGCGCTTGACCAGGGAGGTCGCCTGGTAGTCAGAGGTGGCCGCCTGGGTAGCGCCCAGGTGCAAAAGCCCGCCCCTGCGATCATCGACCGCGACCTTGCGCATGTCATCGCCGGTCACGCCGGCAATACCGTAGTGTGCTGCCAGCTTTTGATCGAGGTAGGTGTACCCAGGGTTGAACAATGCATCGAATGCCGCGCCGGTCTTGAGCACCTCACCCACCAGGCGTGCCTGTTCCTGTCGCATGCTCTGAATAACCTCAGGCGCCAGCCCAGGCTTCTCCTGTATGTCGCGACTGGTCTTGATGTAGTAGCTGATGAAGCGGTTGAACTGGGCAATGCCCTGTTCGCTCATCAGCATCTGCTGAGCCATCGCGCCAACCTGCTCAGGCGTCTCGAGCTGCCCTTGCTCGGCCTGACGCATGAGCGCTTCACTCGGCGTTGTACCCAGCATTGCGTACGAAAGCGCCGTCGCTCGTTCGTTAGCCGTCAGCTGATAACCAGCGGATGCCCGGCCATCTGGCGCACCCAATTCGGAGCGATACAGGAAGTGAGGTGACAACAGCAGTGCTGCCACCAACGCGGTATCGTCATGGTCAGCTTTGACGGCTGCATACCGGCTCAACTCATCCGGGCTCAGCGGGCGACGGAAGACACGATGGCCAAGGCTTTCGACACGCTGCTCAGCCAGCCACTGCGGGTCAACCTTGCCTGCCACATTCCACGCCACGTCATACAGCATCTTCAGATCTTCGGCGTTGAGCACGCCCAGATCTGCCTCGCCGACGTATTTGAATTCCTTGTCGAACTTGTCCGCCGGCAACGTATCGGCCTGCACCTCCACGGCAAACAGGTCACGTACGCTGTTCACGTACTCGTCACGCGTCAGCAGGCGCAGTTGGCGCTTGCCGAATGCCTGGCCGGGGTCCAGATAGTCGGCCCACAGTTGGTCATAGAAGTAATCCGCAATCTGCCCCGCGCAGGACGTATCGCAGTGCCCCCTTACCGGCATGCCGAGAATCTGCTGAACCAGCGACTCCTTGCCGGCCAGGCTCCAGTTGATGGCCTTGTTGGCATCCTCGAAGTACTGGAGTGTGTGACAGCCGGCACAGGTGGTCGCCACTACCTGCTCGCCGAGTTCAGCAACGTGCTGATAGTGCATCTCCACCTTCAACTCGTCCCGGCTTTCTTCGTCGATGTTCACGACCTGCTGGGTCGGAACTGGTAGTTCGCCCTGGTAGTAAGGGAAATTGAAATGGTGCTCGCCAACTGGCAGCAGTACGTCTTTGGAACCGCCCCACGGTACCTTGACGACCTGCGGCTTACCGTCGCTGAGTAAAGTGACCTCCCATAGCGCCGGGGCTTCGCCGCTGAGTACAGGCTTGTCCGGTGCAACCAGGGTGGCCTTGATTGGCTCGAACGGCGGTCTTTTGATATAGGCGAGTTGCACTACCTGCTCGTCCGGGGAGTCGCTCAACCTCACTTCCTGTTGGCGGGTCCTCGGTATCAGCTCACCCACGTTGTTCAAGGTGATTGTGTAGGTCCCCGCAGCCAGGCCCTTGACGATCAATGGCGACTCGCCCCATGCAACATCGAAACGCCGAGTGCGCCCGTCGCTGTCCTTCAGCGTGCCACTGATCATCAATGGCTGTACCTCGGGGCTCGGCGCCGCTGCCGGCTGCATCTTGAGCACGCTTTTACCGACCACTTGCTCGAAGTCGAAGGTGATGCGGTAGATCACGCCGGCCAGATCGTCGGTGACCAACAGCGAGTTGTCGCCAAGCGGCAGCATGTCCACAGGCCGCCCGAGGCATGTGTCGTCCAGGCAATAAGCACTGTTTTCGCCAGGCGTACCACCGAAACCGGTGACGAGCGGAATCTGGCTGATCACGTCATGTTTGCTGTTGACCGTCAGCATGCGCAATTCCATCCCAGGGCTGGGTTTGTTGCCCGTGCCGTGCACCGCGATAATCAAGCGCGACAGGTCGCTGGAATCGTTATAGAAGCCCTTCCAGAACGCAATGCCCAGCGGTGCCGTATTACTCCCAAGTTCATAGGCAGGCGCTTGAAAGTCTTCGGGTTTGAGCAAGTGCAAGGGCCTGTCGGAGACAATCGCCCCCTCTGCCAATGGCGGTACGATCGAGCCTGGCTCCAGGAATTCCTCTTGGGTAAAACCACCCACATCACGTCCGTAGAAGTAAGGCACGCCAAAGTGCTGCCCTGGCTGGCTGATGACGTTGACCTCGTCGGAGTTTGGGTAGCCTTGCCGGTTGTTGTCGGTAAACCAGATCGTGCCATTCGAGTCCCAGGTGAAGCCGACAGCGTTACGCACCCCCTTGGCCAGGATTTCGAAAACGCCAGTCTCTGTGTCATAACGCAGAATCGTGCCATAGCGTGGGTCGGGCGGGACCATGCAGGTGTTGCAAGGTACCCCTACGGCGGTATAAAGCCACTTGTCCGCAGGGTCCAGAGGGTTGAAATGCAAAGGATGCTTTTGATGCCATTGGCGATCCGTCGGCACCGACAGGGGGGACGCGCTGTCGTCGGCCGGGAAATCCATCACGACTTCTGGATGAGCATCTTGGAAGTTCTGATCTACATTGCGCACCCGGTACAGCTTTCCTACGGTCGAGAAATACAAGTCGCCGTTGCGATAGACCACGCCGTGCGGCTCTTCGAGGCCAGAGGCCAGTAGATGGATACCCGTAGGTTTGCCAGCATCATCAAGCGGAATCGCATAGATGTAACCAGCGGTGCGTCGCTCGATCGCGAACACAGGTATCGAACTTGAGCCTACGTATAACACCCCGTTGCCCATCGCCATCTGCCGGGGTTGAGACAGGCCAGTGGCAAACAACTCCACTTTCACACCCGGCAGCGTGACCAGCCGGTTCAGATCCCATGGCTGGCGGAACTTGACCTCAAGGCTGATCTTCTCTGGCGTATCAGGCTTGAATTCGATCTGAGTAGGCGTGGTCAGCGGCAGATAGCCCTGTGCCTCGTTCATGATCAGGTCGTATTTGCAGGCCGGGAGGTCGCGCAACACCACGCCTTCATCGGAGCGCCCCGAGAATGGGATCTCTTGCGCCTTGCACCTCAGTACCCCACTGACCTGCAGGTTTCGCCGCGCCTGTGGCCCCACGCCTTTGCTGACCGCCTTGAAAGGTACCCCGCCCGTTACCGTGCTGAACGACAACGACAACGTGTTGCCTTCAGGCTCGGCCGGGCAAGCGCCAAGATCGTTCCATGCGTCGCGCCAAGCGTCGTTAGGTCTACCGGGTTCGTACGCCCCTTGGTTGCACCATGCCCATGCGCCAACGGTACCTTCGCTGTCGCTTTTGCATTGGTAGGCTCGTTCCCGATTGGTCACCAGGGAGCCTTGTTGGTAGGGCAGCTCTCCCGCACCAGGCACCACGTAGGCAGGCGCCTGACACTGTTCAGGCGTCGCCTGCCGTGAGGTCGAGCGCTCCTGCGAAGGTGCAAGGGTCATGTATCCCAACAGGCTTGTCAGCAGTGCAGCAAGACCGAACGCAGCAAGACGGCGCATGAATCTTCTCCTTGTCGAGCCACCCGACGCAAAAGCGCCGGTGACAACCGCCCCGGTGCCCCAGCGGCCATATGAGCGAGGGAATCCGGGAGCTTCTAACCGTTCGTGCGCAACTGCCGATATGCGAGAGCGATGAGCAGGACAGTAAACCAGCAGCTTTTTTGCGGGTACTGGCAGAAATGCCAGGTACCCAGCCGGTCTGCGCGACATTGCGATCGCTTGCACCTGCCAACCGATTGGGGGAGGCTGAACGCTCAGAGCGTCATTACAATGCGGGCTCGATGCCCCATTCCCCCTGCGGAGCTTTCATGTCCCACCCTTTCGATACCCTTACCCCAGACCTGGTCCTGGATGCCGTTGAAAGCATCGGCTTTCTCAGCGATGCCCGGATCCTGGCGCTGAACAGCTACGAAAACCGCGTGTATCAGGTGGGCATCGAAGGTGAACAACCGCTGATCGCCAAGTTCTATCGCCCTGGGCGCTGGAGCGATGAGGCGATCCTTGAAGAACATCGCTTCACCGCCGAGCTCGCCGACTGTGAAGTCCCCGTGGTCGCACCCCTGCAGCACGATGGCCGCACGCTGTTCGAGCACCAGGGCTTTCGCTTCACGCTGTTCCCCCGCCGCGGCGGCCATGCACCGGAACCCGGCAACCTGGACCAGCTCTACCGGCTCGGCCAGTTGCTTGGCCGGCTGCACGCAGTTGCCGCGACACGGCCGTTCGAGCATCGCGAAGCGCTGGCTGTGGACAACTTCGGCCACGCTTCGCTGCAAACCTTGCTGGAAGGCAACTTCGTCCCGCGCGAATTGCTGCCCGCCTTCGAGTCCGTAGCCCGCGACCTGTTGAAACGGGTCGAGGACATCTACGCACGCACGCCACACAAGGTGATGCGCCTGCACGGCGACTTGCACCCGGGCAACCTGATGCATCGCGACGAGGTGTATCACGTGGTCGACCTCGACGACTGCCGGATGGGCCCGGCAGTGCAGGACCTGTGGATGATGCTCGCCGGCAGCCGTGAAGAACGCCTCGGCCAACTGGCAGAACTGATCGACGGCTACAACGAGTTCCACGACTTCGACCCGCGCGAGCTGCCACTGATCGAGCCCTTGCGCGCCCTGCGCCAACTGCATCACTGCGCCTGGCTGGCGCGGCGCTGGGATGACCCGGCATTCCCCCGCAGCTTCCCCTGGTTTGGCCAGCCGCGTTACTGGGGCGATCAGATCCTCGCCCTGCGCGAACAAACCGCGGCGCTCGACGAGCAACCGCTGAAATTGTTCTAAATGCCCGCAAGGGTCTGTCTACAATAGGCGTCGCTGTATTTAGCTACCTAAGCAAGGATTCTGCATGCACGCCGCAAACCCGCGTCGCGGGTACATTCTTGGCCTTTCGGCCTACATCATCTGGGGCTTGTTCCCGCTGTACTTCAAAGCCATCCAGAGCGTTCCGGCGGTGGAGATCATCGTCCACCGGGTGCTCTGGTCGGCACTGTTCGGCTCGCTGTTATTGCTGGTCTGGAAACACCCAGGCTGGTGGCGCGAGCTGCGCGACAACCCACGCCGGCTAGCCGTGCTAGCCCTGAGTGGCACCTTGATTGCCGGCAACTGGCTGACTTACGTCTGGTCGGTGAACAACGGGCGCATGCTCGAAGCCAGCCTGGGTTACTACATCAACCCGCTGGTCAACGTGCTGTTGGGCATGCTTTTGCTGGGTGAGCGTCTGCGCCGCCTGCAATGGTTGGCGGTGGGGTTGGCTGCGTTGGGTGTGGCGCAACAGGTATGGCAGGTCGGCAGCCTGCCATGGGTGTCACTGGTGCTGGCGCTGACCTTTGGTTTCTACGGGCTGATCCGCAAGCAGGCACCGGTTGCCGCGTTGCCGGGGCTGGTGGTGGAAACCTGGATGCTGGTGCCTCTGGCGCTTGGCTGGCTGCTGCTGCACCCCGCCGCAATGAGCGCGCAGGGCGCCTTCTACACCAGCAGCGAGGCGCTGTGGCTGATGGCTGCGGGGCCGGTGACGCTGATCCCGCTGGTGTGCTTCAACGCCGCTGCACGGCATTTGCCCTACACCACGCTTGGCTTCCTGCAGTACCTGGCGCCTACCCTGGTGTTGCTGCAGGCAGTGCTGCTGTTCGATGAGCATTTGTCTTCGAGCAGCCTGGTGGCATTCGTGTGCATCTGGGCGGGTTTGGCGCTGTACAGCGTCGACGCCTGGCTGAATTTACGCAAGCGCGCCTGATCAATTAATGATCAAAACTCTGCAGGCCACGCAGTTCGTGGCCTGGCAGAACATCTCCAGAGGTTATCCACACCCTCGTCCCCGTGGTTTGTGCACAAGCGACTGATTAGTGGACGTTTTTTGCTCAAATCGCCAGGGGCCCCGCCGTTATTGGGCTGGCGACGTGCACCCCCAGCTTATCCACAGGGCCGTCCCCGTAAAACCGGGATAACGCGGTGGGCCGCTTCGCGCCCAATCGCCGACAAGCCGGCTCCCACAGGGTTCGCGCAGACTTTGTGAGAGCCGGCTTGCCGGCGATAGGGCCACGCAGCATGTGGGAGCCGGCTTGCCGGCGATTGGGTCGCGCAGCGGCCCCGCCCACAGCTCAATCCTCCGGCCGCAGCTTCAACTCCACCATCAAATCATCCGCCAGGCTCTCCAGCTTCTGCTGCAGGTCATCCAGCGACAGGGTCAACGGCAGCGCCAGCAAGGCATCAGCATGGAACAGCGGCTCGCTGCTCATGGGCGCAGGGCGCACTTCGGTGGTAAAGCGCTCCAGGTTCACCCCCTGCTCGGCCAGCAAACGGGTAATGTCACGCACGATCCCTGGCCGGTCGTTGCCCACCAGCTCCATGGCAATCGGCTTCCAGGTACACGAAGGCTCGATGCCGCTCTCGGCGATCAACACGCGAATATCGTATTGGCCCAACGCCTGCAGCGACTTCACCAGCTCATCGTAATTTTCGGCAGGCACCGCCACCCGCAGGATCCCGGCGAACTGCCCGGCCATGCGCGACATACGGCTCTCCAACCAGTTACCGTTGTGGTCGGCGATGCACTGGGCAATGCGTTCTACCTGGCCGGCCTTGTCAGGGGCGATCACGGTCAGTACAAGAT
>Ga0213826_1001421_pt1 | contig 10284 bp, 8 predicted proteins | sample MC6MC0899MG_FD_180668 | JGI IMG/M metagenome (GOLD analysis project Ga0213826, IMG submission 180668) | Enriched soil aggregate microbial communities from Iowa State University, Ames, United States - MC6-MC0899-MG | ecosystem: Environmental > Terrestrial > Soil > Unclassified | place: USA: Iowa...
ATCTTCTGGGTCGGCCTTGCCGATATTCTTTCCCACTACCAGGCATTGGCCAGCGAAGCGCTGCAATGGCTGCGTGAACTGGCCAGGGCGCGCTGAGCATGGCAGAGAGCGAGAGCGGTGCCGACAAGACGGAAGACCCCACCGACAAACGCAAGCGCGATGCGCGCAAGAAAGGTGAAATTGCCCGCTCCAAGGAGCTGAACACCGTGGCGTCGACCCTGGGCGGCGCGGGCGCGTTACTGGCCTTTGGCGGCAACCTGGCCGAGACCTTGATGACATTGATGCGGGTGAACTTTTCGCTGACCCGCGAGGTGCTGACCGATGAACGCTCGATGGGCATGTTCCTGCTGGCTTCGGGAAAAATGGCCATCTGGGCGGTGCAGCCGATACTGGTGCTGCTGTTCGTGATTGCGCTGATCTCGCCCGTCGCCCTGGGCGGGTTCATCTTCTCGGGCAGCCTGCTGCAACCAAAATTCAGCCGCATGAACCCATTGTCGGGGATCAAGCGGATGTTCTCGATGAACGCGTTGACCGAGTTGCTCAAGGCGCTGGCCAAGTTCTTCATGATTCTGATCGTCGCGCTGGTGGTGCTGAGCAATGACCGCCAGGCGTTGCTGGCCATCGCCAACGAGCCACTGGAGCAGGCGATCATCCACAGTGCGCAGGTTGTGGGCTGGAGTGCGCTGTGGATGGCGGCAGGGCTGCTGATCATTGCGGCGGCGGATGTGCCATTCCAGCTGTATCAAACGCAGCAGAAGCTGAAGATGACCAAGCAGGAGGTCAAGGACGAGTACAAGGACAGCGAGGGCAAGCCCGAGGTCAAGCAACGTATTCGTCAACTGCAACGCGAGGCGTCGCAGCGGCGCATGATGGCTGCAGTGCCCGAGGCGGATGTGATCATCACCAACCCGACGCACTATGCCGTAGCCCTGCAGTACGACCCGGAGAAGGGTGGGGCGGCGCCGTTGCTGCTGGCCAAGGGTACCGACTTCATTGCCTTGAAGATTCGCGAGATCGGCGTCGAGCACAAGGTGCAGATCCTCGAGTCGCCGGCGCTGGCGCGGGCGATCTACTACTCCACCGAAATTGAACAGGAGATCCCCGCGGGGCTGTACCTGGCGGTGGCGCAGGTGCTGGCGTATGTGTTCCAGATCCGGCAGTACCGGGCGGGTAAGGGCAAGCGGCCGGAGCCGTTGAAGGATGAACTGCCGATTCCGCCGGATTTGCGGCGTGATAGTTGAGGGTCTCCTGACTATTTCGGCTCTAGATCGAGCGCCGTTTGTGCGGCGCTTAATCTCAATTGCGTGATCAATACTGGCCATCCGAAAAAATATCAACAACACCCCATAACCTGATGGTACGAATTTTCATGCTTTCCGGTCAGCGGTATTGGCTAGGGTCCAAGTTGTTTAGCATAAGTACCAGTTTGTCAAATTCGATGCCATGTTGCTGACATGCCTTCGGAAAAAGGCTATGGCTTGTCAGTCCGGGCAGGGTGTTAAGTTCAATAAGGTACGGCTGGGTGTCGTGGATGATGAAGTCCGCCCGGAAGTAATCAAGTTCAAGTGCCTCAGCGATAGCGGAGCAGTAGTTGTTGATTTGTTGGCGGATGGTTCTGTCCAGGGTGGTGAGGGTGGCATTCGTCTTGCTGGATATGAATTTTGCCTCATAAGAGAAGAATTCACTTTCGAATTCAAGTGCATAGATGGGTAATGTGGAATTGTTGAAGTAGCAGACGGATAGCTCTGGTCCACTTATAAATTCTTCTATCAGAATTCCAGCGTGGAATTGTGCTGCTGCGTTTATGGCATTCTGGAGGTTAGTTTTGAGGTCTCGGACCAAGGATACACCGAAGCTACATCCTTCACGGTTAGGTTTGACAATGCAGGGTGTTCCTAAGCTTTCACTGACTTGCTCAAAACAAATATCGTCACCATTTTTCGAGTAAAGATAGTTGGCAACATTGATTCCTAGTCCTCTTGCAATATGTTTCGTTAGAAGTTTGTCCATGCAGATTGCGCTGGTCTGTGGGGAGGGGCCATTATAGGGGATGCCTAGCCCTTCTAAATATGCTTGGGCCATACCGTTTTCGCCGAAGCCGCCATGTAACGCCAGAAATACTCTTGTGGATTTAGAAAGGTCCAAACGAAGCAGTCCTCTAAAGTCCGCTATGGTGAAGATCTCATGGCGGATTTGGGAGTTTTTCAACGATTGCGAGACAGCTTCTGAAGTTTGAAGAGAGACCTCCCGCTCCGACGAGTTCCCGCCAGTTATAATCGCGATATTCTCAATCATTTAATTTATCCATATTGTTAAGGTGGGTAAGCTGAAGTACTGTTTGTGAAAGCGATTCTGCCCCTGTTCGAAGGGTTTCGATGTCCATGTCGCTGGTAAAGGAAAAACGGATCGCACTGTTTGCCCTCATTGCGTCGTGCCCTATGCCAGTGATGACGTAAGAGGGAGCGAGATTATTAGAGTTGCAGGCCGAGCCGGAAGAGATGCAGACGTTCCTCAAACAGCTGATCAAGGTTTCTGAGCGTATTCCGGGGATGGAAATGTTTAAGATGTGAGGTGTCGAAACGGCGTCTGGAGAGTTAATTAAGTACGCGATTTCATGCTTATTTAGTATTTCCAGGATTGCGCTTCTCAGTCGTTCCGCTGCTGACCATGAGGTAGGGTAGTCCTTGCCCATTAATCGCCTTGCTGCAGCGCCGAATCCGGCGATCAGTTGAGTGGGGAGGGTTCCGCTGCGGAGTGAAGATTGTCCGCCGCCAAATGTGAGAGGACGCAAACGAGAAAAGCTGGAGGAAGAAATATAGAGGGCGCCTATGCCCTTCGGACCTTCGATTTTATGGGCGGAAATTGAAGCGCAATCCACGCCAAGTTCTTTGACGTTGATAGGTAGCTTGCCTAGGGCTTGTGCGGCATCGATATGGAAAAGTGCATTGGAATTTTCTAATATCTTTTTAATCTCCAGAAGGTTTTGGAATGTGCCTATTTCGGAGTTTACATAAGAAATAGAGAGTAGCGCTGTGTTGGCATCCAGTAGACTGCTCAGATGGGTTAGATTGACGCGCCCGTTTGAGTCGATTTTCATTCGTCGAACCTCAATGTTGCGTTTTGCTAACTCCTCTGCGGCTAAAAGGGTGGATTTATGGTCGATGGGGCATATGATTATATTGCTTTTTGCATTGGTGGTGCCGCTCCCAAGAATCGCAATGTTATTGCTTTCTGTGGCGCCAGATGTGAACACTATCTCGGCCGGTGTGCAGCCTATTAGCTCAGAAATATGTGAGGCGCTTTCAAAGACAGCACTTCGTGCAAGACGGCCCAATATGTGTGCGGAGGAAGGGTTTCCGTAATTGATGTTGTTGAATTTGACCATTTCCTTTATGACATCATCGGCGCACGGAGTAGTGGCTGCAGCATCTAGATAGATTATCGAGTCCGGTTGCATAGCTGGTTTCTCAAGTTCTATAGGTGACGATATGAACGCCTTTGCTGTATATCTCTTCGGTGGTGAGTTCCCCGCTCCCTCCCAGATCTGCCACCAATATGCTTACAGGATCGAACTCGTAAAGTGAGAGGGCAATTTCAACGCCTTTCCTAATGGGAGCATGGCATTCATTTGGGGCGAGAAGAATCAAAAGCCGAGCGCCTGCTTTGTAGGCTTCGGAAATCATTTCAGTTATTTCACCAGCGCAGCCGGTCATGCCGCAGCTGACCAGTGGTACAAGTGTGCCCGAAGCGTCAGTGAATAAAATCTCGGACATTTCTGGTTTCTCTGTAATATGTCGTTTCTCGAGCTTTCCTTGCTTTACTAGTCGGGAAGCCTCATTTTGAAAGCGGTTTTTTAACCATGTCTCGGGGAAGCAAAGCGTATGTTTGCGGCTGGGTGCAACATTTTTTGTGGTGATGGTTGAGGATGAGTTTAGATGCGCCAGGTAGCTTGCTGGAAGTTCATTGAAACGATTGTAGAATTCGGCTCTATAGTCTTGATCAGCTTCGTCGCTTGGAGTGTATTGCCAGTCGTTGATTAAAAGGAGCAAGTTAGCGCTTTTATTGTTGTTGGCTAGGTGGTGCTCTGCAAGCTCTATAGCCAACTTCCAGGAGTAGGTAGGGAATATGCCCACTCGCTCCTTGATTTGTGCTTTTAATGTATGATTTTCTATGTCCTCAAAGACGCCTGGTGTCAGTCGATCGCTCTGTTTGTCATAAAATAGCATGAAGTGGCCGGCCATGATGAAAGCGGGATTTAAGGGTGCGGCATCCATGAAATTGTAAATTTTACTTTTTAGCTCCTCTTCGGTGAATGCAAAGTTTTCAAGTGTTTTTATTTGGCGCATGACTTATCCTTGCGTGTGATGCTGCACTGGGGGAGGGTTACTGGGTGAACGCGTTAGTAAGATCGCGAATTAATTCATCTGGATCCTCAAGCCCAAGGTATATCCTTGCGCATTCGCCTTTGATACCTAGTCGTTTTGCGGATGGCATGTCGTGAGTATCAATGAGATTGATGAGGCTTATAGCGCCGCCCCAGCCGTAGCCGATCTTTATTACGTTTAGGCGGTTTAGGCGATCTACCAGTTCGTCACGAGAGCATGAAAACTCAGCGGTGAGTAGGCTGTTGAATCCCGATATCTTCGAGTTTTGTAGGTGGAGTTCAGTGTTCTGAAGGATGGGATGTATCACTTGTTTTAAAAGGGGCATTGATGTGAGGCTTTGAAGCACCTTGCGAGTTGTGCTCATTTGGAAGGATAGGCGAACCCCCAGTGTGCTAATTGATCGAATGGCTGCTGAGCAGGCGTGTGAGCTCACATGGTTGCCCATTAGAGCGGAGATGATTTTCAGGTTTGAATATAAATCTTGACGCTTTGTTGTCAGTGCTCCAAGAGAGACGCCCTCTATCGCCCCGTGGTATTTGCTCAGTGATATCAAACTAATGTCCGCGCCGAGTGATAAGGGTTGGTGAAATAGAGATGCTGCCCATGTGTTGTCGGCGACTATTAACGCTGGATGGTCGTGTCGTGATTCGACAATTGCACTAATATCCATGACCTCATACGTGAATGCGCCTGGGTTTTCAAATATGATTAATTTTGTTTTCAGGGTTAGTTTGTTTTTTAGAGTGGCGGCGTCGTTGGGTGTGAAGTATTCAATCTTTACGCCTATACTTTCAAAGTAACCCAGCAGCCATTTTGTGGAGTAGACGGTGGAGTCCCCAGCAAGTACGTGATCACCTGGTTTTACAAATGTTGATAGCAGCAGGTTGAAGGCGGACTGCCCGGACGGTGTTAAAACTGAAAATTTTCCCTTTTCAATGTTGGCCACTCGCTGAGAAAGTTGGCGAGTCGTTGGAGTGTCAACGCCGCCATAGTACAGGCCGCTGAAAAGGTCGTTGTCTGTGTCTGCCAGGCTTTCCTCATTGATTGGTGGCAGCTGATCAAAGGTGTCGACTAAATAGCTGGTGCACTCCATGGCTGGCGTCTGTGTGGATTGGATTCCTCCTATAGAGAAGAGACCAACCTGTGCCAGTTTGCTAAGCGTCATCTCAGTCATCGGTTGCCTCGAACTCATTGAGTAATTGGATTATTTCCTTAACTTCGCCAACCTGGGGTTTAGAGGTATTGGGTAAGGGATACTCTAGGGAGGCTTCACCGAATCTGTGGAAATATTCCAGTAATTGACCTTCGGGAGTGCCCCAGCGTAGGTAATTTTCATTTTCGCTTTCGCGGCAACTCCGCAGGGGGTGCTGGACTGCCCAGTTCGCACTCAAGGTACGAGGCTGTCCAGTTTCCCGTTTAAGCGCTATGAGTCCATTCAGCAGATTTCGGCGGCTGGTATGCGCTTCACCCAACCCAAATAGTAATGCGCACCCACAATCGATATGGTTTGCTGCCATAAAGTCTAGCGCTTGTAAGAATCGGTCTTTCCACGTTTGTTTTTTGCTGTCTACGTCTTTGCTCAGGCCGCCAATTTCTTCTGGTTCAAGCGTTTCGAGCCCGATGAATATATATCTCAGGCCACATTTGGCTAGCCGTTGAATCAAGTCCTTTTTCCTAAGAATCTGATCAATCGTGAATTGGCCTCCAAAAATAATTTCTAAAGGGGCTTTCTCAAGCAGCTGACAGAGCTGTGTGATGGCGACTGGGCTACCGCTAAGGAATATCGAATCTTCGACGAATGCGCTTGCCCTCTTCTTGGGGTGATCTTGCTTTACTGTGCAAACTGTCTCCTTGAGTTGGTTGTACAGTCGTCTTGGGGCGCCTTGAATTTCTTGGATGTTTCCGGCGATGCTTCGGCGTTCACTGCAAAAAGTACAGTCATAGATGCACCCGGGCCCAGTATCGCTGAATATATGTGAAGTCATGCATCCCTGGAAAACATCAAATGACGCTGTGATCCCAAATGTACCTACTACCGAGGGTAGTTCGTCGTGCTTCAGAGGGATGCCATCACTTACAAGTGTGTAATCGATACGTGGGAAGTCAGCGATCCATCGCCCTTCAGTTTTCGTGTCCAGGGTTTCTGCAATGAAAGTCGCAGGGCTTTGTTGGGAGCGACTAAATAGCTCTCCGATCTCTGCAATCAGTTTTTCCGCTTCTCCGGAAATTATGACGTCAAACAGTGGAGGGATTTCATGCTCTCTGATAAGGCGCCCCGGCGAGGCTCTATGGTGTTTGACAAGGGAAGGTGATCTTTTTCTTTCGTCAGCAAGGTAGATCGTTTCATTAATGTGCCGCCCACCCAGTATGATGAGTAGTCTATCGCCAAAAATCTTTCTAGCGAGTTTTGCACATTTCACTGCACCAGGCATGCAGAGCGTCATAGCGCCAATGAATAAAATGTTGGGACGAGATGCTTGTATTAAATTTTCAAGACGATGCATATCATCCAGTGAGTACATGAGCAAAAAGTTCTCTCTCAACTTTTTTTGCGGTTGCCCCCAGTTGCTGTTTGCCCAAGCGCCTTTCCTTCGTTGCGCAAGGCTTGCCGCACAGCGGCATGCATTAAATAGGCTCACAGGATCAGTGCTGTTCAAGGCCCTGCCTGATTTGTATCCGCTGATGCATTCCGGTGCTGAGATCGCGATCGCTCGGATCTGTAAATGAGGCGCGGCGTCTTGGGCCTCGTACGATCGCTCGCTCAGGCTCACCCCTTTTCTGTTGTGCGAAGGCATGGTCTTCCTTTCCTGAATACCAGCAAATGCCGTTGTTATTTTTGTTGGATATTGGATACAGTAGCCAATATTTCCAGGCTGAGGTCTCTCGAAATGAAACAGAATGTGATCGCACTGGTTTTTGGGGGTAGGAGCTCAGAGCACGCAGTGGCGCTCCGCTCCGCTGCTACGATTCACGCGGCGCTGATGGCTCTGGGTCACAGGGTGCACTGTGTTGGGATCGATCGTGAGGGCAACTGGAGGTATCAAGGAGACCCGTGCCAGTTTCCAGGAGCGGTTGATCGGTCGGCGCCGTTGATTTCGATTCGTCCAGGCCATCCCTCGCTCTCGTACTCAACCCAAGGGAGCGACACGGCGGAGATCGGGATCGATTTGCTGTTTCCTGCACTGCATGGTCGTTGGGGGGAGGATGGAACGATTCAAGGATTGGCAGCGATGTGCGGTTTGCCTTGTGTGGGCTCCGGAGTGTTAGGTTCGGCAATGTCCATGGATAAGGACGTTACGAAGAGAATGGTCCAGTCTTCCGGGCTTGTTGTGGGGCCTTGGGTGGCCATGAAGTCCATGCGTCCTTGGGAAGAACTGGTTGAGTGCCTGGGTAGCAGTACGCTTTTCGTGAAGCCAGCCACTTCGGGCTCATCGATCGGTGTATCCAGGGTCTCTAATCCCGTGGAGTATGCTGAGGCATTTGCTATTGCTGCACGACAGGACGCAAAGGTACTTGTAGAAGCTGAAATCTTTGGAAGAGAGATAGAGTGCGGTGTGCTCGAACTTGAGGAGGGCTTGATGGCCTCGGTGGTGGGTGAAATAGTCAAAAGGGAAGGGCACACCTTCTACGATTATCAGGCGAAATATGATTCCAACAGTGGGACAGATCTTCGTGTGCCAAGCGTATTGCCACCGGATATTGTCGCAAGCATTCAGGCTTCGTCGATTCAGGCATTTAGATGCCTCGATCTAAAAGGGTACGCCAGGGTGGATTTTTTCTTGACAGAGGAAGGTGCAATTATTCTCAATGAGATCAATACGTTACCCGGATTTACGAGTGCCAGTATGTACCCGAGGATGTTTGAGTGCTCCGGTTATCCCCCTGCGAAGCTTGTAGGAGCGCTAGTCGAACATGCGCTCTCCTCAGCATCGAAGGATTGATTTATCACGTGCCCTGTCGACGCCGTGTCTCAAGAAACGTAACGATTGAATCTCGTCCCTCGGCAAGGTGCTGGGTTAATAATTGCTTAGCGGCTACGCGATCACCCTGAGCGCATGCGCTCAAAATATTTTTGTGATCCTGTTGCGATTTCTTGTGGTAGTCGAGATTTGTCAACAAAAAACGAAGGTGGCGATCCACCGAGTCATGAAGAGATTTAATTAATGCAAGTAACCTGGGGCGCTTGGCTTTTGAATAAAGAAGGTGATGAAACCTTTCATTGAGTTCGCTAAGCTGATGCGGGTCTGTTGTTTGCTCCATTGTGGACACGAGTTCGTGCATCTGCGTCAGATCATTCTCGACGATGTTGCCAAAACCAAAATCGAGGGCTGTGCATTCTGCCATTATCCGCATGTCATAGATCTCGACAATGTCATCAATCGTCATGATCGCTACAGATGCACCTTTATGAACTTCGTAGGTAACAAGCCCTTCGGCTTCCAATTGCCTTATGGCGTCCCTGATCGGCATTCGACTCAAGCCGAATTTTGAGGCTAGCTCTTCTTGGCGCAAAGACGTGCCTTCGTCTATTGCGCCGGAAAGTATGCCTTCGCGTAGCGACTCGACTACATAGTCCATCGCGGTTTTATGGCGATGTTTGTCGGGTACGATAAAGCTATCGAGAGAGTTTGCCACCATGTTCTCCGGGTCGAGCGGTGCAGTCAAAAGCGCTGGCGAAGGTATCACAGACTCACTAGAGCTACCAATTGAGTGATTGGCTGATGTTTAGTGGCTTATACCGGTCATCGGTTCCCTACACGCGGATAGAAACCACGCGCTTTTGCATGATCAAATCGCTGAGAGTTGTGCAGTGGGGCTGCCTCTCTGTGACCTCTCAAGAGGTGAAGGCTTGGGCCGTTGCCGTTGCCGTTGAGGTGAGCGTGGCAGGTTTCTCTTGGGGATTGCCGGCTGTTGAGCTACCCGTCAACGCGATGGGTCTCGGCTGGTGCGCGTTTTCAGGCGGGTCGGGCAAAGTTGGAAAGCTTCTTGCAGAGCCACGCCCAAGCGCCCCTTGGGCGTCAAAGTTTTGCATGAAGAGGAATCGCGGTGGATCGCACTCAGTTAATCAGCAACGCGCGCCATAACCTGGCCGGCCTCGGTCGGGGCAACCTGGGTGTGCCGCTGTTGCTGCTGGTGATGTTGGCAATGATGATGTTGCCGATACCGCCGTTCCTGCTCGACGTGTTCTTCACCTTCAATATCGCCCTGTCGATCGTGGTCTTGCTGGTCTGCGTGTACGCACTGCGTCCGCTCGATTTTGCCGCGTTTCCGACCATCCTGCTGGTGGCCACGCTGCTGCGCCTGGCGCTGAACGTGGCGTCCACGCGGGTGGTCATGCTGCACGGTCAGGAGGGGCATGGCGCTGCAGGCAAGGTGATCCAGGCTTTCGGTGAGGTCGTGATCGGCGGCAACTACGTCGTTGGTGCGGTAGTGTTCGCCATCCTCATGATCATCAACTTCGTCGTGGTGACCAAGGGTGCCGGGCGTATTTCCGAGGTGAGCGCGCGCTTCACCCTCGACGCCATGCCCGGCAAGCAGATGGCCATCGACGCCGACCTCAATGCCGGCCTGATCGACCAGGCCCAGGCCAAGTCGCGTCGCGCCGAGGTGGCCCAGGAGGCCGAGTTCTACGGTTCCATGGACGGTGCCAGCAAGTTCGTGCGCGGCGACGCCATCGCCGGCTTGCTGATCCTGTTCATCAACCTGATTGGCGGCATGCTCATCGGCATGCTGCAGCACAACATGTCGTTCAGCGACGCGGGCAAGGTCTATGCCCTGCTGACCATCGGTGACGGTTTGGTGGCGCAATTGCCATCACTGCTGCTGTCTACCGCCGCCGCAATCATGGTCACCCGTGCTTCGGGCTCCGAAGACATGGGCAAGCTGATCAACCGGCAGA
>Ga0213826_1001429_pt1 | contig 10248 bp, 4 predicted proteins | sample MC6MC0899MG_FD_180668 | JGI IMG/M metagenome (GOLD analysis project Ga0213826, IMG submission 180668) | Enriched soil aggregate microbial communities from Iowa State University, Ames, United States - MC6-MC0899-MG | ecosystem: Environmental > Terrestrial > Soil > Unclassified | place: USA: Iowa...
CCTCGGCCTGGAGAAGAACAACCATGAAACGCATCCGCAAGGCCCAGGCCACGCTCAACCTGCCCACCCTCAAGCTCGAAGGGGGGTTATTCCTGCCCGATCAACTGGAAAAAGCCGCTCAGGGCCGCGCTAACGCACAGCTAGAGGCCGACTATGGTACCCCCAAGGGCGTCAAGCTCAAGGATGAATACAGCCGCGCCTTCCAGATCGCCTGCGCTCAATGGCAGCACTTCGCCGCGCAGATTGGGCGCGCCGACGTCGATGCTGCGCAGCTCACCATCGCCTTCGTGCACGAACTGCTGCGCGACGTCTTTGGCTATGTCGCCTTGCAAGCCGCGTCAGCACAGCAAGTGGGTGAACTGCGTTACCCGGTCAGCCTCATGGCCGGCACTTTACCCGTGCTGGTGGCCCCGCACACTTTGGGCCTGGATGAGGCCGACGCACGATTTGCCGTGCAGGGCGGTGGCAACCGCAAGAAAGCCCCGTTCCAGGCCATGCAGGAATTGCTCAACGCCAGCGAACCGCTGCAATGGGGCATCGTCAGCAATGGTAAACAACTGCGCCTGCTGCGCGACGCTGCTTCGCTCACCCGCCCCAGCTTTCTCGAAGTCGATTTGGCCGACTTGCTGGGCGGCCAGCGCTATGCGGAGTTCGCCAATGTCTGGCGCTTGCTGCACGCCAGCCGCGCATCCCATCTCGGCCAGGACGCTACGGTGTGCATCTGGGAACAATGGCGCAACGAAGGCCAGCAGGAAGGCACTCGCGTGCGCGACGGCCTACGCAATGGCGTCGAGCAGGCTCTGCTGACCTTCGGCGCAGGCTTCCTGCAACACCCAGCCAACCATGCCCTGCGCGCTGCCTTGGACAATGGCACGTTCAGCAAGGACGCCTATTTCCAGCAACTGCTGCGCCTGATCTACCGGTTCATCTTCGTTTTCACCGTGGAAGAGCGCGGCGTGCTGCACCCGCAGGACGACAGCGCCGAAGCACAGGTTGCCCGCCGCGCCTATGCCGAAGGATACGTCCTGGCCCGCTTGCGCGAGCTGTGCCTCAAGCGCCGTGCCCGCACTCGCCACGACGACCAGTGGCAAGCCATCCGCATTGTCTTTCGCGGCCTAGCGCAGGGCGAGCCGCGCCTGGCCTTGCCTGCGCTGGGCGGCCTGTTCGCCCCCGAGCAATGCCCCGACCTGGATGCCGCCAACCTGGACAACGCCCACCTGCTCGCCGCCCTGCAACACCTGCGCTGGGCCAAGCCGACCGGCGCGCAAAGCCTGGTGCCGGTGGACTACCGCAACATGGGCCCGGAAGAGCTGGGCAGCGTCTACGAAAGCCTGCTGGAACTGGTGCCCGCCATCGACTTGCCTGCGCGCACCTTCGGCTTCGTCGGCCGCACCGAGGAAGGCAGCACCGCAGGCAACGCCCGCAAACTCACCGGCAGTTACTACACTCCCGACAGCCTAGTGCAGGAGCTGATCAAGAGCGCGCTCGATCCCGTCATCGAACAGCGCCTTGCCGCCCACCCGGCCAACCCCACCGAGGCGCTGCTGGCCATCCGCGTCATAGACCCGGCCTGCGGTAGCGGCCACTTCCTGCTGGCCGCTGCCCGCCGCCTAGCGGAAAAACTGGCCCAGTTGCGCAGCCTCGAAGGCGGGCAGGAAGGCGCCATCCAGCCGCAGGACTACCGCCACGCCCTGCGCGAAGTGGTGGGCCACTGCATCTACGGCGTGGACCGCAACCCTATGGCCATCGAACTGGCGCGCATGGCACTGTGGCTGGAAGGCTACGAGGAAGGCCGCCCGCTGGGCTTTCTCGACCACCACCTGCAAGTAGGCGACGCCCTGTTGGGCCTGACCGACCTGAACGCGCTGGAACAGGGCATCGCCAAGGATGCCTTCAAGCCCTTGAGCGGCGACGACAAGGACATCTGCAAGGCGCTGGCCAAGGTAAACGCCGCTGGCCTCAAGCAGATCGTCAAGGATCTGCAAGGCCGCCAGATGCTGCTGGGCGTGGACAACCATAGCGGCCTGGAAGCCTTGCGCGCCATTGAGACCCTGCCCGCCGACACGCCCGAACAGGTGGTGGTCAAGGAACAGGCCTGGCGCCACTTTCTGGGGGACTCCGCTCACAGCCCGCTGGTCCACGCCGCCGATGCGCTGGTGGGCGCTTACCTGCTGCCGAAAACGGAGGGCACAGCAGAAGCCGTACCTACCAGCATCACCCTGCATGCGCTACTGACCGCGCCGGAACGCGCCCAGATCGAGCATGCCGCTCCTATCGTTGCGGCCCGCGACGCCTGCGAGCAAGCGCGCGTGTTCCACTGGCCGCTGGCCTTCCCGCAGGTGTTCGCGCAAGGCGGCTTCGACTGCGTGCTGGGCAATCCGCCGTGGGAGGTGTCGCAGATGGGCGAAGAGGAGTTCTTCGCCACGCGTGCTCAGCACATCGCGGAATTGGGGGGCGATGCACGCAAACAAGCCATTGCTGCACTGCCTGAAACCGATCCGCGTTTGTGGAATGAGTTCGTCAAGGAAAGCCAACGAATCGCAGCCGCCAACAACTTCTACCGGGAATCGGGACGCTTTCCACTGACGGCTGTCGGCAAGCTCAACACCTATCCCTTGTTTGCCGAAACAATGAACCAAATCGCCCATTCCAGCGGACGAGCTGGATTCATTGTTCCATCCGGACTTGGAACGGACGACTCGACCAAGCGTTTTTTCAATAGCTTGGTCGAAGATGGCCGGCTTGTTTCCTTCTTTGGTTTTGACAATGCCAAGAAGATTTTCCCTTCGGTTCATCCGGATACACCATTTGCTTTGGTGACTGTCGGCTCAACTCAAACGGATGCGGAGCTCGCCCATTACTTACTCGCAGTCGAACATCTGGGCGACCCGCGCCGCCGCTTCACCCTCACGCCCGACGAATTCCGCCTCATCAACCCCAACACGCTCACCTGCCCAATTTTCCGCAGTGAACGCGATGCGGAACTGACCAAAAAGCTCTACGGTGCTGCTCCGGTGCTGATGCGCGATGCCGTGGTCGAAGGCGAGGGCAAGCACGCCAGAGTGCTGGAACCCGCGAAAAACACGTGGGGCATTACCTTCTCGCAAGGTCTCTTCAACATGACCAGCGCGAGTCATTTGTTCAAGGCCGAGCCCGGCCCGGACCGATTGCCACTGTACGAAGCCAAGCTCATCCACCAGTTCGACCACCGCTGGGCTACCTACACGACAGACGGCAACAGCCGCGATGTCACGCCGGTCGAAAAGGCCGATCCGGCTTTCACTGTCACCCCACGCTACTGGGTTGAAGCCCGCGAAGTTTGGCTGCGCGTCGCCCGTTTGCCCGAAGGCTTGCTGAAGGCCCTCAAGAACGGCAACGCACAGGCCACCGTGCTCGGCGTGATCCAGTTGCTGTTCGGCTGGTACCTGGCTGAACAGCGCCGCGCCAATCCGGGTATGGGCACATATTCCGCCTGGAAAGCCTTTGTCACCCACCATCCCTATGTGCAAACCATCGCGCCCACGTCGTTGGGCCTCGTCGGCAACAGCCCGGAAAGCCTGCAACCCCTGAACGATGACTACCTGCCCGCCGAAGGCGAAGCCAAGGTGCAGCCCTACACGCCCGGTGCCCGCAACGCCACGGCGTGGTACGCCACTGACCCTGAAGCCGAGGGCGCCGTGCTGGCGCTCGCCGCCGACTACTGCCATCTGCCTGCATCGGAGACGCCCTTGGCGGACGAGCCCGCCGTGCTCGCCCTGGCCGAACGCTGGTTGCAGGTCGCCTGCCCGCAGTGGTTGATGGGATGGCGGGATATCACCAATGCGACCAATGAGCGGACGGTCATCGCGTCGGTGGTGCCGTTGGCTGGCGTTGGCAATCAGATGCCATTGATGCTATTCCCCGACGGGGGAAACCGTGCACGGTTCGCTGCGCTGCTCGCCAACCTGTCTGCGCTGGTATTTGACTTTGTGGCGCGGCACAAGACAGGTGGCACGCACATGAATTACTTCATCTACAAACAGCTTCCCGTATTGCCGCCAGACCGTTACACCGAGGCCGACCTCGCTTTCATCGTGCCGCGCGTACTGGAACTGACCTACACCACCCACGACCTTGCCGCTTGGGCCAGAGATTTGGGCTACGAAGGCCAGCCTTTCACCTTCGACCTCGACCGCCGCGCCACCCTGCGCGCCGAACTCGACGCCTATTACGCCAAACTCTACGGCCTCACCGAGGAAGAACTGCGCTATATCCTCGACCCCGCCGACGTAATGGGGGCCGACTACCCCAGCGAAACCTTCCGCGTGCTCCGAAACAATGAGCTGCGGGATTTCGGGGCGTACAGAGAGACGTCAGTGGCGCCCCTTCGATTGGCCAGTGTCGATGGCGAAACCCGTCGCGATCACGTGCAGTACCGCACCCAGCATCTGGTGTTGGAAGCTTTCAAGAGAGGCTTCAAGATAGAAGACGCATTGCCTGTTCAGGCTGAAGCCACGGCTCGGCAGGTCGTCGATCGAGCGTCCCTGCCTGATGGAATCTGGGCACGACCACAACAGAATGAAGGTGCGGAGACGGGGGTGGCCTTGGCCGCCTTGCTCAAGGCTGCGCAGGCCCCATGGCCAGTGCGCCATGTACGTCTCGCCGCCGTCTTGGCGCTTGAGCCCAGGCTGATGACGCCTTTGCTGGATGCGCAGGATGCTCTGGATTGGCAACGCCTGGTGGGAGAAGAAGCTAGGCCGCTGCCCGGGGCGATGTTGAGCTTCATACCGCGCGCAAATCAGGCTTGGGGCGGGGCTGTGCGCTTCCTGCGAAGCAGTGGCTACCTGATTGAAGATCTTGGAGCGGGGACTTGGGCCAAAGGTGGCGAACTAGATGTACCTGCTGCCGAATGGGCGGAAGGACGTGCCCAGATGATTCTTGTTTTCCTGCAAGCGCGAGGGCAAGACTTCGATCGTGTCATTCGCGAATTGCCTGACGAGATAGGGGGATGGATTGAAGCCGCAGCCTGACATGTTCCAGCAACAGCTATGCCTTACTCCGCCGGCACAGATGCGCGAACCACGTTTATGGATCAAGCGGCTGGTGATATGGGAAAAGCCAGGGGAGTTGCCCTTGCGGGATGTTTCATTACGTCCAGGCCTGAATATCGTGTGGACGCCGGACGACAATGGCATCGGCCATGGCGGAGGAAAGACCTTGTTCTGCAGGCTGTTGCGCTATTGCTTGGGCGAGGATAAGTTTGCTCCCGAAGATCAGCGCGACGGAATTGGTTCGGCGTTTCCTAACGGATGGGTTGGCATGGAAGTCGTGTTGGATGGCGCATGTTGGGCTGTTCTTCGACCCTTGGGCATACGGCGGCGGCATTTCGCGGTACTGGATGGCAATCTCGATGAGCTTGTTCTCAGCGAAATGCCGGCCACGAGTCTGTCTCCGCTGCTCAACGCCATCGAAGAGAATCTGCTGACTCCGGGCGTCAGAGATCTGATAGCTGGCAAGAAACAAGGGCATCAGGCCTGGCAGATTGCCTTGGCGCTGTTGAGCAGGGATCAGGAATGCAGATTCGACCATGTTCTTGAATGGCGATCCTCACTATCCGACTCGGAGTCGCCGGCGAGGGGATTGAATCGAACTGAGCGGCTGGAGGCACTGCGAGCCCTGTTGAACGCCATCGACCCCTCCGAACAGACACTCCGCGTCGACATCGCCGCAATGAGCGAGTCGAGCCGTAGCCAAGAGCAGGAAATAGGCCATCGCGCCTGGGAAATCCGCAAGTTGAGAAAGCAGCTTCTGGAAGGGCTTGGCGTTACGGACGATGAACTTGCGCAGGGCACTCTGGGTGTCGAAATCCTGCGTAGGGCGGCGCAGGAGCGGTTGGCAGTGGAAACCCAGTCCAATGGTGCGGGCGCGACTCCGGATACCGACTCCGTGCGGCAGGCGCACGAAAATGCCCAAGCGGAGGTGGCAAGGATCCAGGCTGATATCGGAAGGCAAGAGGCTGTGATACCAGCCATCGAGCGGGCGATATCCGCGATCAAGGGAGAATATCCAACATTAGCCTACTCGCTCAAGGAAGCAGAAAATTATCCTTGTCCCATCTGCGAGGTGCCCATTGACCGCGTGCTGGCGAGCCAATGCGGGTTGTCACACAAGGTTCCAGATCTGGAGGCCTGCAAGGCTAGGTTGGAGAGCGGCAAAAAAGCGCTCAAGGATGAACAGGAGCGTCTGGAGTCAGCCCAATCGCTACTGAAGCAGTTACGACCTGAGCTGGCGTTGGCGAAACAGGATGCAACGCGTAGGGAAGAGCATTACCAGAACCTGCTGAAGCTTCGCGAACAGCGCGATGGGGCGTGGTATACCGCACGCAAGGCCGTGGACGATGTCGAGCGCCTGGCCTCGCTGCTCGAACAGCAGCAAACTACCGAAACCCGCCTGGCTAGGCATCAAACTGAGATGGAGCAAGTGCGGGAGCGGATCGCGGCGCTGCAAAACCAGAGTGCGACTGTTTTCTCGAAGCTTGCCCAGAAGTTCGACCCAATCATCCGACGCTTAGTCGGACCTGAAGCCAATGGCGAAATCCGATTGACCGGAAACGGACTGAGCCTGGTTGTCCAGATGGGCGGGGATCGTTCGACATCTGCGATCGATTCGCTGAAAGTCGTGGCTTTCGATCTCGCGACCCTGTGCATGAGTATCGATGGTGACACGAGGCTTCCGGCTTTCCTGATCCATGACAGCCCACGTGAAGCCGACCTTGGGCTCGCTTTGTACCACGGTTTATTTCATCTTGTGCATGAACTGGAAGGACTTGGATCGGCCCCCTTGTTTCAGTACATCGTGACGACTACTACCCCGCCTCCGAAAGAGTATGCCCAAGAACCTTGGCTCGCTTTGCAGCTTCGCGGTTCGCCAGCTTCCGATCGTCTCTTAAAAAGAGATTTGTAAAAGGAGAGGCAGGAATGAGTTTCCGAAGACTGGGCCCAGAGTTGGTTGAATGAATCCTCTACAACGCGCCCTCATCGAAAAAACCGGCCACGACAACGGCTTCGAGCACGTGCTGTCATCCGCTGGCGATGCGGTGATACTGGCTTCGGCTCGCCATCGCAGCCAGGCGGTAGTGACGGCATCGGCCGATGGCTTCGGCTTGCGCCTTCAACCGGCTACGCCCGCGCTGCTGCCGGAACTGTTGCGCAGTTTCCAACCCTGGGCCGGAGCCGATGACGTGTTTTGTGTGCCGACTCTGCCCGATTTGGCGGCTCTTCTGCGCCGCACGGCCAGCCTGTCGCAGGCGTTGCCGAATCAGGCAGTGCGTGATTACCACGCGGCCGTGGCGCAAGTTGTCGAGACGATGTCTGCCGAAGCCCGCGGCACGGAAGTCGAACGCCTGGTGCGTCAGCGCGTGGGGCAGGCGCGTTACCGCGATGCCTTGCTGATCTACTGGGGCGGTTCCTGCGCAGTGACTGGCGTCGCGGTGCCTGAAGCCCTGCGTGCTAGCCATGCCAAACCCTGGGCCGAATGTGCCGACGATGCCGAGCGGTTGGATGCCTTCAACGGCTTTCTGCTGGTGGCCAATCTCGATGCGCTGTTCGATCGCTTTCTGATCAGCTTCGACGATGCCGGGCATCTGCTGACCAGCACCAGCCTGTCTCAAAGCGATCTGCCTGGGCTTGGCATTCATTCGGGAATGACGTTGCGCTGGCTGGCCAGCGAGCACCGGCATTATTTAAAGTGGCACCGCGAGCGCTTCCTGCTCGGTGCCTGATCGAAGGAAAAACATGGCCAAGGCCGAAGCAAGCGTTGAAGAACTGGTATCAATGATCGAGCGGGGCGAACTGCGCTTGCCAGAGATGCAGCGCCAGTATGTGTGGCGCTCCACGCGAGTGCGCGATCTGCTGGATTCGCTGTATCGCGGCTACCCTTCGGGCGCAATCCTGCTTTGGGAAACCGACGAGGCTGTTCCGCTGCAGGATTTCGCGGTCAGCCAAAGCACGAATCCTTACCAGAGCACGCGGCTTCTGCTGGATGGTCAGCAGCGTCTGACATCGCTTTCTGCCGTCATTCGCGGCGAGCCAGTATCGGTGCGCGGCCGTCGTCGGCCTATCGACTTGCTGTTCAACTTGGAGCATCCCGACCAGTTGGCGGTCGTGACCGAAGTGGAAGAGAACGGCGACGACGAGGACGATGCCGACGACGATAGCGAACTGATTGGCGATGAGACGGACTCGACCGAGGACGAACTGCTCAAGCGCTTCAACAAGATGACTTTCGTGGTGGCCACTAGGAAGCTGGAGCAGTTGCCGCATTGGGTGAAAGTGTCGGAAGTGTTCAAGACCGACAACGATGCGCCTTTCCTCAAACGTGCCGGTATCAGTGGTTTTGACGATCCGCGGTACGAGAAGTACAGCCAGCGCCTGGCCCGGCTACGTGGCATCCGCAAGTACGTTTATCGGATGGACGTGCTGGAACGCACGCTTTCCTACGATGAGGTCACGGAAATCTTCGTCCGGGTCAATTCACTGGGAGCCAAGCTGCGCAGTTCCGACCTGGCTCTGGCGCAGATCACCGCCAAGTGGCGGCACTCGCTGCAGACGTTCCAGGATTTCCAGAAGGCATGCGCCAAGACGGGCTTTGACCTTGATCTCGGTTTGCACTTGAAGAATCTGATGGCGTTTGCCACCGGTCAATCACGTTTCCAGATCGTGGGTAGCCTGAATGTGGAGAAGCTGCAGAAGGCATGGAAAGAAGCCTGCGATGGCATGGAATTCGCGCTCAATTTCCTGCGCAGCAATCTTGGCATCGATAGCCCGGCACTGTTGTCGTCGCCTTTCCTGCTGGTGGTGCTGGCGTATTTCGGGCATAGCCGCAACTATGCGCTGAGCAACGATGAGGCCCGCCAACTGCGCTACTGGGCGCTGATGGCCAATGCCAAAGGCCGCTTCTCCCGAGGCTCCAGCGAAACCATTCTGGATCAGGATTTGGCAAATATTCGTCAGGGCGGAGCGGTGAGCGAGCTGATCGACCGGCTGCGGCTGCAGTTCGGCCGTCTGGACATTACCGCCGAGGAGCTGGAAGGGCGCAACCAGCGTAGTGCGCTGTTCAAGACCATGTTCCTGGCTTTCCGCGCTGCCGGTGCGAAAGATTGGTTCAGCCAATTGACCATTGCTCTGGATCATTCGGGGGCCCAGCATCGCTTGCAGTTCCATCACATTTTCCCCAAAGCCGTATTGAAGACCAGCTTCACTGCCCGCGAGGCGGATGACATCGCCAATCTGGGATTCATCGGCGGCAAGACGAATCGCGCGATCAGCGACAAGGCCCCGGCGGTTTACCTGCCCCCGCTGGTGGACCAGCTTGGCGAGCTAGCGTTCGCAGCACAGTGCATCCCGGTTGAGGCATCGCTGCTGGAAGTGGAAAGCTACAAGGCTTTCTTGCTTGAGCGACGCAAGAGGATTGCAATGGCGCTGAATACGTTTGTTGGGCCTGCAGAGTGAGCGGGTAGGCGGCTGTGTGTATGGCACGTGTCTCATACCGCCTGACCTAGGGATGCTCTGATCAACTCCGTAGGTAGCGCCTGCCGCTGGCCGGAGGCCTGGGAGAAAGTGACGGCACGCGTTGAGGATGCATGCAACTGGCGTTCGGCGACGGCAAGAGATCCTTCCTGGAAGTCCGCTTCTGACGGAAACGGACGTTGATGCAACGAATGGCGTTGACCTTGCCAAATGTGAGCGCAGTCACTCGGGCCTAACCTCGTGGCACGCCCACTCAACCAACCCTCGGCAAGCCAAGAACAACCCATCAACCACCCCCTCATCCAAATGCCGCTCTGGCTCCGCTGCCACCCGGCAGCGGTCCGCCGAATGCAGCACTTCCAACACCGTCAGCAGTCCCACCAACGCGCGCTCGGTTCTCGCCAGGCTCACGCGGCGGCCGGGTGACACGTCGTTCTCCGGCCAGAGCAGCCCATCAGCGCCTTCGCAGCCGCGCATGCGCTTGAGAATGCCCAAGAAGGTGCTCAGGTCCGGCAGTGGGGTGTCGTCGTTGATGGGCTCAGCAGCGGCGTACGAGGAGAAGGTGTCGGAATCGTTCATGGCGTCGGTTTCCTTGGCTGTGCTTAACAGCGCCACCGCGTAGGCGGGGTGGCGGACGATGCGTGGCTGCAAACCGGTTGATGCAGCGCTATTGGCCGGTGGGCCCGAAGGCCCCCACGCACCGCCCGCCAGAAAGGCCGACGGATTGCCCGCCGGCACCGGT
>Ga0213826_1001439_pt1 | contig 10206 bp, 7 predicted proteins | sample MC6MC0899MG_FD_180668 | JGI IMG/M metagenome (GOLD analysis project Ga0213826, IMG submission 180668) | Enriched soil aggregate microbial communities from Iowa State University, Ames, United States - MC6-MC0899-MG | ecosystem: Environmental > Terrestrial > Soil > Unclassified | place: USA: Iowa...
CCCCCTGGCCGAGGCCGCCGAAGCCCACCGGTACTTCGATTCCGGTCAACACACAGGGAAAGTTCTGTTGACCATGTGACGTCTCCCTGAACTAGGGTGCGTAGTGGGACCGCTGCAGCTCTGCGCGGTCGCATCCGCTGACGTATGCATCCCAGGAGGCCCCCATGAGCGGTACACGCAGCACGGGAGAGCGGGGCGGCGTGCTGCCGCCCGCCGCCGTCGCACCGGAGACACTCGACGCCGAATCCCGGCGCTGGACCCCTGCGCGGATCGCGCTCTGGGCCGCCATCGCCCTGCTGGGCGGTCTCGCCTGGGTCATGCTCGCGCTGGTCCGCGGCGAGACGGTCAACGCGATCTGGTTCGTGTTCGCCGCCGTCTGCACGTATCTGATCGCGTACCGCTTCTACTCGAAGTACCTGGAGCGGAAACTGATCCGGCCGGACGACCGCCGGGCGACCCCGGCGGAGTACAAGGCCGACGGCAAGGATCACGTCCGCACGGACAGGAACGTCCTCTTCGGCCACCACTTCGCCGCGATCGCCGGCGCCGGCCCGCTGGTCGGTCCCGTCATCGCGGCCCAGATGGGCTATCTGCCGGGCACGATCTGGATCATCGTGGGCGTGGTGCTCGCGGGGGCGGTGCAGGACTATCTGGTGCTGTTCTTCTCCATGCGCCGCGGCGGCCGGTCCCTCGGGCAGATGGCCCGTGAGGAGCTCGGGGTGGTGGGCGGCACCGCAGCCCTGCTCGCGACGCTGCTGATCATGGCCATCATCGTCGCCATCCTGGCGCTCGTGGTGGTCAACGCCCTCGGGGAGAGCCCCTGGGGCGTGTTCAGCGTGGCCATGACCATCCCGATCGCGCTCTTCATGGGGGTGTATCTGCGGTACATCCGGCCCGGGAAGGTCCTGGAGATCTCCATCATCGGTTTCGTCCTCCTCATGGCCGCGATCATCGGCGGCGGCTGGGTCGCCCACACCGAGTGGGGCGCCGCGTTCTTCCACCTGGACAAGAGCACCATCGCGTGGGGCATCATCGTCTACGGCTTCGTGGCCGCCATCCTGCCGGTCTGGCTGCTCCTGGCCCCGCGTGACTACCTCTCCACGTTCATGAAGATCGGCGTCATCGGGCTGCTCGCCGTCGCGATCGTGGTGGTGCGGCCGGAGATCACCGTCCCCGCCTTCAGCGAGTTCGCGGGCCGGGACAACGGCCCCGTGTTCTCCGGGGCACTGTTCCCGTTCCTCTTCGTCACCATCGCCTGCGGGGCGCTGTCCGGGTTCCATGCCTTGATCGCATCGGGCACCACGCCGAAGCTGATCGAGAAGGAGCGTCAGACCCGGTACATCGGTTACGGCGGCATGCTCATGGAGTCCTTCGTGGCGATCATGGCGCTCGTGGCGGCGGTCTCCATCGACCGCGGACTCTACTTCGTGATGAACGCCCCCGTCGCCCTCACGGGCGGCACCGTGGAGCAGGCCGCGCAGTGGGTCAATTCGTTGGGCCTCGCCGGGGTGAACGTGACACCGGGAGAGCTGAAGGACGCCGCCGCGGCGGTGGGGGAGCAGACCATCATCTCCCGCTCGGGCGGCGCGCCCACCCTGGCGGTGGGCCTGGCACACATCATGCAGCAGTTCATCGGCGGCCCGGGCATGGCGGCGTTCTGGTACCACTTCGCCATCATGTTCGAAGCTCTCTTCATCCTCACGGCCGTCGACGCCGGAACCCGCGTGGCCCGCTTCATGCTGCAGGATTCGATCGGGAACTTCCTGCCGAAGTTCAAGGACGCCTCCTGGCGGCCGGGCGCCTGGCTGTGCACCGCCATCATGGTGGCCGCGTGGGGCGCCGTCCTGATCATGGGCGTCACGGATCCGCTGGGCGGCATCAACACGCTGTTCCCGCTTTTCGGCATCGCGAACCAGCTCCTGGCCGCGATCGCCCTGGCCGTCTGCCTGGCGATCGTCGCGAAGAAGGGCCGCTTCGGGGCGCTCTGGCTGGTGGCTCTGCCGCTGGCCTTCACCGCGGTGGTCACCATCACCGCCAGCTTCCAGAAGATCTTCTCGCCGGTCCCGGCCGTGGGGTACTTCGCCAACAACGCCGCGTTCACCAAGGCGCTCGCGGACGGCAAGACCTCCTTCGGCACCGCGAAAACGGTGCCCGCCATGGAAGCCGTGGTCCGCAACACGATGATCCAGGGCGTGCTGTCGGTGGTGTTCGTGACCCTGGCCATCATCGTCATCATCACGGCCCTGCTCGCCACCATCCGTGCCTTCCAGGCGCACCGGGCCGGGGAGTCCGTGACGGACCACGAGGATCCGTTCGTCCCGTCGAAGGTCTACGCCCCCGCGGGCCTCATCCCGACCCCCGCCGAGCGCGAGCTCGCCGCGGAATGGGACAAGGTGCCGGCCTCGGAGCGTCTCGCGGACGCGGGGCACCACTGATGAGCCGCGACCGTCCGACGACGGCGGCCGCCTCGCCGTCGTCGGAGGACGCGCCGTCCGCTCGGCCGGAGTCGCCGTGGGAACGGCTCGCTCGCGGCGTCCGGTCGGTGCGGCGCGGGCTCCGGGGCGTCCTCGGAGCGGACGCTTACGAGAAATACCTCGAATTCCACACGGCGCACCACCCGGATCACGAACCTCTCAGCGAGGCGGAGTTCTGGCGGGACCGCACCGATCGGCAGGACCGGAATCCACAGGGCCGATGCTGCTGAGCCCGTGAGAGTATGGGGCCATGAGCGAGGAGCCGAAGCCACAGGAATCCGCAGGAGCGGCCGGCCCGGAAGGACCCGTGGAGGGGACCCCGGTCGTCGGACCAGGGGAGACGGAGGAGCCCCGGAGCCAGGAAGGCCGTGCCGAGGACGGCCGCCGCCCGCGGAACATGCTCGAACTCGTGGACGAACCGGCCAAGGTGATGCGGATCGGGACCATGATCCGGCAGCTCCTGGAGGAGGTGAAGGCCGCGCCTCTGGACGATGCCGCACGAGGCCGCCTCGCGGAGATCCACGAGCGCTCCATCAAGGAACTCGAGGAAGGGCTGGCCCCCGAACTGGTGGAGGAACTGGAACGGATCTCCTTGCCGTTCCCGGACGATTCCGCGCCGTCGGACGCGGAGCTGAGGATCGCCCAGGCGCAGCTCGTCGGCTGGCTCGAAGGGCTCTTCCACGGCATCCAGACGGCGATAGCCGCCCAGCAGGCTGCCCGCGAACAGATGGCGGCCCAGCTCCGGCAGCTCCCGCCCGGCACCATGGTCGCACCGGGCGTGGTCATCGGCGCCAACGGGGAGCCGCAGCGTGCCCCGGCCCGCCCACAGCAGAACCCGCGGCATGCCGGACCCGAGGAGCCCGACTCCGGCCTCGGCCAGTACCTCTAGCCCATGGGTCTGTTCAGCGAGCTGAGGCAGGCCCGCCGCGATGACGCGGAGCTGGGCAAAGGACTCTGGCGACGGGCCCACGACCGGTTCCGGCGCGGCCTGGACCGCTTCCACCAGGTGCTCGACGGCGTCACCGACGATTCCCTCTACGACGAGCTGCTGCCGATCGCGGACGAACTGGCCGGGCTGCTCCCGCGGGTCCGCGCCGTCTGTGTGACGGCGCAGCGGACCACCCCGAGCGAGGGCCTGGACATCCCGCCGGAGCTGGCCCCCTTGCATCGTCTGCTGTCCCGGGCGGGCAACGACCTGGCGACGGCCGCGCAGGCGGCCACCATGACCCGGCTGGGCACGAGCGACGTGGACAGCGTGCGCCGCCGGGCCGCCGTCGTCAGCGCCCTGGTGGCGGAGGCGGAAGCCCTGAGCCGCTGAGCCGGATCTATTCCCGGATTCGCTGACAGAGAACCGGGAGCTTCGTGTCTGGTGGCATGACAGCTTCCTTTGGAAGGATGGCGCCATGAGCGCAAACCCAGATCTCACTTTCAACGATGGCAACACCATCCCCCAGCTCGGCTACGGCGTCTGGCAGGTTGCCGACGACGTCGCGGAGACCGTGGTCGGTCAGGCGTTCGACGCCGGTTACCGCCACATCGACACCGCCCGCATCTACGGCAATGAGGCGGGAGTGGGCCGCGCCATCGCGGCGTCCGGCCTCGACCCCAAGGACCTCTTCATCACCACCAAGCTGTGGAACTCCGACCAGGGCTACGAACAGACCCTCGCGGCGTTCGACGAGTCCCTGGATCGTCTGGGCCTCGACCACCTGGATCTGTACCTGATCCACTGGCTGCAGCCGCAGCGTGGCACCTATGTGGACACCTGGAAGGCGCTGATCGAACTGCAGAAGCGCGGCCGCGTCACCTCTATCGGCGTCTGCAACTTCACCGCCGAGGCGATCGATGAGCTGATCGAGGCCACAGGCGTGGTTCCGGCCATCCACCAGATCGAGCTGCACCCGTACTTCAATCAGGCCGGGCTGCGCGAGTACAACGCAGGCAAGGGCATCCTGACGCAGGCCTGGTCCCCGCTGGGTCAGGGCGGCGAACTGCTGAGCGACCCCGAGGTGCTGCGCATCGCGGAGAAGCACGGCGTCACCCCGGCCCAGGTGGTCATCGCCTGGCACCTCGCCATCGGCAACGTGGTGATCCCCAAGTCCGTCACGCAGAGCCGGATCGTGGAGAACTTCGCCGCCCTGGATGTGACCCTGGATGACGAAGACATCAAGGCTCTGAGCAGCCTGGACCGTGGCGCGGAGGGCCGGATCGGTCCCGACCCGGCGGTCTCCGACTTCGCCTGATCCACCGTGAGTCCCGCGGTCCGGCGCAGGCCGGGTCCGCAGGGGATCCTCGAAACGCCCGTGGGGTGGCCGGATTCCGGCCCCTGCGGGCGTTTCACTGTTCCGGGGCAGCTCACTCCGGGGGCGCGGCGGGGCGGGTCACGGCGCAGCGTGGCGGGGCGCGGCGGGGCGGCTCACTCCGGGGGCGCGGCGGGGCGCAACGCGGTGCTGTTCGGCTTGCCGCCGGGCATGCGCGGTCCCTCGTGGAAAACCTCAGGGGCAGTGGAACTCCACGAAGTGAAGCCGTTGCGTGGAGATCTCCCGGACCTGGCGGCATCCCGCCTGGGCGAAGCCGCCGGCCGCTGACGGCTTCTGGCCGCCGTCGCCCACGAACACCACCGTCCCCCGGAGTTCCGCCGACGGCACCGTGCGGTTCACGCCCCACAGGGTGCCGGAGTCCGTCGGGCTCGCGGCCAGCGAGAGGTCCTTCACACCGACGAAGTCCTGAGGATACGCCATGGAAGCCTGGCGGTTCTCGGGCCGACCGTAGACGGCCCCGGTGACGCCAGGGGTCTTGTGGACCAGCGCGGCGATGTCTCGGAGCCTGTCGTGGGGAACGTTGACGTACGACTTGAGGGAGAGCTGGGGCACCGTCGCCGTCACCAGGACCAGAGCCGCGGCGACGAGAGCGAGCGAAGCCTTCCTCCGGAACAGGTGGGCCAGCCCGAGAGCGGCGAGGATCGCCAGCCCCGGTGCGGTGAAGCAGAGGTAGCGCGGCTCGTAGATCGGCTTGACCGCGACGCTCACCAGAGCGAGCCCGATCGAGGGGACCAGGATCCAGCAGAGGGCCAGCACGGCGAGGGCGCGGGCCCCGAGCGGAACCGCGGCGTCAGCCGGGTCGCCGGGTGAGGCGTCGGCCGACCGCCGGGCGGCCCACAGCCCGAGCACCACCAGGACGCCGAGCAGCAGAGCGAGCAGCGCCACGGAGGCCAGGATCCATCCGGGCGGGGAGTTTCCGGTGGGACGGTCGTTCCCGTAGAAATACTGCTTCAGCAGGATGTTCGCCACGGTGTCCGCCAGTGACCGGCGCCCGATCCAGTCCGCCTGGGCGCCCTGGTGCGAGACCGCCCAGAGGAACGGTGTCGTGGCCAGGAGAGACACCACTGCCGCGATGCCGATCCCGAGCAGGCGACGTCGTGCGCAGAGGACCGTGGCCAGCAGATGGGCCGGGAACAGGAGCGCGAACGGGAAGAACAGGACGGTGCCCAGCACTCCCACCGCCGCGTAGGCCACGAGGATTCCCGGACGGGGACGTTTCCACGCCAGGGTGAGGAGCAGGGTGGCGAAGACCGCGAGCATGAGGGACGGCGCGGCCGAACGGGCCTCGCTGCCTGCCCAGGTCACCCGTGGGAGCACCGCCAGGAGTGCGCCGGCGGCCACCGCGGTGGAGAGGGGGACGAAACGCCGGACCAGGGCCACAGCCCCCGCGCAAGCGGCCGCGACCGCCACCGCCGAGGGGAACCGCAGAGCGGTCTCCGAGGTGCCGGCCACTCCGGTCCACAGGTGCAGGAGGACGTAGTAGAGGCCGTGCGAAAGGTCGATGGAGGCGAAGAGACGAGGCAGTTCGCCGAGAGGCCGTGTCGCCGCGGAGAGGGTGGCGACCTCGTCCTCCCAGAAGGACGGCTGCCAGGATCCGAGGAAGGAGGCCAGGAAGGCCACTGCGGCCACCGCGGAGTAGACCTTCCACAGGAGGGCCCGGTCCGTGGTCTCCGGCGCGAGGGTGGAACTCATGAGGCGCTCCGTCTGGTGTCCTGAGGGCGGGTACGGAGAAGGCCCGCATCCCTCAGGATCACGGGCCTTCCACCTTGCTGGAGCTTCCTATCAGAATCGAACTGATGACCTTTTCATTACGAGTGAAACGCTCTACCGACTGAGCTAAGGAAGCACATGCCGCGTCTGACCTGCTGGCCTGACCGCACAGGAAACAAGTTTAGAGTGCTCTCCGGCTGTGGGTCAAAACGGCCGTGTGCGCGGCCTTCCCCCGGGCGCGGGTGGCTGTTCATGTCCCGGTCCAGCATGGTTCAGCTGGCCGTCGCCCGGGCGGGGCAACCTGTAGGTCACGGTGCCATCGGGGACTCCGTGCTGCCGCGTGGCCAGGACCGTGCGGCGGGAACCAGCAGAGGAGCGCAAGCGATGACCGTGAACCCGGTTGCCGGACGGACCACCGCACAGGACGTCACCGGCCGGGCGAGCTGCCTGAGGCTCGCCGTGGTCGACATGTCCGGCACCACGGTCACCGACGGCGGCCTCATCGACGAGGCCCTCCGCGACGCGTTCCTGGATGCTGGGGAGGATCCGCAGGGGCAGCGTTTCGGGTCCATGATGGACTTCGCGCACAGTGCCATGGGGCTCTCCAAGCTCGGCGTCTTCCGGCAGCTCTACGAAGGGGAGCCGGAGCGGGCCCTGTTCGCCAACGCCGTCTTCGAGAAGTCCTACGACCGCCTCGTGGCCCGTGGCGGTGTCCAGGCGATCCCCGGCGCCAGGGAGACCATGGAATGGCTCCGTGAGGCGGGAATGCAGTTGTGCCTGGTCACGGGGTTCGGGCGGCACACGCAGAACACCATCCTGGAGTCCCTCGGCTGGATGGGCCTGGCGGATCTGAGCCTGTGCCCGGAGGACGCGGGCCGCGGCCGGCCGCACCCCGACATGATCCTCACCGCCGTCCTGGCCCTTGACCTGGATGACGTCCGGGAGGTGCTCGTCGTCGGGGACACGACGGCGGACATCCAGTCGGGCCTCCGGGCCGGCGCAGGCCTGGTGGCCGGAGTGCTGAGCGGGGCTCATTCCGAGTTCGCCCTGCGCGCCGCGGGGGCCGACGCGGTGGTCCCGTCGATCCGGGACATCCCCGGCCTCCTGCGGGAGGGGAGCAGGCCCCTCCTCGGTGGCCGCCAGCTCTGACGGAGTCTGCCAGAGGGGTTTCCCTCCCGCCGCGTCCCGGTGGAGCTCGGCGAGGTATCAGGGCGCGGCGACGGAAAAGGCCCCGGCGGGGAACCCGCCGGGGCCTTTCGTGACGCTCAGGTGCAGCGGAGGCCGTCGTCCGGCGTCGTGCCCTTCACGAAGTAGTCGTCGACCGCGTTGGTGATGCAGTCTCCCGCGCGGCCGTAGGCGGTGTGGCCCTCACCCTCCCAGGTGACCAGCGAGGCGTTGCCGAGCTGCTTGCGCAGATTGCCCGCCCATTCGTACGGGGTGGCCGGGTCTCCGGTGGTTCCGATGACCACGATCGGCGCCTTGCCGCTGTACGACGCGGGAGCCGCCTTGCGGATGCCGGTGGTCTCGAGGCCTTCACAGGAGATGCCGCCGTACGCCATGTACCTGCCGAGGGTGGGGGACACCTTCTCGAGTTCCTGGGCTTCCTTGCGCATGTCGTTCTCCGACGAGTCCGGCGTGTAGTCCAGGCAATTGATGGCGTTGAAGGCGAAGGAGCTGTTGGACGTGTACTTGCCCTGCGAGTCACGGTCCGCGCCGAAGTCCGCCAATTGCATCATGGGCGACGGATCGCCCACCAGCGCCTGGGCCAGTGCCTGGCGCAGGGTCGGCCAGCTCGAGCTGCTGTACAGCGGAACGATCAGGCCGGAGACGAAGCTGTTCACCGTCACGGGACGGCCGTCATTCGCGGGCTGAGGGCTCTTCTCGTACTCGGCCAGGAGCTTCTGGATGCGTGCGATGCCGGCGTCCACCCCGTCGCTGAGGGGACATCCGGAGTTGCGCTGGCACCACTCGACGAACACCCGGAGGCTCCGTTCGAAGGCCTTCGCCTGGCCCACGGTCAGCTGGGACTGGGTCAGGGTCGCGTCCAGGGCGCCGTCCAGGACCATCCGGCCCACGCGGTCCGGGAAGAGCGTGGCGTACGTGGAGCCGAGGAAGGTCCCGTAGGAGTAGCCGAGATAGTTGAGCTTCTGATTGCGGAGGGCGGCCCGGAGGATGTCCAGATCCTTGGCGGCACTGGCGGTGTCCACATGGGACAGGACCGGCCCGGTCTTCTGCTGGCAGGCCTCGTTCGTGTCACGCTGCTCCTGCACGGCCAGGGCCAGGCCGTCGGCGGTGCTGGGGTCGAAGTACTCGGCGCGCTGGGCGTCGCGCTCCTGGTCCGTCAGACAGGTGACGGGGGCGGAGCGTTTGACGCCGCGCGGGTCGAACCCGATCAGATCGAAGTTGGAGCGCATCTCGTCGCTCAGAATCCACTGGGCGGACTCGTTGACGAAGTCGTAGCCGGAGCCGCCCGGGCCGCCGGGATTGATGAAGAGCGAACCCTGGGACTTCCCCGTGGCGGGGATCTTGATCAGGGCGATCTCGATGCTTCCCTTGCCCGGATTCTGGTAATCCGTGGGGACCTTGACCGAGGCGCAGCTCGCGTCGTGCTCGCAGGAGGTCCAGCCGACCTTCTGACCGTAGAAATCCTTCAGTTCGGCCGGAGCTCCGTCGCTCAAGCCTTCCTGCTGGCTGCCGGCCGCGGGCGCCTTGGCGCTCTTCGCCGGCCCCGGGATGGTCACACAGCCGCTCAAGGCCAGTGCCAGCGCGGCCACGGAGGCGACGACGGCGGCGAGCCGCCCCGCGCGCGCCCGCCCCTTCCGAGGACTCCGCCCCGCGCTCGTCGCAGTGCCCTTCACGCTCTGCCTCATCCGTTGTCCGCCTTCCGAACTGTCGTGGTTCGCCGTGTCTTCCCCGCAGGCCGGTCCGGTCCGGCCGCGGAATCCTCTGGTGCGCCGGTCTCAGACCAGCCCTGCCGCCATGCCTTCCAGCGCCAGCAGCGGGGCCACGTTGCTCGTGACCAGCCGCCGACGGGTGAGATTGATGGCATCGATCCTGGCCAGGGTCTCCTCGGCGGTCCCGTTCGCCGCGAAGGCCTCGATGTCCGGCCGGATCTCCTCGTTCACCAGCGTCCCGGTGGCCCCCACCTGGAGGATGAGCACGTCCCGGTAGAACGAGAGGAGATCGGTCAGGGTGCGGTCCAGCGAATCCGTCACGGACCGCTTGCCGCGCCGTTTCTGGTCCTCTTCGAGGCGTTTGAGCTGGCTGCGCAGGGCGGGCGGCACGGTGGCGCCTTCTTCGAGACCCAGGGATCCCAGCAGCGCAGCCCGTTCGGCGGCGTCACGCTCGGTGTTGGAGCTGTCCGCCTCGTCCGTCGCGATGGCCATGAGGCGCTCCGCCATGAGCACGGCCGAGGTGATGCCCTTCAGGGCGAGGGGGAAGCGGACCGTCTCCAGGCGCCGCTGCCGGGCGTCGGCGTCGCGCGCCAGGCGCCGGGCGATCCCGACGTGGCTCTGTGCCATCCGCGCCGCGCTGGCCGCGAGGGCCGGGTCCACGCCGTCGCGGGCCACCAGCAGAGCCGCCACGTCATCCACGGCGGGCAGGCGCAGGCCGACGCTGCGGCACCGTGAGCGGATGGTGACCAGGACGTCCGCGGGGGAGGGGGCGCACAGCATCCAGACCGTCCGGGCTGTGGGTTCCTC
>Ga0213826_1001457_pt1 | contig 10135 bp, 9 predicted proteins | sample MC6MC0899MG_FD_180668 | JGI IMG/M metagenome (GOLD analysis project Ga0213826, IMG submission 180668) | Enriched soil aggregate microbial communities from Iowa State University, Ames, United States - MC6-MC0899-MG | ecosystem: Environmental > Terrestrial > Soil > Unclassified | place: USA: Iowa...
CACGGAGATGCGCCGGATGGTGAGGTCCTGCAGCGAGTGCATGAGTGAGTCCATGCGCCCACTCTACGGAACTGCCTGCGGAGCGGCGTCCTGCTGGCGCCGTCACGAAAGGACGGCTCAGGCGTCCGCAGGATCCGCGGGGTCCAGGGACACGATCGCCACGAAACCGCGGCCCAGCAGCTCGGGGCTCGAAGTGTCCGAGCCGACCACGGTGTCGTACCGGCCCAGTTCCACGGGGTCACCGGAGCCGGTGCCCGTGTCCTCGCCGGCCCCCTCGGTCACGGACGCCTTGCCCTCGAGGAGGATGGCGAGCTGGCCCTCGAACACCGGATGCGCGCGTTTCTTGGACAGCTCCAGGATGGAGAGGTACCCCTTGTACGCGCCGCGCCGGGCGATCACGTTGAGGTCCCGGATGTCGCCGGTGGGGAGTTTGGACGAGGAGGCGGCATCACCGGAGAAGCGGAAAGGCCGGTACTTCTCCATGGCGTGCTCCGCGCCGTCGACGGTCAGCACCAGCAGTTCGCCGTCGATCACCGAGATGACGCGTTCCATGCCGGGGAACGCGGAGAAGTCCCCGGCCTTGCCCACTTCGGCGATGCTGACGCGCCAGTCCCAGGAACCGTCCTGGGAAGCTTCGCGCGAGTGACGGGCGATCTCCCGGGTGACACCGCCGCCATTGCGCCAGGGCTCGGGGCGGATGCTCGAAAAGCGGATGATCTCCATGGGTTCCTCTCGTCCCGACCAGCCTAGTACGCCGTCAGGACGCGGGAGAGGCGGCCGTCGGGCGAGCCGGGAAGAAGTGACATCTTAGGGCCCGGCAGCGTGCTCTTGGTACCGTCAGAGGTGACAATCCACGGGGAGGACCAGTAGATGTTCGTGAAAGTGTGCGGCTTGAGCACGCCCGAATCGGTGCGCGCCGCCGTCGAGGCCGGTGCGCAGGCCGTCGGTTTCGTGCTCACCCCGAGCCCCCGCGAAGTGAGCCCGGAGCAGGTGCGGGCGCTGCTGGCCGAGGTCCCCGCCGAAGTCGCCGCCGTGGGCGTGTTCCGCCATGAGGACGCCGGACAGGCCGCCGCTCTGGCCGAGGAGGCCGGGCTCAGCTGGATCCAGCTGCACGGCGAACGGACTCCCCAGGAGGTGGACGAGCTGCAGGAGAAGGGCTTCTCCGTGATCCGCGCCGTGCGGATGGATGACCCGGACCGCGTCTTCGCCGACTGGGGCGAGGAACTGCTCCTGGTGGACGCCTCCGTCCCGGGTTCCGGCGAATCGTGGGACTACGCCTCCGTACGCGAACGCGGCCTGGACAGCCGCCGCTGGCTGCTGGCCGGAGGGCTCGACGCCGGCAACGTCGCCGCCGCCGCGGAGACCGCCGCGGCCTGGGGAGTGGACGTCTCCTCCGGCGTCGAGAGCTCCCGCGGCGTCAAGGACGTCGACAAGATCCGCGCCTTCGTGGCCGCCGCACTGGCAGGCTGACCTCCCCCCCCCACACCTTGCGTGCTCAGTTGTTGTGGGTGTTCCGCGGAAACACCCGCAACAACTGAGCACACACGGCAGGCCCGAGAGCTCGATCAGCTCAGCTGGTGCCGTGGGCTGTTCGGATTCATGATCGAGTTCTTCCGGCCGTAGGCGAAGTAGATGACCAGGCCGATGATGAGCCAGATCCCGAAACGCAGCCAGGTCTCCCAGTGCAGCTGCGAGATGAGGAACAGCGAGGCCGCCACGCCGATCAGCGGCACCACCGGCATGAAGGGCAGCCGGAACTCACGCGGCGCCTCGGGCCGGGTGTACCGGAACGAGATCACGGAGATGCACACCACCACGAACGCGGCCAGGATGCCGATGTTGGTGAGGTCTGCGACCTGCCGGATCGGGAGCACACCGGCCAGGACCGCTGAGCCGATGCCGGCGATCCAGGTGACGCGCTGCGGGGTGCCGCCGTGGTCGACCTTGGAGAACCACTTGGGCAGCAGGCCGTCGCGGCTCATGGAGAACCAGACGCGGGTGACGCCCAGGAGGAAGGTCAGCATCACGGTCAGGATGGACAGCACGGCGAAGGCGGAGATGATCGTGGCGATCACCGGCAGCCCCACATTGCTGAAGGCCGAACCGAAGCCTGCCTTGGGGTCGATGTCCTTGTAGTTCTGCATGCCGGTCAGGACCAGGGTGGCCAGGATGTACAGCACCATGGCGATCACCAGGGAGAGGATGATGGCCTTGGGCATGTGCTTCTTGCCGTCCTTGGCCTCCTCCGCCGCGGTGCTCATGGCGTCGTAGCCGAACACCGCGAAGAACACCGTGGCCGCGCCCGTGAAGACCGGGCCGAAGCCGCTGGGCATGAACGGGTTGTAGTTGTTCGTGTTCACGAAGAACACCCCGAGGCCGATGATGAAGAGGATCAGGACCACCTTGATGCCCACGGCGATCAGCTCGAAGCGGCCGAAGGTCTTCGTGCCGCGGCTCAGGATCCAGGTGACCAGCAGACACACCAGGATGGCGGGGAGGTTGATCCAGCCGCCCTTGCCCTCATCGAAGGTGGAGGTCAGTTCCACGGGCAGTTGCATGCCCAGCCCGGCCAGGAAGAAGTTGAGATAGCCGGAGATGCCGATGGCCACCACGGCCACGATCGCCACGTACTCCAGCAGCAGGTCCCAGCCGATGAACCAGCCGATCAGCTCACCGAGCGCCACATAGCCGTAGGTGTACGCGGAGCCGGCTTTCGGGATCATGCCTGCGAATTCGGCGTAGGAGAGGGCCGCGGCCGCGGAGGCCAGGCCTGCGATGAGGAAGGAGATGAGCACGGCGGGCCCCACCCCCGGCGTCGAGTCGTCGCCGTGGGCCACGAGCCCCGCGAGCGAGAAGATGCCGACGCCGATGATGCCGCCCACGCCGATCGCGGTGAGCTGCCAGAGTCCGAGGGAGCGGAAGAGCCCTCCTTCGGCGACCTCCTCATCCATGTCCTCGATGGGCTTTCGCCTCAGGACCGAGAACGGGTTCGCTGTCTTTGCCATGCCAGACCTCATTTCTCCTGGGTCGTGGTCCGCGCCGGAACGCGGGCCCTCCCTCGAACTATGCGCCTCGATCCGAGGCGCGGGCAATCCCCTGTCCCGCCCTGCCTCCGGAACGCGGGTGCGGTGAGCGCCGGAAGATCAGGGGTTCATTCAGGGGGAACCCTGGGGGATTCTGCCAGTCATTGTTGGCAGACTGAAGTCATGAAGGCTCTTCTTAACATCATCTGGCTCGTCTTCGGCGGGCTGTGGCTGGCGATCGGCTACTTCGCGGCGGGGGTGCTCTGCTGCCTCCTGATCGTGACCATCCCCTGGGGCATCGCCTCCTTCCGGGTGGGCGCGTATGCGCTCTGGCCCTTCGGCCGGACCGTGGTCGAGAAGCCCGGCGGGAGCAACGGCTTCGCGTTGATCGGCAATGTCATCTGGTTCCTGGTGGCAGGGCTGTGGCTCGCGATCGGGCATGTGCTGACCGCCATCCCCATGTTCGTCACCATCATCGGCATCCCGCTGGGCATCGCGAATCTGAAGCTCATCCCGGTGTCCCTGATGCCGCTGGGCAAGGAGATCGTCCCCACGGACCGGCCGTTCGCCGCGAACTACCGCTGAGCCCCCGTTCCTGAGCGCCCGCGCCAGGGCACCCGCCCCGGACCGCCGGCCGGGCGTTCCGGCGCTTAACACTGGCGATATGCCCTCAGGAGTTGAGTGGAATCCATCCACTGACTTCTGGAGGCAGACATGTTCACTGTTCGACGACGCCGGGCCACCGCCCTGGCGATTTTCAGCGCCGCGCTGCTGGCGGCCTGCTCCGCCGCTCCCGTCCTTCCGCGCCCCGGCGGCGGGTCCGGCGTCGCCGTCGCGGTCGGTTCCGGTGGACAGCCGGACGCCGGGGACGGGGACGGGGCGATCCCGCTCGGCCGGCCGCTCAGTCTGGACAGCGAGGAGCCGGCGATCACCCGGCTGCGTCCGGAGCTGCGCAACGCGCTGCGGGAGGCGGCTCTCCAGGCCGGTTCGGACGGGGTGAGCGTGGCCGTGAGCAGCGGCTGGCGCAGCCGGAAACTCCAGTCTCAGCTGCTGGCCGACGCCACCCGGAAGTACCACTCGCAGGAGGAGGCCGCCCGGTGGGTGGCGACCCCGGAGACCTCGCCACACGTGAACGGTGACGCCGTGGACATCGCGGGGGAGGACGCCATGAGCTGGTTGTCCCAGAACGGGGCCCGCTTCGGCCTGTGCCAGATCTACTCGAACGAGCGCTGGCACTACGAGTACCGCGCCTCCGCCCTGAGCGGGAGCTGCCCGCTGATGTACCAGGATCCCACCGAGGACCCGAGGATGAAGCGTTGAGCGTGCGCCTTGGCCCGCAGCCCGTGATGGCTAGACTCTGAGCATGCGGATCCTGATCGTCGAGGACGAGCCGTACCTGGCCGATTCCATGGCCGAGGGGCTCCGCTGGGAGGCCTTCTCGGTGGATGTGGCGTACGACGGCGGGACGGCCATGGACCTCCTGGCCGTGAACGATTACGACGCCGTCGTGCTGGACCGGGATGTGCCCGCCCCGAGCGGTGACGAGATCGCCCGCTGGATGGTCGCGGAGGGCCTCCCCGCACGGCTCATCATGGTCACCGCGGCCGACCGTCTGGACGACAAGGTCAGCGGGTTCGAGGCGGGCGTGGACGATTACCTGCCCAAACCCTTCATGCTCAAGGAGCTTGCGCTGCGGCTCAGGGCGCTCCTCCGGCGGCCGGGCGCGGTGCGTCCTCCGGTCCTGGAAAGCGCCGGCGTGCGCCTGGACCCCTTCCGGCGCGAGGTGAGCCGGGACGGCTCGCCGGTGGCCCTGACCCGGAAACAGTTCGCGGTCCTGGAACTTCTGATGCAGGCCGACGGCGGCGTGATCAGCGCCGAGGAACTCCTGGAGAAGGCGTGGGATGAGAACGCCGATCCCTTCACGAACACCGTGCGGATCACGATCTCCTCCTTGCGCAAGAAACTCGGTGAGCCGGGGCTGATCCACACCCTGGTGGGCGTGGGATACCGCTTCGGCGAGTCCGACGCCGAGGGCGCGGGCCCTGGGGCCGTGGGCGCCGAAGGGACGCTGTCATGACCCCGGCGACTCCGCGGTCCTGGACCACCGGCGTCGGCCCCCAGGCGCCCCGTCGCCGTGGCCTGGGACTCCGGATGAAGCTCACGCTGAGCTACGCGGCGTTCCTGTTCGTGTCCGGCACAGGCTTCTTCGCCTTGGTCCTGCTCCTGTTGCGGTATCTCCCGGCGGGTCTCCTGGTGACCGTCGACGGCGGGTTCGCCCCGAGCCGCCGGGACCTCATGGACGCGCTGCTGCCCAAGGCTGCGCTGGGGCTCCTGTTCTTCGCAGTGGTGGGCCTGGCGGGTGGCTGGCTGCTGGCCGGTGCGATGCTCAAACCGATCGGACGCATCCACGAGGTCGCCCTGGCCGTGCAGCATGGCGAGGTGGACCGCCGGATCCGGCTGGAGGGGAAGACCGACGAGCTCCGGGAGCTGGCGGATTCCGTGGACCTCATGCTGGACCGGCTGGCGGCCATGCTGGAGGAACAGCGCCGGTTCGCGGCCAACGCCTCCCACGAACTGAGAACCCCTCACGCCGTGATGGGCGGCATGCTGGAGCTCGCCGAGTCCGATCCCCATGCCGTGGACGTCCCGCACCTGCTGCGCCGTCTGCGGGAGGTCAACACCCGGGCCACCGGGACGGTGGAGGCGCTTCTGGCCCTGACCCGGGCGGAGGGCGCGCGGCTCCGCCCGGAACCGTGTGATCTGGCGGAGCTGGCGGAAGAGGCGCTCGGAGCCCAGCGCGACGATCTGGCGGCCCGCGGGATCACCGTGCTGGCGGAGTACGACGGGGCCCCGGTGGAGGGCGACAGGATCCTGCTGACCCAGCTGGTGGGCAATCTCGTGCGGAACGCCGTGGTGCACAATCTGGCGGACGGCGGGGAGCTGTTCCTCCGCACCGGGGAGCAGCCCGGTGCGGGTGGGGCGTTCCTGGAGCTTGAGAACCCGGGTGAGGAGCTGAGCCCGGAGCTGATGGGCCGTCTGACGGAGCCGTTCGTGCAGGGCCGGGGGCGGCAGGCCGGGCCCGGCAAGGGGTCCGGGCTGGGCCTCGCCATCGTGTCCGCCATCGCTCAGGCTCATGGGGCCGTGCTGGACATGACCGCCCGGCCGGGCGGCGGCCTGCGCGTCCGCGTGACCTTCCCGCCTGCGCCCTGAGCTGCGGGCCCTGAGCCGGTTCACACGGGCCGGAACGCGCCGTCGCTGAAATGCGCGGCCACGCGGCTGGCGTCGAGCTCCGCGGCCAGGTCCACATCGGATCCGAATCCGCGCAGCACCAGCTCCCGCCCACTGGCACTCTCGGCCAGCTCGGCAGGCAGCTCCTTCCGGAACGCCTCGAAGACCGCGACGGCGGCCCGTGCCTCCGGGGACAGCTGCTCCCGGGTGCGGCCCGACGCTGATCGCAGCAGCGCCGTGAGCACGGCGCCCGCACCGAGCTGGTCCTCCACGGCAGGCCGCAGAGCGCCGCCGGGCCAGCGTTCCCCGGCCGCGATGACTACGAGCACCGCGGACGGCGGCAGATGGCGGGCCAGCCACTCCGCCGTCGCGCTCGCGTTGCGGAGCGTGCCCGCCAGCAATTCCGGGACGCGGCCCGCGAGGTGGTCGGAGATGGCGGAGCCGTTCGGCGAGGGCAGCACGAGTTCGCGGCCCGGGTGCGCGGCGGCGTGGGCGCGGATCGAGGTGGGGGACAGGCTCAGGCGGCTGAGGCTGCGCGGCCCTGCGAGCAGGGCGCCGCGCCGGTCCGCAAGACGTGCGGCGGCGTCGTGCAGTTCGCCGTCACCGGGCGCCGCGCGGAACGGCAGGACCGCGAGCCCCGCTTCGACGCCGACCGACACCGCGGTGGAGAAGGACAGCGTGTCCACCACGACGGCGGCCCCGGCGCCCGGGAGGACCGCCTGGGCGCCGCGGAGCCCCCATTCGAGGCGGACCGTGAAGGGCAGCTGATGATGTGCGGCGTGCATCAGAGCGTCCCCGTCCGCCGGAAGACCGCGAGCTCGCCGCAGAGGTTGCCGCGTGCGGCCTCCAGCCAGAGCTCCCGGGCCAGGGGGCTGTGGAAGAGCGGATCCAGGGCGAGCAGCTGCTCCACGACGGCGGCGCGCCCCCGGGCGAAGTCCGCATCGCTCACGTGGGCGTAGTCGGCCCGGACGGCCGTGAGGTATCGGGCGTAGCGCGGTGCGGGCCAGGCGAGGACCGAGAGGTCGGCGTCGCAGAGCAGCTGGCCGGCGAGGTCATCCGGGGCGGGGTCGTGGCGCGTGGTGAGACGGACCAGGCGGGCCGTCTCGGCGGCCTCGGAGGAGGGCAGTGCGGTGAGACCGCGCTCGGCCAGGAGCGCCGAGTCCTCCTCGTCCTGTCCGGGAATCCCGCGGTAGACGGCGTCGTGGAACCAGGCGGCCAGCAGGAGCGGCCGGTGCTGTTCGGGCGGGAGACCGGAACCGGGCAGCAGCAGATCCAGGGCTTCGAGGACGTTGAGCAGATGGACGCGCGAGTGGTAGTTCCGGTGCGGTTCGCCCCAGCGGAGCAGCAGGTCCTCACCGAGCCCGGGGTCGTGGGGGAGCAACCGGGTCCAGCGTTCCCGGAGGGCGGGAAGGAGTTTCGACGGGCGCTCGCGGGCCGGGATGCGCAGCCCGCTCGCGGTGAGTCGGCGGACCAGCTCCTTGCCGCCCACGGGGGTGGCGCCGGCGGCCACCAGACGCTCGAAGTGGCGCTGGGCGACGTCGTAGTGGTCGCCATCGAACGCCCGATCCGGGATTCCCGCGGCGGCTGCGAAGCCGTGCAGTTCCTCGAGCGAGGTGTCCGACACCAGGTGGGAGAACACCGTGCCGTGGGCTGGCCAGAGGGGCGGGTCGATCAGCACGGTCATGCTCGAATCCTATGCCTGGGAACGTCCCGGCCGAGGCTGGAAACAGCCTGTGGATAACTTGACTCTCAAAGTTGAGTTAAGTAGACTCAAGTTAGATGCGTTGACGGGAGTCACCCGGTAGCGCTTTGATGAAGAGTAGAACCCCAAACCGTGGTCCAGAGTGTGCTGAAAGGAGCCTTTTTTGGACGTCAAGTTCACCACCAAGAGCCAGGAGGCGCTGTCCGCAGCGGCTATGAATGCCTCCACCGCGGGAAATCCGCAGATCGAGCCCGCGCATCTCCTCAAGGCCCTCATGGACCAGCGGGAAAGCGTGGCCGTCGCCCTCCTCAAGGCCGCCGGCGTGGATCCGGATGCCGTGAGCGTCCAGGCCAGTGCCGCCATCAAGGCCCTGCCGTCCACCTCCGGGGACTCCGTGGCCCAGGCCCAGCTCTCCCGCTCCGCGCTTCAGGCCGTCCAGGCCGCGCAGAGTGAAGCGGAGAAGATGGGGGACAGCTATGTCTCCACCGAGCACCTGCTGCTGGGCCTCGCAGCCGGGAACGACGCCGTCGCGCGCCTTCTGCGGGACGCCGGCGCCGGAACCCAGGCACTCCTCGCCGCCCTGCCGGGCGTGCGCGGTGACCGCAAGGTGGACGGGCCGGACCCGGAGAACACCTTCCAGGCGCTGGAGAAGTACGGCACGGACATGACCGCCGTGGCCCGCTCCGGCAAGCTGGACCCCGTGATCGGCCGCGACTCGGAGATCCGCCGTGTCATCCAGGTCCTCTCCCGCCGCACCAAGAACAACCCGGTGCTGATCGGCGAGCCCGGCGTCGGCAAGACCGCCGTGGTCGAAGGTCTCGCCCAGCGCATGGTGGCCGGGGACGTCCCGGAGAGCCTGCGCGGCAAGACCCTGATCTCCCTGGACCTCGGGTCCATGGTGGCGGGCGCCAAGTACCGCGGCGAATTCGAGGAACGCCTCAAGGCCGTCCTGGAGGAGATCAAGAGCTCGGACGGGCAGATCGTCACGTTCATCGACGAGATCCACACGGTGGTCGGAGCCGGTGCGAGCGGCGAGGGCGCCATGGACGCGGGCAACATGCTCAAGCCCATGCTGGCCCGTGGCGAGCTGCGCCTCATCGGCGCCACCACGCTGGACGAGTACCGCGAGAACATCGAGAAGGACCCGGCGCTCGAACGCCGCTTCCAGCAGGTCTACGTGGGCGAACCGAGTGTGGATGACACCATCGGCATCCTCCGTGGCCTGAAGGAGCGCTACGAGGCCCACCACAAGGTCGCCATCGCGGACTCCGCGCTGGTGGCCGCCGCGAACCTGTCGAACCGGTACATCTCCGGCCGTCAGCTCCCGGACAAGGCCATCGACCTGGTGGACGAGGCCGCAAGCCGCCTGCGCATGGAGATCGACTCCGCTCCGGAGGAGATCGACCAGCTGCGCCGCGCCGTGGACCGCCTCACCATGGAGGAACTGGCCCTGGCGGACGAGACCGACCCGGCCTCCGTGGAGCGGCTCGCCGCGCTGCGCGCCGATATGGCGGACCGCAAAGAGGAGCTCGCCGCACTCAACGCGCGGTGGGAGGCCGAGAAGGCCGGACTGAACCGCGTGGGTGATCTCAAGGCCAAGCTGGACGAGCTGCGTTCCATCGCGGACAAGGCCCAGCGTGAGGGTGACCTCGCCGAGGCCTCCCGCATCCTCTACGGCGAGATCCCGAACCTGGAGCGCGAACTGACCGCCGCGGCTGAGGCCGAGGCGGAGCTGGGTGAGAAGCCCGCCGCCATGGTGGCCGACGAGGTCACGGCGGAGGACATCGCCGAGGTGATCGAGGCGTGGACCGGCATTCCCGCCGGGCGCATGCTCCAGGGCGAGAGCCAGAAGCTCCTGCAGATGGAGGAGTTCCTCGGAGAGCGTCTGATCGGTCAGAAGAAGGCCGTGGCGGCCGTCTCGGACGCCGTGCGGCGTGCCCGGGCCGGCATCAGCGACCCGAACCGCCCCACCGGTTCCTTCCTGTTCCTCGGCCCCACCGGCGTGGGCAAGACGGAACTGGCGAAGTCCCTGGCGGACTTCCTCTTCGATGACGAGCGGGCCATGGTCCGGATCGACATGAGCGAGTACTCGGAGAAGCACTCGGTCTCCCGCCTGGTCGGCGCCCCTCCCGGGTATGTCGGCTACGAGGAGGGCGGCCAGCTGACGGAGGCCGTGCGCCGT
>Ga0213826_1001462_pt1 | contig 10118 bp, 8 predicted proteins | sample MC6MC0899MG_FD_180668 | JGI IMG/M metagenome (GOLD analysis project Ga0213826, IMG submission 180668) | Enriched soil aggregate microbial communities from Iowa State University, Ames, United States - MC6-MC0899-MG | ecosystem: Environmental > Terrestrial > Soil > Unclassified | place: USA: Iowa...
GTGGATCCGTGGACCTCCATGAACACCGCCATCTCCTTCGTCACCAACACCAACTGGCAGGTGTACGTCCCGGAGACCACGCTCGGCTACGGGGCGCAGATGGCGCTGCTGGCCGTGCAGAACTTCCTCTCCGCCGCGGTGGGCATCAGCGTGGCCGTGGCCTTGATGCGGGGGCTCACCCGTTTCGGCACGAGTCACCTGGGCAACTTCTGGGCCGATCTGGTCCGCGTCACCCTCCGGGTGCTGCTCCCACTCGCCGTGCTGGGCGCCGTCGTGCTCGTGGTGGCCGGCGTGGTGCAGAACTTCTGGGGCGGCACCGTGACCAATCCGTTCACGGGTGCGTCCCAGACCATCCCGGGCGGTCCGGTGGCGAGCCAGGAGGCCATCAAGCTCCTGGGCACCAACGGCGGCGGGTACTTCAACGCGAACTCGGCGCACCCGTTCGAGAACCCGAACTCCTTCACGTCACTCTTCGAGGTCTTCCTGATCCTCCTGATCCCGTCCGCCCTGCCCTACGTCTTCGGGCGGATGGCCGGCGACGCCCGCCAGGGCTACACGGTCCTGGGCGTCATGGGCGGCCTCTGGGCGCTCACGACGACGGCGATGGCCTGGGCGATGTCCGCTTTCCCGGGCGCCGGGGAGGGTCTGGAGCAGCGCTTCGGCCCCGCCGCGAGCTCGGTGTTCGCCTCCGCCACCACGCTGACGTCCACGGGCGCGGTCAACGCCGCGCACGATTCACTGCCCCCGCTGGCCGGCGGCCTGGCCATGCTCAACATGATGCTGGGCGAGGTGGCCCCGGGCGGGGTGGGTTCCGGTCTGTACGGGATGCTGGTGATCGCCGTGGTCACGGTCTTCCTGGCAGGACTCATGGTCGGCCGGACACCCGAGTACCTGGGCAAGAAAGTCCAGGCCCGGCACATGACGCTCGCGGCTCTCTATCTCCTGGTGGTGCCGGTCCTGATCCTGGTCCTGTCCGGCATCGCGGTGCTGGTCCCGGGGATCCTGTCCCAGGCTCCCGCGCAGGGACCGCATCAGTTCAGCGAAGTCCTGTACGCCTTCACGTCCGGCGCCAACAACAACGGCTCCGCGTTCGGCGGCATCACCAGCTCCGGCCCTGCCCTGTCCACCATGCTCGGCATCGCCATGTGGCTGGGACGCTTCGTGGGGATCGTCCTGGTCCTGGCCCTGGCGGGCGCCTTCGTCACCCAGCCCCGGGTCCCGGCGTCGGCCGGCACGCTTCCCACCCACGGCGGCCTGTTCGCCGTCATGCTCAGCACCGTCGCGGTCCTGCTGACCGCACTCAACTACCTCCCAGCCCTCGCTCTGGGCCCGCTCGCAGAAGGCACCCTGTCATGAAAACCGCGCTCGACGAACACACCACCCGGCCCGAGACCTCACCGGCTCCCCGTGAAGAAGAGCTGTCCGGCCACAACTACAAGCGCCGGAACACGTGGGACCGCAAGACCCTCCTGGGCGCCCTGCCCCTGGCTCTGAAGAAGTTCTCGCCCCGGGCCATGGCCCATTCCCCGGTCATGTTCACCGTCCTGGTGGGCACGGCCGTCTCCCTCCTGGTCTGCGTGGGGCAGTTCGCCTCCGGTTCGCCGGAGGCCGGGTTCAGTCTGGCGATCACCGTGTGGCTGGCGCTCACGGTGCTGTTCGGGAACTACTCCGAGGCCCTTGCGGAGGGCCGCGGCAAGGCCCAGGCGGAGAGCCTGCGCGCCAGCCGGGAAGGGCTGAAGGCGCGGAAGCTCTCCGGTGCCGCCGAGGAGACGGTCGCGGCCTCCGAACTCCACCGTGGCGATCTGGTGGTGTGCGAGGCCGGGGATGTCATCCCCTCCGACGGCGAGATCGTGGAGGGTCTGGCCATGGTGGACGAGTCCGCGATCACGGGTGAATCGGCCCCGGTGGTCCGGGAGTCCGGAGGCGACCGCTCCGCCGTGACGGGTGGCACCACGGTGCTCTCCGACCGGATCGTGGTCCGGATCAGCGCCGAGCCGGGCGCCACATTCCTGGACCGCATGATCGCCCTGGTGGAAGGCGCCGAACGCAAGCGCACCCCCAACGAGATCGCGCTGCACGTCCTGCTCGTGGCGCTGACCATCACCTTCCTGGTGGTCACCGTGACCCTGGTCCCGTTCTCACAGCTGGCGGGAGCGGTCCCGAGCCCCATCGTGCTGGTAGCCCTCCTGGTCTGCCTGATCCCCACCACCATCGGCGCCCTGGTCCCCGCGATCGGCATCGCCGGGATGGACCGTCTGGTCCAGCACAATGTCCTCGCGACCAGCGGCCGCGCGGTGGAGACCGCAGGCGACATCACCACCCTCATGATGGATAAGACCGGCACCATCACCTATGGCAACCGCCGGGCGGTCGAATTCTTCCCGGCTCCGGGCGTGGACCGTGATGACCTGGTGGACGCGGCCCGGCTGTCCTCCCTGGCCGATGAGACCCCGGAGGGCCGGTCGATCGTGGAGCTGGCCGAAAGCCTCGGCGATGCCCCGGCACGGAACCGGCCTGCCCTGGAGGATCTGTTCGCCGGACCGGATCCGGCCGAGGCCGTGGAGTTCACGGCGGTGACGCGGATGAGCGGCCTGGACCACCACGGCGTGAAGGTGCGCAAGGGGGCCGCGGCCGCCGTCGGGCAGTGGGCCGAAGACGGCGGCAGCGGACTTCCCGCCGAGGTGGCGGACACCGTGGACGAGCTTTCCCGGCGCGGCAGCACGCCGCTGGTGGTGGCGCGCCAGGACGCCCTGGGCGGAGTCCAGGTGCTGGGCACCGTGGAACTGGCGGACGTGGTCAAACCCGGGATCGCCGAGCGCTTCACCACGCTGCGCACCATGGGGATCCGGACCGTCATGATCACGGGCGACAACCCACTGACCGCCGCGGCCATCGCCGAGCAGGCCGGGGTGGACGACTTCCTCGCCGAAGCGACGCCGGAGGACAAGCTGGCCCGGATCCATCAGGAGCAGGCCGCGGGCCGCCTCGTGGCCATGACCGGCGACGGCACCAACGACGCCCCTGCCCTGGCGGCGGCGGACGTGGGGGTGGCGATGAACTCGGGAACCCAGGCCGCCAAGGAGGCGGCCAACATGGTGGACCTGGACTCGGATCCCACCAAGCTCCTGGACATCGTGGCGATCGGCAAGCAGCTGCTCATCACCCGCGGCTCCCTGACCACCTTCTCCGTGGCCAATGACGTGGCGAAGTACTTCGCCATCATCCCGGCCCTGTTCACCGTGGCGTACCCGGGCCTGGGTCTGCTGAACATCATGGGCCTGCACTCCCCGCAGAGCGCGATCCTCTCGGCCGTGATCTTCAACGCCCTGGTGATCGTGGCCCTGGTGCCGCTCGCGCTCAAGGGCGTGAAGTACCGGGCCGTGAGCGCCCAGAACGCGCTGCGGCGCAATCTGCTGGTGTTCGGCGTCGGCGGCCTGATCGCGCCGTTCCTCGGCATCAAACTCATCGACCTCGTGGTGGCTCTGCTGCCCGGACTCGCGTAGGAGCACCCCATGACCGCGACATTGCGTCAATTCCGCGTGGCCTTCGTCCTGCTGGCCCTGCTCACCGTCATCCTGGGCGGGCTGTATCCTCTGGCGGTCTTCGCCCTCGGCCAGGGGGTGGCGCCGGCGCAGGCGAACGGTTCGATCCAGAACGTGAGCGGCTCGGCGGCCGCGTCCTCGCTGCTGGTCCAGCCGGTGCCGGAGACGGAGAAGCGATTCTTCTTCCCCCGGCCGTCCGCCGTGGGCTGGGACCCGAAGACGTCCTCCGCCACGAACCTCGCTCCGACCGCGGTGGCCCTGAAGCAGGCCAAGGACATGGCACGCGCCGCCGTCGCCGCACGGGAGGGGGTCTCGCCGTCGGCCGTTCCGGAGGATGCCGTGACGTCCTCCGCGTCTGGCCTGGATCCGGACATCTCCCCCGCCTACGCCGCACTTCAGGCGCCCCGCGTGGCACGGGCCACCGGGCTGAGCCTGGACGAGGTGCAGACCCTCATCCGGGCTGCCACCACCACGGGTGTGGAGTCCTTGCTGGGCCAGGAATCCGTCAACACCACCACGCTGAATCTGGCCGTGGGAGAGCGCATGCGGGGAGTCCCGCCGCAGGCCGGGAGCCACTAGTGGACCGCCCGGCGGCCACCCGCACGGTCCGCGCCCACGCTGTTAGGATCGGCGCATGAGACGCGGCCGGTTGCGGGTGTTCCTCGGGGCGGCCCCGGGCGTCGGCAAGACCTACGCCATGCTGGAGGAGGCGCACCGGCTCCGCGCGGCGGGCGAGGACGTGGTGGTGGCCGTGGCACTGGACCACGGACGGCCCCAGACCGCCCGGCTGCTGGACGGGTTGGAGGCGGTCCCGCTCCGCCGCCACACCCACCGCGGCGCCGTGCTGGAGGAGATGGACCTCGACGCCGTGCTGGACCGTGCGCCGGCCGTCGCCGTCGTAGACGAATACGCCCACAGCAACGCCCCCGGCTGCCGGAACGCCAAGCGCTGGGAGGACGTGGAGGAACTGCTCGCCGCGGGGATCGACGTCCTCTCCACCGTCAACGTCCAGCATCTGGCGTCACTCCACGACGTGGTCCAGGCCATCACCGGGACCAGACAGCAGGAGACCGTCCCCGACGCCGTCGTGCGTCATGCGGACCAGATCGAATTGGTGGACATCGCCCCCGAGCTGCTCCGCCAGCGCCTGAGCCAGGGGAACGTGTACCCGGCCGAGAACATCGACGCCGCCCTGGCCAACTACTTCCGCCTCGGCAACCTCTCCGCACTGCGCGAGATCGCCCTGATCTGGCTGGCCGACCGGGTGGACGAGGGGCTGGCCCGTTACCGCGAGCATCAGGGCATCGAAGGCACCTGGCCCGCCCGCGAACGGATCGTGGTGGGCCTGACCGGCGGGCCGGAGGGCGAGGTCCTCCTGCGGCGGGCCGCCCGCATCCTGTCCCGGGTGAACGACGGCGACCTCCTGGCCGTGCACGTGCGCCGCGCCGACGGCCTGGACGACGGTTCCGCGGGCCGGCTGGGCGCCCAGCAGCGCCTGGTGGAGGACCTGGGCGGCCGCTTCGTCCACGTGTCCGGCGAGGACGTGGCGGCGTCGCTCCTCGACTACGCCCGGGGCGCGAATGCCACGCAGATCGTCATCGGGGTGTCCCGGCACGGGCGGCTGCACCAGCTCCTCGGCACCGGGGTCAGCAATGCCGTGGTGCGCGGCTCCGGGGACATCGACGTCCACCTCGTGACCCATCCCTTCACCGGCCGCCAGGCGGCCCTGCCGACCACCGCGCCGTCGCTGGGGCGGCTCCGGACCACGCTGGGCTTCGTGCTGGCGGTCGTGGGACCTCCGCTCATCACGCTGCTGCTCTCCCCGTTCCAGGGCCTCGACCTGGCCACGCATGTGCTCGCGCATCTCTGCGTGGTCATCACGGTGGCGTTCGTGGGCGGCCTCAAACCGGCGGTCCCGGCGGCCGTCCTGGATTCGCTGCTGCTGAACTACTTCGTGACACCCCCGGTGGACACGTTCACCATCTCGGATCCGCAGAATCTCTTCGCCCTGATCGTGTTCCTCGGGGTGGCGATCGCCGTCTCGCTGGTGGTGGGCCTCTCCGCCCGGCGCAGCGTGGAAGCCCGCCGCGCGCGGGCCGAAGCGGTCACGCTGAACGAGCTGGCGTCGTCGTCGCTGGCCAGTGACCAGAGCCCCGCGGACTTCCTGCGCCAGGTGCGGGAGGAGTTCGCGCTGGAGGCCGTGTCCCTGTTCGAGCGGGACGGCTCGGATTCCCCGGACGACGACGGCGGCTGGCGGCTGAGCGCGTCCAGCGGCGTCTCCGCGCCGCTCACTCCGGAGGAGGCGGGCACCGCGGAGGAACTCACGGCGTCGGTGCTGCTCGCCTGGAACGGCCGGGTCCTCTCGGGTGGCGAGCGTCGTCTGCTGCGGGCCTTCGAATCGCATCTCCTGGCACTGCTGGAACGGGACCGTCTGGCGCTGAGCCTCGCCGACACGGTCAAGCTCGCCGAGGGCAACCGGATCCGGACGTCACTGCTGCAGGCGGCGTCCCACGATCTCCGGACGCCGCTGGCGGGGATCGGGCTCGCCGCCACGGCGCTGCGGCGGCAGCGCAGCAAGATGACCGAGGAGGAACAGGAGGAGATGCTGGAGACCATCGAGAGCTGCAATCACCGCTTGGAGTCCCTGATCGCCAATCTCCTGGACATGTCCCGGATCTCCGGGGACGCCGTCACGGTGCTGCATGAACCGGTCTCCTGGCTGGAGGTGGTCCCGGAGGCGCTGTCCGGCGTCGGGGAGGGCCAGGTGCGGGTGGAACTGGCGCCGAATCTTCCGCCGGTCGACGCGGACCGCGGCCTGTTGGAGCGGGCCCTGGCGAACCTGGTAGAGAACGCGGTCAAGCACGCGCCCGACTCCGGCGTGGTCCTGGTGGCGACGCCCGGCGGTCTCCTGGGTCCGGTCCTGGACGGGCGGCCCGCCAGCGAACTGCGTGTGGTGGATCATGGCGGCGGGGTGGCCCGGGAGCGGCTGGCCGAGATGTTCCAGCCGTTCCGGCAGCTGGACGAGCAGGCGAGCGGCCTGGGGCTGGGACTGGCGGTGGCCCGCGGCTTCGTCGAGGCCATGGGCGGGGAACTCACCGCGGAGGAGACGCCGGGCGGCGGCCTCACGATGGTGGTCCGGCTGCCCCTGTACGCGGGGCCGCGGCTGGACGGACGGGAGGAAGTGGCATGAGAAAAGTGCTGGTGGTGGACGACGAGCCGCAGCTGCTGCGCGCCCTGCAGATCAATCTGAGAGCCGAGGGCTACGACGTGACCGTGGCCGCGGACGGGGGCTCGGCACTGCGCGCCGCCGCCGAGAATCCGCCACAGGTGGTGGTCCTGGACCTCGGCCTGCCGGACATGGAGGGCACCGAGGTCATTCACGGTCTGCGGGGCTGGACGGAGGTCCCGATCATCGTGCTCTCGGCCCGGCACGGCTCCTCGGACAAGGTGGAGGCCCTCGACGCCGGGGCGGACGACTACGTCACCAAGCCGTTCGGCCTCGACGAACTGCTGGCCCGCATGCGTGCTGTGGAGCGGCGCAGGGTCCAGGACTTCGCACCCGGCGCGGTCGAGGCCGGTGCGCTCCGGATCGATCTGGCGGCGTCGTCGGTGAGCCGGGACGGTGAGCGGGTGCACCTGACGCCGCGCGAGTGGGCGGTGCTGCAGCTCCTGGTGGAGAACTCGGGAAAGCTGGTCACGCAGCAGCATCTCCTGCGTTCCGTCTGGGGGCCGGCCTACACGGAGGAGACGCAGTATCTGCGCGTCTATCTGGCGCAGCTCCGGCGGAAGCTCGAGCAGGACCCGGCCCGCCCGGAGCACCTGGTGACCGAACCGGGCATGGGGTACCGTTTCGTCCCGTGAGCGGCGGACCGGACCGGTCCCGGCCGGTGGGCCCGCCCCCTGCCCGTAGGGTGGGGACATGGGAGAAATCATGAACGTCAAGGCCGTGCTGCTCGACATGGACGGCACGCTGGTGGACTCGTCGTCAGTGGTCGAACGGCTCTGGACCGAATGGGGTGCGGGGCACGGCCTGGAGCCGGAGCGTGTCCTCAGCGTGATCCACGGCCGCCAGGGCCAGGAGAGCATGGCGGTCCTTCTCCCGGAGCGCGACCACGAGCTCAATCTGGCGGAGAATCAGGCCATGCTGGCCCGCGAGGTCCGGGAGCTGGACGGTGTCCGCACCGTGCCGGGAGCGCCGGCGTTCCTGCTCGCGCTTGAGGGATCGGCCCACGCCCTGGTCACCTCCGCCACCCGGGAACTCGCCACGGCCCGGATGGGCGCGGCCGGGGTGCCGCTGCCGCCGCTGATGATCACCGCGGAGAACGTGCGGAACAGCAAGCCGGACCCGGAGGGCTTCCTGGTGGCCGCCCGCGCGCTCGGGGTGGCCCCGGAGCAGTGCGTGGTCTTCGAGGACTCCGCGGCGGGGATCGCCGCTGCCCGTGCGGCGGGGATGCCCGTGGTCGGCGTGGGCGCAGCCTCCGCCGCCCACGAGCCGGAAGTGCACGTGGAGGATCTCACCGGGGTCGCCGTCACGCACGACGGCGCCGGCATCACCCTGACCTTCCGCTGAGGCCGGCTTCCGCTGAGCTTGGCTTCCACTGAGACGCCGTGTCGTGGAAGGGTGAAGGCATGCCACTCATCGTCCGGCCCGAGACGCGCGCAGACTTCCCCGCCATCCGTGCTCTGACCGCCGCCGCCTTCCGTGGAGTGCCCCACTCGGCGCCTCCCATGGATGAGACCTCGGATCCCGGCGAAGCGGCTCTTCTGGGCTGGTTGCGTGAGGATCCCGGGTACCTTCCGGGGCTGGCCCTGGTGGCGGAGGACGACGGAAACGTGGTGGGCCACGTCATGACCACGCGCGGCACGCTCGACGGCGGTGAAGACCGGCCGGTGCCGGCGCTCGGCCTCGGGCCGTTGTCGGTTCTTCCGGCCGCCCAGCGGCAAGGTGTCGGAACCGCGCTGCTGGCCGCCACCGTCGAACTCGCCACCCAGCAGGCCGAATCCCTGATCGCTCTGCTGGGCGACCCGGGCTACTACGGCCGCCACGGCTGGGTCGCGGCGTCCCGCCACGGCATCGCGGCGCCGGACCCCGCCTGGGGCGACTACTTCCAGGTCCGGCTGCTTCCGGCGTACGACGGCGAGCGCGGCACCTTCCGCTACGCGGCGCCCTTCGCACGTTTCGACTGAGCCGGCTCAGTCCTCCCGCAACTGGCGCAGGAGGTGCAGCGGGCCGGCTCCCCCGCCGCCGTCGACCGGCAGCGTGATGCCGGTGATCCACGCGGCGTCGTCCGAGGCGAGGAAGGCGATCGCCGCGGCGATGTCCTCCGGCTCCCCCACCCGGCCCAGCGGGTACACCGGGGCGAGCCTGTCGGGCCCGCCCTGGTCATCCCACACGGGTGTCCGCACTGTCCCGGGGGCCACGACATTGATCCGCACCCCGACCGGCCCCAGCTCCACGGCGAGGTTCTTCGCCAGCACCACGAGTCCCGCCTTGGCCGAGGAGTAGGACTCGCCGCCCCAGGCCTGCAGACCGTTGACCGAACTCACCAGGACGATCGCACCGCCCCGGCCCAGATGCGGCGCGACGGCACGGATGCAGCGCATGGGGCCGCTCAGGTTGAGGTCGAGCGTCCGGTTCCAGCCGTCGTCGTCCATCCCCTCCAGCAGAGCCGGGTGGCGCAGGGCTCCGCCCGCCACGTTGACCAGGGCGTCGAGCCGGCCGAAGCGCTCCACCGCGGCCGCCACGGCGCCGTCCACGGAGGCGCGGTCCGTCAGATCGCAGGTCACCACCAGGGTGCGGTCCGGGTCGCCGAGTTCGTCAGCCACGTGCGCAGCGCCATCGGTGTTCCGGTCCGCCAGCACCACGGTGGCACCCTCCCCGAAGAGCCTCCGTGCCGTGGCCGCGCCGATCCCCTGGGCCGCCCCGGTCAGGAACACCACCCGTCCCGCATATCGCTTCATGGTCATGACCTCACGCTAGGGCACGGGCGAGGCGCAGGCCAGGGGTGGGTTTGGGCGGCTCCGCCATGCCTGTCCGGGAATACCAATTATTGGTATTTTGGACCCATGAGCAGCAACACCTCGATCAGCCTGGATGAGCACTCGGCGGCGTTCCTGGCCAGGGAAGTGAAATCCGGGCGTTTCCGGACGGCGAGCGAAGCCGTCCGCGCAGGGCTTCGGCTGCTGGAGGATCAGGAGACTCATCTCGCCGCGCTCCGGGCCTCGTTGATCGACGGCGAAACAAGCGGCACGCCGGAACCGTTCGACCTGGAAGCCTTCATCGCCGAGAAGAAGGGATGAGTTTCCGGCTCACCCCCGCCGCGCGAGCCGATCTGTCGTCCATCTGGGACTCTACGGAGGAGCATTGGGACGCTCACCAGGCGGAGACTTACATCCGCGAGCTCCACGCTGCCATGGAACGCGTTGCGGAAGACCCTCGGCGGGGCAGGTCATGTGATGAGATCCGCGCCGGGTACCGGAAGTACGCCATCGGCAGCCACCTGATCTTCTACGTGGTCCCCGACGACGGCGTCGACGTGGTCAGAGTCCTGCACCAGCGCATGGGCTCAGGCCGGC
>Ga0213826_1001467_pt1 | contig 10099 bp, 10 predicted proteins | sample MC6MC0899MG_FD_180668 | JGI IMG/M metagenome (GOLD analysis project Ga0213826, IMG submission 180668) | Enriched soil aggregate microbial communities from Iowa State University, Ames, United States - MC6-MC0899-MG | ecosystem: Environmental > Terrestrial > Soil > Unclassified | place: USA: Iowa...
CGGCGTACTCGAAATCGGAAAAGCTCATCTGGCTCATGGGATGGTGGGCTTGTAGAGGGCAGTTGGACGGAGGGCTATTTCAGCACAGGTCAGATGGCCTGTGCTGACTTGATCGGAGAATCCCTAGTGCAAGGCAAATTCAAAGGGGAGGCCAGTCCTCCCCTTCTGGTCATGGCGCATGGAGATCAAGTATTAACGCTTCAACCTGGATCTCCATCACCCAGCGACTCAGCTCAACCAGGAATCGACAGTTTCCGCACCATACTGCTCTTTCCAAGCCTTCAGGCCTCTGTGATTCCCGCCTTTGGTCTCGATGAACTCACCCGTATGGGGGTTTTTATAGACCTTCACAGCGCGAGCTTTGCGAGTGCGCTTCTCAGACACAGTGCTTTTAACTGAGGTGTATACGGACTGCGGATCGAGAATGGCTACCACGTCTTTCAAGCTTTTGTTGTACTCGCCAAGCAGCGAGCGCAGCTTTTTTTCAAACTCCATCTCTTGCTCAAGGCCTTTATCGGACTTCATGGCCTCCAGGGCAGCAAGCTGTTCGGCGAGGTCGCGCTCAAGTTTTCTGAATTCTGCAAGCTTAGACATGGTATTTTCTTAGTAACAAAACAGTTGGGTTAGCCCGATTCTCTCTCAAAACTCAGCATAACCCAAGTGTAATTAGGCTCTCTTTGCTTGTCGCTGCCGCTGCCGGAATCGTTTAATAAAATCAGCGTCGACAAGCTCATCCACGCTCAAGTCCAATCCACAGTTGACGAGTGACGCCAAGCCACTGTCAGAAAGCGCAAAACTGTTGGGTATGAAGCCACACGCGCTCACCCGGTTGTCGTCAATGCGAGCCAGGAGTGCCTTTACGAAATCCGAGCGTCCAGACTTGCGGCTTTCGGTAGCAACCGCCGTGGTCTCATCGTAAGCAGTAACCTCCGCCCTCTCGGCATCGGTACCAATGGCCCGAACAACCTCACTCAATGTTGGCCAATACTTCGGATCATATTGGTATTGAAGGCGTTCCACCTCCTCCTTCACGTAGCTCTCGTAGTGGTAATTGTGCTCGGAAGCTTCGTGCACAATGTCCATGATGTGGTACTGGGTATCCGAGCTGAACCCCGAATGGTTATGAAGGTATTCACGCCGATCGAGCAATGCTGCCATCTGATCAGCGAGCTCGCTGATTCGGCTGTTGATCTCAACCAGTTCATTACGTGCCTGCCTGGCACCGCGGTTTTTCTCCGGATTCCATCCATCGGCAGCGTGAACGAAAGCATCCCAGAATATGTAAAAGGCCCTGGGAGTTGAGGCCAGTGCTGCATGAACCTCATCGTAAACGTCGGCTAGCTCGATGCGGCGCTTAAGCATGCCGGCGATGATGCTGCAGACATTCGGCCAGATACGCCTGGCCCGCAGATCCTCCATCATGGTGCGCAGGAGGGTTTCGGATTGAAGTACGGCTTCGGTGGGTGCGTGCACTCGGTGAGTCCTGTTGGATAACGTGTGCCAAGGCTACCCGTCAAAAATCGGGGTGGCGGTACCTATGTGAAATTCTTTTCGGCCCAAATAGGTACGCGCCAATCATTTTGTAGTCCCTTCTTCCCGATATGCCCCAGCAGTACCAGGCTGCTGACAGTGTCGCCTGGAGCGACCGCTGAGGACACCATGGGCACGCTCACCAAAAACGGTTGGCCTTCACCGTAGGCCCGCCCCAGTGGCATTATGACCCCACATGAAAATTGGGTAGGTGGTTCGAATGCTGCAAAGGGAGTTTGTCATCAAATCCAGCAGGCCTGCAGTCCTAAAGCTGTTTCTTTTTTCGCCAGCGCTACTACTAATCGGGAGCTTGCTTTTCTACGTCCCCTGGAGCAGCCCGAATGCCCCTGCATGGGTTCAAGCGGTAGGATCGATTGCTGCAATCATTGCCGCATGGTTAATTCCTTACCAACTTGAACGGGCGCGCGCGCGGAAGCAAAAGGCAGAGCTGGTCGCATCTGTTGGGTGGTTAGCCCTGCGGGTAAAAAATTGCTTTGACCACATGGCCAGCGTAGTCAAACAATCAGATCCTGCTGCGCTGCGTAGATGGCTATTTTTGTCCTCTCCCCTCGAATGGTCGATACATCGAAACGCTGCTCGTGAATTTCCACTTGCGGGTTTCACTCGCGACGAGATCTCTTGGCTCTTATCTCTCCGCTCTATAACTGAGTTTGGACTCACATGTTCTGAAACCCTTAGTGCATGGGATTTCGAGACAGACCCAAACTTAGCCGAAAACTTCCCACTCAAGGATGGAATAAAATTTCATCACCCTCATATCGAGTGGGTTATGGAACAATTTTCTACCTAGGAGCTGATTATGAAAAAATCTTTCTCCTCCAAAATCTGTTAGTTCGTCGACAGGTTGGTGGCACTGAGACTCTCTTCGCCCAAAGGGCAGCGTGGTGACAAGAAGCTTGTTGAGGACTAGCCAGCTTAGAGTGGCGCATAAGCACATGCCATGCTAGAAAGGCATCAGTTGAGCAGATGCTGAATGCCCAACGCACGCTGGAGAGGCTACGCCTTGAGTGAAACAGTCGGCAAAAATTGGAAATCCATATCGAATAGCCTATGCAGACCTTTGAATTACTCATCCCTAAACGACCTGTATCGCATCAAACAAAAAGCAGGACGAATCTTCAAGCATGGAAAACTTATGTACGAGAGGAAGCAGCCAAGCTATGGAACAGTGAGGCACCACCGGTATCGTCACCCTCACTCCGCTTTACGATTGTATACCTATGCGACAACTCCCCAGCCGACATAGACAACATAATCAAGCCCATTCAGGACGCTCTCGTCGGACTTGTTTTTGAGGATGACTTCTTGGTATCCGATGTCGACAGCCATCGTCGCCCTCTGCAAGAGCCTATTGATGTAACCAATCTACCACCACTACTCCAAAGTGGTGTTATTGAGGGCAATGAATGTGTTTACATTAGAGTTAGTGACGCACAGGATCTTAGGAGCTACTTATGAGCAACACTACCAAGTTAGCACACGACAAGAAGGTAGAATCATTGGTTGATGACTACTTGCAGCAAGGCTTTACAGTAATAAAAGAACCCACTACCGACTCAATCCCTTTTGACCTAGGCGGGTATCAACCTGACCTAATAGCTACAAAGGGAGATACCAGACTAATAATCGAGGTCAAAACCAAAGCTTCTCGCGTCTCCGTTGATAAGTTCCAGTCCCTTGCTCAAGAAATTTCAAAACATGAGGGCTGGAGGTTTTTGCTTGTTACACTGGAGGATGCCGAGTCCTCAAAGACTCCTACCTCAATAAATGAGTTACCTACGTGGCCACAGCTTGAATCCAAGCTGCTGCAGGTTCAAACTCTCATCGCAGAAGGGCTCGTTGAACCTGCAACTTTATACCTCTGGAGCATATTCGAGGCCGCCCTTAGAAAAAGGGCAATTTTTCAAAGCATTCCCATCGAGAGACTTCCGGCCCCCACACTTATAAAACACATGTATTCGCAAGGAGAAATATCTGTCAATGACGTAGATACTTTTCTAGAATTCATGAGCAGCCGGAACCGTTTGGCTCACGGCGCCAATGAAGCAATAGATCCGCATCAGATCTCTTCAACCCTGAAACTAGTCAGTCTTTATCTGTCAGAATGGAGCATTCAGAATCCTGACTAAATTCGCAACCATGTGAAGTTGCGAATATTCCTTCACCGCAGTCACTAACCTGACCGTGCGTTCGACAGCTTTAGTGTCCTTGTTGGTGCCCTACGACCCTGCAGAATTCCAGAGGTAGTGAATCTTTGCGGCATTGCCCTCTTCGGGTCGGGGGCAGTCAGCTCTCGCCCATACCTCACACGTCGTGACGCGTCCGGTGCCCTGCCGCCTGCCGCCTGCTGGTGGTAGCATCCACCCAACGACATCAGCACGAACGATTGCGCATGCCTCGTACCCAGCAAAACCTCTCCAGCCTGCGAGACACCTTCAGCCAGATCCTTGGCAATCAGAAAGGCCACTATACGGATACACGAATCCCTGAATTGCTCTCCAGGCTGGGTCTGGATGATTGCACGGAGTACAACTCAAAGAGGCGGCATCTTGAGAAAGCAGTAGAAGCTGCTGGTGATACTCAAATGGTGGCTGCCGCCCAGAGGGCTCTAGAGCTACTTGGCTTCGAGGTTCATGAGCGAGACCAGCTTCAAGAGCTTGTGTGGGATGATGGGACAGCACCTGTAATCCCTGGTCGCTACCGTCGAGAGCTGGCGGAAAGGCTCAACACCATTGACCTGTACATGGACAGGACTTCGTTCGAACAGGTGCTCAGCGAGTTCTGGCGAATCGACACAATCTCGTTCGTGGACTTGCTCCGACCAACCCCAACGCTCCGCCAGGAAATTGTCCGTCACTACATCGAAAATCCCGATTGGGATGCGGTGACGCTCTTCGACAAGCTCGGTGCGTTTCAATCATCGCACGCCCGGTTTGGCCGCTTCGTCGAAGCCCTGGCTTCGTCGCGGGTGTTGCCCAGCGAGCCCGCTCAGCGAAAATTTATCGGGATCGTCAACGATATCCTCAAAGCATGTGGAGTCCACATTGTCGTAGGAATGGGAGAGGATGCGTTCCTGACCGCCTGTTTGGCCTATGTGGGGTCGGGCAAGCAGTCATCCCCCAAGAACCTAATCTTCGCTTCCACAACGAAGCCCGACCTGCGCCTGGGCGATGCGCTGGACAATGATATCGAAGTCGTCACCGGCATCGAGGACGTCCTGATTTATGACCGCCCTATCGGGAGTTCCGGACTCCTATGGCGCGAACTCCAGGCTTGGTACGCACAGACCTATGGCGTCGATGAAGACCAGGCCAAGAATCGCCTGTATCAACGACTGAAAGACTGCCTGCCAAGATCATCGCCCCCTCAAAGGCTCGCCTTTTCCAGCTTCTTCAAAGCCTTCACAACAGCTATTCCTGAGCTTCCGGTCTTGCTGCCAGAAGTCTGGTTTCACTGGGATCCGCAGACAGTGTCACGACGCGGCAAGGATGCACTGCTGAGGTCACGCATGGACTTCCTTCTGCTGCTTCCGGGCGGTGTGCGCGTTGTCATAGAGGTTGATGGCAAACACCATTATTCCGCCCCTGACGGACGCTCTAGCCCCCGCCTCTACGCCGAGATGATGGCCGCTGACAGGGCTCTGAGGCTGGTGGGATATGAGGTTTACCGGTTTGGGGCTTCCGAGCTCCTGGAGCCCAATGCCGAGGAGGTGCTGATTGGGTTCTATCGCTCGCTATTTGAGCGGTACTCGTTGTACACGGCCCCATGACTCAGGGCTTGCCACACACTAGCGCGGGCGCGATTAGACGCTTGTCTGGACTGCTAGTCAGGCACAGGCATAAGTCATGATGGGAGGGGTGTAAACCAAAAAAATGACCTGTAAAGCATGGAGGTTTACAGTGCATTTTTTTGAGTTCACAGCTTGATCTTACTGGGCCCGATGGGTTGTCCTGTTTGACGATTATGAATGACGTAAAGCGATGACGTGCGACCTGGCGCATATGGGCATCAACCGATACCGTTCGAACCGACCTGAGATTACGCTGCTGCAGGCCAAAGGATGAGAAAGCCGATCACCACGCCATGGGCGGGTGACCGACAACTCACACGATCGAATCAGCCTCTTAGTGGGAAGAAACCATATCTCCCGATCTTTTTGCTTTTCGTGAAATGCTGATAATTCATATGAGGGATGAGCGCCATATCTGGCTCCTTGTTCTCAAATATAATGACTTGAGAATCTTTGAAGTTATCAGCGATATCCTGATAGAACGCATAAATCACGTCCGCTGCTACTTCCTCATCATCTTCCTCAGGCTCTGGATCCCCTTCCTTGTATGTGGTCAGTGGCGAATCAAGCACTACAAACCCAGGGTGGCGTCCAGAAAGCTTCAGCAAATTCATCAGCCCCAGAGCAAACGCCGAGGAAGCAATCGCTCGATACCCTTTACCGAAGTTGCCCCTCGCACTCCCACCAATGGTGATGTCTCGCTCATTGAAATCGAATTCTACTGGGGAATAATTCGGGAAGCCCCAGCGCTGCAAGATATTCTGAATCTCTTTGACCAGAGGCTTCGCAGACTCCTCGAAGCTTTCAGGCGTGTATTTGTTTTGCTCCTCCAGCAGCAAAACACCTAGCTTTTTCAACTCACCCGTGAGGTTGGCCTTATTCGCGATGTGCTTGGCTAGCGCCGAGTGATCTTGTTTGAGGCAAGAGGCCAACTCCTTCAGATCGCTCACTGCCTGCACAGAGTCCTGGATCTCCGAGGTGATCAGCTTCTCCAGTGCGGCAATTGACGTTTTGCTAGCCTCAGCAGTGCAGGTATTCCGTTCAATCGCTACCGTTAGGGATCCCTGGGCCTCCCCGAGTTCATGGAGGTTCTTAGAAATTCGCTCCAGCTCGAAAGAAACGCCTTTCTTGATGTCATCAACATCGGTCGTACAAGACTCAGCGTCAAAATGATTGCCACAGGTTGGACAAAGCACTGCATCTGACTCATCGAGCAAGACTGCCGCCTGCTCAATGCCCTGCAGGCGCTGGCGGTCTGATTCGTATTTCTGACCGAGCATATCAAACCGCCCAAGGAGGGCCTTATCTTCAGCAATTTTCCCTTCAACTACCTCCAGCTCGGCGATATGGTTGGCTTTCTGGGTGAACAAGTCTTCACTCGAATGGAATGCGCCTTTCAGCTCATCTTCAGCCACCCCTAACCGAAGTGCGACTTGGGTAGTAAAATAATCGAGCTTCTGAAGTTCAAGATCCTCAGCGGTATCGTCCCCTGGATAGAATTTCTTGATGATCTCTTCGACAGCAGCAACCTTATGCCTCAACGCCCCCTTCGATGCCAGCTCCTTTTTAGCCTCTTTAACCCCAGCGTCGTCTTCCCCTGTAAGCAACAGTTTCAGGATGGATTTTTCTTTAGGGCCTTCGCCATTCTGGCCTGAGCCCAGAGGAGAGTAATCAGCTACAATTCGTGTTTCATCCATCAAAAAAACTTTTTCAAAATCGCGAAGCGAGAATGAGGCATTATTTAAAGAAACGGTACCTTTAAGCAAAAGCTTTCCATTCAGCCCTAACCTATCCAAAACCTGGTTAGAGATAGAGTTCATTTTCGTTGGATTGTGCTTAACCCCCAAAGTCTGAACCTTTCCCTCTTCATCATAAAAAGTAGGCTTGGAGCTTGGAGAAAGCACTCTCTCGATCGCAAAAGATGTCCCGTCATCATTAACTAACTTAACCTTGACCGAGGTATAGCCCCGCGACTCATCAATTATCTTCGGCGGCTTATTAGAACCCAAGGCAAATTTAATGCACTGAACAATGTATGACTTTCCAGTATTAGAGCCACCCTGAACAACGTTTGCGCCCTTCGTGAAAAAAACAGCTGCATCCGCCAGATCAGGGCCACTCACGACTACACTTTCAATATACATCAGACCACCCTGTCAACTTTATAAATTGCGCGACGCTGAACGGCCAGGTATTCCATATTACCCTTAGTCCATACAATACGCCGCCTAAAATCCGCATGATATTCAGTGGTCAACTTGTCCGCAAACGAACTTCCTGCATCAGTGATTGAATATCGAACGCCCTGCTCATCGACCTGAGAAGTCATCAAGCCCTTAGCGATAAACAATCTAATCGCACCAGGGAATATCTCTCTCCTACGAACCAGTTCGGCAAGTCGATTCAGTAGGACTGGGTGCAGACTTGGCTCCCCCTGAAAGTCACTACTGTAAATTGACGCATAGTCGAGGAAGATAAGCTCATCCAAATCAAGCTTCCGAGCGAGGCCGGCAAGCAAGAGAATGATGCGCGCCCCAATTTCCACAGGGCTGTTGTACAATTCCTTCGAGTTCCTCATCTATTTCTTGATCCATTTAAATTTCAGGTCATTTACCAACTGATGGCACAGTCCCTTTCGATCGGAGGTCTGCAAGAAATGACGAAGTGGATGAGCGTCATAAGGGATTTTTACGCAGTGAGTGCTCACTTCGAGAAACCGCTGATACCCATCATCAAACTTCTTACGCACAACACTGTGAACGCCTTCGTGGCACTCACCTTTGAGGCTTTCATAGCACCCTGTAGGAAACGCATCGCGTGAAAACATTTCTAGCGACTCAGCGCTGAAGAAGTTGATCCTTGCCCGCTCAAGGTCGTCTTTATATTCAGAGTCCATGATGCTATCAAACGAGTACTCTGCCCCATCAGCATCAGAGAATGCGTCCAAGAGTGCACCAATGTAGACCTTTTCGTTGTCACCAATCGCACCAGGCTCGGGCTTACGAACCTGCGGTCGCTTTAGATGATAAACCCCAAATCGTGTTGTGTGATAAGGTGTCTGTGCATGCTTCTCAATCAACTCCTGGGAAGACATTTCATCAACAAAAGAAAAGTCGAGACCATTAAGATAATCTAACAGAGCACCCTCAAGAGAAATAGACTCTGTCTTCGTGATCTTGTCCTTGCAGACCTTATCCCAGCGCTTGATGATCTCGACCTTGATGCGGGACTTCTTACCCAGCATATCAATGCAATCAGAACTACAACCTTTCGGCGACACGAAGCGATACTCGCGTGGCAGGGTGTAGTCTTCTTTCCAGGTGTAATAAACCAGCTTACCCAATTCTGCCACTACGTTTGCAACGCTCAGCTTATCTTTGTAGTGTTTGCATTGGTAATTGTCCCATCCCGTCGCATGTCGGCCGATGACGTCGCGGCCCTTGTCTCCCGCACCAGCACAGCGGGTGACTGACTCATAGTCCTTACCTAGGTGAGAAACCAACTCCAGCGTAAAGACTTCCCAAGCATCCGGAGACATGATCTGCAGGCGATCCAGGGGATGAACTGGTTCTCCTTTTTCCACATCCAGTGCAGTAAGCTCAAATTCCGGAGATGGAGGGAGCTTAATGGCGTTTTCACCAAAAGACATTTGCTACCCCTCTGCGACAAGGTGTTTTGCTTGCTGAGTTGTAAGTAGCGCACTTCATAATCCCAGGTCGCGCTCCACCTGAAGAGTCTGGATACGATCTGGCATCTCACCAATAATTTTACTTGGATTCTTCCGCAAGGCGCTCGTGAGCTTCTTCAGGAAACGCTGATTCATCTCCATGTTTCCCACCAGCTCGGCAATGATGATTTCAGAGTCAACGTCAGCGTCTTCAAGTCCAATGGCCAGCGCCGCTCGGGCTGCGCCAATGGGTTTGTCCATCGCGTATTCGACTAGATCGGCAGGATGGAAAGCATATTCCTGCTTCTGCTCCTGCCCCTTTTCCTGTTCCTGCTTACTCATGCATGAGTACCTTAGTTGTTGAAATGCTGTTCGTCTGAGGATCAGTCTGTGATCTTGAGTTACCGGGCTTTCAGGCGGACGCTCGTCAAATCGCAGGCACGACGAAGACTCCCAAGTAACCGCCTCGGGATGTGATGGTTGTCTGTCTGCGGCTCTGTGACGTGTGGCTGATCCATGCCGAGCTCCTACCGCCCTCCTCCCTCTCTAGGCGAGGGTGATTAGGCATCCGGGTGTCCGTATGTAATGGCACAATACTATCGCTAGTACACCGTTCTGGGGAACCCGATAGTCAGGTTGTGGTTGCCGGGAGGGTCTTGTGGGGTTCTGCCAGGAAGGCTTATGAGGCTGCGGGTATTGTGGGGTGGCGGGCAGTCCATCGATTTGAGGAAAAATGGACAATGGACAAAAAATCTCAAGCTGCTGATTTGTATGAGTTTGATATGTCCATTTAGAGCCTAAGCTCACACGTACAGAACTTCGACAAGACCATCGTCTCCATCCCCACCTAGCGCCTGATGAGCGAGTCATTCCGCAATTACCGCGGCATGCAGCAGTCCGGTGGCCGGCGCATCAAGCGCAGCCTGTTCATCGATGCGGCCGGCGTGCGTTTCCTCACCCGCGAAGAGGAGCAGCGCCTGAGCCAGGTGCAGCTGCTGGGCGACTACCTGGCCGGCAAGCGCCAGGAGCTGCAGAACTGGAACGAAGCCCTGGGGCCGGTGGCAGAGCTGTCGGCCAACCGCCGCAAGCTG